>Ga0214468_1000556_pt1 | contig 11714 bp, 9 predicted proteins | sample RVTome_9_FD_187334 | JGI IMG/M metagenome (GOLD analysis project Ga0214468, IMG submission 187334) | Soil microbial communities from uranium-contaminated site in the Upper Colorado River Basin, Wyoming, United States - RVT155D38 HiSeq ...
CGGCGGCGCCGGCGTCTCCGACCTCTACCTGGCGATCACCAACAACCAGGTCAACGGCCACAGCCTCAACACCGCGGTGAACTTCGTCGGCGGCGTCAGCGTCACCTCGTTCGAGGACAACGCCTGCATCGAGCTGAAGGGCAACAGCGTGACGGGCACCCCCGCCGGCGCCACCCACTGCGGCGGGCTCCCCTGCGTCGACTACTACCTCGAGGAGGTCGGCGGCACGACGACCTTCGAGGAGGTGCCGAACACGGCGGCCACCACGCTCACCGCGGCCTACGTCAACTCGACCAACGACGCCGGACCCGTCACGATCTTCGGCATCATCGACCTGACCAACGGCGCACAGTGCGCGTTCCCTTGACCTTTGTCAGCTAGCGGATGCTCCTAGCGACGCCGAGGCGGCAACGCTGATCCACCCGCGACGCGGAGCGAGACGGGCGGGGTGAGACGACCGCTATGACCGTCGAGCGGGGTCCGTCCGGTCAGTCCCAGGGGGCGACCGACACGCGGGTCGTCTGCTGCCCGTCCTCGCCGTAGCGCACGACGATCGTCTTCGGCACCTCCTCGACCTCGTGCAGGCTGGTGCCCGAGGCGATCAGGTAGGTGCGCTGCCGGTCGCCGAAGCCGGGCGAGTCCTCGAGCAGCAGCCACTCGTCCGTGTGGCCCTCGACCTGCACCAGCTCGACCTGCCAGCCGCTGTCCGGGAACGACATGGTGGCGACGGCGTAGATCACCGCCCGGCGTCGCTCCTCCTCGTTCTCGTCACGGTGCTCGAAGTGGCGCGCGTACGCCTTGAGCTCGACGTTCTCCGCGGCGACCGCGGAACGGAACTCGTCAGCCATGGGATCTCCTCTCGAGAGGGTGTCAGCTCCGGGACGGGTAGAGGCCGACCCGAGCGATGATGAAGTTCATCGTCAGGAAGGGCTGCAGGTTGTCGTGAGACTGCGAGCCGCCGGTGCTGGTCAGGGTCTGCGGCGACATCGTTTGCATGGAGGTGGCGGTGCCCCACATCTGGTCACCGGCGGCGAGCCACGCGCTGTTGGGGTCGTTGTCCCGCCCGTCCTCTTCGCTGACGACGGCGATGTGGTTGTGGTTCGGCATCTGTGCCTCGGTCAAGGTCACGGCCTCGGCGCCTCCCCGCTCTCCCAGCCGCCGCGCGGTCAGGCCGGGTCCCCGGCCGGGATGCATCGGCGCACGTCCCTGGAGGTTGGGCAGGGCGGTGGTGGTGCGGCCGTCGCCGCCATAGGTCGTCCCGATGAGGGAGAAGAGGGCCGTGTTCTGCGACACCGGCAGCAGCTGGCCATTGCAGAAGGCCCAGCCCCGGGGCGCGAAGTTGCCGGCGAAGATGCGGATCTCTGCGACAAGCGGTTCGGACATGGCGCTCTCCTCAGTGACGGCTCGGGTAGATGCCGAAAAGGGCAATGATGAAGTGGACGCAGAGGAACGGCATCAGGTTGGTGTGCGACCGGCTGCCTCCGACGGAACCGACGGTGGCGCCGCCGAGCTGCACCGGACCCGAACGAGTCGTGTAGACGTCGGGAACGGACTGGCCGAGGACGGCGTTCGGCGTGTCCCGCGTGGTGGCGAGGTCCGCCGACGCCCGCCAGGCATGGGCGTGGGAGGGGAGCTGGTTCACCGTCAGGGTGACCTGCTCGGCGCCGGCCTTGCTGCCCAGCCTGCGCTCGCTGAGGCCGGGCCCGTGCCCCGCGTGGATGGGGAACCGGCCGCGCATGTCGGGCAGCCCGAAGGTGGTGCGGCCGTCGCCGCCGTAGATGGTTCCCAGCAGGCTGAACAGCGCGTCGTTCTGCGACACGGCGAGAAGCTGGCCGTCGCAGAACGCCCAGCCCCGGGGTGCGAAGTTGCCCGCGAACATCCGGATCTCGCCGACGAAGGGTTCGCTCATGGTCGATCTCCTCAGTTGCGGGAAGGGAACAGTCCCTGCAGGGCGATGCAGAAGTTGACCGCCAGGTAGGGCTGCATGTTCTCGTGCGCCTGGCTGCCACCGGTGTTGGTGACGGCCCCGGCGATCAGCGGCACCAGGTTCGTCGGCTGGTCGCGATAGACGTCGCGGGCCGACTTGGCCAGGACGTTGCCGGCCTGCGGGATGTCCGTGGTCCCCTGGACGGTCGAGGCGCTGAAGGAATGGTCGTGCTGGGGCATCTGCGACGTGGAGAGGGTCACGGTCTCCTCGCCGGACTTCTGCCCCAGCCGGTGATCGTCACCGCCGTTCGAGCGGCCGGTGTGGATCGGCACCCGGCCTCGCAGGTCGGGCAGCGCGAAACTGGTCCGACCGTCGCCGCCGTAGGTGGTGCCGAGCAGCGAGTAGAGCGACTGGTTCTGGCTGATCGGCAGGATCTGTCCGTCGCAGAACGCCCATTCCCTGGGCGCGAAGTTGAAGCCGACCATCCGCACCTCGGCTAGGAACGGCTCGGACATGCTTCCCCCTTTCGGATTGCGGTGCGGCCGCGTCGACGGCCGCACCGGTTCACGGCGTCAGACAGCCGGCAGCGTTGGTGAAGGCCGCCATGTTGGGATCGAAGATGATGTTGGCGCTGGGGTTGTTGGCGACGACGCTGGCCAGGGCCTCGACCGAGTAGGTGCCCGCCAGCTCGACGAGCTCGATGTCGCCCGTGGCCGGGCCGGGGTTTACCGCCGTGTTCGAGCGCAGGTCGAGGCACAGCGTCGTGCCCGCCGTGTCGGTGACGATCTCGGCGCCGTCCCCCGAGCCGAGGTTGGTGAACGTGTTGTGGTCACCGTCAGGTGGGCGTCGGCGTTCTGGTCGATGAAGAAGTCCAGGACCTCGCTGGTGCCGCTGGTCTTGTTGACCCGCAGCTGGTTGTTGTCGATCAGGATCCGCACGTCGTCGGTGGCGCCACTGTCGTCGAAGACCTCGATGTCGATGGCCGAGCGGGTGCCCACGGTGCCCGGCAGGGCGGTGGTCTGGCCTATTTGGTTGTTCTGGATCGTCAGGCGGGTCACGCCGGTGTTCCGGATGCTGCCGCGGATGCCGATCCTGTCGTTCTGGTTGGTGTCGATGAAGTTGCCGTCGACGTCGACGACCACGTCGGAGGCGTCGTCGGCGACCACGTTGATGCCCGACTGGTTGAAGGTGTCGAGGTCGTTGTTGGAGACGGTCAGGTTGACGCTGGCGTCGTTGTTGCCCTGGATCTCGATGACGCCGGCCGTCGACGCTAGCCGGTGAGTGTCGTTGAAGGTGTTGTCAGTGATTCGAGCCGGTCAGGGTGCCGCCGATCGCGGCGCGCGCCTGGATGCCGCCGTTGCCGGTGGCCCCGGCGTTGGTGAAGTCGTTGTCGTCCACGGTCAGGTTCACCGTGCCGGTCGAACCCGCGCCGTCGCCGGCGATGATGTCGATCGCGTCGCCCTCGAGGTCGGTGAACAGGCTCTGGTTCTCGACGATCACCGTCATCACGGAGCTGCCCTGCGCGAAGACGGAGACACCGTCGTTGCCGTCGGAGGCCGAGAAGGTGCTGTTGTCCACTCGCAGCTCGGTGAGGTTGACGCTGTTGTTGATCACTCGCAGGCCGTCGCCGCTCGCCTGGTCGAAGCCGGTGATGGTGCTGGCGCGCAGCAGGTTGGTGCCGCGCAGGCCGGTGGCCAGGATGCCGTGCTCGCTCGCCGCGTCGCCCGGGTCCTCGATGCGGATCGAGCTCAGCGACAGGTCCTGGGTGTCGGTCGCCACGATGCCGTGGTCAGTGGTGTTCTGGATCGTCCCGCCGGAGGCGTTGTTCGTGTTGCTGCCGTCGCCGGTGATCACCAGCCCGCCGCTGGCGCCCGTCGTGTCCAGCACGATCCCCGAAGGCGCCCCGTTCGCCGAGACGCTCTGGAACGTCACGTCGCTCGCCCCGATCGTGGTGTCGGCGATGTTGACGCCGATGCCGGTCGTGGTGTCGACGTCGTTGCCGGCGCCGGTGACGTTCACCGTGCCGCCGTTGGTCGCATTGAAGGCCGTACTGGTCGTCGTGTCGAGATCGAGCGTGCCGCTGAAGGTGAGAACCGCGCCGGGGTTCGAGTCGAGGTGGATGCCCAGCCCTGGGTCGGTCACCGCGCCCGAGACGAGCACCGTGCCGCCGGTGTGGCCAGTCACCTCGACCGAGCGGCCGCTCGCCGTGCTGGCGATGGAGGCGGCGACGGTGACGTTCCCCGAGCCGCCCGCCACGTCCAGGCCGCGGCTGGTCTTGCCGGCGATCGAGCCGCCGTTGGCGGTGAAGGCGCCGCTGCCGGTGTTGGTCAGCAGGATGCCGTTCGCCCCGCCGGTGCTGGAAGTGGAGTCGAAGAAGACGCCGGAGCCGCCGATCGTCGTGTTCTCGATCTGTACCACCGTCCCGGTGGTGGTGTCGGCGGTGGTCGAGACGCTGCCCGAGGTGACGTTCACCGTGCCGCCGTTGGTGGCGTTGATGGCGGTGTTCGTCCCGGTGTCGAGGTCGAGGCCGCCGCCGAAGCTCACCGTCGCGCCGCCCGCCTGGTCGCTGTTGTCCAGGAAGATTCCGGCGCCCGAATCCGTGATGAAGCCGTCGAAGTCGACGAGGGTGCCGCCGCCGTGGTTGCGCAGGTCCACCGAGTTGCCGCTGGTGTTGGTGATCGAGCCGTTGAAGTCGATGGCGCCGCGTCCGTCGACGGAGCGGAAGGCGTCCCCGGTGGTCCCCGTGATGCTGCTGGTCGTGTCGAGGACCGACAGGTTGCCGGTCAGGGCATCGAGCTCGATCCCCGCGTCCCCGGCGGTCGCGATCGCGAGCTGGCCGGTGAAGGTCATGGCGACGCTCGAGTCTGTGACGGCGATCCCGTCGGTACCCATGGAACCGATCGTCGTCGTGCCGGTCACCTGGAAACTGCCCGAGACGTCGGACAGACCGATGCCTACCGTGTCGCTGTTCTGCGACACCACCGAGGTCAGGACCATGGTCTCGAGGCTCACCGGGTCGATGTCCACCGCCGGGCCGTCGATCGAATCGAGGGTGCCCGAGTCGGTGGTGAGCTGGAAGCCGGTGCCGTCCCCCGCGTTGAAGGCGCCGCTGCCGATCACCCGGAGCGCGGTGTCGTCCGGAGCGCCCGCCGTGCCCACCCAGGCGTCGAGCTGGCCCAGATCGAGGTCGCCGGTCACGCCGGTGAGCACCAGGCCGGAGCCGCCGACCCGATTGCCGGCGCTGCCGATGGTGGTGCCGGTTCCGCACTCCACCTCGTCGTCGGTGAAGTCGGGGTCGGCGGGGTTGGCGTCGAAGACGACGGAGTCGGCGAAGACGCCCGTGCCGACCGTGTCGCCGTGGACCGAGTTGCCGCAGAACGAGGTCACGTACAGGGTGCCGCCGGCCGAGGCGGCGAGGACGACGCCGGCGGCGTCCGAGGTGATGTCGGTGTTGTCGTCGATCGCGAGTTCGAGCGTGCCGCCGGTGGTCGTCGCCCGGAGGGAGTCGGCCGTCGAGCTCAGGGTGTTGTCATGCAGGTTCAGCCCGACCGTGCCCGCGGTCGCCGTGACCTGGACCGCGTTGTCTCCGGCATCGATCTCGAAGCCGGCGATCTCGACGCCGGCGACGTCGGTGACGGTGAAGGCATCCACGGGCGCCTCCACCACCGGCCGCTCGTTGGCCACGCTGTCGAACAGGGTCTCGGGACCGGAGCCGAGGTCGACCACCAGGTCGACGCCCTCGCCGAGGACGATCTGGTCGGCCTTTGCCGTGTAGCCGCGCAGGGTAGAGAGCCCCGGGACCGGGGTCACTGTGTAGGGATCGCCGGTGGTCGAGTTGCCGGCGAAGACGTAGACGACGTCGCCCGCCTGGGAGGCGTCCTCGGCGTCATCGGGCAGCGCGTCGGCGTCCGTCTCGTCGACCAGGCTGCTGAACGGATCGGAGGAGGTGCCGTCGCCGTCGCCATCGGTGCTGTTCACCGAGTTGTCGACGAACCAGACGCAGATCGGCCCGACGTTCAGCGTCACCGTCGCCGTGTCCTGCGCGCCTTCGGCGTCCTGGATCGTGTAGGTGAAGCTGTCCGCGACGGAGCGGTCGCCGCCCTCCGGCGTGTAGGTGAAGCTGCCGTCGGCGTGGAGCGTCAGGCTGCCGCCCTCGTTCGTGGTGATCTCGAAGGGCGCCGTCGTATCGGAGGTCAGGCCGTCGGCCTGGACGATGCCGATCGACGTGCCCTCCACCGGGTCGGAGTCGCCGTCCAGCACGTTGTCGGCGACCGTCCGGAACACGCTGCCGGAGGCGGCGGCGCTCTGGCCCGGGTCGGTCTCGACCACGCCTTCGACGTTGCACCCCGCCGAGATCGACTCGTCGTCCGCGAGCGGCGGGTCGTTGACCGGGTTCACGGTGATCGTCACCGTCGCCACGTTCGAGCCCACCGTGCCGTCGTTCGCCCGGTAGGTGAAGCTGTCGGAGCCGTTGAAGTTCAGGTCCGGCGTGTAGGTGAACGAGCCGTCCGCATCGAGCGTCAGCGTACCGTCGGAGACGTCGTCGACCAGCACCGTCGTCAGCGGCTCGACGTCGACGTCGGTGTCGTTGCCGAGCACGCCGGGCGCCGGGACGTTCAGCGTCACGTCCTCGTCCGTCGTGTACCCGTCGTCCGCCGCGACCGGCGGGTCGTTGACCCCGTCGACCGTCACCGTCACCGTCGCCGTGTCCGGGGTCGAGCTCCCGTCGTCGACCGTGTAGGTGAAGGTGTCGTCCACCGACTCGCTGTCGTCGAGCGCCTGGAGCGCCGCCGCGCCGGTCGGGTCGTAGCTGAACGAGCCGTCCGCGTCGACGGTCACCGCGGCGTCCTGCGCGCTCGTCGCGTCGAAGGCGGTCACCGTCAGCGGGTCGTTCTCCGGGTCGGTGTCATTGGTCAGCACACCGGGGTCCGGCTCGACGAGGACCGTGTCCTCGTCGGTCCCGAATGTGTCGTCGACCGCGTTCGGGCCGTCGTTGACCGGGCCGACCGTGATCGTCGCCGTCACCGTCGGCGAGTCGGCCGTGCCGTCGTTCGCGTGGTAGGTGAAGCTGTCGGTGCCGTTGAAGTCCATGTCCGGCGTGTAGGTGAACGAGCCGTCGGGATTCAGCGTCAAGGTGCCGTTCGAGACGTCCGTGTCGAGCACCGCCGTCAGCGGGTCCCCGTCCGCGTCGTCGTCGTTGACCAGGACCCCGGGCGCCGGGACGTTCAGCGTCACGTCCTCGTCCGTCTCGTAGCCGTCGGCCATCGCCGTCGGCGCGTCGTTGACACCGTTCACCGTCACCGTCACCGTCGCCCTGTCGGACGCCAGCCCGTCGCTCACCGTGTAGGTGAAGGTGTCGTCCACCATCTCGCCGTCGTCGAGCGCCTGGAGACCCGCCACGCCGGTCGGGTCGTAGGTGAACGATCCGTCCGGGTTCACGTCGACAACCGCGCCCTGGGCGCTCGCCGGGTCGTGGTCGGTCACCGTCAGCGGATCGGACTCCCCGTCGGTGTCGTTCCCCAGCACCCCGGGCGCCATCACCGCCAGCGGAGTGTCCTCGTCCGTGTCGTAGGTGTCGTCCAACGCCACCGGCGCCGTGTTGAAGGTCAGGAACGCGTCGATCCGGAAGCAGAGCCGGGCGCTGTCGGCCTGGGCGAACAGCGCCCGGAGGTCCGGCGAGCCGTCGCCGATCGCGTCCTCGCCGACCGGCGCACGGCCGGCCCAATCGCCGACCTGGCCGTCGAGGATGCATCCCGCCCAGGCGGCGCCCGCGAAGCCGAGCAGCAGCCACGCGGCGAGCGCCGCGGCCGCGCCCCGCCGGCGCAGCACGGCGAGGGCGGCGAAGGCGAGCAGAGCGCCGAGCAGCAGGAGCCCCCACTCGGAGACCGTCGGGATCTCGAGCAGCGACGGGAAGGCGATGACGATCGGGGCGGTGCCTCCCGGGGAGGTGACGAGCATCGCGTCCGGGTCCTCGGAGACGACCGCCACGCGGATCTCGTCCGGGCTGCCCAGATCGGAGAGAGGTACATAGGTCTCGACCACGTCCGAGCCGTCGAGACCGAGCCCGACACCCACCGGCCAATCGCCGTCGTCCACCGTGATCGGCGCTCCGAAGGTGCTCCCCGAGACGCACTCGCGCCGGGTGACCAGGGTCACCTGCGCCGTCGCCGGCGGCGTGGTGTCGACGGTCGTCTCGAGGATCTGCTCGACGCCCGCGAACGGTCCGTCGGCGGTGGCCACCGTGCAGCCGGTCGCCGCGTCGTTGTCGGTGTCGATCAAGACGCCGACCGTCTGCTCCTTGGCGGAGGCCGGGGCGGCGACGAGGAAGGACAGGGCCAGCCCGAGGCGGCGAGGGAGTGCCGGGGTGTAGAGATCACGGGCTTCTCCGATCAGGATTTGGGCGAGCCCCCACGGAGAACGATCCGAGACGATCTGGATCGAGCAGACGAGATCCTCGCGAGGACTCGTTCGCGGGTACCAAGAACACATTCGATGGACAAGTCGACGAGGACGAGTCGGGCGGGAGCCGCTCCTGCGCAGCGGCCGGCCTCCTGGCGCGGGGTATCCTGCCCTCGATTTGACGCCCTACGACCTCGCCAAGCCGCTCCTCTTCCGGCTCGAGCCGGAGCGGGCCCACGCGGCCGGCAAGCTCGTGCTGCGCCTCCTCGCCCGGCTGCCGCCGCTCGCCCGGCGGCTCGAGCGGGCGAACCGCCCCGACGACCCGCGCCTCGCCCAGGAGCTCTGGGGCCGCCGCTTCCCGGCACCGGTCGGGCTGGCCGCCGGTTTCGACAAGGACGCCGAGGTCGTCGCCGCACTGCCGGCGCTCGGCTTCGGCTTCGCCGAGGTCGGCACGGTGACCCCGCTCCCCCAGCCCGGCAACCCGAGGCCGCGCCTCTTCCGCCATGCCGCGGCCGCCAGCCTGCAGAACCGGCTGGGCTTCAACAATGCGGGAATGGAGGCGCTGGCGGCGCGGGTCGGCCGGCTGCCGCCGGGCCTGCGGGCGCGGCTGCCGCTGGGGATCAACCTGGGGAAGAACCGGGACACGCCGCCCGAGCGCGCCCTCGACGACTACCGCCGCCTCCTCGACCGGCTCGGCCCGCTCGCCGACTACCTGGTGGTCAACGTCTCGTCGCCGAACACGCCGGGCCTTCGCGACCTGCAGAGCGAGGCGTTCCTCGGCGCCGCCCTCGCCGCCGCCCGCCAGGCGACGGACCGCCCCGTCCTGGTCAAGCTCTCGCCCGACCTCGAGACGGCGCGGGCGGTCGAGCTGGCGGCGGCGGCGGTCACCGCCGGGGCCGCCGGGATCGTGGCGACGAACACCACCGTCGACCGCGGGCGGCTGCCGGCGGCCGAGTCCCACGGCGAGGGCGGGCTCTCGGGCGCGGTCCTCTGCGAGCGCAGCTACGAGCTGCTCTGCGCCCTGGCGGAGGCGCTGTCCGGCCGCACGGTGCTGATCAGCGTCGGCGGGGTCGACTCCGCCGACGAGGCGTACCGCCGGCTGCGCGCCGGCGCCTCACTGGTGCAGCTCTACACCGCGCTCGTCTACCGCGGCCCGGGTCTGGTCGGCGAGATCCACCGCGGGATCCTCGCCCGGCTCTCGCGCGACGGCCTGCCGTCGGTCGCCGCGGCCGTCGGCGCCGGACGCGGCTGATCGCACTCCGCGGACGGCGCCGCCGCCGCAGGACTTGATACACTCTTCCGGTCACTTCGCCAGCCGAGTCGGGTAACGCCTCCGAGGAGGAGCCCCTGATGAGCCGAGTCGCCGTCGGTCCCGCCGCCGGGACGGTGCGCCGCATCGACCTGCTCGCCCCCGCCGTGCGCCGCCTGCGCCGTGCCTACGAGGCGAGGGAGGCCGCCGAGGGGCGCCTGCCCGCCTTCCGCCTCACCCTGGACGACGGCGTGACACACGCCTTCGGCGCCGGCGAGCCCGCCTTCGCGATCGCCGTCAACGACCGCGTCGGCCGCGCCGCCCTCGCTTCCCTCGACGAGTCGCGCGTCGCCCTCGCCTACCTCGCCGGCCACCTCGACTTCTCGGGCGACCTGCTCGCGCTGCTCGGTCTGCGCTCGCTGCTGACCGACCGGCATCCCTTGCAAGAGCTGTGGGCCAAGGTCCTCCACCCGATCGTCTTCGGCCAGGCGCGCAGCGACGAGAAGTGGGTCGCCCAGCACTACGACGTCGACGCCGACTTCTACCTCCTCTTCCTCGACCGCCGCCGCTGCTACTCGCACGGGATCTTCGAGCGCGAGGACGAGCCCCTCGACGACGCCATCCTCCGCAAGCTCGACTTCGCGCTCGAGGCGGTCGGCGCCCGGCCGGGCCAGCGCATCCTCGACATCGGCGCCGGCTGGGGGTCGATGACCGAGCACGCCGGGCGGCGCGGGGTCGAGGCGACCTCGCTCACCATCTCCGGGCCGTCGGAGGAGTACGTCCAGCGGCTGATCGACGAGCACGGCCTCCCCTGCCGGGTCGTCCGCCGCCACTTCCTCGAATACGAGTCGGACCGCCCGTTCGACGCCATCGTCAATCTCGGCGTCACCGAGCACCTGCCCGACTACGCCGCCACCCTGGCGCAGTACGAGCGGCTGCTCAAGCCGGGCGGACGGGTCTACCTCGACGCGTGCAGCTCGCGGAGGAAGTTCCCCTTCTCCTCGTTCACCTACCGCTTCGTCTTCCCGGGCAACACGTCCCCGCTCTGCCTGCACGACTACCTCGCCGAGGTCGCCAGGACCCCGTTCGAGGTGCTCGCCGTCCACAACGACCGCGAGAGCTACCGCCTCACCTGCCGGCGCTGGGCCGAGAACCTCGAGCGCGCCCGCGAGGAGATCGTCCGCCGCTGGGGCCAGCCGCTCTTCCGCCGCTTCCAGCTCTACCTGTGGGGCTGCGTCGACGGCTTCTCGCGCGACGCGATCGGCGCCTACCGGATGGTGCTCCGGAAGCCGGCTTGAGCGCGGTCGGGGCGGCGGTCGATCAGCCGTCGGCCGGCGGGTCTCCCGGGAAGGTCACGCGCACCTCGAGGGCGACCGGGATCGGGTTGCCGTCGAGGGTTCCGGGCAGGAAGCGCCAGCCGCGGGCGGCCTCGAGCGCCGCGGCGGCGAGCTCCTCGGGGCCCTCCAGCGCGCGGACAGCGGCGATCTCTCCGGCGGCGTCGAGATAGACGACGAGGATCACCTCCCCACCGCGGCCGGCACGGCGGGCTTCCTCGGGAATGGCCGGCGGCGGGGTCGCGACCGGCTCGGGCGGGACCAGGCGCGAGAGGTCGCTCTCGGCGAAGAGGACCTCGACGGTCGGCCGGACCGGAGGGCCCGGCGGGCCGGGCTCGTCGGCGGGGGTCGCCTCGGCCGGCTCGGGCTCCGCGGGCAGCGGCTCGGGCGGCGGCTCCGGCGGAGCGAAGCGGAACGTCTTGAGCTCGAGCGGCGGCCGGCCGCCGCCCGCCGCGGGACGGCCGGCCGCGAGGTCGGGCCGCGGCGCGAGGAGAATCGCGAGATGGACCGCCGCCGCCGCGGCCAGCGCCGCCCGCCAGCGGCCGCGGTCGGCGCGAGCCTCGCGCAGCCGGTCGGCGAGGAGGTCCGGGCGGACGGCGGTGGGATCAGCCTCCATGCGGGCCGATGATCGCACCGACCGAGCCTCGGGCGCCGGTGGCGTCTGCCGAGCGCACTCCCACTAGTGGTCTGAGTCACCCATCCCTTTCCTTCCGTTGCGGCGGCGTGGGGTCGGATACCAGGCGCCGCGACGCAGGCGATGCCGTAGCATCGTTGAGGAGCGGCAACGCCGTAGACGGCCCCACGC
>Ga0214468_1000557_pt1 | contig 11709 bp, 8 predicted proteins | sample RVTome_9_FD_187334 | JGI IMG/M metagenome (GOLD analysis project Ga0214468, IMG submission 187334) | Soil microbial communities from uranium-contaminated site in the Upper Colorado River Basin, Wyoming, United States - RVT155D38 HiSeq ...
GCCAGTCGCCGGTTAAGCTCGGTTTCAATTTGGCCAACTACCTGCTCCTGGCCGTGGTGGCGATCGCCGTCTTCCGCGCGCTTGAGACGAGCACCGCCGCGCCCGTCCTGGTCGACTACGTCGCCGCCTTCGCCGCGACCGGCGTGTCGACGGTCGTTGGCGCGGTGAGCATCGCCTCGGCCATCACCCTGTCCGGCGGCGCGCCGCAATACAAGAAGCTCCCGGACATGCTGCAGTTCGGCCTGCTGGTGGCGATTGCCAACACCTCAATCGCACTCCTGGCGGTCACCGTCCTGTGGTTCAGCCCCGCCGCGGTCTGGCTGCTCGCCATCCCGGTGGTCACGATGTTCCTCGCCTATCGGGCGTGGGTCTCCGAGCGGGAGAAGCACGAGCGGCTGGAGCTGGTCTACCAGTCGAGTCGCATCCTCCAGCACTCGCCGGAGCTGGATGTCGCGCTCCTCGCCCTGCTCGACCACGCGCGGGCCATGTTCCGCGCGGAGCTGGCCGAGGTCGTCCTCGAGTCCGGCGGCGAGTCACCGCAGATCCTGCGCAGCTCCTCGCTCCACGAGGGCGGGTCGGAGACCCTCGTCCCGATCCTGCGCATGGACGTCAGCCGCGCCGTGTCGGAGCTCATTGACGAGCGCCGTGCCGGCTTCGTGACGACCGCGCAGACCCCCGGCGGGCAGGAGATCCGCCTGCGGCAGGCGATGGTGGCACCGCTCGTCGGGGAAGCGGGAGTCATCGGGCTGTTCACGATCGCGAACCGTCTCACTGAGGGCACCGAGTTCGCGGTCGACGACCTGCGCCTGCTCGAGACGCTCGCCAACCAGGCCGCTGTCGCGCTCGAGAACGGCCAGCTCGAGCAGTCTCTGGCCGAGCTGTCACGGCTCAAGGAGGAGCTCCGCTACCAGGCGTACCACGACCCGCTCACCGACATGCCGAACCGCGTCGCGTTCGTCGAGGCCGCAACCGCGCGGATCCTCGGCGACGACGTGGTCGACGGCGACGACAGCAGCCCGCGGCCGGCGATCCTCCTCCTCGACCTCGATGACTTCAAGAACGTGAACGACACGCTCGGCCACGCGGCCGGCGACGAGCTGCTCGTCATGGTTGCCGAGCGGATCCGCAGCTGCGTCCGTGCCGACGACTTCGCCGCACGGCTGGGAGGCGACGAGTTCGCCGTCCTCGTCAGCGACCAACCCACGTTGGCCCACTCGGTGGGCATCGCGGAACGGCTGGTGGCGGCCATGGCGGTGGCCTTCCCGGTGCACGGCACCGAGGTCGTGGTGGGCGCCTCGGTAGGCATCGCGATGAGCAAGGGGCGGCAGCAGTCGCCGGACGAGCTGCTCAGCAACGCCGACGTGGCGATGTACACCGCCAAGGCCGCGGGCCGCCGTCGTTTCGCGGTCTTCGACCCAAGCCTGCACTCGGCCATAATCGCCCGCCACGAGCTGTCGGCGCAGCTCACCCTTGGCATCGCCCGCAGCGAGCTGCTGGTCCTGTATCAGCCGATCACCGAGCTCGGCGGCGGCCGGACGGTCGGCCTTGAGGCGCTCGTCCGCTGGCGCCATCCGACCCGTGGGCTGGTGGAGCCTGACGAGTTCATTGCGCTCGCCGAGGAGTCGGGGGCGATCGTGCCCCTCGGCAACTTCGTCCTGCGCCAGGCCGCCGAGCAGGTGCAGGACTGGAACCGTCGTGACGGTGAGGATGCCGTCTACCTCAGCGTGAACGTGTCGGCGGTCCAGCTCCAGCAGGCCACCTTCCTGGCCGAGGTGGAATCGGTCCTGAGCGCGACGCGGCTGCGTCCCGACCGCCTGATGCTGGAGATCACCGAGTCGGCCATGTTCCGCGATACCGAGGCCACTATCGAGAAGCTGAGCGCTCTGCGCCAACGTGGCGTGCGGATCGCCGTCGACGACTTCGGCACGGGATACTCGTCGCTCACCTATCTGCGCCGATTCCCGGTGGACACCCTGAAGATCGCCAAGGACTTCATTGGCTCTGCGCACGCCGATGGCCGAGAGGAGAGCCCGGAGTGGGCCTTCACCGGTGCGATCCTGGCATTGGGGCGAAGGCTCGGACTCACCGTGGTGGCCGAGGGCATCGAGGAGCCCGGCCAGCTCGAGCGGCTTCGGCTGCTGGGCTGCGAATACGGCCAGGGCTTCCTCTTCGCCCGGCCCGACACATTCGAGGCCGTCGCGCGCCGCCTGCGGGCGGAGGCCGCTGCGGCAACTTCGCCCGCCGCGCCGCCGCCTGCGCCGGGGCACCTGACACCATCGCTGGAAGCGGGGGACTGATGTGTTCATCCTGTACGCCATCCCCATCGGCCTCGTCTTCGGACTGCTCACCGGTGGACGCCTCGAGCGGATCGGGCAGACCAATTTCCGATGGGCGCCGCTGGCGCTGGCGGGGCTGCTCGCCCAGGTCGTCGTCTTCTTCGGACCGGTCGCCGAGCGGGTGGGCGACCAGGGCGTGCCGATCTACGTCGGCTCGACGGCGCTCGTCCTTCTCGCGGTCCTCCGCAACCTGGCCATCCCGGGCCTGGCCCTCGTCGCCATCGGGGCGATCTCGAACCTCGCGGCAATCGTTGCCAACGGCGGCTACATGCCCGCCTCTCCCGAGGCGCTGGCCGCGCTCGGCCGCAGCATCGGCACCGGCTACTCGAACAGCGCGGTGGTCGAGACGCCCGCCCTCGCGCCGCTGACCGACCTGTTCGCCCTCCCCGGCTGGATGCCGTGGGCCAACGTCTTCAGCATCGGTGACGTGCTCATCGCCGGCGGTATCGGCTGGGCGGTTGCGGCGCTCGTCCGCGGGCGCGGCCCGGTGCGTACCGGAACCTCCCACCAGAGTACTGGCCCCCGAGTACCGACGACCGATGGCGCGGCCTCGCCCCAGTGACGAGGCTGCGCGGTGAAGGCGATGTGCGCCTTCCGATGATCGTCCGTCCAGGGCAAACCCGCCGCGAGGCGGGGACGCAAAGCCAGGGACCTCGCCGCGTCGGCGCCGAGGCCGCCCGGTTGCCGGCACCGATCACGTTTCGGAACACGAGGTGAACGAGCGTGAAGGACAAGCTGACGCGACTCACCTGGGCCGTGGCGATCCTGGCGTCGATGGCCCTCTCCCTTGCAGCCGGCATGCGGTGGAACTGATGATGCGCACGTCAGTGTGCATCGGGGGATCCCCCATGCCGATCGCAACGGTACCCACGCCGCTCGACCTGGTCATCCGGGCAGGGCATCGCTGGTACTGACCCGAGCGGGGTCGCCCGCCGATCCCGTCACGTAGGCTCGAGGACCGCCGGTGCCCGGCGGTCCTCGGCGTTTCATTGACCGGGTGTTCGAAACCGGTGTAAGATTCTTCGGCGTTTCACGCGAAGATGTGGGCCACCTGTCCGTCATCGGTCGGTGGCCTTGCTGTTGAAGGAGTGGTCGGACATAGCAAGGGACCTGCGAGTCAACGAGATGATCCGGATCCGAGAGGTGCGGGTCATCGATGATGAAGGCCAGCAGCTCGGCGTCATGCCGACCGTGGAGGCGCTGGCACTGGCACAGGAGAAGGGGCTCGACCTCGTGGAGGTGGCGCCCACCGCAGCCCCGCCGGTCTGCCGCATCCTCGACTACGGGCAGTACAAGTACGAGCTCCAGAAGCGCGACCGCGAGGCGAAGCGGAAGCAGAAGTCGCAGACGTTCAAGGAGATCCGGCTCCGGGTCAAGATCGACGTCAACGACCTCCGCACGAAGGCTCGCCGGGCGGCCGAATTCCTCGACGAGGGCGACCGGGTCAAGGTCACGGTACAGTTCCGTGGCCGCGAGATGACCCACGCCAACCTGGGGCGCGACCTGCTCGTGCGGGCGTCGGAGATGCTCGTCGAGCACGGCACCATCGAGCGCCAGCCGCTCATGGAGGGCCGGAACTTGTACATCGTCATGGCGCCGCTCGAGAAGCGGACGGAGAAGAAGGGCGAAGGCGAGGCGGCCGGCGACGGCGCGGCGCAGGAGCCACAGGGACCGCCGGAGGGCGGCGAGACGATCGGCGACAGGCTCGCCGCGAAGGGCACCGCACCGGCCGCCACGGCCGAGGCCGAGCCGCCAGCGGAGAAGCCCGAACCGACGGAGCAGGGATAACACCAGATGCCGAAGATGAAGACCCACAAGGGCACGGCGAAGCGCTACAAGAAGACCGGCTCGGGCAAGTGGGTTCGGCCCAAGGCGTGGCGCGGCCATCACCTCGAGATCAAGTCGAGCCGCCGCACCCGACGCTACGCCGGCAAAGCGGAGGTCTCCAAGGTGCACAACGACCAGCTCGAGCGGCTCATGCCGTACGCGAAGAAGGGCTGAGCAGATGGCTCGAGTGAAGCGCGGCGTCGCCGCGCACAAGCGCCACAAGCGCCTCCTCGCCCAGGCCTCCGGCCGGCGTGGCACGCGCTCGACGCTCGTCCGCCCTGCGCGCGAAGCCCTGTTCCACGCCCTCGTCTACGCCTACCGCGATCGCAAGAACCGGAAGCGCGACATGCGCCGCCTGTGGATCGAGCGCATCAACGCCGCCTCCCGCCAGCATGGCCTGCCCTACGGCCGCTTCATCGCCGGCCTGAAGGCCGCCGGCGTGGAGGTGGACCGCAAGGTCCTCGCCGATCTGGCCGTCCGAGAGCCGGCCGCGTTCGCGACCATGGTCGAAACCGCGAAGACCTCGTTTAGCGGTTAGCCGGCGTCGAAACGACGCCGGCACCATCGGCCCTGCTCCATCATGGAGCGGGGTCGTTCGTTTTTCACTCATGATGCGGGTGGACCGATGACCAGCCTCAGCGAGCGACTCGAGCGGGAAGGGAGCAACGCCCTCGCCCTCCTTAGCGAGGCGGCCGATATCGCCGCGGTCGAATCGCTGCGCGTCGCCGTCCTGGGCCGGAACGGATCCCTGACCGCCCTGCTGCGCGAGATGGCGGTCGTGCCCACCGAGGAACGCCCGGCGCTGGGACGGGTCGCCAACCGCGTGCGCTCCGAGGTCGAGGTCGCCATCCACGACCGGCTGGCGCAGCTCCATCGGTCCGGGCTGGATGAACGCCTGGCGGACGAGGGCGTCGACATGAGCGCTCCCGGGCGGCCGATGCGGGTCGGGCACCTCAGCCCGCTGATGACCGCCGAGCGGGACCTGCGCGAGATCTTCCACGCCTTCGGCTTCGAGGTATTCGAGGGGCCGGAGGTCGAGACCGAGTGGTGGAACTTCGAGGCGCTCAACATCGCGCCCGATCACCCGAGCCGAGACCTGTGGGACACGCTCTACGTCGCCGAGCCGGGAAGCGTGGAGGCGGGGGAGCCGCGACCCGCCGAGGACGGCACCATCCTGCGCACCCACACCAGCCCCGTCCAGATCCGGGCCATGCGCGAGCTCCGCCCGCCGCTGCGCGTCATCACGCCAGGACGCTGCTTCCGTCACGACGCGCCCGACGCGAGCCACGGCTTCGAGTTCTTCCAGGTCGAGGGTCTCGTCGTCGACCGCGGGACGAGCCTCGCCGACCTGAAGGGCATGCTCGAGGAGTTCGCCCGGGCGCTGTACGGCGACGGCACCCGCACCCGCTTCCGGCCCGGCTACTACCCGTTCACCGAGCCGAGCGTGGCGTTCGACATCGGCTGCCTGGTGTGCGGCGGCCCTGGCTGCCCGGCATGCAAGCGGAGCGGCTGGATGACGATCCTCGGCGCCGGGATGGTTCATCCCCACGTCCTGCGCGCGGGCAACATCGACCCCGACGAGTTCCAGGGCTACGCCTTCGGGATGGGCCTGGACCGGGCCACCCTGTTGCGCCACGGCATCCCCGATCTCCGGCTGTTGATGAGCGCCGACCTGCGCTTCATCGAGCAATTCCCGGGAGGTCGATAGGCCGATGCGCGTGCCGGTGTCCTGGCTTCGCGACTACGTCGACGTCGATCTCGCCCCTGAGGCGCTCGCGGAAGCGCTCACCGTGCGCGGCATGGAGGTGCAGGCCATCGAGGTCGTCGGTGCCGACTGGACCGATGTGGTCGTCGGGCGGCTGCTCTCCGTGGAGCGGCATCCGAACGCCGACAAGCTGTGGCTCACCAGCGTGGACGTCGGAGCGGGGGAGCCGTTGCAGGTGGTGTGCGGCGCCGACAACATCGCGCCCGGGCAGCTCGTGCCGGTGGCGCGCGTGGGGGCGGTGCTGCCCGGCGCGCGTCGGATCGAACGGACGCGGATCCGCGGCGTCGAGTCGCAGGGGATGCTTTGCTCGGCGATCGAGCTGGGCCTGGGTGAGGACGCGGACGGAATCCACGTCCTCGGCGGGGTGGACGACGAGCTGCCGCTCGGCGTCGAGCTCGGACCGATCGTCGGCGAGGTCGTGCTCGACGTCGACGTGAAGCCGAACCGCGGCGACGCGCTGTCGATGGTCGGGCTGGCGCGGGAGATCGCGGCGTTTACCGGCGGCGAGCTGCGGCTGCCGGACGCCACCGTCGCCGAGGATGGCGAGGTGCGGACCGCGGAGCTCGTCTCGGTGCGGATCGAGGATCCGGCCTGCCCCCGCTTCACGGCGCGCTCCCTCGCGGGCGTGGCGAACGGTCCTTCGCCGGCGTGGATGCAGGCCCGGCTGCTCGCTGCCGGGATGCGGCCGATCTCGGCGGCGGTGGACGTGACGAACTACGTCATGCACGAGCTCGGGCAGCCGATGCACGCGTACGACGCGGCCGCGGTTCCCGATGGCGAGATCGTCGTTCGCCGCGGGCGCGCGGGGGAGGTGCTCGAGACCATCGATCACGAGGAGCGGGTGCTCGACGAGCGGATGCTCGTCATCGCCGACCGGGACCGGGCCATCGGCCTGGCCGGAATCATGGGCGGCGCCGAGACCGAGGTCACCGAGGACACGACAGAGGTCATCCTCGAGTCGGCGATCTTCCACGGGCCGACCATTCGGAATACGGCACGCCGCCTCGGCCTCCGCTCTGAGGCGAGCATGCGCCACGAGAAGGGCATCGGGCACGACCTGCCGCGCTACGCCGCGGATCGGGCGGCGCAGCTCATCGCCGAGATCACCGGCGCGCGCGTGGCAAGCGGCATCGTGGACAACGACGCGGAGCCAGCGGCGCCGCGCGTCGTGGAGGTCGACCTCGACCGGATCGAGCGTCTGCTGGGCATCCACCTGGAGGCCGATGCGGTGCGGGGGCTGCTCACTCCGCTCGGCTTCGAGGCTGAGCAGGCCGCCGGGCGCATGCTCCACGTCAGCGTCCCTTCGTTCCGGCTCGACGTGGTCGCCCCGGCGGACGTCGCCGAGGAGATCGCCCGCGCGCACGGCTACGACCGCATCCCGGGCACGCTGACCATGCCCGAGCTGCCGCCATACCGGCCCGATCCCGGCGAGCCACGGCACCGCGTGCGCCGCATCCTGGCCGGGTTGGGGCTGGACGAGGTGGTGAGCCATGCGCTCATCGGCCCCGATGACCTGGCGCGGTCCGGCTACAACCCGGGCGATGCGGCGCTCATCCGCGTGGCGAACCCGCTCTCCGAGCAGCATGCCGTGCTGCGCCCGGTCATGTACCCCTCGATGCTCGCCGCCCTCGCCGAGAACGTGCGGCAGCGGCGGCTCGACCCGTTCCTGTTCGAGGTGGGGAAGACGTACCACCGCCTCGGCGAGCATGGGCCGTCCGGCGGGGAGAGCGCCGGCACGGGGCGCTGGGAGACGTGGCACGTTGCGATCGGGATGCTGGGGCCGGTCGCGCCGCCCTTCCCCGGGGAGCCGCGGCGCGACGCCGATGTGGCCGACCTGAAGGGAGTCGTGGAGGCGCTGCACGAGGCGCTCGGGGCGCCTGCACCTTCCTGGCAGGCCGAGTCGGCCGAGGAGCGTCACCCGCACCTGCATCCCGGGCGCGCCGGACGCATGACGGACCCCTCCGGTCGCGCCTACGGGAGTGTCGGCGAAGTGCATCCACAGGTGGCCGAAGCGTGGGGCCTCCCGGGCCGTCCGCTCGTCGCCGCCATCAACCTGCCGCAGCTCTTCGCCCTCCTCCGTGACGGGATGCGCGCCGCCCCGGTGCCCGCCGCCCAGCCGATCGACCGCGACCTGGCCCTCGTCGTCGACGAGGCCACGCCCCTCGGGGAGCTGCTGCGAGTCATCCGCGCGGCGGCTGGTCCGCAGCTCGCGACCTCGAGGGTGTTCGACACGTACCGGGGCGATCAGATCGGCGCCGGCAAGGTCTCGTACGCGATCACGCTGCGCTTCCAGCCGGAGACCGCCGGCGACGAGCGCTTGGTCGAGCGGGCAATGAATCGCGTCCGAGGATCGGTCCAGCATCATCTGGGGGCGCAAATCCGCTGATCGGGTCGAGATCCTTGTCGCACCGTGAGGCTGGCTGGTACCCTTCCGCCGCCCGAGCAGCCCAGGAGGAGATGGCGTGGACTTCCTACGTGAGCTGAGCGTGATGGACCTCTTCATCGTGCTGGTCCTGGCCGCCGGCGTATTCGCCGGGTTCACCCAGGGCCTCATCCGCTACGCCCTGAACGTTGTCGTCGTGCTCGTCGCGTTCGTCATCGCCTCACTGCTCAAGCGGCCGCTGTATGACACGCTCGACTTCTGGGAGGCCTTCAACCCGCTCCTGCGCGAACAGATCCTCTTCCTGCTGCTCTTCATCGGCCTCGTCGTCGGCGGCTGGTTCGTGGTTCGCGCGCTGTATCAGCGCACCCGTCTGCCGATCGCCCGGCAGCTCGACGAGCTCGGGGGCGCGGTGCTCGGGCTCCTGTTCGCCGCGCTGTTCATCGGCTTCCTCGTGGTGGTGATGGACACGTTCTTCCTCACCGCGCCGGATTCGATCACGGCCGACGCGGGGCTCATCAAGGGGCTCTACGACGCGCTTGACTCGTCGGCGCTGGTCGGGCTCTTCCGTGACACGCTGGTCCCCACCTTCGGCGTCCTCGCCCGCCCCTTCGTGCCGAGCGAGATCGCCGAGCTCCTGGCGCCCCGCTGACGATGACCGCGGCCGGCGTCCCGGCACCCGTCGCCGGGACGGCCGCGGCCCGGATCACCGATCGGGCTTGGTTCGACCGATCGGCGGCCGAGGTAGCCGGCGACCTCCTCGGCTGCGTCCTCGTGCACGACGCGCCCGGGGGCCGCGTCGCCGGGCGCCTGGTCGAGGTCGAGGCTTACCAGGGCCCGGAGGACCTTGCCGCGCACTCGGCGCGCGGCCGGACGCCGCGCAACGCCGTCATGTTCGGGCCGCCGGGCCACCTCTACGTCTATCTCGTCTACGGGCTGCACCACTGCGCCAACGTGGTCTGCGGCCCGGGCGACAAGCCGGAGGCGGTCCTGATGCGCGCCGCGGCGATCAATGTCGGGCAGGATCTGGCAGCAGCGCGCCGCGGTGAGGTGGCGCCGGCACGGCTCGCCTCCGGGCCGGGCAACCTGGGCGCCGCCTTCGGCCTCGACCGCACGCTGAACGGCAGCGATCTGGTGAGCGGGCCGGTCTGGATCGGCGCCGGGCCGGCGCCGGGCCGGATTGCGCGCCGGCCGCGGGTCGGCGTCGACTACGCCGGCAGCTGGGCTGTCGCCCCGCTTCGTTTCCTCGACCCCGATGACACGCACGTCTCCCGCCGCTGAGGCCGAGCCCGCGCCCGGCGTGGCGGCCGACCCCGGCACGCTCCGCGCGCTCGAGTTCGCGGCGGTCGTCGATCAGCTCGCCACGCTCACCGCCTTCGCGCCGTCACGCGAGGCGGCGGAGGCGTCTCTGCCCTCGGCTGATCCGGTCGTCGTCGGGCTCTGGCAGGACCAGACCGATGAGGCTGCCCGGCTGCTCGACGAGCAGGCCCAGGCGAGCATCGGTGGGGCGCGCGACGTGCGGGGCGCGGTCGGCCGCGCGCTGCGCGGCGGCCGGCTGGCCGCCACGGACCTGCTCGACATCGCCGAGACGTGCCGTGCCACCGGCCTGTTCGCCGCGCGGCTCGCGTCATGGCGAGGCCGGCACCTCGCCGAGCTGCGCGACGAGCTCGACGACGCTCCGGCGCTGCGCGAGCGTATCGAGCGCAGCGTCGACGAGTCCGGCGAGCTGCTCGACACCGCCTCGCCCGAGCTGGCAGGCATCAGGAAGCGGCTGCGCACGGCACAGGAACGCGTCCGCGAGCGCCTGAACGCCATGCTCCGCGCATCGGACATGGCCGGCCTCATCGGCGAAGCCATCGTCACCGTCCGCGCCGGGAGGTACGTCATTCCCATCCGGGCCGAGGCGAAGGGCCGGGTGAAGGGCATCGTCCACGACCAGAGCGCGTCAGGCGCCACGCTCTTCGTCGAGCCGCTGTCGGTGGTGGAGCTGAACAACACCTGGACCCAGGCCACGCTCGACGCCGCGCGCGAGGAGGAGCGCATCCTCGAGGAGCTGTCACGCGAGGTGGAGGCCCGCGGGGAGTCCCTGCGCGCCTCGCTCGAGACGCTTGCCCGCGCCGACGTGTGGATGGCGCGCGCCCGCCTCGGCCTGCAGATGGACGCCACCCGCCCGACCGTTGCCAGCGATGCGCTGGAGCTGCTCTCCGCGCGCCACCCGCTCCTCGGCCCCGGAGCGGTGCCGATCGACCTGCGCCTCGGGGAGCGGTTCGGCTATCGGGCCATGGTCGTCACCGGGCCGAACACCGGCGGCAAGACGGTGTCGCTCAAGACGCTCGGCCTGCTCGTGCTCATGCACCAGGCCGGGCTGCGCGTGCCGGCTGCCGACGGTGCCCGAGTCCCCGTCTTCCGGCGGGTCATGGCCGACATCGGCGACGAGCAGAGCATCGCGCAATCGCTCTCGACCTTCTCGAGCCACCTTCGCAACGTCGTGCGCTTCGTGGCGGCGGCGGACGCGGGCAGCCTCGTGCTGCTCGACGAGATCGGGGCGGGGACGGACCCGACCGAGGGTTCAGCGCTGGCCATGGCGATCGTGGAGCGCCTGCTCGCGGACGGCGCCAGCGTGGCCGCCACGACCCATTACGCTGAGCTGAAGACGTTCGCGCAGGAGCATCCGCTGGTGACCAACGCGAGCGTCGCCTTCGACGTCCAGACCCTGCGCCCGACATACCGGCTCGAGATCGGTCTGCCGGGGAAGTCGCAGGCGTTCGCCATCGCCGAGCGACTCGGACTGCCGGGCGGGATTCTGGCCGATGCCGCCTCACGCCTCGCCGCCGAGCACGTCACGATGGAGGAGACGCTCGCCGCCCTGGCGCGGGCCGAGGAGGAACGCACCGCGGAGCTCGAGGAGGCGCGCCGCGCCCGCGAGGCGGCTGATGAGGACCGCGGCCTGGCGCGCACTGGCGTCGGCCGCGCGCGACGGGAGGCGGCCGAGGTCCTCGCCGACGCGCGCCGTGCCGCCGACGAGCTGCTCGCGCGCGCCGAGCGCGAGGTGGCCGAGGTCCGGCGCGAGCTCACCAGGCAGCGCAACCTGGCCGGCGCGCGGGCGCGATCCACGCCGGCGGCACCAGCCGCGGCGGCATTTGATGAGCTCGCCGAACGTGCCGCGCGGGCGCGCGCCGCAGCGACCCGGGAGAGCGGTGCCGGGCCGCCGCCTGCTGAGGCGGAGGAGGCGGCCGCGGAGCGGCCACAGCCGCGCGTCGGCCTGTGGGGCCGAAGCGTCACGCTCGGCAGCGTGGGACGCATCGTGGAGGTGAGCGGACGCACCGGCCGAGTCACGCTCGAGACGGACGAGGCGCGAATCGTCGTGCCGGCCGACGACGTCGAGGTGGTGCCCGAGCCGA
>Ga0214468_1000558_pt1 | contig 11708 bp, 8 predicted proteins | sample RVTome_9_FD_187334 | JGI IMG/M metagenome (GOLD analysis project Ga0214468, IMG submission 187334) | Soil microbial communities from uranium-contaminated site in the Upper Colorado River Basin, Wyoming, United States - RVT155D38 HiSeq ...
CGACGCCGTCGCGGTCCTCTCGGGCCCGGATGCGAAGAAGCCGGGCGAGCTCGCTATCGGCTCGGAGACCGTGATGGTCGACTGCGGCGTCGAGCACGTGCCGCGGCTCGACGCGCTCGTCGACGCGCTCGTGGTGACGGACCTGCCGACCGTCGTGTGGTCGCCCCACCGCCACCCCGAGGCCGTCGACGCGGTCCTGCCGCTCGTTCAGGTGGTCCTGATCGACTCGATCGAGGAGCCGACGCTGACCGACGCCGTCACGCGTGCGAACCGCCTGTCCGAGGACGCGTACGTCGTCGACCTCGCGTGGCTGCGCTCGACGCCGTGGCGCGAGCGCATCGCCGCGACGTTCGACCCTCCGCTGTGGCGCGGCGAGCTGGGCAAGCTCGCGAAGGTCACGGTCAGGCACCACCCGGACTCGGCGATCGCCGGGCTGCTGCTCTTCGGGTGGCTCTGCTCGCGGCTCGACTGGCAGCCCGGCTCGTTCGTACAGCAGAACGGCTCCCTGCACGGCCGCGCCACCAGCCGCCGGCAGGAGGTCTCGCTGTGTCTCGAGGCGGAGCCGCGTCAGGCGGCGCCCGGCCTGGCGGGGCTGACGATCGAGACCGCGTCCGGGATGCGCCTGTCGCTCGACCGCGGCCCGGGCGGCCTGTCGGCGACGCGTGCCTCGGGCGGCGGCCGCGTGTCGGAGTGGACCGTGCTCGGCGCTTCGCGCGGCGAGTCGGGAATCCTCGGCGAGGGGATCCGCCAGGCGCTCCTCCGTGATCCCACCTACCGGCCCGCACTCGCCGCCGCGGGCGCGATGGTGTAGTGAACGACCGGGAGGCGATCGTCCTCGACGATCCCGCGGCCGAAGCCGCCGAGCGGCTCGCCGCGGCGGCGGACGCGGGCGGGCACATCGCGCTCTCGGGCGGCTCGACACCACGTCGCGCATACGAGCAGGCGGCCGAGCTCGAGGCCGACTGGTCGCACGCGACGCTCTGGTTCGGCGACGAGCGCTGCGTCCCACCCGACCACGAGCACTCGAACTTCGGGATGGCCCGCCGGGCCCTGCTCAGCCGGCTCGGGACGGGCGCCGACGCGCCGGCGGTGCGGCGCATGGAGGGCGAGCGCGGCCCCGCCGACGGCGCGGCCGCGTACGAGGACGCGCTGCGGGAGGAGTTCGGCGACGCCGACCCGCGGCTCGACCTGGTCCTGCTTGGGTTGGGGCCCGACATGCACACGGCGTCGCTCTTCCCAGGTGACGCGGCCCTCGGTGTCGAAGGGCGCTACGCGGTCGGCGTCGAAACACCCGGGATGGCTCCGCTCGTCCCGCGGATCACGCTTACGCTCGACGCGATCAACGCCGCGCGCGACGTCCTGTTCCTGATCGCGGGGGAGGACAAGGCCGAGGCAGTCGCCGGCGCGTTCGGCGACGCGCCCGGGCCGCACGCGCCCGCCAGCCTGGTACGGCCCGAGGCGGGCAACCTCACTCTGCTGCTCGACCCGGCCGCCGCGGCGCACCTGTGACGATGGCGGACATCCCGTTCTGGAAGCGCAGCCCGTTCCCGCCGATCGCGGACTACGCGTTCCTGTCCGACTGCGAGGCCTGTGCGCTGGTCGCGCCCGGCGGCGCCGTCGAGTGGCTCTGCCTGCCGCGCATGGACTCGCCCTCCGTGTTCGGCGCGATCCTCGATCGCGACGCCGGGCACTTCCGGCTCGGACCGGCCGATGTCTCGGTTCCCGCGGCGCGCCGCTACCTCCCCGGCACGATGGTGCTGGAGACGAGCTGGGGCACGTCGAGCGGCTGGATCATCGTCCGCGACGTTCTCCTGATCGGGCCGTGGCACCACGAGACGGAGCGCTCGAACACGCATCGCCGCTCGCCCACCGATTACGACGCGGACCACGTGCTGGTGCGGCTGATCCGCTGCGTCAACGGCGAGGTGCAGATAAACCTGGACTGCGAGCCGGTCTTCGACTACGGCCGCGTTCGCGGCGACTGGGAGTACACCGGGACCGGCTACCACGAGGGCGTGTGCCGCGCGCCGTCGAGCGGGCACGACATCGAGCTGAAGCTGACCACCGACATGCGGCTCGGCTTCGAGGGGCCGCGTGCGACGGCACGCACGTTGATCAAGGAGGGCCAGACGCTCTTCGCCGCCCTCGCCTGGTCGGAGCATCGGGCGCCGCAGACCTACGACGAGGCGTACGAGTGCCTCGTCTGGACGGCGCACCACTGGCAGCACTGGCTCGACCGCGGGCAGTTTCCCGACCACCCGTGGCGCGCGCACCTGCAGCGGAGCGCGCTGACGCTGAAGGGGCTCTCGTACGCGCCCACCGGGGCGATGCTCGCGGCCGCCACGACTTCCCTGCCGGAGACACCGGGCGGAGAGCGCAACTGGGACTACCGCTTCTCGTGGATCCGCGACTCCACGTTCATGCTGTGGGGTCTCTATTCGCTCGGCTTCGACTGGGAGGCGAACGACTTCTTCTACTTCATTGCCGACGTGGCGGAGGCCGAGGAAGGCCAGCTCCAGATCATGTACGGGATCGACGGTGAGGCGGAGCTCGTCGAGAAGACGCTCGACCACCTTTCGGGCTACGAAGGGGCGCAGCCCGTCCGGATCGGCAACGGCGCCTATGACCAGGACCAGCACGATGTCTGGGGCGCTGTGCTGGACTCGGTGTACCTGCACACCAAGTCGCGCGACTCGCTGCCCGAGCGGGTCTGGCCGATCCTGAAGAAGCAGGTGGAGGCCGCGTGCGAGAACTGGCGCGACCCCGACCGCGGACTATGGGAGGTCCGCGGCGAGCCGAAGCACTTCACCTCGTCGAAGCTCATGTGCTGGGTCGCGCTCGACCGCGGCGCGCGGCTCGCCGAGATCCGCGAGGAACTCGACCTCGCGGCGCGCTGGCAACAGATCGCGGACGAGATCAAGCAGGACATATGCGAGAACGGGACGCGCGAGGACGGCGTCTTCACCCAGCACTACGAGACCGACGCGCTCGACGCGTCCGTCCTCTTGATGCCGCTGGTGCGCTTCCTTCCGCCCGACGACGAGCGCATCCGTGCGACGGTGCGGGCGATCGCCGATGAGCTCACCCACGACGGGCTCGTCCTCCGCTACCGCGTCGAGGAGACCGATGACGGGTTGAGCGGCGAGGAGGGGACGTTCACGATCTGCTCCTTCTGGCTCGTGTCGGCGCTGTCGGAGATCGGCGACCACGAGCACGCGCGCGACCTGTGCGAGAAGCTGCTCTCGTTCGCCTCACCGCTGGGCCTCTACGCCGAGGAGATCGACCCGCGCACCGGCCGCCACCTCGGCAACTTCCCGCAGGCGTTCACGCACCTGGCGTTGATCAACGCCGTGTTGCACGTCATCCGCTCCGAGCAGACGCTCGAGGAGGGGGAGGGCTTCTCGACGACGCGCGAGTTCGAGCGGGCCGACTCGGGCGGCGGCTAGGGCTTCCGCGGTTCAGACCGTTGCGTGGTTTTGGCCCCTATAGGGGCCGTAAGTACGCCGCGACTAGGTTCCACTAGAGCCTCACGTCCACGACCATCGCAGCGAACAGGAGCGCGAGGTACGCCAGCGAGAACAGGTAAAGGCGGAGCGCCGAGCGGCGATCCGCACGGCGGGAGAGCACGACCGCGCCGGCGATGAAGGCCGCGCCGAGTGCGACCGAGACGGCGAGGTAGGTGATCCCGAACGCACCGGCGCAGAACGGCAGCTGCGTCACCGCGTAGAGCAGGATCGTGTAGAGCAGGATCTGCCGCCGCGTCTCCTCCTCGCCGCGTACGACGGGCAACATCGGCACGCCGGCCTTCGCGTAGTCGTCCTTCATCAGGAGCGAGAGCGCCCAGAAGTGGGGCGGCGTCCAGAAGAAGATGATCGCGAAGAGGTAGAGCGCGGTCCCGGACAGCCCGCCGGTGACGGCGGCCCACGCGACGAGTGGCGGGACCGCACCGGCCGCGCCCCCGATCACGATGTTCTGCGGCGTGGATCGCTTCAGCCAGACCGTGTAGACGAAGACGTACCCGAGGAAGCCGCACGCCGACAGCGCCGCCGCGAACGGGTTCACCGTCAGTGACAGAAGGAGAACGGAGGCTACCCCGAGCCCTGACCCGTACAGAAGCGCGGCGCGTGGAGCGACCCGGCCGGAGGCAACGGGCCTGTCGGCCGTGCGAGACATCGCCGCATCGAGGTCGCGGTCGAACCAGTGGTTGACGGCGCCCGCGCCGCCCGCGGACAGCGCGCCCCCGAGGCAGGTCAGCAGGACGAGCCCGACGGAGGGATCGCCCGCCACGTACATCGTCGTCACCGTCGTGAAGAGCAGCAGCGACTGCACCTTGGGCTTGGTCATCTCGAAGTAGTCCGAGACGACGGTGCGGAAGCCGGTTGGTGCCGCTGCCGCTGCGCGGACGGCTTCCATCACGCCGCCGCCGCGTTTGCGACTGGCGCGCCGGCGAGCACCGGTGACGGGACGCGGTAGAGCGACAGCGTCATGGCGACGACAGTCCACCACAGGAGCGTCCCGAGTGCGAGGTGGAGGAGGATCAATGCCTCGTACTCCTCGAGCCACACGTTCAGCGCCCCCACGAGCACTTGGAGCAGGAGGATCACGAGTGCGACCCACGCCCCTCTCACGAGCCCCGGCGCCGGGCGCCTCCGGAGCGTCACCACGACCAGCGCCAGCACGAGCAGCACCGCGATGTACATGAACAGCCGGTGCGTCAGGTGGATGTCCACGAGGCGCGCCTCGCCGAACGGCATGAACTCGCCGTTGCAGGTGGGGAACTCCTTGCCGCACGCGTGATGCGCGCCGTCCCCCAGCTGATAGTCGGCGCGGCCGTAGTTCTGCGTACCGGCCATGTAGCCGCCCGCCACGATCGTGCAGAGGACCGCCACGGAGGCGATCCAGGCGAGCGGGCGGTAGCGCGGCCCGCCGTCCGCGGGATCGGACCCGATCGTCTCCGGCTTCGTCGCGCGCCAGATCCAGAACAGCACCCCGAGCAAGAGCATCGCCAGCCCGAGATGGGCGGCCACGAGCTCCTCCTCGAGGTTCTCCTCGACGACCGCGCCGCCGAGCGCGCCCTGCGCCGCGACGAGGACGAAGCCCGCGATCGCCACGCGGACGAGCGTGCGGTGTTCGCGGTGGTTGCGCCGCGCGAGCACGGCGAGCGCGAGCATCATCAGCCCGACGACCGACGCGACGACGCGGTGCGTGTATTCGATGATCGAGTTGAGATCGACGCCGGGGGCGACGTCGCCGTTGCAGAACGGCCAGCCGTGGAAGCCGGAGTCGGCCGGGCCGCAGCCGAGCCCGGAGTCCGACACGCGCACGATCCCGCCGATCACGATCAGCAGGAAGGTCAGGAGCAGCGTCGCGAGAGCGAGCTGCCGGTACCGAGGCGACGGTGCCGTCATCGCGAGGCGGACAGGCTAGTGAACGACCCGGGGCGGAGGTACAGTCGAGGCATGGCCACAAGGACTCGCAGCGGGACGGACCCGCTGGCGGCCGGCCACGCCGCGATGAAACGAGCGGCTTGGGACGAGGCCCGCGCGATCTTCGAGGCAGCCGTCGCCGACGGCGGCTCCGCTGAGGCGTGGGACGGACTCAGCCGGGCCGCGTGGTGGCAAGGTGACGAGGAGGCCACGTTCACCGCGCGTGAGCGGGCTTTTCGCGCCTATCGCGACGCCAGCGACGCCCAGGGCGCCGCGACCATGGCGATGTGGATCGCCTCGGACTACTTCGACTACCGCGGAGACGACGAGGTCGCGGCCGCGTGGCTGCGGCGCGGGCGCGAGCTGCTCGAAGGGCACGAGCCGAGCAAGGCACTCGGGTTTATCGCCCTGCTCGAGTGTGATCTTCTCTACCAGGCCAAGCGCGATCCGGAGGCCGCGCGCGACGGCGCCGCCGAGGCGCTCGCGCTTGCGCGCCGGTTGGGCGACGCGGACGTGGAGGTCGTCGCGCTCGCGATGCTCGGGAGCACGCTGATCGCATCCGGGGCCGTCGAGGAGGGCCTCGAGCGGCTAGCCGATTGTGTCTCGCTCGCGATCGCTGACGACTTCGACGAGGCCGCCTCGCCGGGATGGGCGTACTGCCACACCGTCGCGGCGTCCGCCGAGGTGGGGGACTTTGGCCGGGCCGAGCAGTGGTCCGATGTCCTCCATTCGTGGTGCTCGACCTGGCGCGCGCGCCAGTTCTTCGGCATCTGCCGGACGGCCTACGGCGAGGTGCTCGCTGCGCGCGGGGACTGGGCGGGGGCCGAGGAGGAACTGCGAAGCGCCGTGGACGACCTCACGGCGACGCGGCCCGCGCTGGCGGGGCCAGCCGCCGTGCGGCTCGGGCGCCTGCGGTTGCGCCAAGGGAAGGAGGACGAGGCGCGCGCGCTGTTCGAGAGGGCCCTGCCGCTGCCCCAGGCGGTGCTCGCGATCGGCGAGTTCGACCTCGTGGCGGGCGATGCGACCGCCGCGGTCGAGGCCGCGGAGCGCGTTCTTCGCAACCACCCCCAGAAGGGCGTGCTCGACCGGTTCCCGGCCCTTGAGCTGCTCGCGCGGGCGCACGCCGCCACCGGGGACTCCGAGCGCGCGCGGGACGTGGCGGCCGAGGTGGCTCGCGACGGCGAGCGCCTCGCCACTCCGTACATCCGCGGACGCGCCGCGCGGGTCCAGGCCGACGTCCTGATGGCCGCCGGCGACCACGACGCGGCCCGGCGCGCCGCCGAGGACGCGGTCGACCTCTTCGCCGCGTCGTCAGCGCCCTACGACGCCGCCGACGCGCAGCTCTTGCGTGCCGGCGCGCTCGAGGCGCTCGGTCGCGCCGACCAGGCGGAGGCTGAGGCGCGCGCCGCGCGCGAGACGCTCGCGCTGCTGGGCGCCCGGAAGGAGCCCGATGCCGCGGCCGAGTTGACCCTGCGCGAGATCGAGATCCTGCGGTTGGTTGCGGACGGGCTGAATGACGCGGAGATCGCCACGCGCCTCTTCCTGAGCCCGCACACCGTCCACCGTCACGTGGCAAATATCCGCACGAAGCTCCGCTCGCCGTCGCGCGCGGCCGCCGTCGCGCACGCCACTCGTCTCGGCCTGCTCTGACGGTAACTGGCCGATTCCGGCCATCGAAATAGATGGCTCTTTTCGGCGAAGAAACCGCGCCCGCGCGGCAGAAGACTTGCCGCATGAACCCAATAAGCACCACATCCAGCGTCGACGAGCTCCGATTCCGCCTGCAGGGTGGGCTGCACGAGCCGGGTGACGCGTACTACGAGGACTCCGTAACGCTCTTCAACGCCATGATCGATCGTCGTCCGCGCTACGTCGTGGAGGCCATCGCGATCGAGGACGTGGTGGCCGCGCTCGCGTTCGCGCGTGAGAACGATCTGCCGATCGCGGTCCGCGGCGGCGGCCACTCGGTCGCCGGCCTGTCGCTGGTCGATGACGGCGTCGTGATCGACCTCCGCGGGATGCGCGACATCGAGGTCGACCCCGACCGCCGGATCGCGCACGTCGGCGGTGGCGCCACCTGGGCGGCAGTTGACCGCGCGACCCAGGCCCATGGTCTCGCTGCCACCGGCGGACGCGTCTCTACGACCGGCGTGGCCGGGCTGACGCTCGGCGGCGGGTCCGGCTGGCTCGAGCGGAAGCACGGTCTGGCGGCAGACAACCTCGTCGCCGCCGAGCTCGTCACGGCGGACGGCCAGATCGTGCACGCTTCGGATGACGAGAATGCCGAGCTGCTGTGGGCGTTGCGTGGCGGCGGCGGCAGCTTCGGCGTGGTGACGAAGCTCGAGCTGGCTCTGCATCCACTCGGCCCCGAAGTCTTTGCCGGACTAGCGCTCTTCGGCATCGAGCGGGCGCACGAGGTGCTGCGCACGTACCGCGATGTGATGAACGCGGCCGACGACGAGCTTTCGCTCGCTGCAGACTTCTTCACCGCTCCCGATGAGGACGAGATTCCGTCCGAGTTGCGTGGGCAGCCGGTCGTGGGAGTCATCGGCATGTGGGCGGGAGATCCGGCTGACGGTGAACGTGCGCTGACCCCGATTCGCGAGCTCCGACCGGACGCCGACTTCTTTGGCCGGACGGAGTACGCCGACTTCCAGTGCTCACTCGACGACCCGCCGGGCTACCGGAACTACTGGACCGCCGAGAATGTCGTCGACCTGACGGACGAGGCGATCGAAAAGATCGCTCGGCGCGCGGTCGAGCTCCCTGCGGGTCCATCCCAGCTCTTCATCGTCGCGTGGGGTGGCGCTGTCCGCCGCTTCGGCCCCGAGCATTCGCCCTTGGCCGGCCGCGAGGCGGGCTTCATCGTCCACCCGCTGCTTCTGTGGGAGGACCCGCGCGACGACGATCGCCTGATCGCCCTCGGCCGTGCGTTCCGCACGGACATGCGGCCGTGGTCTGTGGGAGCGACTTACCCGAACTTCCTCGGTGAGGAGGGTGCCGCGCGGATGCGCGCCGCGTACGGGGCGAGTGGCGACCGGCTCGCCGCGCTCAAGGCGGAGTGGGACCCGAACGGAGTCTTCCGAACCCACCAGGAGATCCGTGTGAAGACAAAGGACCGCAAGTGACCGCCTCTAGTCGAGGCCGGCGAGTAAGGAGGCAGACGATGGGCGAGTATGTACACGCAGGCGACCTCGAGATCTGGACGGAGCAGGTCGGCGAGGGACCGGACGTCCTGCTGATCGGCGGCCTCGGCGACACCGTCGAGTCGTGGCAGTTCCAGCTCGACGGACTAGCGGGCCGCTACCGGCTGACCGCCTTCGACAACCGCGGAGCGGGCCGCACGGCGATGCCGGAGGATCCGGTGTCGGTGGAGGCGATGGCGGATGATGCCGCCAGCCTCCTGCGGGCGCTCGACGTGTCCTCCGCCCATGTGGCCGGCTTCTCGGGCGGCAGCAAGATCTCCCAGGAGCTGGCGCTTCGGCACCCGGAGCTCGTCCGCAGCCTCGTGCTCCAGAGCACCTGGTCGGTGCCAGACCCCTACCTGCGCTCGTGGGGCCTTTTCGTCCGCTCCTTCGCCGAGGTCGCGCCGAGCGAACGCGCCTTCCTCGAGGGGTTCTACCTGTGGATCTACACGGCGCGCGCCCACAACGACGGGACCGTCGACCAGATCATCGAGGAGGTGCTCGCGTTTCCCCACAAGCAGTCGACCGAGGATCTGCAGCGCTTCCTCGACGCGTTCCTCGATCACGACACGACCGATCGCCTGGGGGAGATCGCCGCCCCGACGCTGGTGCTCGCCGGTGGCCGTGACCCGACGAGTCGTCCGGAGCTCTGCCGCGCCGTGGCCGAGCTGATCCCCGGCGCCCTCTTCGAGGTGATGGAGGAGGAGTCCCATCAACCGTTCCAGGAGGTGCCGGAAGAATGGAACGCTCGCGTTGACGCCTTCTGGCGCGAGGTTGACTCGCGCTAGGCGACGGGTTGCGCCACGGAGCCGGCCTGCTGGCCGGCTCCGCGCGCGACGTCGCGCCGGATGTCCTTCATCGGCTCGACCGACCGGACGGGCGGCACGACGTCGAAATTGTTCGGCGGCGGCGGCGACTGGGCGAACCACTCGAGGGTGTTCCCCTGCCACGGGTCGTTGCCGGCGCGCTTGCCGTTCCGCGCCGAGCGGACGATGTTCACCAGCGTGACCACGACGCCGATCCCGAGCAGGAACGACCCGATCGTCGAGAGGAGGTTGTAGAGCTCTAGGTCGCCCTGGTCGGGGTACTGGTACACACGCCGCGGCATGCCCGACATGCCGGCGGAGTGCTGGATCAGGAACGTCAGGTTGAAGCCGACGAACATGAGCCAGAACGAGATCTTGCCGAGCCCTTCTGAGAGCAGCCGGCCGCTCATCTTCGGGAACCAGTAGTAGATCCCGGCGAAGATCCCGAACACCGATCCGCCGAACAGCACGTAGTGGAAGTGCGCCACGACGAAGTACGAGTCGTGGAGCTGCCAGTCGACCGGGAAGACCGCGAGCTGGACGCCGGAGATCCCGCCGATCGTGAACAGGCCGACCATGCCGGCCGCGAAGTAGAGCGGCGTCTTGAAGACGATCGATCCGCGCCACAGGGTCGCGATCCAGTTGAAGATCTTGATGCCGGTCGGCACCGCGATCACCATCGAGCTGATCATGAAGAAGACGAGCACGACCGTCGCTGTCGGCGTCGTGAACATGTGGTGCGCCCACACGAGCATCGAGAGGAACGCGATCGCCGCGGTGGAGGCCGCGATCGCCTTGTAGCCGAAGATCGGCTTGCGCGCGAAGACGGGCAGCACCTCCGAGACGATCCCGAACGCCGGCAGGATCATGATGTAGACCTCGGGGTGCCCGAAGAACCAGAACAGGTGCTGCCACAGCATCGGGTCGCCGCCGCCGATCGGGTCGAAGAACGCCGTGTCGAAGTGCCGGTCGGTCAGGAGCATCGTCACCGCGGCCGCGATCGCCGGGTAGGCGAGGACGACCAGGTAGCTGAAGACCAGCACCGTCCACACGAACAGCGGCATGCGCCCCCAGCTCATCCCGCGCGTGCGCATGTTGTGGATCGTCGCGATCAGGTTGATCGCACCGATGACCGTGCTCGCGCCGGTGAGGTGGATCAGAAGGATCCAGGCGTCGACACCCCCGTCCGGCAGGTACGCGTTGTCCGACAGCGGGGCGTACATCGTCCAGCCGGCGGTCGGAGGCTCGAAGAAGAGCGACGTGTAGAAGACGATTCCGCCCGTGACCAGCAGCCAGAACGACAGGGCGTTCAGGCGCGGGAACGCCATGTCCCGCGCTCCGATCATCAGCGGGACCATGTAGTTCGCGAACCCGGCCAGGATCGGGATCACGAACAGGAAGACCATGGTCGTCCCGTGCATCGTCACGAGCCCGTTGTAGGTCTGGGCGTCGATCAGCGTGCTGTCGGCCTGCGCGAGCTGGAGCCGCATTAGCAGCGCCTCGGCGCCGCCGACGGCGAAGAAGACGAGCGCCGCACCCATGTACATGATCCCGATCCGCTTGTGATCGGTGGTGGAGAGCCAGCCGAGCCAGCCCTTCGGCGCCTCGCGGTATCCGCGCATGACGACCTCGGGACGGGGGCGCGTGGCGGTCGCCGCTTCCATCAGGGGCTGTCCCCTTCCGCTTCACGTTCCTCGCGCTGCTCGGCCAGGCCGGTCTGCGCCTCATTGATGTCCTCGACCTGCTGCTCGGCCCACGCCTCGTACTCGTCGACCGGTAGCACCACCACACGCGTGCGCATGTCAGCGTGGCCCTCGCCGCAGAGCTCGGCGCAGACGCCCTCGTAGGTGCCCTCCTCCTCGGCACGGAACCACGTCTCGTTCTCGTGCCCCGGCACCGCGTCGACCTTTCCGGCCAGCTTGGGCACCCACCAGGAGTGGACCACGTCCGACGAGAAGACCCTGAGCGTGACGGTCGTGTTCACCGGCACGTACAGCGTGTGGAAGCTGAAGAGCTGGTCCTCCTGGCCCTCGTAGTCGTAGCGCCAGACGTACTGCTGTGAGTTGACGTTGATCTTCAGCGCCTTGCCGTCGGGCGGCTCCTTCTGGTTGATCGTCGCGTAGTCGACGCCCTCGGCGACCTCGAGCGCGTCGGCCTTCGACGCGGGCGGGTCCTTGATGCCGGGCAGGAAGACGAAGGTGACCGTGGCGAGCATCACCAGGATGAGCGCGGCGCCGATCGTCCACGAGATCTCGAGCGGGGTGTTGCCGCGGATCTGGGCGGCCTCCGGA
>Ga0214468_1000560_pt1 | contig 11697 bp, 11 predicted proteins | sample RVTome_9_FD_187334 | JGI IMG/M metagenome (GOLD analysis project Ga0214468, IMG submission 187334) | Soil microbial communities from uranium-contaminated site in the Upper Colorado River Basin, Wyoming, United States - RVT155D38 HiSeq ...
TCGCACACACCCTGCTGGCGCGTCACGCCGATGTCCTGGATCGCGTGATCATCGACGGTGCCGGCATCCTGCCGTGGTGGGGAAACGGGCCGTACCTGCTCTTCATCGCGGCGATCGCCCCGTTCCTGCATACCCAGGCGGTGATCGGCGCCCTCAGTCGGTCGGTTGGCCGGATCCCGGAGTCCGATCAGGCGGAGCTCAGGGTTGCGTCCCGACTCGCGTTCTTGAGATCGTTGGCTGACGCGCGCGGAACGAGGGCGTCGCGGACCGAAGTTGAGGCCCTATGCCCGACGCTGCTCGTGGCAGGCGAGAAGGAAACTGCCGTCCGACGCAGCAATGCGGCGTTGGCTGCGGTGATGCCGCGTGCGGTCGCGCGCTATGTCCCCGGGCTGGGCCACGGTTGGCTGGGCGCGAGGATGGAGCTCCACGTTGACATGGTCGAAGCGTGGCTGACGAACGAACAATCGCCAACAGCGCTCGTTGCCGAGGGACCATCGCCAGCTGCGGTGAGGGCACTGCTCCGAGGGCTCCGCGATGGCGAGTAACGGATCCGACCCCACAAGGCATCGGCCGGGAGCCAGTGAAGCATTAGGTGTTAAGGAGGCGGGAGAGCTCAAAGACGACCCGGGGCCGCCGCATCAAGCCCCTCAACTGGTTGCCCAGCTGCCCCGCTCGCCAGCACGATGCGTCGATGAGTGAACGAGGCGGCTCTCAGGCGTGCCGGTCGGAGCTCCAACATAGCGTGCCGCCACCCGTTCGCCTGCTTGGTATGGCTCCGCATGCCTCGGTGGACATGGGACACATCTGCCAGTCGACGCGAAACCCACGCCGATGGAAGGAAGGCTGAGATGGATGAGACGGTCATTCGCGACAGACTCAAGGACCACTGGCAGTTCGAGGGCGTCGACTACGACAAATCGCACGAGATCTACCACGACGACGCCGTCTTGGAGTTCCCGCAGTCGGGCGAGCGGTTCGTCGGTAAGCAGAACTTCCTGACGTGGCGCCGAAAGTATCCGGCCAAGCTGGACTTCAAGATCCGCCGAATTAGCCACGACGGCGACCTGTGGGTCGCGGAGAACCTCATCTCCTACGACGGTTCACCCTACATGTTCACCATTAACATCCTTCAGTTTCGCGGTGACAAGGTTGCTCGCGAGCGCCTGTACGTATTCGAGGGCTTCGAGGCGGCTGAATGGCGTGGGGAGTGGGCCGAGAAGTTCGACCCGCTGGAGTCAAACAGCCCTCAGGAGTGGCGCGAGGGCATCGAGGCCTAACCGCGGCAACGCTAGCGATAGTGGGAGCCGGATACCCGCGTGGCCCTGGCGGGCTGCCCTGCTCGGCGGGTCGGGGCATGGGTTGGCCCCGCGCGGGGCCGCGAACGTTTCAGCCGCTTCCTAGCGCTTCGAACGTGAGGAACAAGAAGCACGAGGCCGAGGGCGCCATCCGGGATCCGATCGCTCAGTCAGTGTCGACGGCGTTGACGCGTCCGGTCTACTGCCGCAGACACCAGCCTAGGTCTCCGAGCTTCAGGATCGGTCGTGCTTCACGGTCACGAAGGCACGCGGCAGGCACGAATAAGACCCGATCTGAGCTCAGATCGGGCCGAGAATGACGAAGTTGGTACCGCATACCGGATTCCGAGTGAAACGTCTCATGTGTCTCAGCCGCGTTCACCCAGTGCATCCAAGAGACGCATGAGACACATGAGGCAGGATCCATAAGGGACCAGATAAGGGACCAGACCGGTGCGAGCACACCTCAGCCGGCGCCGCCGGCCGTGACCGGCGGGCCGCCACGCCCACCATCAGGATCTGGACGCGAACCCGCTCTGCGACGAGCGGCCCGCATCCGGACTCCGATCTCCGGGCGACGGTTCCACGTCGGCAGCGCCCGACGAAGATCGCGCGGTCCCGTCACCATGACCCCGCCGGACCGTAGAGCGGTCGCCCAGTCGATGTGCCCCAGATGCCATCGGGCGAAGGTGAGCGGGTCGTTGATCGTGACCACCACATCGTCCCCGAATTCTGGGTCGAAGGCACACAGCTCAGCGTCACGTCGCTCGATCAGCAGCCAGGCCGTCTCCGGCCGGCCGCGGTACACGAACTCGAAGCGCACCACCACGCGCTGATCAGGCAGGCGATCGCGACGCAGGTAGACCTGGCACCAGGCCCACAGGGCGACCGCGGGGTCGGAGTGCTCCGGCCGAACGTCCATCCATTGGTCGCCCCAGACGCCGAGCGCCGTCAGCACCGGCTCGAGCGCTTGCCCCGCGGCGGTCGGCTCGTAGAACGATCCGCGACCGTCGGGCTTTGAGTGAATCTCGACGATCCCGGCGTGCTCGAGCTCTCGAAGGCGCCGGATCAACAGGGCGCGCGACAGCCCCGGAGCTCCCGCTGCGATGTCATTGAACGTGCGACAGCCGTAAAGGATGTTGCGCATGATGATCGGCGTCCAGCGCTCGGCGAACACCTCCGCCCCACGCGCCACCGGACAGTACTGGCCGTACGTGCGCATGCCCGCATTGTCGCCCGCATGCCTCTGCGCGCCTAGTTCTGAATCTGTACCTCCCGGAGACCGCCTGCCCGGTTCACAAACTGTCCTAGACGCCCGGTGCGTGGGTGGAAACCCTTGACGCGACCAGGTGGCCGGTTCGCATAGCGCTTCGAGGAGGCTGATGATGATGCAGCAGCGGATGGCAACGAGGGAATCGCCAGGACGGGCCGGGCATCCCGGTGAGGTGATCGCCGCGCACGAGCGCGTCTTGGCGAGCTCCGCCGCACGAAGCCGCTACTTCGAGGTGGCCGGCGGCCGGCGGATCCACGCCATCGAAGTCGGCGACGGAACGCCGCTCGTCCTGCTCCATGGGAGCGGACCGACGGCGCTCCAGTTCCTCCCGCTACTCGAACGACTCCCCGGAGTGCGGGCGATCGCCGTCGACCGCCCCGGATTCGGGCTCAGCGATCCGATCGAACCGCCGTCAGAGGATTACCGCGAGGCGGCGGTCGAGAGCGTGAACCTCATCCTGGACGGCCTGGGGCTCACCGAAACGGCGCTGTTGGGGAACTCGGCAGGTGGAACGTCCGCGCTGTGGTACGCGCTGGCCCATCCTGAGCGAGTGACTCGACTCATCCTGCTCGGGGCGCCACCGTTGCTTCCCAGGACGGGTGTTCCCCCACCGATGCTGGCGGTGGCCACGCCCAGCGCCGGGCCGCCGCCGGAGATGCCACCTCCATCGACCGAGGCCGTGATCCAGAGCATGAGCGTCTTCGGTGAGGGCGACACGATTGCACGGTATCCGGAGCAGCTTGAGGCGATGGTCGCGGCCGGCTACGACCAGCTCCTGGCCGTCGTCAGACTCGCTGAGCTCCGCGCTCTGATCGCTCCCACCGGCTGGCAACCCGCGCTGGCAATGCGGCCCGATGAGTTGCACGCGCTGACGGTACCGACACTGCTCATCTGGGGTGAGCAGGATCCCCTCGGCGATGCCGATGTCGCGGCGACCGTCGCTGCCACGATCCCCCATGCCCAACTCGAGCTTCTGCCAGCCGGTCACGCCCCCTGGCTCGGCCACCCCGATCGGGTAGCCGACATGGTTCGCGACTTCGTACGTTGAACTGGCGAGGACCGGCGCGGTGTCGTCGACTGTGTCGTGGTGCCCGACGAGGTGCGTGAGGCGATTACGCCGTAGGCCTGCGACTGGACACGGCGAGTGCCAGTAGCGCTTGCGCCCATCTCCCACGCAGGCCGGCGGTGCGGGATTGGCTCGTCGCGCGCGTCGAGGCGGCGGTCGGCCTGGCGGGCCGCGAGCGTGAGACGGGCGCGGACGCGGCGACCGCGTCCCGGGCGGTGAGGACGAGCGGGCCGTCGGCTGTGATCGCCACGGTGTCCTCGACGTGGACGCCCCGCGATCGGTGCACCGACCGGATCGTCCAGCCGTCTGACCCATTACTCACTTGTTGAATCGCTCGAGCTGTCGATGGGATCAGCCACCGGTCGGGGTCGATCCGTGGCGGCGGCCTTGAGACGGCCTAGACTGATCGGTGCACCCCATGAACAAGCCGGAACCCACCCTTTCAACCTCTCCCAGGAGGAGCCATGGACACGCCCGCCAACGTGGAAACGGACGCTGTATCTGTACGGAGCCCGCTCTTGGTTCTGGCAGGCCTGCTCGTTCCCGTACTGGTCGTTGCCTTTGGCCTGCTGTACCTCTTTCCCGACAGCGGCGCTGAACTCTTCGCCTGGCCGATCAACCCGCTGATGTCCTCCATGATGCTCGGCGCCACCTACCTGGGCGGCGCGTACTTTTTCGTGGTCGTGCTGCTCTCGCGGCAGTGGCGGCATGTCTGGCTGGGGTTTCTGCCGATCACGGCCTTTGCCGGCACGCTGGGGATCGCCACCCTGCTGCACTGGGATCGCTTCGCCCACGACCGCTGGGCGTTCTCTGTCTGGACTCTTCTCTACTTCAGCGTCCCGCTCCTCCTGCCGCTTCTCTGGTATCGCAACCAGCAGCAGACGGCTGAATCCGGGATGGACCGCGAGGGGCGGCTGCCGCAGGAGAGCCGATGGGCATTCGGGCTGCTGGGCGGCGTCCTGACCGTGGCCGCTGTGCTGCTGCTCGCCGTCCCGGATGTAATGATCGCGGCCTGGCCGTGGACGCTGACGCCGCTGACGGCGCGGGTGATGGCGGCGATGTTCATCCTGCCCGGACTGGTGGGCCTCAGCATCGCCTATGACGGCGGCTGGAGCAGCGCGGGCTACCTGCTGCAGGCCCAGGCCATCTCTATCCTCCTCATGCTCGCCGCCGTCTACGTGGCGCGGGACGATTTCGACTGGGCTCACGCCGCCAGCTGGCTGTTCACCGGCGGCATGAGCCTGATCCTGCTGCTCATCGGCTACACCATTCTCGCCCGGCGATCATGAGCGCCAACACCTACCAGTTCATCACCCATTGGCGCGTGCCGGGGACGGTCGACGAGGTCGCCGACATCCTGGCCGATGCGACCGACCTGCCGCGCTGGTGGCCCGCCGTCTACCTGGACGTGGAGGAGACGCAGCCCGGGGACGACGAAGGCATCGGCAAGGAGGTGTCGCTCTATACCAAAGGCTGGCTGCCCTATACGCTGCGCTGGCAGTTTCGCGTCACGGAGTCGAGCTACCCGCACGGATTCGCCCTGGAGGCCTGGGGCGATTTGGCCGGGTGGGGCGTGTGGCGCCTGCAGCAGAGCGGCCGGGTGGTCGACGTCACCTACAACTGGAAGGTGCGGGCTGAAAAGCCGCTGCTGCGCCGCCTGTCCTTCCTGCTGCGGCCGCTCTTCGCCGCCAACCACCGCTGGGCGATGGCCCGCGGCGAAAAAAGCCTGCGGCTGGAGCTGGCCCGGCGCGCGGCGACCGGCGAGGACGAGCGGCGTCGGATACCCCCACCACCCGGCCCGATCTCCGCACGCACGTTCGTGTCGCTCGTCGTGGGAGTGCTGCTCCTGCTGGTGCCTGCCGGCGCCGTCTGGCGACACCTGCGCCAGAGCGGCTCGCATTCGGACAGGATGACGACGCGACGCCGCTTCCCGACCGTCTAGAACAGTTGGCGGACTAGTTGCCGAGCTTCGCGGCGGCTCCGCCGCTAACCGCCAGCGAGCGGGTCGTCGTAGGGCGATGGCCCAAGCGGACCCGTGTTGCCGTTCCCACAGGCGTTACCCCCGCATCTCGGCGACCGGTGGAGCTTCCTCATCGTGCGCGAGCCGCCTCATCCGCGCGACCTTCGATCGCATCCGAGGCAGGGAGGTGAACACCACGGGGGGTGGCTTCGGTCATCGTGGGCGGCACGAAGCGCGGGAGGGATAAGGACGTGCAGGCCATCCTTGCAGCCATTCGCAAGTAGGCGGCAGGCCCGGCCTCGTTGGCCCACGCGTGAGACTACCGGCCAGGATCTGGCCGCTTGTCCCAGCTTTCGACGACTCGGGGGTGGGTGCGCGCTAGCATCCCGTCGAGCATCGACGGGGAAGCCTGCCAGGTCGACAGATGACCTACTCCCTCAAGGAAATGGCCTGACGCGGCCGGGACGTGCGCTGCCAGCCACTGGCCGTGGGCGACCGGGTTGAACCGGTCCTCCGAGCCGTGCCAGATGGTGGTCGGTATGGTGACTTCGTCGAGGTCGAAGCCCCATGGCTTGACGAAAGCGAGGGCATCGTCGACCCATCCGTCGACGCCGGTTCTGAGCGCCCCTTGGACGTCGGCGATCACGTCTTCTCCGAAGTCGTCGGTGAGCACAGCACGGTCGACGTCAGGCAACAGCGACGACATCTCCTCGATGAACCCGTTAATGCTGGCGGCGAGCAAGCCTTCTCGTTTCGAGAGCAGATGTGCCCGCAACGCCTCCTCACCCTCGACAGCGAGGCGATATTCAGTGATGTTGTCGTCTCCCATTCCAGCCAGATAGTCCAATCCTTCAGCGTCGAAGGGCGCATGGCTTCCGACCACCAGGACGGCCTTGGCTACGTCGAGGCGTGCGGCGCAGGCGAGGGCGTGCGGCCCGCCACTGGACCCTCCTCCGACAACGCACGAGTCCACTCCGAGATATTCGAGCACCTCAGCGGTATCCGAGACGATGTCGACAACGCTTCGCCCCGGCTGGCGGGAAGAGTCCCCGTAGCCTGGCCGGGACATCCAAACCACGCGCAGGCCGCGCTCGTGGGCGGGCTGCTCCAGGATGCGGAAACCGCGGCCCGAACCGGGGGTGCCGTGATGGAACACCAGCACCGACCCGCTGTCTGGTCCGGTCACCCGAATATCCAGCCGCCGACCGTCACTCAAGTCGATGTGGTCCATGGTCGTCGCTCACTTCCGCCTCTACGTGAGACACTCCTGGGAGATCGATAGCAGCGTGGATTTCCACCTCGCGAGGGCAAAGTGTATGGGTGTTCCGACGCCAGTGCGGGTCGCCATTGTCGGAACTGGGATCATGGGTCGCCGAATGCTGGCGGAGATGGTGCGCCACCCCGGATTCGAGCCTGCGTGGGCGTGGGACCTGAACCCTAAGGCCCGAGAAGACACCGCGGCCGAGTATCCCGCCCTCGACTTCGTTGAGGACATCTTCGCCCAGCCCGCCGACCTGTTCTACATCGCTACGCCGCCAGCCACGCATGTCCTGCTTGCACGCAGCGCGAGCGGAGCCGTCCTGTGTGAGAAACCGCTAGCGGTAGACGTGGCCGAGGCACGGCGCCTGGTAAACGAGATCCAGATCCCCAACGCTGTGAACTTCCCGTTCGCCACCCGCCCGACCATCGCCACACTCGAGCAGGAGCTGACCGAGGAGCGGCACGGCGAAGCTCTGCGTCTGGAGATCCGGCTCTCCTTCAACGACTGGCCGCGCAAGTGGCAGCACGGGGCCGGATCGTGGCTGGCACAACCCGAGCAGGGTGGCTTCCTCCGGGAGGTCTTCTCGCATTTCGCCTACCTGACCGACCGCTTGCTCGGACCGGTAGAGCTGATCGAGGCGGAGGTGGACCGCGGACCGGCAGGGACCGAATCCGCAGTTCGCGCCAAGCTCCAGGCCGGTGCAGTCCCGGTACTGCTCGTCGGCGATGTCGGCGGACGCGCCCCCGACTTCAACGAGTGGTCGCTCTACGGCAGCAGAGCCTCGTATCGGATTCAGGACTGGAACAAACTCATGGTAGGCAACGACGGCGGATGGCGAGACCTGCAGCCGACCGCGCCGCCAGCGCAAGGGCTCGAAGAGCAGCTCGGCGCGGTCATCCAGATGCTGAGCGGCCGCCCTCACCCACTCCCGACTTTCGCTGATGCGCTGCGCGTGCAGGAACTCGTCGAGGCGATCCTCGCCTGATATCGCGGAGAAGCGGCTCTCGCCGGTCAGGTCCAGTGCGTCGACGGCGTGGGCGGGCTGACGCCGGCGGTGGACTAGACGGAGCCGGTGCTTCAGGTGGAATCCAGGTGAGGGGAGGAGGCCGCCGACCACCTCACCCGCCACGACCAGGGAGTCTGGCTGGACCGCTGCGAGCGCGAGGCCCCGAACCTGCGCCGTACCTTCGACTGGATCTTGACGCAGGCGAAGTCGAGATCGGCCTGCGCATGGCGACCGGGCTGTGGCGCTTCTGGCACCAGCGCGGACCACTTCAGGAAGGCCGAGGCATCATCGAGCGCCTCCTCGACATGCCGGACGCGTCGACGGTCGTGCGCGGTCGGGCGCACCGCGCGGCGGGGCGGACTCGCATGGTGGAGCGGCGACTTTCCGGGCTGTCGACTCTCCCGCACCAGCGCGTGCGGGACAGCTCCGCGGACTACTAACCCTGCTTCGCGACAGTTTCGATGCCGCGATGCTACTCAGCGGTCTGGTGTTGCACACCCACCCCCAGTCATGAAGGAAGTCTCCGAAAGACATCGACGCGAGGAAGGACTGCCATTCAGGCTCATCCGTCGTGGTCGCCTCTCGAAGATGAAGCACGCGATCGGCCGATGCTGTCGCCGTGATCGCCTGGTCGGTCGGCGCGATGGCCGGACGGAAACCGCCATGCATGATGCTGGCTGACCTCAACCTACGAGCCTGGCGCGCGAGACCGGTGAGACCTCGCCTTCCGAGGGACCGCATCAGAGAACCGCGCCGAGGATCGCCACCGCGGCGACGACTTCGGCCAGGAACACGAGCGCTCCGATCACCAACCAATGGCGATCATCAAGTCGTCGCCGAGCTGGCTGCTGCCGGACGTGGGTAGGTCGCATGGCGGTTTCCCTATCTGCTCTGCGCGGCCCAAACGGGCCGGGATACTTGCTCAGGCGTTGGGGGACTCCCCGGGCGTTGCATCTCTTCCGGAGCGGTCGCCATCTGTTCACAGCGACCGCACGACGGTTCTGGTGCGCCGCCATGCGGCCCCCTCGTCTATCCAACCTGCCCGATCGGCGGCGAAGATCCGACGGGGCTCACTCGAATTCAGGGAGTAGGGCATCCGTACGCGCGAGGTGCGGCTACCCGTCCCCTCGCGCTCTGGCTCAGCAGCGCAGGAGGCCGGCCGACGGCCTGACTCTGCTGATGCGCTCACGCAACTCTCAGGACGATGACGCCGGGCTGTCCACACCGTCCGAAAGCAGAGCTATCCCCCGCCCGAACTTCGTGTCTCCCGGCTTCCCTCGATCAATCGGGTCGCTGAGGCTGGAGCCAGACCATCCAGCGAACACCAGGAGGCTCAGCGATACCATGACCCACCGCTTCATAGCCGGCCCGGGCGGGATCGGCACCACAGCCCAGAGCCGCTCGCTTCTCGTGGGAGCGGCTGCCGGAGCGGCCGCCGCGACCCTCGTGAACGCCGCGCTCTGGGCCGGCGGACGTGCGGCGGACGCGTCCTTCTTGGTGACTCTGCCCACGGGTGACACCATGCAGGTGGGCATCGTCGAGGTCGTCCTCAAGACGGTACTCGCGTTCGCCCTCGGCTCCGGCCTTCTCGCTCTGGCGGCTCGGCGTTCCCACCGCTGGGTGCGCGCCCTCCTTGTCGCGGCCGTGCTGGTCGCCGCGGTCTCGACCGGCGGTCCGCTGTCGAACGCTAACGACATAGCGACCGGCGTGTCGCTAGCGGCGATGCATCTTGTGACCGGCGCCATGTTCGTGGTGATCGCATCTCGGGTGGCCACGAGACCCTCCTGATCAAGAGACGACCCCCAAGAGGAGCACGTCGTCACGCTCGGGGTTGACACCGGACCCGGCGGCATCGATTGGGAGCAGCGAGTCCAGCCGGTGGCAGAGCCAGCCCAGGTAGGCGGTTGATCGTCGAGGGTCGCAGAAGTGGAACCGATTCAGCATCTGATCTTGGCGGACAGTGCGCGCCGCTCCTGCTCGAGACCGGGGGAACAACCGCCTGGAGGAAACAGCCATGAGTACCGCGACCAGTGGCCAACGACGGCCGGATCCGTCGGCACTGCACCCGCTCCCCGAGTTCCCGCGAGTGATGTTCGTCCGCAACCTGCCAGATCTGCCTGAGAATGTCGAAATCGGCGAGTACACCTACTACGACGATCCTGATGGGCCGGAGGCCTTCCGCCGCAACATCCTCTACCACTACCAGTTCCTGGGCGACCGCCTCGTCATCGGCCGCTTCAGTGCGATGGCAGCGGGAACCAGATTCATCATGAACGGCGGCAACCATCGCCTGACCGGCGTCAGCACGTACCCGTTCGCAATCTTCGCTGGCTGGCATGGTTTGTGGGATGGGGAGCTGGCCTTCCCATCGCGGGGCGACACGGTCGTGGGCAACGACGTATGGATGGGCTATGACGCCCTCCTGATGCCCGGCGTCCAAGTCGGGGATGGCGCTGTGATCGCCGCGCGGTCGGTCGTCACCTCCGACGTGCCGCCGTACACCATCGTCGGAGGCAACCCTGCCAAGGTCATCAGAAGCCGCTACGACGACACGACGGTCGCACGACTGCTACAGCTCGCTTGGTGGGACTGGCCGGTCGACGCGATCACCGAGGCGATTCCGCTCATCAGCCAGGCAGACGTGGATGCGCTCGCGTCGTTCGGCAGGAGCGTGAGCGGTGGCGCCGACTGAGATCGAACGCGCGGATGCTCAGGATTCCCGGCACGACCGTGCGCCACAGCGCTCCTGACTTTTACTGTCGAGGCCTGCCTGACACGGACAGCCGAAACGTCAAGGTCCTCACCGCCAGCCATGGCCTCCGCTCGGGCGGAAGCCGAGTATGGCGTCGTGGTCAGTGTCCCGGCTGCCAGATGGGGTCGGCGGCACGGGTCGTGCATTCGCTCGCCGCCAGCAGGCGCTCCCCGTATGCCACCGCCTGCGCGGTGCTTAGCGAGGACCGCCGATCGTACGAGCTGCGGTGCGGGTATGCGGCGCGCAGCGCGACAGCCAACTGGAAGAGGGCTTTGGCCGTCCTGGCGTTCATCGTCGTGATCCTCCTACCTGTCCATTCCAGTGAGCCTGCCGGGACGCGCTGCGGAACGTAAGCGTGGAGGCATCACATGTCCGCGCGTGGCACCACGCCTTGCGCTGGGTGGTGCGAACCGGAGTCTCAACGGTCTCGTCTACCGCACTCAGACAGGTGTGGCTACCTCGCATGGCGGACGGGCGCCGGCGCGATTGTGGCCGGGGGCCGAGGATGTCAGGCTGGTATCTCGATGGACAGCCTGAAACGCGCTCTGTGGGGGCTCGCAATCCTCGGGCTCGTGGCCGGTGCCGTGCCCCTGGCACTCGCGCTGGTCAACGAGCACGGACACCAGCGCCAGCTGATTGCGATCGTCGGTCCGGTGACCGGCTGGGCGTTCGTCGGCACCGGGCTCTACGTCTGGTGGCGCCGACCGGACAGCAACTTCGGGGCACTGATGACGGCCGTCGGCTTCAGTTCCTGTCTCGGAGCGCTGCGGGTGGCCACGGAGCCCACGATCTTCATCACCGGCCTCGTGTTCATCGCGCTGCCGTATGCGGTCCTGTACCACATGTTGTTGGCGTTCCCGACCGGCAACGTGCGGAACCGCTTCGAGTGGGGCCTGATCGCCGTGAGTTACGCCAGCGCAATCGTCGCGCACCCCGCCCAGGTGCTGTTTCAGGACACCGGCCAGACCGGCCTGCCGGATAATCCGCTACTCATCGCCGCCGGGCCGGAGGTGGTCGCCATCATCAGCCGGGTGCGGTTTGGGATCGGTGTGCTGCTGATCGCCGCTCTGGCGGTCATCCTGAT
>Ga0214468_1000561_pt1 | contig 11696 bp, 12 predicted proteins | sample RVTome_9_FD_187334 | JGI IMG/M metagenome (GOLD analysis project Ga0214468, IMG submission 187334) | Soil microbial communities from uranium-contaminated site in the Upper Colorado River Basin, Wyoming, United States - RVT155D38 HiSeq ...
AGTGCAACGTGGGGGGACACTGGTACAGGATCGTCCCGAGCCGGTCGCCGAGCAGCCTCGCGCGGTCGAGGAAGTCCCGGACGTCCTCATCGACATCGGCCAGCCGTTTGAAGTGCGTGATCCGTTGGTTCGCCTTGAGCGTGAACCGGAACCCCTCCGGCGTCTCGGCCTTCCACGTTTGCATGGACTTCTCGGTCGGGAAGCGCCGGAACGTGTAGTTGATCTCGACCGAGGGGAACCGGCTCGCGTAGTACGAGAGCATCTCCCGGTTCTTCAGCCCCTCGGGGTAGAAGACGCCGTGCTTCCACTCGTCGTAGGCGAAGCCCGACGTTCCCAGATAGAGGGTTCCGGCCATCTGCGAGGATTCTAGGCATGGCATCGCCGGAGGTCCGGGGAACGCTCGACGTCGGCGGCACGAGCGTGAGCACCGCGTGGATCGCGCCGAAGGGGCCGGTCGCGACCCTGGTCCTCGCGCACGGGGCCGGCGCGGGGATGGACCATCCGTTCATGGCCGGGTTCAGCGGGGCCATCGCGGAGGCCGGGGTTTCGACGCTCCGGTTCAACTTCCCGTACGTGGAGCGGGGCAAGCGCGCGCCCGACCCCGAGCGCGTCCTTCGGGATGCCTGGCTCGCCGCGTTCGACGCGGCGGCTTCGAAGACCGGGAGCCGCGCCGTGCTGGCCGGCGGGAAGTCATTGGGTGGGCGCATCGCCTCGATGTGCGTCGCCGACGGGATGCCGGCCGACGGACTCGTCCTCCTCGGTTATCCGCTCCATCCCCCCGGCAAGCCGGAGCGGATCCGCGACGAGCACCTGTACCGGATCGCGGTGCCGATGCTCTTCGTGCAGGGGACGAAGGATCCCTTCGCGACGCCGGCCCTGCTGGCGAAGGTCGTGCGTAAGCTCGGCGACCGCGCCACGCTCGAGCCCGTGGACGGTGGTGGCCACTCTTTCAAGGTCGGCGGCGCCAAGGCGGACGATCGCGAGATCGGCGTGGCGCTCGCCGAACGCGCCGCCCCGTTCGTCCTGAGGGTCGTCGCCGCCGCGAAGAAGGAGCGCTGATGCCGAGGAAGAACCGGCGAGCGCCCGAGGACCCGCCCCCGCAGTCGGGGATGCCGCAGGCGGCAGCGCCGATGTGGGCGCTCGCGCCGGGGTTCGACGTGCGGAGGCTCACGGGCGACAAGCCGTACCGGTGCCCCGGCTGCGACCTCGAGATCCGGCCGGGCACCTGGCACCTCGTCGTCGTGCCGCAGGACGCGCCGGACGAACGCCGCCACTGGCACGAGGGATGCTGGCGCGTCGAGCTCAACCGAACCCGGGGCCGTCGGCGATGAAGACCCGGGTCCTGTACCTGATCCGGCACGGACGCTCGGATCTGGACAACGACGATTTCTCCTCGACGCCGCGTGGCGATCAGTACGATCCGCCGCTCGCCGCGGAGGGACGGGACCAGGCCGAACGCCTCGCGCGGCGGTTGCTCCAGATGGATCCGCCGGCGGCGATCGTGAGTTCGCCGCTGCGACGCGCCCGCGAGACCGCCCTCGCGTACGCGAACAAGGCGGGGATCGGCGTCGGATACGACATGGACCTGACCGAAGCGTTCATCGGCGACTGGGAGAACCGGACCTTCGAGGAGATCCTCGGGGGCGACGAGGCCTTGCTCCACAGCTTCCGCAACCACGAGGCCTTCTGGCGGCACGCTCCGGGATCCGAGGACCTGAAGGCTTTCCGGGCGCGGGTCCTGGCCGGTGTGGAACGTGCACTCTCCGAGCATCCGGAGGGGAACGTGTACGTGTTCTGTCACGGCGGCGTCGTGAACGCCTACGTGGCGCCACTGCTCCGGCTCGAGCAGGAGATGTTCTTCCTCCCGGAGAACACCTCGATCAGCGTGATCGGCATCGACGGCGCCCGTCGCGAGGTCCGGTTCCTGAACGACGTCCGTCACCTCACCGAGCCGCAACTCTTCGAGGACGCCTGAGGGCGAACCGTCCGGCGGCGAGCGAGGGCTCTAGACTCCCGGAACCAACCGCCGACACTGGAGGCCGCCGTGCCCGTTCAGTTCCTCTCCGACGAGTGGACCACCGAGCTCGAACAGCGCCTGAACGCGTCCGAGGCCTTCGCCAAGGCCTCGGCGAGCGCGAACGCGACGATCCAGAACGTGATCGCCACGCCCGAGGGGCAGAAGCGGTACTGGCTCCGTTTCTCGGGCGGCAAGGTCGAGCTCGGATCGGGCGACGCCGACAAGGCGGACGCCACGATCGAGCAGGATTACGAGACCGCGGCTGCACTCGCCCGGAGCGAGCTGAACCCCGTGAGCGCGTTCATGACGGGGAAGATCAGGATCAACGGCTCGATGACGCTCCTGATGCAGCTGCAGGGCGCGCTCACGGAGTTCGCCCGCGTGATGCAGGACATGGACGTCGACTACTGATCGCGCTCGGGCAGGATGGTGAACGTCGCCGTGGCCCGGGCGAGGAGGTCTCCCGCCTCGTTCACCACGTCGGCCTCGGCGTAGCCGAACCGCCGCCCGTGCTTCAGCACGCGCCCACGGGAGGTGACGACTCCGGCTCGTCCGGACGCCAGGAACGTCACGCTCAGCGAGGTCGTCAGGTGCGTCGTCCCGGCCTCGAGCGCGGTGAGCATCGCCAACCCGGTCGCGGTGTCCGCCAGCGTGGCGATGAGCCCGCCGTGCATGGTCCCGAAGAGGTTGAGGTGCTGTGGACCCACGTCCAGCTCCACGTCCACCTCTCCCCGGGAGACCCGGCCGAGACGGGCGCCCAGGAACGATGTGTGGAACCTGGAGCGCTCGAACCGCTCCCGAACCTCCTCAAGACGATCGCGCTCGGTCATCCCGGCACCGGCCCGCCACCGTATCTCGGTTTGACCGGCTCGTGACCTTGCGCGGACAATCTCGAACCGTGCCCGGAGCGGGCGTCCACAGCAGTAGGAGGGGGGAACGGCATGGGTCCTTTGCGAACGAGGCTCCTGATCCTCGTTGCCGTGCTCGGGGTGGTTGCGGCGGCGTGTGGAGACGACGGAGGGACCGGTGAGACCGGCCCAACCGGAGAGACCACCACGACCGGCCCGACCGGCGAAACCGGAGTGGAGTGCAATGCCGACATCCAGGTAGGGATGGCGTTCGACATCGGTGGTCTCGGCGACAAGTCGTTCAACGACGCGGCAGACGCCGGGCTCCAACAGGCGATCGCCGACGGCCTCGTGTGCGAGGAAAACGTGGTCACGAACGAGGCTAACTCGACGGGCTCGGACCGCGACCAGAACGCGCAGGCGCTTGCCGATGCCGGCTTCGACCTCGTCATCGGGGTCGGGTTCGCGTTCTCCGAGGGGATCAACGCGATCGCCGTGGACTATCCGGACACCAGCTTCATGATCGTCGACGGCTACGCGACTTGCCCGCTGGAGTTCTGCCCGTTCCTCACGAACGACGTGGCCGATCTCCCGAACGTGGCCGACTACACTTTCAAGGAGCACGAGGGCTCCTTCCTGGTCGGAGCGGCCGCGGCACTCAAGTGCGGCTGCGACACCATCGGCTTCCTCGGGGGCCAGACGGGCACGCTGATCGAGAAGTTCCAGGCGGGGTACGAGGCCGGCGCAGCGGAGATCAACCCGAACATCGAGGTGCTCGTCGAGTACATCGGCGACGACACGACCGCATTCAACGACCCGGTGCGCGGAGAAGCGCTCTCGACCGCCATGTATGACGACGGGGCCGAGATCATCTACCACGCCGCCGGGGCATCGGGCGCCGGTCTGTTCAACGCCGCAGTCGCGGCCGACAAGATCGCGATCGGCGTCGACTCGGACCAATACCTGACGGCGAGCCCGGAGCAGCAGCCGTTGATCATGACCTCGATGCTGAAGCGGGTCGACACGGCCGTGTACACCGCGATCACGGGTGTCGGCGCCGGGTCGTTCGGTGGAAGCTTGATCTTCGGGATGGCCGAGGATGGTCTCGACTACGCGACGTCGAACCCCGAGCAGCTGACCGATGACATCGTCACGCAGCTCGACGACTTCAAGGCGCAGATCATCGACGGGACCATCGTCGTCCCGGACGTACCGGCCTGAGCCGGAGCGGCGGAACCATGAGTGAGGGCGACGGGGCGGGGGGCAAGGGCTCCCCGCCCCTCGTCGAGCTCGAGAAGATCACGAAACGATTCCCGGGAGTCCTCGCCAACGACGAGGTAAGCCTCGAGTTGCGAGCCGGCGAGGTCCATGCGCTCATCGGCGAGAACGGAGCCGGGAAGTCCACGCTGATGCGTGTCCTGTACGGCATCTATCCGGCCGACGGGGGGACGATCCGGGTTCGAGGCAAGGAGGCGAAGATCGGGTCGCCCCGCGATGCGATCGGGCTCGGGATCGGCATGGTCCATCAGCACTTCGCGCTGGTGGACCCGTTCACCGTCACCGAGAACGTCATCCTGGGCGAGGAGGGAGGCCCGGTCCTCGACATCGAGGAGGCGAGCAAGAAGGTCGCACAGTTGGCGGAGCAATACGGGTTCCGCGTCAACCCTCTCGCTGTCGTCGAGGAGCTCTCGGTGGGTGAGGAGCAGCGGGTCGAGATCTTGAAGGCGCTGTACCGCGGCGTCGAGATCCTGGTCCTGGACGAGCCGACGGCCGTGCTCACGCCCGCCGAGACGAAGGATCTGTTCGGCAACCTCCGCAAGCTTCGGGAGGCCGGCAGGACGATCGTGTTCATCAGCCACAAGCTGGACGAAGTCCTCGAGATCGCCGACCGGATCACGGTGCTGCGACGTGGAAGCGTGGTTGGCGAGACGCGCCCGGCCGAGACTTCCAAAGCCAAGCTCGCCGAGATGATGGTGGGCCGTCCGGTCCTGTTCCGGTTGAAGAAGCCGCATGTCCAGGTCGGGGAGCCCGTGCTCCGGGTCGAGGATCTGGCCGGAGAGGGCAAGCTCAACGGGATCACGCTCGAGGTCCGAGCCGGAGAGATCCTGGGTGTCGCGGGTGTCGAGGGCAACGGCCAGCGCGAGCTCGCGGAAGCGCTGATCGGGCTCCGCAAGCTGGACGCCGGCAGCATCGGGCTGGAAGGCACGGGTATCGTCGGGCGATCGGTCGGCGAGATCCGGAACCTCGGTGTTGGCTACATCCCGGAGGATCGCCATGGTCAGGGCCTCGTCCTCAACATGACGCTGTGGGAGAACGCGGTGCTCGGGCGCCAGGACGACTCGGAGTTCTCCACGCGACTGGGGGTTCTCCTGATCCGCAAGATCAAGGAGCTCACGGCCCGGCTTGTGGGACTGTTCGACGTTCGCACTCGAAGCGTCGACGTGAACGCCTCCACGCTGTCGGGTGGGAACCAGCAGAAGCTGATCCTTGCTCGGGAACTCGAGACCGATCCGAAGCTGTTGATCGCCGCACAGCCGACGCGCGGCCTCGACGTCGGCGCGATCGAGTTCGTGTGGACGCAGATCTTGGAGCAGAAGGCTGCGGGCCGCGGCATCCTGCTCATCTCCGCCGAGCTCGACGAGATCTACGCGCTGTCGGATCGGATCGTGACCCTGTACGAGGGCAGGATCACGGGCGAGTTCTCACCCGATGCGGCGCCGGAACAGGTCGGGCTTGGGATGCTCGGCGGGGCGAGAGAGGAAGTCGCCTAAAGGTGCCGACCGAGAGCAAGGCGGCCCCGGCTTCGCTCGCTGCCCGCCCCCAGTGGTTCGAGGGCTTCGTCGGCCAGTTCCTGGCGCTCCTCGGGTCGCTCGCCATCGCCGTGATCCTCGGGTCGATCCTGATCGTCGCGTACGGCGAGAGCCCGTTGGAGGTCTACTCGTCGATCCTGGAGGCCTCGCTCGGGACGGTCGACGGGATCGGATACGTCCTGGCGATCGCGACCCCGTTGATCTTCTCGGCGCTCGCCGTGGCTGTCTGCTTCAAGGGCGGCATGTTCAACATCGGCGTCGAAGGCCAATACCTGGTCGCCATGGTAACCGCGGCTTGGGCCGCGCTCGAGCTGGGATTCCTCCCCGGACCTCTCCTTGTGACCGCGGTGCTCGCCGCCGCGATGCTGGGAGGGATGGTGTGGGCCGCGATCCCGGCCATCTTGAAGGTCAAGACCGGCGCTCACGAAGTCGTGACGACGATCATGCTGAATGGGATCGCGGTGAGCCTGCTGGCCTGGGCGATCAACTTCCCGCTGAGGATCGGCGAACGGCCCGGAGGTCAGAACGTCGACCTGCGGACGGATCAGTTCCCCGACGGTGCGTTGATCGGCGACATCGGCGAGTTCTTCGGCGTCACCCCCGGCGCCCATCTGTCGTGGCTGCTCTTCCTGGCGATCGCCGCCGCGGTGCTGGTGTGGTTCCTCATCAGGAGGATGCGTCTCGGGTACGAGGCCCGCGCCGTGGGATCCTCACCGGGATCCGCGAAGGCCGGAGGGATCTCGATCGGCGCCACCCAGCTCAAGCTGTTCCTGATCTCTGGCGCGCTGGCCGGTCTGGTCGGGATGCAGCAGATCCTCGCGGACAAGGGTCACTTGCCGCAGAACTACATCGTCGCGCTGGGCTTCACGGGGATCGCCGTCGCGTTCCTCGGTCAGAACAACCCGATCGGGATCGTGTTCGCGGCGATCCTGTGGGGGATCCTCTCGCGCGGCGAGGTGGCGCTGCAGATCCAGAGCGAGGTGCCGCGAGAGTTCATCATCATCCTGCAGGGGATCTTGATCCTGTCCGTGGTCATCACGTACCAGATCGCGAAGCGCCGGCTTGCGGCCAGACAGTTGCAGCGAGCCGGCGAGGCGGGCGCCCTCGAGGACTCCGCCGCTCCCGAGGAGTCCTCCGAACCTCGGGAACCGGCGCATGAGGGAACCGAGGCATTCCAGCCGACAAACGAGAGGGATGGCTGATGCCCTTCACCGACATCGCGGTCGCGGTCCAGATCTCCTTCACGTACTTCACGATCATCTACCTCACCGGTCTCGGCGGGCTCTTCAGCGAACGCTCGGGCATCGTGAACATCGGGCTGGAGGGCCTGATGATCGTCGGGACCGTCAGCGGGGCGTTCGGCGCCCGCTTCTTCACCGACACGCTGGAGCTCGGCCAGCCCTGGGGGCCGCTCTTGGGGTTGCTGCTCGGCGCCCTCTTCGGCGCCTTGTTCGCCGGCGTCCATGCGGTCGCCACCGTCACCTTCCGGATCGACCACATCGTGTCCGGTGTTGTGATCAACCTCGTCGCGGTCGGTCTCGCGCGCTTCCTGTCCTATGCGTTCTTCGATGGACAGTCGACACAGTCCGATCCCGGCGGACCGCACCTGGACCGCCTCGACATCCCGGGGCTGTCGTCGCTGCCGGGCGGCATCGGCCGGGCGTTCTCCGGCCTGTCCCCGGTTGTGCTGATCGCGGCGCTCATGGTGGTCCCGGCGTGGTACGCCTTGAACCGCCTACGGTGGGGACTGCGCCTTCGCTCGTGCGGCGAGAACCCCGAGGCCGCACGATCGCTTGGCGTGAGCGTCCCCCGGTACCGCTACCAGGGGGTCATGCTGTCCGGAGCGCTCGCCGGCATGTCGGGTGCATTCCTCGCTTCCGAGGTGATCGGCAACTGGCGCGAGGGGCAGACCCTCGGGCTCGGGTTCATCTCGCTGGCCGCGCTGATCCTTTCGAACTGGAACCCGGTGCGCCTGATGTTCTTCGCGTGGCTCTTCGGCTTCGCGGTCGCGATCCCGCTCCGGCTGAACGACGCGCCGGTGATCTCGGCGCTGCCCCCGCAGTTCATCCGGATGATCCCGTACGTCGTCACGATCGTGGCGATCGCGGGATTCGTCGGGAGGGTGCGTCCGCCGGCGGCTGCAGGACGGGCCTACGAAGGCGGAGGCGGCTCCTAGCGCCCCCGACATCCGTCTGCTACTCGGTCCCGAAGAGCCGATCGCCGAAGTCGCCCAGGCCCGGGAGGATGTAGCCGTGCTCGTTCAGCTGCCGGTCGACGGCGGCGGTGAAGATCGGCACGTCCGGGTGGTCCGCCTCCATCTTCGCGATCCCCTCGGGGGCGGACACGACGCAGACGAACCGGATCGAAGCGGGGCCTCCCTCGCGGACGGCGGCGGTCGCCGCCGAACCCGAACCGCCCGTGGCGAGCATCGGGTCCAGGACGAGGACGTGTCGTCCGGCGACCTGGGGGAGCTTCCGATAGTAGGACTGCGGTTGCAGAGACGCCTCGTCGCGCTCGAGCCCGATGTAGCCGACGGCCACCTCGGGGAACAGCTCGGTCACCGCCTCGAGCATCCCGAGGCCGGCACGCAGGATCGGAACGGCGACGAGGTCGCCGAGGATCCGCCCCCTCGCGCGCTCGAGGGGGCCCTGCACCTCGACCTCGGTCGTGGGGAGCTCGCGGATCGCCTCGAGCGCGAGCGCGAGGGCGAGACGTTTGGCCAGCGTTCGGAACACCGGCGGCGCCGTGTCCTGGTCCCGCAGCTGCGTCAGCAGGTGCCCGGCGAGCGGGTGATCGACGACCGTGACGGACACGCCGCGCATCGTAACCCTCACGGGTCGGCGCCTGCCCACGCGCGATCGAGCGTGCTCGAGCCTCATGATGGTGGTTGCCAGCACCGCCGTTCGCTGGCACGATGGCGGTCAGATGCAGGCATCCTTCGGTTTCGGGTGGTTCTACGGCGGGCCGGGCCCGGCGTAGTCGCCTGAGCCGCAAGGCAGAAGACGACCCCGGGCCCGGAGCCCGGGGTTCTTCGTCTCTCGGGCGGTCCCAAGGAGCGGAGGCAGACCGATGGTCGTGGTGATGAGACGGGAGGCGACACCGGCCGATATCGAGGCCGTCGCCGAACGCGTCCGCGCCGCCGGAGGCGAGGCCTTCGTCTCGCACGGGACGGTCCACACGATCATCGGCCTCGTCGGCGACACGGAGCGGTTCCAGGCCTTCGACTGGAAGCAGATGCCGGGCGTCGACCACGTCATCCAGATCGGCAAGCCCTACAAGATGGTCGCCGCGGATCTGCACCCGGTGCCCACGACCGTGAACGTCGGGGCGACCCCCGTTGGCCGCGGAAGCTTCACGATCATCGCCGGGCCGTGCGCCGTCGAGAGCGACGAGCAAGCGCTGATCTCGACGAAGGCCGCGAAGGCCGCAGGCGCGACGATCCTGCGAGGCGACGTCTACAAGCCGCGGACCTCGCCCTACTCGTTCCAGGGGATGGGCGAATGGGGACTGGACATCCTCCAGGAGTGCCGGAGACAGACGGGCCTGCCGATCGTCGTCGAGGTCGTCGACGTCTCACAGGTCGAGCACGTCGCGGGGGTCGCCGACTGCATCCGCGTCGGCACGCGGAACGCGCAGAACTTCGAGCTCCTCAAGGAGGTCGGGCTCGCTCGCAAGCCCGTGATGCTGAAGCGCGGGCTCGCGATGACGATCGACGAGTGGCTCCAGGCAGCCGAGTACGTCGCCCAGCGCGGGAACTCCGAGATCATCCTGTGCGAGCGCGGGATCCGTACGTTCGAGCCGTCGACGCGCAACACGCTCGATCTCGCCGGGATGGCCGTCGCCCAGGCCGAATCCCACCTTCCGGTGATCGTGGACCCGTCGCACGCGGTGGGGAAGAAGTCACTCGTGGCGCCGATGGCGCGCGCGGCGATCGCCGCCGGCGCCGATGCCGTCATGATCGACGTGCACCCCGACCCGGAGAGCGCGCTCTGCGATGGCCCTCAGGCCCTGACGCCCGACGAGATGCTCGATCTCGGCCGCGAGCTCGAGCTGCTCGCGTCGGCGCTCGGCCGCGTGATGAACCGCGCCGACTAGGCAAGCGTCAGCCGACAACCGGCGTCAGCTCGGCGATGTCGCACGTGCCCCGCCAACGGTTCAACGCGTCGGCCGGCGGACCCGGGCGGCTGCGGCGCCGGTCGACCAGCGCCTTCGCGGCTTCCTCCCACTCCGCACCTTCGAGCAGTCGCACGGCGGCGTGGTACTCGCCGAGGGCGGTCTCGCGGCCCTTCCGCCTCGTGACCATGATGAGGTCGGGCGCATTCGGAAGTCCGGGGATCGTCTGCTCCTCCGGGCCAGGCTCGCGCTTGGAAAGCACGTAGACCTTCCCGTTCTTGTAGGCGAACCACGCAGGGACCATCCTGCGGACCCCGCTCACCTCGACGCCGACCCAGACGACATCGGACTTGCGGAAGCCCTCCTCGACCTCCTTCGGCAGCTTGGCCGGAGCGGTCTGGACGTAGACCGGAACCTCGATCTCGCCGACGTTCTCGCCGTCGAGCACGAACGACACGAGGTGCTGACCCGTGTCGTCGAACACGGCGTCCTCGATCCGGTCGACGGCGACCGTGAGGTCCATGCTGCCGAGCATCCGGCGGACCTCGGGACCCCACCGATACACGAGGCGGCCCGACGGTCCGTAGAAGTGGACCTCCTCGGTCATCAGGCCCGTCGGCACCTTCCAGGCGCGGTAGACGTGGAACGGGAGGGCCAGCCCGGGCGAGCCCAGGAGATAGATCCCCGGCGTCCCGCGCTCCCGCTCGGCGGCCCAGACCCGGTCGTCCACCACGTTCGCGAACACGAGCTCGCCGACGGCCATCGCGGCGAAGGATAGCGAAGGACCGTGAGGTTACGCCGAGGGCCCCGGCGCGACCGCCGTCAGGCGCCGGAGATCAGGCGCTCCGGGCGAGCCAGAGTCGCGGCTCCTCGATCTCTGGGAGCGATGGCATCGCGTCGGCCGAATCCCACATCCGCGTGAGGGTGTCCTCGTCCGTGAGCTCGACCACGGTGTCGCAGAACGCCTTGCCCAGCCGGTACTGCTCTCGCTTGACCTCGATCCCGAGCAGCCGCTCGAGGACCGGATCCGTCTCCTCCGTCTCGCGGTAGCGGCGCATCGCCTCCTCGAACCGCGGGTACGAGGAGAGGAGCTGCGCGCCGAGCGTGTGCATCACGTGGTCGCCGTAGCCCTCGGCGGCGCTCATGAAGGCTTGGATCCGGTTCAGCTTCAAGCGCTGCTCGTCGTCGAGCACCGCGCCGAACAACCCTTCACCCGAGCCGAGCATCTCCTGCATCGCCTCCGGGTTCGACGGGTCCAGCATCTCGAGCCGTCGCTGCAACTCCTCGACGTCCAATCGAAGCGTCGACGTGTAGTCGTTCAGCAGCTCACGGAAGCGCGCGAGCGCCCAAGGCCGCGCGAACTCGAACCGGTGGGTGACCTCGTGGATCGCGATCCACGTGCGGAACTCGGTGGCGTCGAGGCTCCAATCCTTCTCGAACCGCGCGATGTTCGGCACGACGAACAGGAGCGCGGCGGAGCCCTCGGCCCTCGGCACGGCGATGTCGTATTGGCCGAGGACCTGCTGACCGAGCGCGCCGAGGACGCTGCCGACCTGCGCACCGAGCAGCAGGGGCGAGAGCTGACCGAGCAGCTGGGTCATGCCGGGCATCGGCGCGCCCGCAACATCCGGCGATGCGTCGGACGGCGTCTCGCGCTGCGCCCGCGCGACGGCCTCGCCGATCCTGGCCGCGGCCGGCTCGAGGACGTCGCGCAGTCCCTCGAGGTTCTGCTGCACCCACTGTCCGCGCCGAACGGCCTGAACCTTCGGGAGATCGCCAGGTGGTTCGAGACCGGTGAACGCGCCGACCTGCAGCTCCGCAACGCGAACGGCCTCCTCGAACGTCCGCTGGTCCTCGGCGGTCGGCGCCACGTCGCCCGCGCCCCACGAGGCTGCGGCGATCCCGACC
>Ga0214468_1000564_pt1 | contig 11677 bp, 9 predicted proteins | sample RVTome_9_FD_187334 | JGI IMG/M metagenome (GOLD analysis project Ga0214468, IMG submission 187334) | Soil microbial communities from uranium-contaminated site in the Upper Colorado River Basin, Wyoming, United States - RVT155D38 HiSeq ...
GTCTTCGAGGTGAGGCTGCCGGGCATGGGGCGATTCGTCTACGTCGTCGACCCGGCGCTCATCAAGCAGGTGTTCGCAGCCGACCGCGACATCGGGCTCGCCGGCGCGGCGCGGCGGCCGTTCTTCGAGCCGCTGCTCGGCACGCAGTCGCTCCTCACGACCGACGGCGAGCAGTGGGAGCGCCAGCGCAAGCTGCTCGGCCCGCCCTTCCACGGCGAGCTGATCGAGAACTACCGCCAGCAGATCCACGACATAGCCGCGGCCGAAGTCGACGGCTGGCCGCGCGGCATGCCGATGCCGCTGCGCCCGCGCATGCAGGCGATCACGCTCGAGGTGATCCTGCGACTGGTCTTCGGGATCGACGACGCCGACCGCCTCGACCGCCTCCGCTCCCTGCTGCCCAAGCTGGGGGACCAGGGCGCCTGGCTGTTCTGGCTCCAGCCGCATTCGCGCTTCATGTGGCTCCCCCCCATGAAGGCCGTGTTCAGGACCAGGGACCAGGTCGACGCGATCCTCTTCGACGAGATAGCAAAGCGCCGCGCCGACCCGACGGTGGCGGACCGCAAGGACATCCTGTCGCTGCTCATCGCGCAGAGCGACGCCGACGACCAGGAGCTGCGCGACGAGCTGCTCACTCTGCTCGCAGCCGGCCACGAGACCACGGCGACCGCGCTCGCGTGGGCATTCGAGCGCCTCGCCCGCCACCCGCACGTCGTAGAGCGGATCCGCGCCGAGCAGGACGGCGAGGAATACCTCGACGCCGTCGTCAAGGAGACGCTCCGCGTCCGCCCGGTGATCATGGACGTGATCCGGAAGCTGAAGGAGCCGATGCAGCTCGGCCGCTGGGAGATCCCGGTCGACCGCCACCCGACGCCCGGGATCGCGGTCGTGCAGCGCGACGGCGCGATCCACGACGACCGGCTCGCGTTCCGGCCCGAACGGTTCATCGGGAACCCGGGCACCTTTGCCGGCTGGATCCCGTTCGGCGGCGGCCGCCGGCGCTGCGTCGGGTCGCACATGGCGCTGCTCGAGATGAAGGTCGTGATCAAGGCCGTGCTCGAGCGGGTCGAGCTCGAGGCGCCTAACGCGCGCGACGAGCGCGCGCGCCTTCACCACATCACGCTCGTCCCGATGCGGGGCGCGCTACTGACGGTCCGCCCGCGCGCGGATGCGCCGGTCCGCCTGCCTGCGCGCCGCGGCGGGGATGAGCTTGCCGAGCCGGTCGCGGTTGCCGGCGACTAGCCAGTAGAGCCTGGAGGCGACGCGCGGAAACCGCCGCAGCGGGGTGAAGAGCTCGGCGAGGCCGTCGCCCGCGGAACGAACGGTCCCGTCGGCGTCGACCATGTGGAACGACCTCATCCGCTCCTCCGCGCTCATCCCCGGGAGCAGCGCCGTCGCCTTCTCGTCCTGCAGGGCAACCGGCCGCAGCCGCCGGGCGCGGTCGAGCTCGAGCACCCGCGCGACCACGAACTTGCAGAGGCCGCAGTCCGCGTCGTAGAGGAGCCAGGCCTCGTCAGCCGAGCCGCTGCTTGAAGTCATCGATGCGGGCGACGGGAGTCGGGTCGACGCCGTTCAGCACGGCCAGGTACAGCGAGACGAGGTCGCCCAGCAGGACGAGCGACAGGACGCGCTCGGTGCGCGTCTTCCCGCGCGAGCGCACGCGCTCGACCGGGGAGCCGGCCGCGGCCACAACCTCGGCTGTCAGTTCGATCCGTCGCATGACGCGCGAATGCTGCTCGTCGTCCTCGAGGAAGATCGCCGTGAAGGTCGGCTGGCCCCAGCCGCAGATCGCGTTGTGGTCCATCTCCGGGAGCACGCCGTCGAACGCGGGGGTCTCCGCGTTCTCGTTCAGCTGCGAGCGCCAGCGGACGCTGATCGGCGCGGTGAGCTCCGCGCCGTAGACGACCGGCACCTGGCCCTGCAGCGCACGCGCGAGCGCCTTCGGCTCGCACTGCGCGTCTCCGTCCGGCCCCCACTCGGCCGCCAGATCGCGCAGAAGCACCGGCGCCGCCTCCACCTCGCTCCGAAGCGAGTCAGTCACCCCGGCGAGAGCGGCCATCTCGAGCGCGCCCACCGTCATGTACGCGACGGCCGCGCGCGGCTGCATCCCCGAGGGCAGGCCGATCACGGGCACGCCGTCGGTGCGCGCCGCCTCCGCAAGCTCTCCGCCCGTCGTCATCACGACTCGGGCGGCGCCGCGCTCGCCCGCCGCGGCGTACGCGGCGAGCGTCTCCTCGGTGTCGCCGGAGTAGCTCGCGCACAGGACGAGCGTGTCGTCTGAGACCCAGGACGGCGGCTCGTAGTTGCGCGATGTGACAAGCGGCCGCCGCGCACGATCGCCGATCGCGCCGCGCGCGAGGTCGGCGCCGATCGCCGAGCCGCCCATCCCGCAGACGACCAGACCGCCGGGCGTGTCGACCGGCGTGATCCCGGCCGAATCGACCCGCCACAGTGCGTCCTCGAGCTGGTGCGGCTGGCCCAGCACGTCCTCGATCATTCCGCCGGCATCGACCGCGCTCACCGCGGTCCTGTCGAGGGGTAGCGCCTCGCTCACCCGACCTCCTCCCCCGGCTGCACGCGCGCGTCCTCGTCGACAACCGCGCCCGCGGCAACCCGCGCACCCTGTCCGATGACCGCGCCCGCGCGGACTTCGGCACCGTCGCCGATCCGTGCCCCCTCCGCGACGATGCACTCGCGCAGGACGCAGTCGGCGCCCACGGCGACGTGTTCATGGAGGACCGCGCGCTCGACGCTCGAGTCGGATCCCACGCTGCAATGGTGCCCGACGACCGCCTGCGGGCCGATGTGGGCTCCGCTCGTCAGGCCGCCCTCATAGACGAGGGAGCCCGTCTCGTCGCGTTCCGGCAGCGTGCTGTCGATCACGCCGGCGAGCAGGTCCCAGGTCCCCTCCAGGTAGCGCCGCGGCGTCCCGACGTCGAGCCAGTACCCGGCGGCGAGGTAGCCGTACACACCCCTCCCGACAAGCCGCGGGAAGATCTCGCGCTCGATCGAGACCGCGCGCCCGGCCGGGATCTCCTCAATAACCTCGCGCTCGATCAGGTACGCGCCCGCGTTGATCCGATTGGTGGGGGCCGGCCCGGGCGACTTCTCGAGGAACTCCTCGACCTCGCCGCCGGGCGCCGTGGGCACCACGCCGTAGCTCGCCGTGTCGTCCACCGCGACCAGGCCCAGCGTCGCGCGCGCGCCGGTACGCTCATGCTGCTCGCGCTCGGCCGTGATGTCCATGTCGGTCAGGACGTCCCCGTTGAGGACGAACAACCGCTCATCCTGAAGGGCGCCGGTGTCGAGCGCGAGCCGCAGCGGGCCGGCCGTGCCGAGCGGCTCGTCCTCGTGGACGTAGCGCAGGCGGATCCCCGAGTGGATGTCGCCCAGGACCCGCTCGACCGCGTCCGACATGAACCCGCACGAGAGGATCACGTCGTCGACGCCGTGGCGACCGAGCCAGTCGAGCATGAAGGTCATGAACGGACGCCCCGCGAACGGCATGATCGGCTTCGGCGTCGTCAGCGTGAGCGGCCGCAGCCGCGTGCCCTCGCCGCCGGCGAGGACGAGGGCCTGCACGCGTCAGGCCTCTACCGCCGACGCCGTGGCCCGGCCGATCCCCTCGTACGTGAAGCCGGCGGCGCGCAGCGCCTCGTCGTCGAGGAAGTTCCGGCCGTCGACCACGAGCGCGTTGCGCATCAGGTCCTTCACCTCGCCGGCCCAATCGAGCTCGCGGAACTCGGGCCACTCGGTGACGAGCACCGCTGCATCCGCTCCGTCGAGCGCGTCCTCGGCCGTCTTGCAGCGGGTCGCGCCGCCGAGCATCTCGCTCGCGCGGTCGAGCGCGACTGGGTCATAGACCCGGACGCTTGCACCCTCCCCGAGCAGCCGGTGGGCAAGCACGAGCGCCGTCGCCTCGCGCACGTCGTCCGTGTTCGGCTTGAAGGCGACGCCGAGCAACGCGATCTCCCGGTCCACGAGCGATCCGAGGTGCTTCTGGAGCTTCCCGATCGTCCGCCGTTTCTGCAGCTCGTTCACCTCGATCACGGACGACAGGAGCTGGAAGTGGTAGCCGGAGTTACCGGCAAGCTGCTTGAGCGCCGAGACGTCTTTCGGAAAACAACTCCCGCCATAGCCGATGCCGGCGCGCAGGAAGTGCGGCCCGATCCGCTCGTCGAGGCCCATCCCGCGCGCGACCTCCTCGACGTCGGCGCCGAGCTCCTCCGAGACGTTCGCGATCTCGTTGATGAACGAGATCTTGGTCGCGAGGAACGCGTTCGAGGCGAGCTTGATCATCTCGGCCGACGCCACGTCGGTCCGCACGACCGGCGCGCCGAGCGGCTCGTACAGCTTCTCGACCCGGTCGGCGAAGTCGGCGGATTCCGGGCCCGCACCGACGACGACGCGGTCGGGCTTCAGGAAGTCGGCCACGGCCGCGCCCTCCTTCAGGAACTCGGGGCACGAGACGTAGCCGACGTCGGCGCGCCGCCGCTGGATCCAGCGCCCGGTGCCGACCGGCACGGTGCTCTTCATCACGAGTGCGTGGTCGGTCGAGCCGCCGAGCTCCTCGACCACGCGCTCGACGCTCGACAGGTCGGCGTCGCCCGAGTAGGTGGGAGGCGTGTCGACGCAGCAGAACAGGAGCCCCGCGTTCGCGATGACCTCGCCCATGTCGGTCGTGAAGTGGAGCCGCTCGCGATTCTTCGCGATCAGGTCGTTGAGGCCGGGCTCGTGGATCGGCACCTCACCGCGGTTGAGCGCCTCGATCTTCTCCTGAAGGATGTCGCGCGCGTACACGTGGTGGCCGAGCTCGGCGAAGCCGGCAGCCGTCACCACCCCGACCCAGCCGACCCCGATCACGCCTATCGGCTCCCGATCCATGAGGCGTCGCAGCCTAGCTAGAGCGGGCGTAGCCCGCGGTTACGCGAGCTGGACGCGAGCTTCTCCATCAGAACGCGGGCAGGGATGCCCGCGGAGCTATCCCTCAGCCGCTGACGTGGCGATCGTGCCAAAGCGCGAATGTCAGGAGGCCCCAGAGCTGACGGCTGAGATCCTCGCGGCGGGAGACATGCCGGTCGATCAGTTGCGTGACTGCGTCTGGGTCGAAGAACCCCTGCCGCGCGACCTCCGAGGGAGCGAGCACCTCACGTGCGAACTGCTCCAGCTCGCCACGCAGCCATGCCGCGGCCGGGATCGAGAACCCCTGCTTCTTCGCGCTCAGGAGTTCCCGTGGCAGGAGCGGCTCGGCGGCGCGGCGCAACAGCCGCTTCTTGGCGAAGCGGCGGACGTTCATCGCGTCAGGCAGCGCGAGGGCGAGCTCCGTCACGACAGGATCGAGGAACGGCACCCGCGCCTCGAGCGAGTGGGCCATGCTCGCGCGGTCGGTCTTCACGAGCAGGTCGTCGACGAGGTAGATCGCACGATCTACATCCTGGAGCCTGGCGAGGGGCCCGGCGCCCTCAGTGAGCGCGTAGCGCTGCCGGTAGACGTCGAGTGGATCGGCGTGCGTCGGGCCCCGCCGCACCATCAGCTCGGCCCGGGCATCGTCTCCGAAGATCTCCTTCCAGGCGTGGTGGCGCTCGAGCGGCGGAAGCGACGCGCCGCTGACGAACCGCTTGGCCTTGTAATCGAGGCTCGCCTTGCCCGACGTGCTCGGGAGCAGCTCGACGAACGGCCGCGTGGCACGCGCGAGCGGCGCGAGCCGCGGCGCGATCAGGTCGGCTACGTAGGTGTAGTAGCCGCCGAAGAGCTCGTCCGCCCCCTCGCCCGACAGCGCCACCTTGACGTTGTCCGAGGCGAGCTTCGACACGAGGTACGTCGGCAGCGCGGAGGAGTCGGCCAGCGGCTCGTCGAACGTCTCGGCGAGGTCGGTGAGGAGCGCGACGGCGTCGGGGCGAACGACGAGCTCGTGGTGGTCGGTGCCGTAGCGGTCCGCGACGAGTCGCGCCTTGCCGAGCTCGTCGAACGCGCGCTCCTCGAATCCGATCGAGAAGGTGCTGACCCGCTCCCCCGACTCCTCGGCGGCCAGCGCCGTCAGCACCGACGAGTCGATCCCCCCGGAGAGCAGCACGCCGACCGGCACGTCCGCGATTAGGTGAGCGCGCACCGAATCGCGGAGCCGCTCGCGCAGCTCTCGGGCGAGCTCGCCCTCGCCCTCGTGGCGCAGCTCGGCGGCACGCCCCGGCAGCTCGACCGCGTACTCGGTGAGCTCGACGCCCTCTTCGCCCGACCACGTGAGGACGTGACCGGGCGGCAGCTTGCGCACCCCCTCATAGATCGTGAGGGGCGCAGGGATCGAGTTGAAGGCGAGGAACGCCTCGACCGCCTCGAGGTCAAGCTCGGGCTTGAACCCGGGCGCAAGGACGAGCGACTTTAGCTCGGAGGCGAACGAGATCAGGTCGCCGCTGACACGGTAGTAGAGGGGCTTGATGCCATAGCGATCGCGAGCGAGCACGAGCTTGCGACGTCGGGCATCCCACAGCGCGAAGGCGAACATCCCGCGCAGCTCGCGCACAAAGTCGGGACCGTGTTCCTCGTAGCCGTGTACCAGCACCTCGGTGTCGCATCGGGTCGCGAAGACGTGCCCCGCCCCGGCGAGACGCTCGTGCAGTGCCTCGTGGTTGTAGATCTCTCCGTTCTGGACAACCGTCGTGGCGCCGTTCTCGCTCGAGATTGGCTGATGGCCGCCCTCGATGTCGATGATCGCGAGCCGGCGCGCACCGAGCCCCACCTGGCCGTCCACGTGATACCCGTGGTCGTCCGGCCCGCGGTGCACGAGCGCCTCGGTCATCCGCTCCAGCGCCGCACGATCGACGGGCTCGTCCCGCGCGCGCGAGACGAGCCCGCAGATGCCGCACACTCAGACGCCCCTGCCTACGAGCCGCTTCGCCACGCGCCACGCGCTCGCGGCGAGCGCGCGGAAGTACAGCATGACCGAGCGGTCCGCGATGTACTCGAGGTCGTGGGCGAGCTTCTCCGCCCAGGTGATCTCGCGAGTCATGCGCAGCTGGGCGAAGCCGGTCAAGCCCGGACGAACCACAAGCCGCTGCCAGTACTGCGGGATCTCGCGCCCGAGCTCCTCGAAGAACGTCGGCCTGATCGGACGCGGACCAACGACCGCCATATCACCCTTGACGACGTTGAAGAGCTGCGGCAGCTCGTCGAAGTGAGTCGCCCGGAGGACGCGTCCGACGGGCGTGACCTCGAGCGCGGTCAGGCGGGTCAGCTCCTCGCCGTACCACGGCGAGAGCCGCACCTCGGCGTCCGGGCGCAAGGTGCGGAACTTGAACATCGTGAAGATCCGGCCGGCACGCCCGACCCGGGGCCCCCGGTAGAGGACCGGGCTGCCCGAGCTCAGCCGGACGGCCAGCGCGATCACGATCAGGAGCGGCGAGCTGAGGATCAGCGCCGTGAGCGCCACGGCGACATCCAAGCCACGAAGCACAGCGTCCACCGGGAGCGGCTTGAACTCGTGTGCCATCCGGGCGAAATGAGCAGCGAGCGACCCGCTGCGCTCGAGTTCCTCGGTCCGCGCCGCCTCGGCGCGGAGCGTTCTCTCTTCGAGCGACTCGGTGCTCATGTCGGCACGGATTCAACCGTGCCGAGCACCAGGTCTACAAGCAGGTTCGGGTCGCGGCGCTCGATCTTCGTGGGTGACTGGCGCTTCCGCAGCTCGAGCGCGCGTGGATCCGTCAGCGGCCTGAGACGCCCCGCGTGGATCAGCTCCTCGTCGACTCCGCCAAGCCGACCGCCGTAGGTCGTCCAGACCGGCGTGCCTAGAGCGACCGCTTCGCGATTCATCGTGCCGCCGGCGGAAACGACGAGATCGGCTGCGGCGATCAGGCTCTGGGCGTCGACCGCATCGTCCGGCACGATGACGGACGGATAGTCCACGACCTGCAGGAACCGGCGCTGGTGCTCCGTCCGCGGGATGACGACGGCGTGGACGTCGGGCCGGTGCCCGATGTGCTCGAGCACTCGCGGGAACAGCCGGTTCGACTTGCGGTGATAGAGCGAGACGTCGGGTGGCGGGCGAACGACGACGACGACGCGTTCGGCGTCGACGCCGAGCTTCACCAGGATCTCGGAATCCGGCTCGAAGTCGGATAGGTAGTAGTCCTCCTTGAGGCCCGGATACTGGACGAGTTTCTCCGGCCCCACGCCGTAACTCGCAAGGCGCTCGGGCGGGATCGCGTCCGGGGTCATGACGCGGCGCGCGAGGCGGCAGCCGATGTGGTGCTGCTGCGTGGCCCACTCGTAGTCGAAGGTGTTGAGGGCGGGAATCCGGAGCCGAGCTGCGGCGATGGCCAGGTCGTTGGAGCCGTGGGCGACGGCGAGGTCGAAGGCGCGTTCGCGCGCCCAGCGGCGCAGCGCTCGTGAGCGCGTGACCAGCGTCGCAACCTTACGCGCGCGTCTCGCCCCGCCATGCTGCGCCACGGCGGTGTGCTCGATCCCGTGCAGCTCGAGCAGCGGCAGCGTCTGCGCGTAGTCGCGCGCGGTCACCTCGACGTCATGGCCTCTTTGTCGCAGTCGCTCGATGATCGGCCGCAACACCAACGGGTGCGCCGGTGCCGTCATGTCAACCCAGATTCTCAGAGCGTTCGGGCCGACTTCGCGATGGCAATCATCTGTCGCACGCTGAGCGTCTGGAGCAGCGTGTTCTGGAGCCAGTAGACGGCGCGGTTCGTCCGCCACGCGATCATCCGCAGCCGGTCGCCGTCGAAGTGCAGCTCGTACTCGCGCCCGTCGATCTCGCGCGTCTCGGACGCGTCGCGCAGAGCCGGCGGGTCCTTCCAGGTCGTGCCCTGGATGCCGTAGTACTCGCCGATCAGGCCCTTCTTGATCACCATTCGGTAGGCCGGGTACCACTCGCGCTCGCCCTTCCGCCCGACCGGGATCTTGTAGTAGCGAGGCGGGCCCACGTACAGAGCGCCGTAGGTGCGCAGCTTCGGATAGAAGGCTGGGAACTTCTGGCCCAGCGCGGCGAGCTGGAGCGCCTGGTCCTTGCCCGCGACCGCGGCGTTCTCGAGCCCGCTGACGGGCTCGCGCTTGTCCTTCTTGCCCTCGGGCTTGAGGCGCCCGCGCGGGCCGGGGGTCGCCTTCAGGCCGAGGAAGTCGTTGCGGAGGTCGCGGATCGCGGCCGAGCTGGCGGTGACGTAGCTGACCCCGATCGAGCCCTTGAAGTGGATCTCGCGGATCGGGTGCTGCGCGGACGCGAGCGCGAGCTTCAGCAGGCTCAGCACATTCGCGCGGCCGCGGATGTCAGAGTCGGTGTAGCGCCCGAAGATCTCGAGCAGGTCGGCGCGGCGCTCGAACAGCTTCGTCAGCCCGATCTGCTGCTTGAGCTGGCGCAGGAACTCCTGCTGCCGCGCGGCGCGGACGATGTCGGTGTCCTCGTGGCGGTAGCGCACGTAGTCGAGCGCGTCGTGCCCGCAGAGCTTCTGATAGCCCGGCTTCACGTCGATCGTGGCGTAGTCCGGCTCATAGCCCGAGTTGTCGTTGAAGTAGCGGCGGTCGATGTCGATGTACGGGCAGCCGAGCTCGTTGACCGCCTCGCGGAAACCCTTGAAGTTCACGTTGACGACGTGGTTGACCGGAATGCCCGTCACCTTGGTGACGGTGCGCAGCGTGAGCTCGGGCCCGCCGTACGAGTACGCGGCGTTGATCTTGTCCGTGCCGTAGCCCGGGATCCGCACCTTGAGGTCACGCGGGAGCGACAGCAGCGCGGTCGCCCGCTCCGACGGGTCGAGCCGCACGAGCATGATCGTGTCCGAGCGCGCGCTGCCCGCGCCGCTAACGGCGCTCTGGTGTCGCTTGTCGGACCCGATCAGCATGATCGTCTGCGGCTCGCCCGACTCCGCCTGTTCGAGCCAGCGCCCGAGCTTCAGCTCCTTGCCCTGCTCGAAGGCCTCGGTCAGTAGGTCGATCTCGTTCCAGCCCGCGACCGACGTCGTGCCCGCCGCGATCACGATCAGGCACAGCGACCCGAGCAGGAGCCGCTTCCAGTAGTTCCCGGGTCTCTCGAACTGGTCAGGCAATGCGCAGGTGCGTGGTCTCCGTGCCGCCGGCGGCGAGCTCGATGAAGTTGACGAGCGCGTTCCGGTAGCGCTCAAGAGACGAGATTGATACCCACTCCTCCGGACCGTGGTGCCCGGCGCCGATCGGGCCGAACTCCACCGCCGGCACGCCCGCCTCCAGGAAGCTGATCGCGTCCGAGGTCCCGTCGCGCCCAACCGAGATCTTCGCCGCGGTCGTGCCCTCCTCGATCGCCTGCGCCAGGAGCTGCACGTAGGGGTTGCTGGCCTCGACCAGGATCGGCTGCCGGTGGAACACCTTCCGCACCTCGACGTCGGCCAGTGACGCGATCTCCTGCTGGATCAGACCCGGCTCCTGCCCCGGCAGGTAGCGGATGTCGAGGTCGATCACGCACCGGTCCGGCACCTTGTTGAGCGCGTCGCCGCCCATGATCCGGCCCAGGTTCACCGACGCTCGCGGGAAGAGCTCGGACGACTCCTGCGCCCAGCCCATCTGCTCGATCCGGCGAAAGCCGTGCAGCGCCTTGAGCACCGCGTTGTCGCCCTGCCACGGCGTCGAGCCATGGGCGGCGCGGCCCTCGAACACGAGCCGCAGCGCCAGCACGCCCTTCGCCTGCACGCCGATCTTCATGTCGGTGGGCTCGCCCGTGATCGCGAAGTCGCCCACGTAGCCGTGCTTGACGAGCCAGTCCGATGCGCGCAGCTCGGTCTCGTCAGACTCCTCGTCGGCCACGCAGACGAAATGGACGCGGACGTCGCCCTGCTCCGCAACCTCGCGCGTGGCGACCATCATCGCCGCGAGCGCGCCCTTCATGTCGTATGTCCCGCGGCCGATAAGGTGATCGCCCTCCACGCGCGGCTCGAACTGCTCAGGGTGCGCCGGCACGACGTCGAGATGCCCGTGCAGGACGATCGTCGGCCCGCTCTCGGCGCCCACCGTCGCGCCGAGCACCGGCCGGCCGTTGAAGACGGCGTCCTCGACATCGACGTCGCGGGCCTCGAGCCAGCCTTTGATGAAGCCCGCACACGAGCGAATCCCCTCCGGATTCGACGTATCCCAGGCGGTCAGCCGCTTCGCGAGCGCGCACTCGTCCACGGCGACCTAGGGTACCGGCGTGCACATCCTCGTCCTGACCGATCGCGACTGGACTCACCCTCAGGGCGGCGGCACGGGGACGAACCTGTACGGACAGATATCGCGCTGGGTGGCGTGGGGCCACCGCGTCAGCGTGATCGCGTGCTCCTATCCCGGTGCGCAACCGCACGAGCAACTCTCCGAGCGGCTCGAGATCCACCGCGTTGGCGGCCGCTCGACCGTCTTCCCGCGCGCGATCTGGAAGCAGTGGCGCGGCCTTGTGCCGGACCCCGACGTCGTTCTCGAGGTGATCAACGGGATCACCTTCCTCACGCCCCTCTGGCTTCGCAAGCCGCGCGCCGCGCTGGTGCATCACGTCCACCGCCAGCACTACGTCGAGGAGATGGGGCCGAAGGGCAAGCTCGCGGCCTTCCTCCTGGAGACCGCGCCGCTCTCGCTCCTCTATCGCGGAACCCGCTTCTTGACGATCTCGGCGGCGACTGCAGAAGAGCTGGCGGCCCACGGGATCCCGCGCGACCGGATCGAGGTCGACTACATCGGCGTC
>Ga0214468_1000568_pt1 | contig 11638 bp, 10 predicted proteins | sample RVTome_9_FD_187334 | JGI IMG/M metagenome (GOLD analysis project Ga0214468, IMG submission 187334) | Soil microbial communities from uranium-contaminated site in the Upper Colorado River Basin, Wyoming, United States - RVT155D38 HiSeq ...
CTTGCTGGCCCAGCGGGCGAGCTCATGACGGTTGGAGAGCTGGAGCTTTCGCAGCACCGATGACACGTGGGTCTCCACGGTCTTGATCGAGATGTTGAGTTTGCGGGCGACCTGTTTGTAGGCGTAACCCCTGGCGATCAGACGCAAGACGTCTTTCTCACGAGAGGTCAGCTGGTCGAGTTCGGGGTCTTCGTCAGAGGGAATGGCTCCGGCAAACGCGTCGAGGACGAATCCGGCCAGACGCGGTGAGAAGACCGCATCGCCGGCGTCCACCCTCCGTATCGCATCCGCTAGTTCCTCGGGCTCGATCGTCTTGGTGACATAGCCACGTGCTCCGGCGCGGATCATTGCGATGACGTCTTCGGCCTGGTCAGACACGGAGAGGGCGAGGAACTTCACATCCGGGTTGGTCTCCCCCACTCCCTCGACGACGGCGATCCCGCCACCATCTGGCATGTGGACGTCAATCAACACAACGTCGGGGTTGTACCCGCGGATCTCCTCGATGGCAGTGTCGACGTCGTAAGCAGTCCCCACGATGCGAAAAACCTCCGACAGCTCAGCCTTGACGCCAGAGAGAAACAGGCGATGGTCGTCGACGAGGTAAACCTTGGTCACAGCCCCACCCTCAGCAGGACTTCGGTTCCTTCGCCAGGCACCGACTCGATTTGGGCGCTGCCACCCACCTTCTCGATGCGGCCACGTATCGATTCGCTGATCCCTTTGCGGTCGGCGGGGATCGAGCTGAGATCGAATCCCTTCCCCTGATCGGTTACATAGACCTCGAGAACGTCTTCATCCACCTCGACAAAGAGTGACATCCGGTCGGCGCCCGAGTGTTTCGCTGCATTCACCATCGCCTCCGAGGCCGCCGCAATCACCGACCGCGTGCGTTCGTTGACTGCAACGTCACCCACCGAGACGACATCGACCGGTATCTGGAAGTCTTCTTCCACTCTCGTAGCCGCCTGTTTCAGGGCAGTAGACACGAGGTCGACACCATCGAGAGGGGCAGTCCCGTAGAGCCAGTCTCGAAGCTCTGTCTCCTGGTGTCGAGCCAGGATGGCCATACGCTGAGGGTCGTCGGTTCGCTGGATCAAGGCGAGGGTCTGGAGGACGGAGTCGTGGAGATGAGCGGCCACTTCGGCGCGCTCCTCCTGGCGTATGCGCTCGCTGCGCTCCTCCCCCAGATCCATCAGCAAGCGGCGCACCCACGGACCGAACGCAATCGCGATCCCGAGCCCGGTGAGAAACACGGCAAGGAAGACGATCCCGAACTCGAAGACCTGGCCCAGCGCGGTGGAGAACATCACGATCCCGCCGATCAGGAGCAACGTCCCTAAGAGGAGGCGCGGGCGGCTGACCCGCTCCACGTCGGGATTCATGAGGGCGACGAGAGGGCCCGGACTGGACGGGTCGGTGATGGCGGCAGTACCGAAGGAGAGCGCAGCGACGGCGATGACGAGAACGGGGTTGGGCCACAGGCCAATGGACCCCAATAGGAAGAGCAAACCCGTGAAGGCGACCCCCAACCCGATGGCACGACGACTCTCCACGAGCTCGATCTCGGTGTCGACGACTCGCTCGTAGGTTGCCAGCCAGGCACCCAGGTAGAGGATGAGGCCCAGACCCCAGATGGTGACAAGAGTTATGAATGCGGCGCGCACATAGCCATCCCTCACCCCAAGGGTGTCGGCGATGCCCCCGGCGACTCCGGCCACGATGCGATTCGACCGGCGACGATGGGGGAAGAACGCTCGAAGCTCCGATGCGGAATCCACAACGGAATCATGCCCCGCAGAACGGCCAACCACAATGAGGTATGCCCCTGACCCGTATCAGGGTCGCTTCAGGGGCGTCACGGATACCCAAGATCAGGGCCATCTGGCGTAATGAGGGACATGGAACAGACAGAAACAACGTCCGCCACCGGCTCCGCCGAGCGGACACAACGCTCCCAAGAGCTCACGCGGCCCGTCGAGGGCCGCATGCTCGCCGGTGTGGCAAAGGGGGTGGCGAACAACTTCGGCATCGCCGACTGGATCCCGAGGGTGTTCTTTGCGGTCACCGCTTTCATCGGAGGTCTCGGGTTGGTGCTCTACGCCGCAGGCTGGGCCTTCATCCGATCCGACGACGAGCCCGAATCGCCGGCGGAGAGGTTCTTCTCCGGGGCATCCGGCTCTCGATCGTGGATCGGCGTCGCCTTCATCGTCATCGCCGGGATCATCGTGTTGTCCAACTTCACGTTCCTCTCGGGTGAAGTCATCTGGGCGGCTGCCTTCCTCGTTGTCGGTCTCCTGCTCTACCTCGGCTACATACCGGGAGGCCAGGAATCGGAAAACGGTGAGTCCGCTGGGTCAAAGGAGGGAGTTCAACGAATGACCACGACAACCGACGACACCAATACCAGGGAGTTGATCGACACCCCCGCTGGCGACTCCCCCGCCGGCGGATCGGTGACTCCGCCACCGGTTCCGTCGCCAACCCCGACACCGCCAAGCCCACCCAAACCGCGTGAGCATTCGATTCTCGGTCGTCTGACGATCGGATTCGTGCTGCTGGGTCTGGGGATCCTGGCCATCCTCGACAACATCGATTCGATCCCGATCGACGCCGAGCCTCGCCACTACCTGGCGTTGGCGGTCACGATCATCGGAATCGGCCTGATTGTCGGAGGATTCGCCGGACGGGCCAGGTGGTTGATCATCGTTTCGGCGATTCTGGTCCCGACGCTCCTCTTCTCGCCTGTCTTCGAATACGACTGGGAGGAGCGGAACTTCGATCTGGAGGTGAGACCAAGCACGTTTGCCGAGGTCGATGACGAGTACGCCATCGACCTGGGTGAGATGGTGATCGACCTGCGCCGGTTGCCCTGGAATGGTCAGGAGCTGGACCTCGAGGCGGCCATCGACGCCGGCAACCTGGAGATCTACTTACCCGACGGAGTGGGGCTGATCGGCGAGGCGAGTGTCGACGTGGGCCGGGTGTCCACATTCGACTCGAGCGGCCTGTCACAAAACCGCGAGCGCGTGAGTGCGGGTCTGGGACAGCCATCCCTGACATTCGACGAGCCCGGAGAGTTGGGGACAGTCATCCTCGACGCCCACGTAGACCTCGGCAACATCGAGATCCAGCGAATGGAGACACCATGAAACTTCACAGATTCGATGCACTCTCGTTCATTTTCGGTGTGCTGATCGCAGCCACGGGCCTCGTCTTCCTCGTGCTGCCGGAGCCAGGCGACATCGTCGATGTCCTCACCGACTTCGGTTCATGGTTCTGGCCCACGGTGTTCATAGCCATAGGTCTGGGCATCCTGGCACCGCTGCTCAGCAGGAACGACGACGCCGAGGAGACAGAGACCGACTAAGCCGGCTGTGGAGTGCGCAGAGTCCTGTACAAAGAGCGAAGCGCCACGAACAACACCAAAAACCCGAATATCAGCGAGAGGGTTCTCCCATCGATTGCCAGGGCGAGCCGCGACCCGACGAGTGAGCCGACTATCCCTCCTGCACCAGCCACGAGTCCGTCCCTTGGGCGGACTCGCTGGTTCTTCAGGTTGACGATCGTTCCGGCCACAGAGGTGAACACGATCGCAACGAGCGATGTTCCCTGCGCCTCGTGCTGTTCGAGCCCGAGCAGAAGCACCGTCGAGGGGACGATCACCACCCCGCCTCCAATCCCGGCGAGACCTGCGAAGAAGCCGGCTACGACCCCGATCATCAGGGAGATCAACACCTCCCAAGGGCCACCGAGCTCGGCGCCGCCCGGGAGTGGGTCGGCACCGCTGATGAGTCGAAGCGCAGCGACCAACAGCAGAACGCCGAAGACGATGGTGAGAGCGCGAGGGCTGACGCGGTTCATGACAGAGGCCCCGATAACGGATCCGATGATGCCGCCAATGCCGATGATCACACCTAGAGCGAGATCGATCTCGCCAGAAACACCGAATGAGATGGCCCCGGCCACGGCAATCAGGACGATGGCGGCGAGAGAAGTGGCATGGGCTCGGTGACGGTCGAAACCAACCATGACCAGCAACGGAACGAGAATTATGCCGCCGCCGACACCGAGACCGCCGCCGATAGTCCCTGCAGCCAGACCGATGAGCGCCAGCTTCCAGAGCTCCACCGGATTCTGCTGGTCCACCGGCGCCACCTTAGGACCGGGCCCTCCCGGGCTCGCAACCGGAGCCCATTACCGTTGGTTCCATGGAATACAACAAGTCGACAGCATTGATCGTGGTCGACGTCCAGAACGACTTCGCCGACCCGGATGGGAGCCTGTACGTCGAGGGCGGGGAGGATGCCGTGCCGCTCATCAACATCGAGATCGAGGAGGCCACCGCCCGCGGCGCCACAGTGGTCTACACCCAGGACTGGCATCCCGAAGTGACTCCTCACTTCCAGAAGTACGGCGGAATCTGGCCCGTCCACTGTGTCGCCGGCAGCAAGGGGGCCGAGTTCCACCCCGATCTGAAAGTGATCGACGATGCGGTGATCATCAGGAAGGGAGTCGGAGGAGAAGACGGCTATTCGGCCTTCAACCTCCGGGACCCGGAGACGGGCGAAGAGACCCCAACAGGGCTACTCGACCGTCTCCAGGGCATCGATCAGGTGGTCGTGGTGGGCCTTGCACTCGATTACTGCGTCAAGGAGACCGCAGTCGACGCCGCGGGCCAGTTCGACACGACCGTGCTGGCCAACGGATGCCGCCCGGTCAATCTCGAACCGGGTGATGCTGCCCGAGCAGTGGCCGAGATGGTGTCAGCCGGGGTGTCCGTCGCGTAGCTCCCGTACCAGAGACATCTGAAGGTCCTTCATCGCCCCGGTCAGCGACACGTGATAGATGTGGGGGTTGACCAAACGGCGTACGCCAGGGTCGAGACGGTCCAAGTCGGAGCGACGCCGAAGTCGCAACTCTTCGAGGCCAGGCTCACCATCGTGGCGTCGCCCGTCTGAGAAAACTGTCTCGAGAAGGTCCTCTGAGTCGGATACGGACCCTTTCTCGATGTTGCGGCGCACCTCACGATGAGGGTGAAACAGCTCGATCGGATCACTGGCCAGGGGGTCTTCATCCCGGATGGCGATGATGTCGGCGGTCGCCAGCCCACGCCGGTCGTAGATCCGCGTCACGGTCTTGTCCCCTGGCACGGGCATCTTCTCGATGCTCTCGGAGATCTTGATGGCCGGGCGCCAGTCGCGAGACTCGTCTTCAATGGCAACCAGCTTGTAGACCCCTCCCAACGCCGAGTCACCGTGCGAGGTGATCAGCCTGGTTCCAACACCGAAAGTGACCCGTCCGACGAGAGCGGTCGGGTCGAGGCCGTACCTGGGTGCCTCCGACTCGAGCTGGGAGAGAATCTGCCAGATCACCAGCTCGTCGAGGTCGGAGGAGAGCACGATCGCCACCTGGTCGAAGCCGGCATCGTTGAGAAGGACGGCGGACTGGATCGTCATGTAGGCGAGGTCGCCAGAGTCGATGCGGATGCCGACGGGCTCGTGACCGGAGTCGCGCAGTTCCCCGAACACCTCGATCGCGTTGGGCACACCGGACTCGATGACGTCGATGGTGTCGACCAGCAGGACGCATTCGTCCGGGTAGAGACGGGCGAACCTCCTGAACGCCTCTGCTTCGTCTTCTCCCAGGGCCATGAAGGCCTGGACCATCGAATGACCATGGGTTCCCTTGGGGTCGAGACCCAGGGCGTGAGAAACGGCGACGTTCGAGGTGAAGTCGGCACCACCGATGAGGGCGGCCCGACCGCCTGCATGTGTCCCGCTATGAGGGCCGCGACGCATGCCAAACTCGAGAACCGTGTTTCCACGAGCGGCGTCGTCGACTCTGGCCGCCTTCGTCGCGATCAGAGTCGGGTAGTTCATTCGATTGAGGAAAGGCGTCTCCAGGATCTGGGTCATCGCCAGCGGACCACGGACGACGGCAATAGGCGCATTGGCGTGGACGACACGACCCTCGGGAACCGCCTCGACCGTCACCGCATCGAGTCCTCCGTGCTCACCGAGCCAGTCGAGGAATGCAGGGTCGAAGCGCCTATTCCCGGTCCGGGTTTCCTGAGATGCGAGCAACTCCAGGTCGGCGCGCTCGAAGCGAACCGTCTCCATCCACTCGAGTAGCCAACCGAGCCCGGCGGCAATGCAATAGCCGGCCTGGTGGGTGCCGTAGTCCGGGTACCGTCTGAAGAAGTAGTCGAACTGGGCGGGACGATCGGCCAGACCTTCCTTCCAGTACACCTGCGCCATTGCGAGCTGGTATTGATCGGTGCCGAGGAGCCCGTCGAATCGGTCAGTCCACTGCATGCAGTCCATGATGGCAGGCCATCAATGCGAGATGATGATGCCTTCCAATGGAGCCAGGCCCACATCGACTCGGCAACGTTCGGCCCTTTTGGGATCGGCTGTGGAGAAAACGATATGGCCCCCGCCAACCTCGATGCTTCTCTGCTCCTTGGCGAAGTTGAGCACCACGGTCATGGTCTCGGAGTCCGATTCCCGTCGGTAGGCAAAGACGTCTTCGGTGGTCGACGGATGTGTCAGAAACGACCCCAGTTGCAACGCGGAATGCTCTCTTCGGAGACGGAGGAGCCGGCGATAGAGATTAAGGGTCGAATCCGGGTCGTCGAGCTCGCTCTCGACGTTGATGGTGCCGTATCCGGGATCCACCGGGAGCCAGGGCTCGACACCTTCGCGGGCGAAACCGGCGTTGGCTTCCGCGTTCCACTGCATCGGCGTCCTGGCCCCGTCACGGCTGAGCCAGTCCACGTTGCTCCCCCACGGATCGCGTGCTCGCGCCTCGGAGATCGGGACCTGGTGCATGCCCAACTCGTCTCCGTAGTACAGAAACGGAGTTCCCCGCAATGACAGCAAGAGCAAGGCGGCAAGCCGTTCGTGCCCTTCTGGCAGCCTGGTTGCCAGCCTGATCTCGTCGTGGTTGCCGAGGGTCCAGTTGGTCCAACCTCCCACCGGCACGTTCCACAGGACGGCCTCGATGACGGCACGTAGTGACGGAACGCCCCATTCTGCGGTCATCAGCTGGTAGTTGAACGGCATGTTGAGCTGGTCGAAGTTCTCCCCGTAATACGAGGCCCACTCGGGCAAATCGAAGATGTGGATCTCGCCCACGGTTAGGACATCGCGGTCGACCGAGTCAACCACTCTGCGCAGCTCGCGATGCACCTCGTGGACGTCGGGGTGCCCGAAGTCGTAGAGGTGGATGAGACTGTCGTACTCCCCCATGTCCTTGTAGGGCCGCGGGTAATCCGGTGGCGCCGGTGGGTTGTCGCGCTCTCCTGGGTCCTTCATCATCTGGTGGGCAGCATCGACCCGGAAACCGTCGACACCGAGCTCCAACCAGAACCGGGCGACCTCGAACATGGCCTCTTTCACATCGTCGTTTCGCCAGTTCAGGTCGGGTTGCTCGCTGAGGTAGGTGTGGCGGTACCACTGTCCGGTGGTGTCGTCGTAGGACCAGGCGGGCCCGCTGAACACACTCACCCAGTTGGTGGGCGGCTTCCCGCCCTCGCCATCTCTCCACACGTACCAATCGCGTTTGGGGTTGTCGCGCGACGACTTCGACTCGAGGAACCAGGGATGCTCATCCGACGTGTGGTTGATGACGTAGTCGATCACCACCTTGAGGCCTTTGGCGTGAGCCTTTTCGATGAGCTCGCGCGCGTCGTCGAGATCTCCGAACACTGAGTCGACGTCGGTGTGGTCGGACACGTCGTAGCCCCAGTCCTTCATCGGGCTCTCATAGAACGGCGATATCCAAAGGGCGTCGATTCCCAACGTGTCCGCCAGGTAGTCGAGCCTCGAGATGATCCCGCGCAGGTCTCCAAAAGAGTCGCCATTGGAGTCTGCGAAGCTGAGCGGGTAGATCTGATAGAAGACGGCGTGTTTCCACCAAGTGTCGTTCGAGGTCCGCGCCATCAGCTCGACGCTAGGACGAGAGCCTCCAGAAGTTCAACGACCTCGGCAACGTTCTTCGTTCGGAAACGCGCTGCGGTCGGACCCGATCCCACCTTGATCCCAACGTCGTCGGGCCCGAGTATGGCGAACACGGTCTCATCGGTTTGGTCGTCTCCGATGTAGACGATGCCTTCCCCGTCCTCGGCCAGGCTTCTGATTGCGTCACCTTTGGTCCCGGTCGCCACCGTCAACTCGAGGACATCCCTGCCCTCCAGCAACGTCACTTCGGGATGCTCCGCTGCCCAATCTCGAACCAGAGAGACGGCTTCAGCGGCATCGTCGGGATCGAGGGCCCGGGTATGAAACGTGACGCTGTGGGCTTTGCGCTCGGTGGCCAGGTCGCGTCCGGCTCGCAGCATCTCGATGAACCGGACCGCGGCTTCGAGCATCTCATCGTGGGGTGCGGTGTCCCCGATGTCGTTCCCGTGCTCTCCGACAAGGATGATGCCGGGAATGGGGCCGCCGAGCCTCTCCTCCAAATCGGCGAGCGAACGACCAGACACGATGGCGACGCGTATCCCTTTGGCTTCGGCGAGCTGACGCACAAGGTTCAATGCCGTCGGGTCGGGAACGGCATCGTCGGGGTGGTCGGCGAGAGGTGCCAGCGTGCCGTCGAAATCGAGCCCGAGCAGCAATCCTCCCCGAGACTTGAGTTCGAGCACAGCTTCGACCGAGTTCAAAGGTCGAGTGCCCCGAGACAGCGGTCTGCCCACCAGAAGACGTCATGGGCACCGACCGAGCGGCGCAGTGCCCTCATTCGCCTATTGCCCCGCACGGACGCGGTCTCGATGGCATCGGCGAGTGTCCGCGCCAGGGCCTCGAGATCGTACGGATTGACTATGTAAGCCTGTTTCAGCTGCTCGGCGGCACCGGCGAACTCCGACAGGATGAGGGCTCCGGTGCTGTCGAACCTGGTTGCGACATACTCTTTGGCGACCAGATTCATCCCATCCCGGAGCGGCGTCACGAACATCACGTCAGCGGCCCGGTAATAGGCGACGAGCTCCTCGATCGGGACCGATCGATAGAGGTAGTGGATCGGTGGCCGGCCGACCTCGGCGAAGTCACCGTTGATCCTCCCGACCAAGCCTTCGATATCCGCTCTAATTTGCTGATACTCCTCGACGTCCTCACGACTGGGCACTGCGATCTGGACGAAAGTCACCTTTCCGATGAGGTCGGGACGATGCTCGAGAAGCGTCTGGAGGGCACGCATGCGCAGGTCGATGCCCTTGGTGTAGTCGAGACGATCGACACCGAGGATGACTACTTCGGGATCACCTAGATGAGACCGGATCTGCCGGGCGGCAGCCGCAGTCTCCTTGGACATCGACAACCGGTCGAACACAGATGTGTCGATGCCGATCGGAGCGACCTGGAGGGTGATGGTGCGATCGCCCCACTCGAGTCTGGTGGAGGAGCCCGAGGCTCCTACCAGGCGGCGAGCGGCAACTGCGAAGTTGGTGCGGCTCGATCTCGATTGGAAGGCGAGCACATCCGCTCCCAGCAGTCCTTCGAGGACCTGTCCTCGCCATGGCAGCTTGGCGAAGAGCTCCACAGGAGGAAACGGGATGTGGAGGTAGAAGCCGATGCGGTGAACGGACCTCAGATCGCGCAGCATCTGTGGGACTAACTGCAGCTGATAGTCCTGGACCCAGGCAACATCGTCCCGCCCGATCGATTCGGCGGTCACCTCTGCGAACTGCTGATTCACGACCCGATAGGGCCTCCACCAATGCCGGTGGAATTGGGGGGCACGCACCGAGTCGTGATAGAGAGGCCACAATGTCCCGTTGCAGAACCCGACGTAGAAGTCCTCGTAGTCGGCCTGACTCAGGTTCACGGGCACCTGGTTGATGCCTGAATGCGGGAATGGCTCGAATTCACGGTTGGGGATGCCGCTCCACCCCACCCAACTGCCACGCGTCCGCTGCAGGATAGGTGTGAGGGCAGAGACCAAACCGCCGGGGCTGGGGTGCCATTCCTTTGTCTCGGCGTCGTACGCGATGGGAAGGCGATTGGCGACGACCACGACCCGGCGCTCTTCTCTCGTCACTTGGCCAACATATCGCACCTGAATTGGATGCAGACATTCCAATCCGGAGTAGGTTGCGGCTCATAGTGAGTGGCCCCATCGAAGACTCAGACCGGGTGGCGACCGACCTCGGGATCAGCGCCATAGAGGTCAAAGAAGGTCGAACCACGCGGATCGGCGAGCTCGGCATCCTCCGCGTCCTCCCCACCAAGCAGCGTCGCACCATCGGGCCGTGGTGTTTCGTCGACTTGATGAGCCCCGACGACGTCGACCGACCTCCGCCATTGGAGATCGGCCCTCATCCCCACATCGGTCTCGCCACGGTCACCTGGCTCTTCGGAGGGCTGGTTCTCCACTCGGACTCACTCGGGACACAGCAACCGATCAGGCCCGGTGAGCTGAACCTGATGACTGCCGGCCACGGCATCGCTCATGCCGAAGAAGGGCTGGAAACCGAGTCGGCGGAACGCACCGGGGGAATCATGGGCGTCCAGATGTGGCTGGCCCAACCCGATCACATTCGGGACGGTCAAGCGGCGTTCCAACACCTCAAGGACCTCCCAGAACTCGAGATGCTTGGCGCAAGGGGTCGTCTCTTGATTGGAGAGTACGGGAACGATCGATCAGAAGCCTCGTTCGAGCATCCGGCGATGGGCCTGGATCTGCAACTGGATTCAACGACGGCGGTGCAAACACGACCCGAGTTCGAGTATGGGATCGCTCCCATCGACAAACCGGTCAGAGTAGAGGACGCCATCGTGGAGCCGGGATCGATCGCCGTGGTGCCGCCCGGCTATCGACAACTCAGATTCGAATCACGAAGCGGCCCGGCGCGCCTGATGATGTTGGGAGGCCAGCCGCTCGGCGAAGAGGTCAAGATGTGGTGGAATTTCGTCGCCCGTAGCGAAGACGAGATCACGTCGGCGTGGCGAGACTGGCAATCGCGCAACACCGATCGCTTTGGCGACGTCCCATCGGGCCTCGAAAGGATCGAGGCGCCGCGACCACCCTGGTTGCGTCTTCGCGATTGACCGCTTGCCACCCGACTGCGCGCTTAACTGACTCTCGATGGCAACAGGAGGAACGAGGGCGATCCTGGCGGCCATGGTGGCGAACGCCGGCATCGCGGTAGCCAAGTTCGTTGCATATGTGGTCACCGGCTCCGCTTCGATGCTCGCCGAGTCGATCCACTCGGTGGCAGACACCTCCAATCAGGGGCTGCTGCTCCTCGGGGGACGTAGAGCCAAGCGAGTCGCCGACGACCGTCACCAGTTCGGCTATGGGAGGGAGCGTTACTTCTGGGCCTTCGTGGTCGCCATGGTCCTCTTCGCGTTGGGCGGCCTCTTCTCCATCTACGAGGGCGTGGAGAAGATTCGACATCCACATGAAGTGGAGTCATTGGGGTGGGCCATCGGCGTCCTGGTCTTCGCGATCGTGGCCGAAAGCCTCAGTTTCCGGACCGCGATCGTTGAGTCGAGGAGGGTCAAGGGTCGCCGCTCCTGGTGGGAGTTCATCAGAAGATCGCGATCGCCGGAGCTTCCCGTGGTGTTGCTCGAAGATGCAGGGGCCTTGATCGGGCTGGTGCTGGCGCTCATCGGAGTCGGTCTCGCCGCCATCA
>Ga0214468_1000570_pt1 | contig 11597 bp, 9 predicted proteins | sample RVTome_9_FD_187334 | JGI IMG/M metagenome (GOLD analysis project Ga0214468, IMG submission 187334) | Soil microbial communities from uranium-contaminated site in the Upper Colorado River Basin, Wyoming, United States - RVT155D38 HiSeq ...
TCGCCGGCCACCAGCCAGTCCGTCTTGGCCGAGACCGATGATGCCGGATGTCCGCCAGCCGCCCGGATCGCCTCCTCCGCCTCGGAGCGGCTGAAGCCGGGCAGCGTGCCGGTCACCACCAGCGTCCTGCCGCTCAGCGGGCCGTCGGCCGCGGTGGGTGACCGGCCGGGCTGCGGCGCCTCCGCACTGACTCCCGCGTCGAGCAGCCGGTGGAGCGTGTCGCGGGTGTGGTCATCGCCGAAGAAGCGAACGATGGCCTCCGCCACCACCTTGCCGATCCCGTATACCGCCGTCAGCTCCTCGACCGATGCGGCGCGCAGCCGATCGGCGGCACGGCGGGTCCATGCCGCATCGGTCTCCCCCTCCGCGCGTGGCAGCTCCGTCGCCAGCCAGGCGGCCAGGTCGACGGCGGTCTGCCCACCGACGTGCCGGATGCCAAGGGAGATGAGGATCCGGCTCAGCGGGCGTCGGCGGGCGGCCTCGATGGCCGCGTGCAGCTTCTCGGCGCTCTTGCGGGCGAGACGCTCCAGGCCCTCGATCGCCTCGACGTCGAGGCGGAAGACATCGGCGGGTTCCCTGACCAGCTCGCGTTCGACGAGCTGGATCATGATCTTCGAGCCGAGGCCGTCGATGTCCATGCCGCCGCGGCCGCTGAAATGGAGCAGGGCGCCGATGCGCTGCGCGGGACAGTAGGGGTTCGGGCAGCGGACGACGACCTCGCCCTCCTCCCGCAGGACATCGGTGCCGCACACCGGACATGCCGCCGGCATGTCCCATACCGTCTCGGTGCCATCGCGGGCGTCGACGACGGCGCTCACGACCTCCGGGATCACGTCGCCGGCGCGCTGCAGGACCACCGTGTCTCCGACGCGCAGGTCCTTGCGCCGAATCTCGTCGAGGTTGTGGAGCGTCGCGTTGCGGACGGTGGTGCCGCCGACCTGGACGGGCGTGACGTGCGCCACCGGCGTCATGGCGCCGGTGCGCCCGACGTAGACGTCGATCTCCTCGAGCTTGGTGGTCACCTGCTCGGCCGGGAACTTGTAGGCGGTCGCCCAGCGCGGGGCGCGCGACACGAACCCGAGCCGCTCCTGGTCGGCCAGCGAGTCGACCTTGATGACGATGCCGTCGGTCTCGTACTCGAGATCCTTGCGCGCCTCGGCCCACTCCTCGGTAAAGGCGACAACGGCGTCGACGCCCTCCACCCGACGAACGTGCGGGTTGACCGGGAAGCCGAGCCGGCGGAGCAGGTCGAGTGACTCCGAGTGGCTCGCCAGCCCGTGGGCGCCGACGAGCTGGTACGTCCAGACGCTCAGCCGACGGCTGGCCGTGACCGCCGGGTCCTTCTGGCGCACCGTGCCGGCGGTCGTGTTGCGCGCGTTCGCGTACAGCGGCTTGCCGTCGGCCGCCAGCTGCTCGTTGAGCGCGGCGAACGCCCCACGGGGCATGTAGACCTCGCCGCGCACCTCGAGCCGGTCGCCGGGTGGATCGGCGTGCAGGGTGAGCGGGATGGCACGGACGGTGCGCAGGTTGGGGGTGACGTCCTCGCCGCTGGTCCCGTCGCCGCGCGTCGCGCCTCGCACGAAGCGTCGCCCCTCGTAGCGGAGGCTGATGGCGAGACCGTCGATCTTCAGCTCGCAGACGTACGGGACGGGTGGATCATCCGGCCCGAGGCCCAGGCCGCGCCGCACCCGGGTGTCGAACTCGCGCAGCTCATCGGCGCCGAACGCGTTGCCGAGGCTGAGCATCGGCACGTCGTGGCGAACGGTCGGAAAGCCGCCCTCGACCGGGGCTCCGACGCGCTGGGTGGGCGAATCGGGCGTGACGAGCTCAGGGTGGGCGGCCTCGATGTCGACGAGCTCCCGGAACAAAAGGTCGTACGCTCGATCGCTCATCGTGGGCGCATCGAGGACGTGGTAGCGGTGATTCGCCTCGTCGAGGACGGCTCGGAGCTCGCTCGCGCGGGTGGCTGGGTCGCTGGCTGGCATCGCCATCGATTCTATGGGGTCAGAGCGGATCTTCGTCCTCGTCCCCGCCGAACCAGGCACGGAGGTGGGCGGTGTGCTCGGCGTAGTGGTCCGCGCCGTCGTAGCGGATGACGTCCTCGACGGTATCGCCATTGCCGAGCCTCAAGACGAGCAGCGACGGGTCGAGCGTTGCCAGGCGCTCGCGAAACGCGCTGAACGCGACGTCCTCGCGCTCCAGTGCGCCGGAGGGGGACGTCCGACGCGCCTCCTCGAGGAAGCGGACGTTCATCGCATCGGTCTCAGCGGTGGAGTACGCGAACTCGGCGCCGCGCCCGGCGGCGGCGAGATCCAGGGCGCCGACGGCGTGCTCGCACCAGGCCGCGACATGCACGACGAGGTCCCGGACGCTCCAATCCTCCATCACGCCGGGGACGGTAACGAGGTCGGCGTCGACCGCCCCGAGCGCCTCGAGGAAGTCCTGCCGCGACGCATCCAGGCGCCCGAGCAGCGGCTCAGGCACGGCCACCTCCCTCGAGGACCCGGCGCAGCTCATCGGCATGCTCCCGGTAGTGGTCGGACCCATCCCCCCGAACCCCCTCCTCCAGGGTCGCGCCGTCCGGCAGCCTGACGCTCAGCAGGACCGGGTCCATGCGCCGCAGGCGCTCGAGGAGGACATCGACCGACGCGGCCTCGCGCTTCCGGACGGTGGCGAGATCGGTCTGGCGAGCCACCCGCGCCACCGTCTCGTTCACCTCGTCGGTCGGCGGCTTCCCCTCGCCGACCTCGTCGGCACGACCCTCCTCCACGGCGTGGATGACCTCGACCGCATTGCCGGCCCAATACCCGACGTGCGCGATCAGGTCCCTGGCGCTCCACTCACCGATGAGGCCGGGCGTGGTCATGTCCGCCGCAGCGACCGACGACAGCAGCCCGAACAGGTCCGATCGAGCTGCCTCAAGGTCGCCGATCAGCCGCGCCGTTGCCCCGGGTCCACCCGGCGGCTCGTCAGGCTCGCTCACCCTCGCTCCGATGGCTGCATCATGGACGCATCGTAGCTGCGACGCTGTACCGGCGGAGCGGCGGCTCTACCACGTCGCTCGAGTGATCGCTGGGAGCGGTCAGGGCGGGCGGGAAGGAGCCTTCGTGTCGGCTGTGATCGCTGGGAGTGGTCAGGACCGGCCCGCGGCACGTGGCGCCGGATCAGGCGCGCTCCAGACCCGCGTAGGCGGCGATGAGTCGCTTCACGCCCTCGCCGATGAACGCCACGGTGACCTCCTCGTCGCCCTTCACGATTCGGCTGCTGACGACGATCCCATCCCCGAAGCGCCGATGCTTCACACGGTCGCCGGCACGCCAGGCCGGCTCTTCCTCCGCCCCGAGGGCGTTGCCGGCGCCCGGGGCCGAGAAGGTCCCGCTGCCGAGATCGACGCTCGCCGCACCGTCATACGATGCCGCCGCCACCCGCTCCCGGGCCGCGTCGAGCCGGCGGCCCACCGCCCGTGGTGCCGCGGGGGAGGCAAGGTCCGGCAGCGAGATCGGGCGGAGCGGTTCCTGGACGCGACGCGTCGGCGAGCGATACCCGCCGGGCAGCCAGCCTCCCTCGTCGTCGGTGCCCGCCCAGCGCTCGCCACCGCGGCGGAACGGCGCCGCCGAGCGCTCGGAGGCAAGCAGGTCCTCCGGCAGCTCGGCCAGGAAGCGGGACGGATCGGCCTGGGCCCCGACGCCGTACGTGGACCGATGGTGGGCGTGGACGAGGTAGAGCCGATCCTTCGCCCGCGTCATCCCGACGTACGCCAGGCGGCGCTCCTCCTCCAGCTCCCGCTCGTCCTCGAGCGCGCGCCGGTGCGGCAGGAGCCCCTCCTCCATGCCGACGATGAAGACCACCGGGAACTCGAGGCCCTTGGCGGCGTGCAGGGTGATGAGCGTCGCGCGATCCGGTGCCTCTTCGAGCTCGTCCTGGTCGCTGACGAGCGCGACCTCCTCGAGAAAGCGCGCGAGGCCCTCGGGAGGCGCGATCTCGTCAAATTCGGCGGCATGGCCGCGCAGCTCCATGACGTTCGCCCAGCGCTCCTCCCCCTCGTCGCTGCCGTCCTGTACCGCGGCCTGGAGCCCGGATCGCTCGAGCGCGGCATCGAAGATGGCGGAGGGCGGTTCATGCGGCACCATCGCCATCAGGCCACGCATGAGGTCCGCGAACACGCCCAGCTGGGCGCGCGCCCGTGGGACGAGGTTCGGGTTCTCGCCGGCCGCCTGGACGGCGTCCCACATGCTCACGTCGCGCGACTCGGCCCAGGCACCGAGCTCCTCGATCGTCTTGGCGCCGATGCCGCGCGCCGGGACGTTGATGATCCGGCCGAGCGCCACCCGATCGGCGGGATTGCGGGCGAGGCGCACGTAGGCGAGAGCGTCCTTCACCTCGCGACGCTCGTAGAACCGGGTGCCGCCGACCAGCTGGTACGGGATCCCGAAGCGCATCAGCGCCTCCTCGAGCACGCGGGACTGGGCGTTGATGCGGTAGGCGACCGCGATGTCGCCGTACTTCAGCGTCCCGTCCTCGTCATCGGCCCGGCTGGTGAGCAGGGCGGCCATGCCGCCACGTCGCCCGGCCCCGACCAGCTTCTCGACCTGGCGCGCGACGAACTCCGCCTCCTCGTACTCGTTGTAGGCGTCGAACAGCGTGATGCGCGTGCCGTCGCCGCGATCGGTCCACAGCCGCTTGTCCTTGCGTCCCGCGTTGCGGCTGACCACCGAGTGGGCGGCATCCAGGATCGTCTGGGTCGAGCGGTAGTTCTGTTCGAGCTTCACGACCTTCGCGTCGGGGTAGTCGGCCTCGAAGTCGAGGATGTTGCGCAGGTCGGCGCCGCGCCACGAGTAGATCGACTGGTCGTCGTCACCCACCACCGCCAGGTTGCGGTGCTTCGCGGCCAGGTGCCGGCAGAGGAGGTACTGCGCGCGGTTCGTGTCCTGGTACTCGTCCACGTTGATCTGCTGCCAGCGTCCCTGGTAGCGGGCGAGGACATCGGGGTGCTGCTCGAACAGGAACACGGTGCGCATGAGCAGGTCGTCGAAGTCGACGGCGTCGTCCTCGCCGAGCTGACGCTGGTATGCCTCGTAGACCCGCGCCGCCGTCTCGTCGTAGTAGTTGTTCGCCTGTCGCGCGGCCGTGGCGACATCGGCCAGCTCGTCCTTGCGCTGGCCGATCCAGGCCAGCATGCCGCTCGGGCTGAAGCGCTTCTCGTCGAGGTCCAGGCGCCGCAGCACCGACTTCACGAGCGCGACCTGGTCGGCCCGGTCGTAGATCGTGAAGCTCCGGGTCAGGCCGATCGCGGTGCCGTCACGCCGCAGGATGCGCGCGCAGATGGCGTGGAACGTGCCGATCGTCGCCTCGCGCGCCGCCTCCGGACCGATGAGGCCGGAGATCCGCTCGCGCATCTCGCCGGCGGCCTTGTTCGTGAACGTGACGGCCACGATCTGCCACGGCTTCACGCCGCTGGCGATGAGGTAGGCGACCCGGTGCGCAAGGACGCGGGTCTTGCCGCTTCCCGCACCCGCGAGGATCAGCAGCGGCCCCGACAGGTGGCTGACGGCCTCCCCCTGCGGCGGGTTCAGGCGATCCAGGATCTCCTGGGGCGCGAGGCGCGGGACGGGGGCTGGCGCGGTGTCGGGCATCCCCCCGATTCTAGGGGTGACCCGCCCGTCGCGTGTCCGGCCGGCTTCAGCGAACCCGGTCGGATCGGACGCGAATCGGCTCCTCCCGTCCGCGGCTCCGCTCGAGCATGAGCCCCACGGCCAGGACGATGACGGCGATGGCGATCTCCATGATGTCGGTCATGGGTTGCACACCGCGTGCCACCCCCGCCTCAGTCACGAACATAGCCCGGCTGGACCTGGACGGTGGCGTGCGGCATCGTCACCAGCGACGGCCAGTCGGAGGCGATGGCAACCGCCTGGTCGATGTCCTCCGCCTCGAGGATGACGAAGCCACCCAGGATCTCCTTCGTCTCCACGAACGGTCCATCGGTGACCACCAGCCCCTCGCCCTGGCGGCCGGGCCGCAGAGCCTTGATCGTGCGCGGCTCATCGAGCTCCTCGCCACCCACGATGTGGTCCCGGTGCTTCGCGAACCACTCGACGTGGCGCTGGACGTCGGCCTGCTGCTGTTCCGAGCTCCAGGACTCCCAGATCGGGGCGTCGTCGGGGCTCAGCCAGTTGAAGAGCACGTAGCGCATCGGTTCATCTCCCGTCGGGGCGCCTGGTGGCGCCGATCGAACGGTACGACGAACCGATGCGCCCGCGACTCGACAAATCGCCTACGGCCGGGCCACCAGGCGCCGGAGACTCGCCTCGACGCCCGGGCTGAGGGCGACCGTTCCGCCGAGCATCGTGAGCTGGCGTGGCGACAGCCGCAGGATCTCCTGTCCGGTGTAGCGCGGAACGTCGGTCGCGCCGGCGAGCAGCATCGGAACCCCGTTCCTGCCGGCCACGGCGCTGCCGGCCAGCGCATCGGGGAAGTTCACGCCACTGGCGACGTAGGCGGTCGACTTCGTCCAGAAGTGTCGCGTGATCGCCTCGGCCGTGGCGTAGCGGTTCACACCGGCCAGGCGCGTCACCGGGCCGGTCGTGTACGCGTCGAGGGCCGACGCCACCGACGGGCTGATCACGGCGGTGCCCCCGAGCACGTAGATCCGCTGGGGCTTGAGGTCGGAGAGCGCGGCCGCGGTCGAGGCCGGGATGCCGCTCGAGCGAACGAGGAGCAGCGGCGCGTCGCGCAGGGCGGCCGCCGGCGCGCCGGCCAGCGCATCGGCGAAGTTCGTGCCGACGGCGACGAAGGCCGCCTGCACGCCCGGCGCGTACCAGCGGGCGCTGACGGCAGCGGCGGTGGCGTAGCGGTCCGCACCCGCGACCCGGGTCGCCTGGCCGCTCGACGCATATGGCTGAAGCGAGGTGCGGACGCTCTCGCTGATGACGCCCGTCCCGCCGATCACCCAGATGCGTTGCGGCTTCAGGCGACTCAGCTCGGTCCTGGTGACCGATGGCAGCTGGGACGCGGTCGTCAGGAGCACCGGCATGGCGAGTCGACCGGCCAGGGCGCTGGCCGCCAGCGCATCGGGGAAGTTGGCACCTGTGGCGATGACCACGTCGGTGGCGCCCGATGGATACGCCGACTTGCTGAGCGCCGCGGCGGTGGCGTAGCGGTCGGCGCCGGCGATGCGGGCCACGACCGGCGTCGCCGGGCTGATCCGAATGACCTTGTCGTTCGTGCCGTTGCTGGTCGTGACGTACAGCTGTCCGCCCGGTCCGAGCACCGCCGCCCGCAGCCGGCCCCACGCCTGGTTGAAATGCGTCGCCGGGCCGCCGAGCGAGGTTCCGGCATCGTTGATCGAGAAGCGCCGGATGTCGCGCTCCTTCAGGGTGGTGACGAACAGGTGCCCGGTGTAGTCCGCCCACTGCGTGCCGCCCACGAACGTCCCGTTCGAGGTGGCGATGGTCGAGGTGCCCGACGCCCACAGCGGCGCCCGGTAGTTGCCTGCCGGGCCGCACCCGGTCGTGTTGTTCGGGGTGTTGGCGCCGGTGTAGCACGGCCACCCGTAGTTGCCACCCGCCACGATGCGGTTGATCTCGTCGTTCACGTTCGGCCCGTGCTCGACCGCGTAGACATGGCTCGTCCCCGGCCGGAAGGCGATGCCCTGCACGTTGCGATGCCCCATCGAGTACACGATGTTGCGAACGCCACCGATCACCGGGTTGTCGGTCGGCGTTCCGCCCTCCCGGTTCATCCGCAGGATCTTGCCGTTCAGGCTGTTCCGGTTCTGGGCGAGGCCCGGCTGGTTCGCGTCGCCCATGCTCACCCACACGCGCCCGGATCGGTCCATCTCGACCGCACAGCCGTTGTGGATGGTGTTGGCGAGCATGCCGCTCACCAGCACCTTGAGGCCGCCCCAGTTGCCGTTCGGCGCAACCGTGTAGCGCAGCACCTCGTTCCGCCAGCCGGCCGACACCTGGCGGGAGGCACACACGTACACGTACCCGTTCGAGGCGAAGTCGATGTCGACCGCGATGCCCATCAGGCCGGATTCGCCCTCGGCCCGCACGCCCGGGACGGTCACCGTGCGGACGAGGCCGGCTCCCGGTGAACCACTGGCATAGACGCGGATGCGCCCGGGGCGCTCGGTGACGGCCATCCTGCCGTCGGGCAGGAAGGCGACGTCCCATGGGTAGGCGAGCCCCTGGGCGATGGTGGCGGTCGCCAGGCTCGGCGCCGCAGCCAGCGCCGCCTGGGGAAGCATCCCGGCCAGCAGGCCGACGGTGATGGTGAGGACGAGCGTGCGTCGGCGGAGGTGGACGGGCATGAGTCCTTCCTGCATGGCGAGGTTCGCGACCGTGCGAGTGTACGGCGCCGCCGACGGCCGCCGCATGGTCAGATGGTTCCGGGTCCGATGATCGATTCGGCTCCCGATTCGGCGATCCGCCCTGCTACCGTGCGGATGTGATCACCTGCGTCTTCTGCGAGCGGCCGATCACGCCCGATGCGCCGAGCGTCGGGCGCCCGCCCATCGCCGCCCATGCTGCCTGCGCCGATGCCGCCCTCGCGGACGACCGCCACTGGGATGAGATCGCGACCGGTGCTCCTGAACCGGAGGAGTCCCCCGACCCGACCGTGCCACCGACCCGCACCGCGGGTTGCCTCGCCGTCGCCGCGCTGGTCCTCCTCGCGGTCGTCCGGTCGGCCAGGTCGGCACGCCGCTAGTCGCGCCGGCTGGACGAACTCCGCGTCCCGAGGCAGGTCGTGTCAGATGCCAACCACGGAGTGGAATCTGGCAATACCCTGCGGCGCGGGCGTCCCGAACGCGTCCCAAACGCGAAGAGGCGGGCCACCTATCGGCGGCCCGCCTCCACGTCGCATGGTCGTCGGATGGCTTAGAAGTCCATCCCACCGCCGCCGGGCGGCATGCCCATCGGCATCTTGTCCTTCTCCGGAAGGTCGGTGATGACCGTCTCCGTCGTCAGGAGCAGGCCGGCCACCGAGGCGGCGTTCTCGAGCGCCGAGCGGGTGACCTTGGCGGGGTCGATGACGCCGCCGGCGAACAGGTCGCCGTACTCGCCCTTCTGGGCGTCGTAGCCGTGACCGGGCTCGAGCTTGCGGACCGCCTCGACGACGACCGAGCCCTCCATCCCGGCGTTGACCGCGATCTGGCGCAGCGGCTCCTCGAGCGCACGACGCAGGATGTTGACGCCGATCAGCTCGTCGCCGAGCACCTCGACCTTGTCGAGGGCCGGGAGCGAGTGGATGAGGACCGAGCCGCCACCGGCGACCATGCCCTCCTCGACGCCGGCACGGGCGGCGCTCAGCGCATCCTCGATGCGGTGCTTCTTCTCCTTCAGCTCGACCTCGGTGGCCGCGCCGACCTTGAGCACCGCGACGCCACCCGACAGCTTCGCGAGGCGCTCCTGGAGCTTCTCGCGATCGAAGTCGCTGGTGGTGTCCTCCACCTGGAGCTTGATCTGGCCGATGCGGGCCTTGATCGCCTCCTCGGAACCCTTGCCCTCGACGATGGTCGTCGTGTCCTTGGTGGCGGTCACGCGACGGGCCTGGCCGAGGTCCTCGAGGGTGACGCTGTCGAGCTTGCGGCCGACCTCCTCGCTGATGACGCGGGCGCCGGTCAGCGTGGCGATGTCCTCGAGCATGGCCTTGCGGCGATCGCCGAAGCCCGGAGCCTTGACGGCCAGCACGCTGATCGTGCCCTTGAGCTTGTTCACCACCAGGGTCGCGAGCGCCTCACCGTCGACGTCCTCGGCGATGATGAGGAGCGGCTTGCCGGTCGAGACGGTCTTCTCGAGCGTCGGCAGGATGTCCGCCACCGCGCTGATCTTCTTGTCGGTGACGAGGATGTACGGCTGGTCGAGCTCGGCCTCGAGCTTGCCGCCCTCGCTGCTCGTCACCATGTAGGCGGAGACGTAGCCACGGTCGAGCTGCATGCCCTCGACGTACTCGGTCTCCATCTTGAGCCCCTGGCTCTCCTCGACGGTGACCACGCCGTCCTTGCCGACCTTGTCCATGACCTGCGCGATCATCGCGCCGATCTCCGGGTCGCGCGCGCTGATGGCGGCGATGTGCGCGATGTCGTCGGTCGTCTCGACGGGCTTGGACAGGCGCTTGATCTCCTCGACGATCGCCTCCACGCCCTTCGTGATGCCGCGCTTCAGGCCCATGGGGCTGGCGCCGGCGGTGACGTTCTTCAGGCCCTCGGTGATGATGGCCTGGGCGAGGACGATCGAGGTCGTGGTGCCGTCGCCGGCCACGTCGTTCGTCTTGGTCGCGACCTCCTCGAGCAGCTGAGCACCCATGTTCTCGTACGGGTCCTCGAGCTCGATGTCGCGCGCGATGGTGACACCGTCGTTCGTGATCGTCGGTGCGCCGAATTTCTTGTCGAGGAGAGCGTATCGGCCCTTGGGGCCAAGCGTGACCTTGACGGCATCGGCCATCTTGTCGACGCCGCGCTTGAGCGAGCGACGCGCCTCTTCCTCGAACAGCAGCTGCTTCGCCACGGTTCTTTCGTATCCTCCTTGGTGCGCGCCGGGCGGTCCCCGCGCGGCGCATCGGTGTGTCGTCGGCGGCCGTTATTCGATGACGGCCAGGATGTCCTTCTGGGAGAGGATCAGCAGATCCTCGTCGTCCAGCTTGAACTCGGTGCCGGCGTACTTCTGGAAGAGGACCTTCTGGCCCTCGCTGACCTCCATCGGCTCGCGCTTCCCGTCGTCCAGGGTGCGCCCGGGCCCGACGGAAAGGACGGTGCCCTCCTGCGGGCGCTCCTTGGCGGTATCCGGGAGGACGATGCCGCTCTTGGTCATCTCCTCGCGCGGGGTGGGCTTGACCACCAGGCGATCCCCGAGGGGCTTGAGCCCGGTGGCCGTGCCGGTGACCGTGCTGGTCATGAGTGCGTAGTGCCTCCTTGCGTGCGCAACCGATGCGACCTGTATGGTGAGATCTGCGTCTCGTCGGGAGCGCCAGGTTCGGCCGATTCGACCGCGGGACTGGCACTCAACCATCGAGAGTGCTAACGGGAAGGTAGCACTCTCGCGAGGCGAGTGTCAACACGATCCGCGCACACGAGGAAGCGGCGCTCGACCCGGAGGTCGAGGCGCCGCCTCGCGCCTGGTCGTAACGTCCTCAGGCGATGTCGACGAGCCTCCAGCCACTCGGCGCAGCCCCGTCGTCCATGCTCTCCGCGGGGGCTTCGGATTCGGTTCCGCCGTTCGTGTCACCGCCACCGTTACCGGGATCGGTGTCCCCGTTGCCATTGCCGGCAAGGACGAGGAAGTACACCAGCACGGCGATCACGATGATCGCCAGGATGATGCCCAGGATGAACCCGGCACCGCTGCTGCCAGTGGGCTCTCCATCGTTCGGGGTGTTGACGTTGACCTGGCCCATGAAAGGGACCCTCCTTCAGTTTTTCGTGGCTTGGCACGCTCGCCACGCGTCCCGGGGTGCAACCGGCGTGCCAGCCGTGGCAAGCCCGGCGTCCGACCGGTCGGACGCCCGTCAGCTCACGAGGGCCGTGTACGCGGCGCGGACCGGCGCGACCAGGGAGCTCGGCTCCACCTGGCGCAGCCGGGCGAGCTCAGCGACGA
>Ga0214468_1000571_pt1 | contig 11581 bp, 14 predicted proteins | sample RVTome_9_FD_187334 | JGI IMG/M metagenome (GOLD analysis project Ga0214468, IMG submission 187334) | Soil microbial communities from uranium-contaminated site in the Upper Colorado River Basin, Wyoming, United States - RVT155D38 HiSeq ...
GAGGCCGCCCTCGCGTCCGAAGACCCGGCGTACGCCTGGACCTGGGCCGGGCGCGGACCCGACGCTGCGGGCGACGACGGCGGCCCGGCCGTGTTCAGCAACAGCTGACGGCGAGGGCTGCCGCTCGGCCGGCCGTGGGCTAGGGCAGGCGTGCCCGGACCACGTCGTCGAGCACCCCCAACGGGAGCGACCCGGAGTCGAGCACGGCGCTGTGGAACCGTCTCACGTCGAAGGCAGCCCCCTGCCGCTTCTCGGCCTCGGCGCGCATCCGCTGGATCTCCACCCGGCCGACCATGTAGGAGCAGGCCTGGCCGGGGTGGACGATGTACCGGTCGATCTCGGGCTGGCACATCGAGGCGCGGAGCGGGGAGTTCTCCACCATGTAGTCGACCGCCTGCTGCCGGCTCCAGCCCAGCGCGTGCATGCCGGTGTCGACGACGAGGCGGCAGGCCCGCATCGAGTCGGCCGCGAACATCCCCATCCGGTCGACCGGCGCTGAGTAGAGGCCCATCTCGTCGGCCAGCCGCTCGGTGTAGAGACCCCACCCCTCGGCGTACGCGGCGTTGTGGATGTGCTTGCGGAACTCGGGGACGCCGGTGAGCTCGGCGGCGATGGCCAGCTGCAGGTGGTGTCCCGGGATGCCCTCGTGGAACGCCATCGACTCCAGCTCGAAGACGCCCCACGACTCGGGCTCCTCGACGTTGACGAAGAAGGTGCCGCCTCGGCTCCCGTCCGCGGCGGGCGGGAAGTAGAAGGCCTTCGCGCCCGTCATCGTCCCCTGCACCTCGCAGGGTGCCTGCGGGAGCACCTCGAACCAGTCCGGCATGGCCTTCCAGGCGCGCTCCATGGCGACCTCGGAGGCCTCGACGAGCTCCTCGCCGCGGGTGAAGTGCAGGGCCGGGTCGGTCCGCATCGCCTCGAAGATCTGCTCCAGGTCATCGGTGCCGACGACCGCAGGGCCGAGGGAGCGGTACTCGTCGGCCAGCCGCGCGACGACCTCGAGCCCGAGCGCATGGATCTCCTGCGCGGACATGGTCGTCGTGGTGAAGTAGCGCAGCGCGGCGGCGTACGCCGCGTCACCGTCGGGGACGAAGCACAGTCCCACCTTGTCGTCGGGCCGCGCCTGCGGCAGCACCTCGTCGCGCAGCACGTCCCGGTACGCCGCCATCGCCGGCCGCACCTCCCGGTCGAGCACCTCACGCAGCCGCGCCGTCCACGCTTCGACGTCGATCCCCTCCGGAGGTGTCGTCGTGCGCAGCAGCGCGTCGTCGTCGACCGGCGAGGCCAGGATCTGGTCGATCTGCTCGACGGTCGCTTGGACGCCGAACGCCGCCGAGACCCGACCGTGCGACAGTCCCTCACGCTGGCGCTCGGCCAGCTCGTGGTAGTGGCCCGCGAGGCCGCGGTACTTCTCCACGAGCGACTCGGCGACCTCGGGCGTGGGGAGCGCCAGCATCCCCGCCACGATCGGCATCGAGACGTGCACACCGAAGATCGGGTCCGCGGCCAGCTCGGTGAGCCGCTGCTCCAGGAGGTCTGCCTGACTCACGGCGCCGGCGAGCAGCACCGACCTGGTGATGCGTTGCTGGGGGTCCAACGCCGCCTCGTCGAGCGTCTCCGCCCGCTGGGCGAAGCTGCGCAGAGCCGCGACCTCGGCGTCCTCGGCCTCCCGGCCCGCACTCTCGAACGACCCCGTGTCGGTGTACTCACCCAGGAGGTGCGCCGAGGTGGGGTGCGTGGCCAGGTAGTGCGTCCAGTAGTCCTCTGCCAGCCTGTCGACGTCGTCGCTCACGTTGCTCCTCGGTGCGTCGTGGTCCATGGTGCTGCCCAACCTACGGGTCGACCACCTCGACCGCAGCGACAACCGGTTGCAGCCACGGCCGGGGCTGGTGTGCTTGGCTGTCGGGATGCCGAGGTACATCGCCTTCCTCCGCGCGGTCAACGTCGGGGGCCGTCTCGTCAAGATGGCCGACCTGCGCACCTGTCTGGCGGAGTCCGGGCTTGGTGAGGTGGAGACCTACATCCAGACCGGCAACGTCCGGTTCACCTCGTCGATGAGGTCGTCGGCGCGAGTCAGCGAGCACGTCGAGCGGGTCCTGGGCGCAGCGTGCGGATTCGACGTACCGACGGTGGTGGTGACGCCGGCCGAGCTTCGCGCCGTCCACGACGACGCTCTGGCGATGCCGTCACCGTTGCCGGGCGACCCGCGTCGCTACGTGACCTTCCTGAAGGCCGAGCCCACCCGCGACGAGCGGGCGGCGATCGAGTCCGGTGACTTCCCCGGGGAGGCGTCCCGGGTGAGGGGCCGGGCGATCCACGTCTGGCTCACCGTGCCCGCACACAAGGCGAAGTCCTACAACACCAAGGTCAGCAAGAGCCTCGTCGGGACAACGCGCGACCTGAAGGTCGTCGCGACGCTGGCCGACCGCTGGGGCGGCTGAGGACGTCGGTCGGCTCGGGTCAGCGGCGGCCGACGTCGGGGTGGAGTGCGAGGAAGAGCGACCAAGGCTCCGCGTCGTTGTCCACGGGGCGGGTCCGGAACTCCTCCAGGAGCGTGTGCATCCGGGTCCAGAGCTCCCGCTGGTCCTCGGCGCTCAGCCGCAGGCCGAGGCGGATCGTCTCCATGGCCTCGGGCGGGACGCGCCCGGACTCGGCGAGGAACGCTGCGAGCACGGCCTGTCCACCTCCGTGGACCTCGAGCTGCCAGGACTTCCCTGTCGCGCGGTATGGCACCTCGCGCGAGCCGCGGACGCCGCGCCGTACCTCCTCGGGACGCAGGAACCCGGTGTCGACCAGGGTTCGGACGTGGTGCAGCACCGTTGCCGGGTTCCGCCCCACGCGGTCGGCGATCTCCTTGTTGGTCAGCGCCTCGTCGAGGGTCAGCCGGAGGATCTGGAGCCGCAGGCTCGATGCGAGCGCACGCGCCTCGGCGTCGGTCGCGGGGCGCCGGCCGGGCAGCTCGTCGGGGAGGGCCATGCCCGAAGGGTAGCCAGATCGCGGCCGGGGGAGGGCGACACGGCCAAAGTGATTGACATTTCCCAATCGGTGGACGACGGTATCCCGGTGACCGAGAACGAGACCATCCCCGGTGCCACGCCCCCGGGTGTACCGCCCGCAGCCACGCCGGCCGGCGACCCGACCGATGCCGGTCCCCCCGAGGGACACCGCAGCCTGTTCCACCACCATGACTTTCGCCAGCTGTGGATGGGCGACGCGGTCAGCCAGTTCGGGTGGCAGCTGGTGGGCTTCGCCATGCCCGTCCTCGCGGTGCAGGTGCTCGGCGCGGGTGAGTTCGAGATGGGTCTGCTGGGCACGTTCGAGATGCTCGCGTTCCTGGTCGTGGGCCTGCCCGCAGGGGCCTGGGTGGACCGGTGGCGCAAGCGTCGCGTGATCATCCTGGGCGACCTGGTTCGTGGCGCGGTCCTGATGACCCTGCCTCTGGCCTGGCTGCTGGACAGCCTGACCATGCTGCACGTCTACGGGGTCGCGCTCGTCGTCGGCACGGTCACCGTCTTCTTCGATGTCGCCAACCAGAGCTTCCTCCCCGCGATCGTGCCGTCGAGACAGATCGGGGAGGCCAACGCGAAGGTGATGGCGACCCAGTCCGTGGCCCACATCGCCGGACCTGCGCTCGCCGCGGGCCTGATCCGGATGGTCGGAGCGCCGCTCACCATCGCAGCCACCGCCTTCTCGATGGCAGCCTCCACCCTCTTCGTCTGGCGCGTCCGGCACGAGGAGGAGCCCCCCGCGGTGGAGAGCCGCCGTCCCCTCCACACGGAGATCCGCGAGGGGCTCGCGTTCCTGCTGCACCAGCCGTTGCTGCGGCGCATCGTGCTGTGCACCACGCTGAGCAACGGAGCCTCCTCCGTGGCCGGGGTGCTGTTCGTGCTGTTCGTCCTGCGCGACCTGGGACTGTCCGAGGCGACGCTGGGGCTCGTCTTCTCCATCGGTGCCGTCGGTGGCCTGCTCGCGGCGGTCGTGGTGACGAGGATCGCGCGCGTCATCGGCGAGGGGCGCAGCATTCCGATCTTCGCGCTGACGTTCGGGCCGTTCAGCGCGCTCACGCCGCTCGCGGTCAGCCTCCCCGCGGTCCCCGCACTCGTGGTGGGCTCGTTCGGGGTGTCGTTCTCCGCGGTCGCCTACAACGTGATCCAGGTCAGCTTCCGCCAGCGGCTGTGCCCCAAGCCTCTGCTGGGGCGGATGAACGCCTCGATCCGTTTCCTGGTCTGGGGGATCATGCCGATCGGTGCCTTCCTCGGCGGTGTGCTCGGCGTGTGGATCGGCGTCGTACCGACGATGTGGCTCTCGGTCGCCGGGATCGTGCTCGCCGCGACGCCGGTGCTGTTCTCCCCGCTGATCCGGATGCGTGACCTGCCGCGCGAGCTCGATGCCCTCGCAGAGTCGGAGTAGGAGCTCCCGTGACGACGACACCTCGGCTCAGCCTGGCGACGGTCGTGCTCGACTGTGCCGACGCGAATGCCCTCGCCGACTTCTACAGCCGCCTCCTCGGCTGGGAGGTCGCGGTGCGTGAGCCCGACTGGGCGCTGATGCGCGCACCGGACGGAGGCACCGGCCTCGCGTTCCAGTCCGAGCGCTGGTACCGACCGCCGGTGTGGCCCGAGGAGGAGGGGCAGCCGGAGAAGATGCTGCACCTCGACATCTGGGTCGACGACCTGGATGCCTCGGTCTCGCACGCGGTGGCTGCGGGCGCCACGCTGGCCACCCACCAGCCGCAGGAGGGGGTGCGCGTGCTCATCGACCCCGCGGGTCACCCCTTCTGCCTGTTCCTCGACTGATGCCTCACACGACCGCGGCGCCCGCCGTACGCATCTCCTCGACCGCGGTCGCAGAGCTGTCCTGGGCGACGCCGGTGCACAGGTCGGTGAGCAGACGGACGGTGAAGCCCTCGCGCACGGCGTCGAGCACGGTGGCGCGCACGCAGTAGTCGGTCGCGATGCCGCACACGTCCACGTCAGTGACGCCATGCTCGCGCAGCCAGTCCGCGAGCGGGAGGCCGTCGGTGGTGCGCCCCTCGAAGCCGGAGTACGCCGCAGCGTGCTCGCCCTTGAGGAAGATCGCGTCGAACGGCTGTGGGTCGAGGTTGGGGTGGAACGCCTCACCGTCGGTGCCCACCACGCAGTGCACCGGCCAGCTGTCGACGTAGTCCGGCTCGGTGCCGGGGGCGGCGAAGTGGCTGCCCGGGTCGATGTGGTGGTCGCGCGTGGCAACGGCGACGGCGTACTCGGGTGCCTTGAGGTCCTTGCGGCTCCAGTGGTGCAGGAGGTCACCGATCTTGAACGCCACCTCGGCCCCGCCGGGCACGGGGAGGCTGCCCCCTTCGCAGAAGTCGTTCTGGACGTCGACCACGATCAGTGCGCGCTTCATGACCCCACGCTAACGGAGGTCCGTGCCTGTGGTCACCGGGCCGGACGACCCGGAACAGGGCTCAGGTGTCCACGTGGATGGTGTCGATCACCGGCTCGCCGCGCGAGAGCATCCGGGCGCGCAGGGGCAGCTCCTCTCGCACCCGCAGGTGGCGCTCCCGAGCCGTGTCGAGGTCCTCGCGGCCGACCACCTTTCCGTCGCGCACCAGAGGGACGAGGAGCTCCCGGTCGCTTGTCCTGAGCTGGGTCGAAGGGTCCCCGTCGTTCACCGGCGCCTCCCCGACCCCGATGATCTCGGCCTCCGCCACGCCGTGACGGTTGCGCCGGCGCAGCGCGTACTTCCGCCCGCCGATTGAGATCTTGCCCGAGCTGGTCTTGGCCACCGACACCATGGTCCCCGTGTCGTCCTCGCGGGCCACGAGCTTGTACACGAAGCCGCAGGTGGGGTGTCCGCTGCCTGTGACGAGGGAGGTGCCCACGCCGTACCCGTTCACCGGGGCCGCGGCGAGGGCGGCGATCGCGTGCTCGTCGAGGTCGGAGGTCACGATGATCCGCGTACCCGTGGCGCCGAGCGAGTCGAGCTGGTGGCGCACCTGCTGGGCCAGGACGCCGAGGTCGCCGGAGTCGATGCGCACCGCACCGAGCTCGGGGCCGGCGACCTCCACGGCCATCGCGACCGCCACCGTGACGTCGTAGGTGTCGATGAGGAGGCTGGTGCCGCGTCCGAGCGACTCCACCTGGGCAGTGAACGCGTCCCGTTCGGTGTCGTGGAGGAGGGTGAAGCTGTGCGCGCTCGTGCCCTGGGTGGGGACGCCGTACCGCTGACGCGCGGCGAGGTTGGAGGTGCTGGCGAACCCGCACACGTACGCCGCCCGCGCGGCCGCGACCGCTGCCTCCTCGTGGGTTCGCCGGGACCCCATCTCGATGCAGGGCCGGTCCCCGGCGGCCCACGTCATCCGGGACGCCGCCGAGGCGATCGCAGAGTCGTGGTTGAGGATCGAGAGCAGCACCGTCTCGAGGAGCACGGCCTCGGCGAAGGTCGACTCCACCACCATCAGCGGGGAGTACGGGAAGTAGATCTCACCCTCGGGGTAGCCCCAGATGTCGCCGCTGAAGCGATAGCCCGCGAGCCACTCCAACGTCGGCCCGTCCACCACGCCGTGCGTACGCAGCACCTCGAGCACCTCGTCGTCGAACCGGAAGCGCTCGAAGGCGTCCAGGGCGCGCCCCACCCCCGCCACGACACCGAAGCGCCGGCCGTCGGGCAGGCGCCGGGGGAACAGCTCGAAGACCGAGCGCCGGTGGGCGGTGCCCGCGCGCAGCGCGGCCTGAACCATGGTCAGCTCGTAATGGTCGGTCAGCAGCGCCGTCGATGCAGTGGTCACGAGCCACAGCCTAGGATGTGGCCGTGTCCGCACCCACGCCTGTCGAGGTCGAGCAGCCCGAGGCCGACGAGACCACGCTGATGGCCCGGCCGTGGGTGACGATCGTGTGGAACGACCCCGTCAACCTGATGTCCTACGTGACCTACGTGTTCCAGACCTACTTCGGCTACCCCCGGAAGAAGGCCGAGAAGCTGATGTTCGAGGTCCACCACGACGGCCGGTCGGTGGTGTCGACCGGCTCGCGCGAGGAGATGGAGCGCGACGTCCAGGCGATGCACGAGTACGGCCTCTGGGCGACGATGCAGAAGGCCGACGCATGAGGGATGTGGCATGACGGAAGGCTTTGAACGTCGCGGCAAGGGCGCGCTGGCGACCTTCTCCGGCTTCGAGGCGGACCTGCTCCGGTCCTTGGCCTCGCAGCTCGTCGAGCTGCTGCGCAACGAGGTTGCGGCACCGACGTCGTCGAACGACCCGTTGGAGGACCTCCTCGACTTCTCGGGACCGACCACCGCGCCGGACGACCCCGTGCTCGCCCGACTGTTCCCGACGGCCTACACCGACGACGAGGAGGCCGCCGGGGAGTTCCGCCGGTTCACCGAGGGGGCGCTGCGGGACGGCAAGGCGCGCAACGCGGTGCTGATCATCGACCAGCTCGAGGAGGCCGGGCTCCCTCCGGAGCTCGAGGAGGACGGGCTCTGGATCGACGTCGAGCTCAGCGCGGGGCAGGCGAGCGCCTGGATGCGCTCCTTCACCGACATCCGCCTGGCCCTGGCGACCCGGCTCGGCATCGAGGAGGGGGACGAGGACTACTGGCGGAGCCTTCCTGAGGAGGATCCCCGTGCGCACGTGCACGACATCTACGAGTGGGTCGGGTACCTGCAGGAGACGCTGGTCGAGGCGGTCACGCGCTGACCGGGCGCAGGTCTCATCATCTGGACGTACGACGGGCGGCGCGAGGTGGCCGACGGGCTGTCCTACCCTCGTGAGGTGCTGAAGATCGACCAGGTGACCTACGACGCAATCGTCGCCCACGCCAAGCGCGACCACCCCGACGAGGCCTGCGGCGTCGTCGCCGGGCCGGAGGGGTTGGACCGACCGTTGCGGTTCGTCCCGATGGTCAACGCCGCCGGCTCCCCGACGTTCTACGAGTTCGACTCCACCGAGCTGCTGAGGCTCTACAAGGAGATGGACGCGCGGGACGAGGAGCCTGTGGTGATCTACCACTCCCACACCGCGACCGAGGCGTACCCGTCGCGCACCGACGTCGGCCTCGCCTCCGAGCCGAACGCCCACTATGTGCTGGTCTCCACAGCCGACCACGGGAATAGCGCTGGACCCGTGGAGTTTAGGTCTTACAGGATCATCGACGGCGAGGTCACCGAGGAAGAGGTCTCGGTCCTCCCGACGGAGAAGTCCGGCACCGACGCCCCCCGCGGCCACGTGACCGGCACCAGCACCACGACCTGACACGAGAGCCTGAGGAGCCCGACGAGCATGGCCATCGACGTACGCATCCCGACCATCCTGCGCACCTACACCGGTGGAGAGAAGGCGGTCACCGGTGAGGGCAGCACGCTCGCCGAGCTGATCGACGACCTCGAGTCCAAGCACCCCGGCATCAAGGAGCGGCTCATCGACGGCAGCGAGCTCCGCCGGTTCGTGAACGTCTACGTCAACGACGAGGACGTCCGGTTCACGGGCAGTCTCGGGACCGAGGTCGGCGACGGCGACGAGGTCGTCGTGCTGCCCGCCGTCGCCGGTGGTGCGCCGACCGCGTGGGTGGCCGTGCCCTAGATGCGCTTCGACTCCCTCCTCGACTCGGTCGGCGGCACGCCCCTGGTGGGCCTTCCGCGGCTGTCGCCCACCCCCGAGGTGCGGTTGTGGGCGAAGCTCGAGGACCAGAACCCCACCGGTTCGATCAAGGACCGGGCCGCGCTCGCGATGCTCGAGCAGGCGGAGAAGGACGGCGCGCTCACACCAGGGTGCACGATCCTCGAGCCCACGTCGGGCAACACCGGGATCTCCCTGGCGATGGTCGCCAAGCTCCGCGGCTACCGGATGGTCTGCGTGATGCCGGAGAACACTTCCGAGGAGCGGCGCCAGCTGCTGCGCATGTGGGGCGCCGAGATCGTCTCCTCTCCGGGCGCGGGCGGCTCCAACGAGGCCGTGCGGGTGGCGAAGATCCTCGCCGCCGAGAACCCCGACTGGGTGATGCTCTACCAGTACGGCAACCCGGCCAACGCGCTCGCGCACTACGAGGGCACCGCCCCCGAGATCCTGGCCGACCTGCCGAGCGTGACGCACTTCGTCGCCGGGCTCGGTACGAGCGGCACGCTGATGGGGGCCGGACGGTTCTTCAAGGAGCGCGCACCGCACGTGCGGGTGGTGGCAGCCGAGCCGAGGTACGGCGAGCTCGTCTACGGGCTGCGTAACATGGACGAGGGTTTCGTCCCGGAGCTCTACGACCCCAGCATGATCGACGCCCGCTTCTCCGTGGGCCCGCGCGACGCCGTGCGACGCGTGCGGGAGCTGCTCGAGCAGGAGGGCATCTTTGCCGGCATCTCCACCGGCGCCATCCTGCACGCGGCGATGGCCCAGGCGCGGAAGTCGATGAACGCCGGCGAGCCCGCAGACATCGTGTTCGTGGTGTGTGACGGTGGCTGGAAGTACCTCTCCACGGGGGCCTACGAAGGGACCGTGGACGAGGCCGAGGAACGCCTCGACGGTCAGCTCTGGGCCTGAGGCCCAGGAGGGAACGCGATGGTCTACCAGTTCATCAAGGTCGTGCTCGCGACCCTGTTCAGGGTCGCCTACCGGCCGACGATCACCGGGCTCGACAACCTCCCGCGGACCGGACCGGTGATCCTGGCCAGCAACCACCTGTCGTTCATGGACAGCATGGTCATCCCGATGCTGGTCCCGCGGCGGGTGGCGTTCCTCGCCAAGAGCGACTACTTCACCGGGAAGGGTGTCAAGGGGACCCTGAGCCGTTGGTGGTTCGAGGGTTTCGGGATGATCTCCGTCGACCGCGACGACACGCGCGCGGCGCAGGTCTCGCTCGACGCCGCGCTCGAGGTGCTCGCGTCGGGCGGGGCGTTCGGGATCTACCCGGAGGGGACCCGCTCGCGCGACGGGCTCCTCTACCGGGGACGTACCGGGGTCGCGTGGCTCGCGATGACCTCGGGAGCGCCCGTCGTACCCGTGGCCGTCGTGGGCACCGAGAAGATCCAGCCGGTCGGGTCACGTGGGCTGCGGCTCGCAAAGGTGTCCATGCACGTGGGGGAGCCGATCGCGGTCGAGGGCCGGTTCGACGCGGTCCCCGTCGGCCGCGCTCGGAGGGAGCTGACCGACGAGATCATGACCGCGATCCGCGCGATGTCGGGCCAGGAGCTCGCCGGTCGCTACAACGAGCGGCCGCCGACGGTTTAGACACCACCAGTGGCTGGTTCCTGCCGCGGAGGTGACCACGGTCGCAGCGTGACCTGGGTCGCTCGGGGGCGATATCGGCGACGGTGCCCACTAGCCTAGGCCGGGTGCACGTGACCGAGATCGGCGACCGACGCAAGGGGGGCTTCTCATGAGGCTCACGGTGGTCGGCTGCTCGGGTTCCTTCCCCGGACCGGACTCGCCCGCGAGCTGCTACCTCGTCGAGGCCGAAGGTGGCGAGGGGCGCACCTGGCGCATCCTGCTCGACCTCGGCAGCGGGGCGCTCGGGCGTCTCCAGGCCCACGCCGACCCGCTGGCGGTCGACGGGGTCTTCCTGAGCCACCTCCACCCTGACCACTGGTTCGACATGTCGGGCTACTACGTCCTGCGCAAGTACCACCCGGAGGGGCCGCAGCCGCGCATCCCGGTCTATGGACCCACCGGCACGGCCGCGCGGATGGCGACGGCCTACGGCCTTCCCGAGCGTCCGGGGATGACCGAGGAGTTCGAGTTCCACGAGTACCCCAAGGGCGAGACCGTCACGGTCGGCCCGTTCAGGGTCGACGTGGTCCGCGTCGTGCACCCGGTGGAGGCCTACGCGATCAAGGTGAGCAACCGTGGCCGCTCCTTCGTCTACAGCGGCGACACGGGCGCCTGCGACGCGCTCGTCGACTTCGCCCACGGTACGGACCTGCTCCTCGCGGAGGCCAGCTTCCGCGAGGGGGACGACAACCCGGTCGACCTGCACATGACCGGCAAGGAGGCCGCGGAGACAGCGGTCCGCTCCGGTGCGCGCCGGCTCGTCCTCACCCACATCCCGCCCTGGCACGAGCGGGAGACCGCGCTCGCCGAGGCGAGGCCGGTGTACGACGGTCCGCTCGAGCTCGCGCGCTGCGGGGCGACGTACGACCTCTAGCCCTGCCCATATGGGCGATGTGTCAACCTGGGTCGGCTCCGCTGCTCGTTCGTGACGACGGCCCGCGGCTGGAGACCTTGACGCAGCAGTAGCCGGGCTGGGGCGCGAGCTCGGCGTCGACTGCCCGGACGCCGAGGCCTTCGATGACGCCGTCGATCAGGGCGAGGTTCATGCTGCAGACCAGGTCAGTGTGCTCGGTCGCGAGCCGGTCGAACGGACAGTTGACCAGGCAGATCTCGCCCTCCGAGACCCGGGGTTCGTACCCGTGCCGGGCCAGCACTGCCGCGGTGCGGTCGAGGTCGCTTCTGGTGCTGCCCTCGGCGCTGTGGGGTGCCGTTGCTTCGGGGTGATCCGTGGCGTTCTCTTCCTCGGGCACGAGCGCGAGGCGCCGCCCTTCGACGGAGGCGGCCTCGCGAACTGCCTCGTCGACGGGGATCGAGTACCGGATCGACCGTTCGATCGCGCAGGCG
>Ga0214468_1000572_pt1 | contig 11571 bp, 13 predicted proteins | sample RVTome_9_FD_187334 | JGI IMG/M metagenome (GOLD analysis project Ga0214468, IMG submission 187334) | Soil microbial communities from uranium-contaminated site in the Upper Colorado River Basin, Wyoming, United States - RVT155D38 HiSeq ...
CGTCCTCGTCGTCCGCAGCACCCGCTCGCCTGTGGGCGGCAGGGGGGATCTCCGCGGTCCGCCCTCTGCCGACTCCGCCGACTCGGCCAGCCGGCGCAGGGCCACCACGCCCCGCGGCTCCTCGGCCCGCTCCGGCACGACCGCGACCGGCAGGTGTGGGAACCGCCGCCTCACCTCGTCGACGACCTCCCGCTCGGCCGCCTCCCGGGCCGCGCAGACCTCGCACCCGCCGCCCGCACCGGTGCCATGACCGGGCGTGGGCCGGCCGCCTCCGGCCGCCTCTCCTCCGCCGTCCGGGCCTTCGCCGTCCTCGGACCCGCCGGGCCCGCTGGCGAGGCCGGCGACCCGGTTGACCACCAGCTCGCGGACGACGACGCCGGCCTCGCCGAGCGCGGCGAGCGCGTCCTCGGTCTCGCGCAGGGAGAGGAGCTCGGGGAGGAGGACCCACGAGAAGCCGGCGCGGTCCGGGTCGCGCAGCAGTGCCTCGACGCGGCGGGCGTCGTCCTCGATCTCGGCGATCAGCGGGTCGGCGCCGGTCTCCCCGCGACCGAACGTATCGGCGAGGACCCGCCGCCGCTCGTCCAGCGCGTCGAGGACCGCGGCGAGCCGGACGAGCGCCGCCGGCAGGGCGAGGAAGCGCAGGGTGTGGGCGGTCGGGGCGGTGTCGACGACGACCTCGTCGCGGCCGCCCTCGCGGGCCAGCCGTGCGACCTCGAGGAGCGCCAACAGCTCGTCGACGCCGGGCAGGGGCAGCGCGAGCAGGCGGTCGGCCTCCTCGCCGGTGAGGACCGAGCCGCGCTCGGCGAGCGTGCGGAAGGCGGCGCGGCGGGCGCCCATCCAGCGCTCGAAGGCCGGTTCGGCCGCCAGCTCGACCGCGGCGAGCTCACCGCCTGCGCCGTCGAGCGGCACCGCCACCGGCTCCGGACCGAGGTCGGCGTCGAGGGCGTCGCCCAGCGAGTGTGCGGGGTCGGTGGAGACGGCGAGGACGCGCCGGCCGCGGTCGGCCGCGGCGACCGCGCGGGCGGCGGCGAGCGTCGTCTTGCCCACCCCGCCCTTGCCGCCGAAGAAGCGGAAGACGGGAGACGCGCCGCCCTCAGCCCGGCTCGTGCTCGTCCCCTTCGAAGTCGATCTCGACGCCGCCGACCCCGCCCGCCCCGCCGGCGCCGCCGAAGGAGATCGGCCCTGCCGGCGCGCCGCCGGTCCTCTCGAGCTGGATCTCGCGCAGGCGGGCGAGGATCTCGGACTCGATCCGCTCGAGCTCGGCCGCGCCGATCTCGCCGAGCTCGTGGCGCATCTGGGCGGCGAGCAGCTCCTCGCGCAGCCGGTCGGCGTCGTCGAGCTCGGCGTCGACGGCCTGGGCGACCTTGTCGAGGACGAAGGAGAGCCCGCCCCAGATCAGCTTGTCGACGACGACGACGGCGATCATCGGCGTTCGGCTCTCGCCCTCTCCCCGCCCGCCGCGCTCACTCCGACTCGGACGCGCGCTCGAGCTTGAGGCGGATGTTGACGAAGTTGTACGGCGGCCACGGGCCCGTGTACTTGAAGGTCAGCTTCTCGTGCCGGGCGCCGATCTCCTTGACCCGGGCGTCGAAGTCGGCCTCGGCGACGCGCTGGACGAGGAAGGCGGCGTTGAGGATCATCTTGTCGCCGATCGGCTTGTTGACCCGCGAGGCGACCGAGACCTCGCGCAGCTCGGCGAGGATCTCGCCGGCCAGCGCCTCGGAGCGCTCCTGGAGCAGCGAGTCGACGAGCCGCCCGTACTGCATGCGCGCGAAGTAGGTCGAGCCGCTCTGCGACGAGATCTCCTGGCGCAGCCGGCGGAGGTTCTCTTCGGCCTTCTCGACCTCCTGGATCATCACCTCGGGCTCCCACAGCACCTTGAGCCCGAACTCGACCTTCCCCTTCATCTTGCCGAGCACGTCGGAAAAGGCGTCGTAGGCCGAGCGCAGCAGCTCGACGATGTCCTGGCGCGTCTTGAACACCGTGCCGAACGACATCGGGATGACGGTGAAGCGCCGCATCACCTCCTCGTTGACCCGCTCGTGGGCGAGCACGTTCTCGCGGGTGGGGTCGTAGACCTCGAGCGGGGTGTCGGAGGCGACGGCGGCGATGTCGCCGTGCGGGATCGTGTGGACGTCGGCCGGCTCGGCGCCGATGCCGATGGCGCCGAACGACAGCTCCTCGGAGGTCGGGACGATGCAGTAGACGTACTTGCCGCTCGCCTCCGCCTCGGGCCCGCCCTCGCCGGCCGCCGCCGTGCGGTCGGCCGCCGCGTCGGTCGGTCTCTGGACGGCCGGCCCGGGCTCGGCGGCGGTCGCCTCCTCGGGGTCGCGCGGCGCGGTCTCGGCGGTGCGCAGCTCGGGCGCGCCGCCGCCGCCGGTGGGCAGAGCGCTCCCGCCCGGCTCCTGGGTCGCGGTCTCGGTACGGCGGTCCGACTCGCTCATCTACGTCTCCTTCCTCTCGCGGTCCGCGTCGCCGCCGAGGTGGCGGCGGATCTCCTCCTCGAGATCGGCCGGGAAGAACGGCTTGGTGACCACCCCGTCGCAGCCGGCGCCGAGCGCCTTCTCGCGCGCGCTCTCCAGGGCGTGGGCGGTCAGCGCCAGCACCGGGATGTGGCGGGTGCGCTCGTCGGCCTTGATCCGCCGCGTCGCCTCCAGGCCGTCCATCTTCGGCAGCCAGACGTCCATCAGGATCAGGTCGGGCACCAGGTCGGTCGCCTTCTGGATCGCCTCCAGCCCGTCCTCTGCGCCCTCGACCTCGAAGCCGCGGAAGCCGAGGTACTCGGCGACGATCGTCCGCCCGTCCTCGACGTCGTCGACCACCAGGATCAGCGGCTTGTCGCGCCGCGCTTCGGCATCGCTCATTCGTCAGGCCTCCTCGGCTCCGGGGGAGAGCGGCAGGATCAGGGTGAAGGTCGAGCCCTCGCCCTCGACGCTCTCGAGCTCGATGTCGCCGCCGAGGACCGTCGCCAGCCGGCGGCAGATCGACAGCCCCAGCCCGGTCCCCTCGGTGCGCGCCACCGCCGTGCCGGTCTGCCCGAACGCCTCGAAGATCGTCCGCTGGTGCTCGTCGGAGATGCCGACCCCGGTGTCGGCCACCGCCACCGCCACGCCCTCGCCGTCGTCCGTCCGGCGGGCGCGGATCGCCACCGAGCCGTCCGCGGTGAACTTCAGCGCGTTGGACAGGAGGTTGATCAGGATCTGCTTGACCTTCTGGCGGTCGCTCTCGATCTCGGGCAGGTCGGGAGCGACGTCGCGCGAGACGTCGAGGCCGCTCTTCTCGATCAGTGGCTCGACCTCGACCATCACCTCGTCGACGAGCGCAGCGAGCGCGAACCGCTCGAGCTCGACCGGCATCTTGCCCGCCTCGATCCGCGCCACGTCCAGGAGGTCGTTGATGATCGCCAGCAGGTGCCGGCCGTTCGAGTCGACGCGTTCCAAGCGCTGGCGCTGCTCGTCGGGCAGCGCGCCGAAGACCCCCTGGAGCAGGAGCGACGTGTAGCCGAGCACCGCGTTGAGCGGGGTGCGCAGCTCGTGGGAGACGTTGGCCAGGAACTGGTCCTTGAGCCGCGACGCCTCGGCGAGCTCGAGCGCCTGGCGCCGCAACAGCTCGTTCTGCTCGGCGAGCTCGGCGGTCGCCTCGCGCACCCGCGCCTCGAGCTCCTCGGAGTGGCGCTTGACCTGCTCGTAGAGACGCGCCTTCTCCATCGCCTCGGTCAGGTCGTGGAGGATGGTGACGACCGCCGTCTCCTCGCCGTGCTGCGAGAGCACCTTGCCCGAGATCGCCTCCACCGGCACCCGGTCGCCGCTCTCCGGGTCGCTGAGTGCCAGCTCGCCCCGCTGGCGCAGCGACTGGCTGGCGTAGAGGTTCGAGATGAACGAGGTGAACACCGCGTCGTTCGCGCGCACCCGGCGCTCGGCGTCCTCGCCCTCCGCCCCCGCCGGCGTGAACAGGCGCTCGGCCGGCGGGTTCATCCGCGCGATGTTGCCCGAGGGGTCGGTGACCACCACCGGATCGATCACCGCGTTGAGGATCAGGTCGAGCCGGTCACGCTCGGCGCGGGTCTTGGCCTCGGCCGCTTGCAGCCGGTGGTACTGCTCCTCGATCTCCTCGGTGGCGCGGCGCAGGTCGGTGATGTTGCGCAGCAGCGACACCGTGCCCATCTCGCCGGGCCCGACCCGCAGGCGCGAGCCGATCAGCTCGAACATCAGGTCGCCGCCCTCGATCGGGTCGACGAGCAGCACCTCGCGGCGGGTGGCGCCGGCGTCCTCGCCGGTGGTGAACAGGCTGGCCGAGAACAGCATGTTGTTGAGCGCCACCGCCCGCCGCCGGCCCTCGCTCATCTCGTCGTCCGCCGAGAGCAGCTTCTCGGCGTAGCTGTTGGCGACCAGGGTGCGGCCGTCCGAGTCGGTGAGGAGCACCGGGTCGGTCACCGCCTCGAGGATTCCCGACAGCCACTCGACCTCGCGCCGGCGGCGCTCGAGCTGGCCGTCGAGGCCGGGCAGCGCCAGGGCGGCGAGCCGCATGCCGAGGAGCTGGGCGGCGAAGCGGAGCGGTGCCCGGTCGCGGGCGCCGGCGGCGAGCAGCAGGCCGAGCTTGGGTGAGTCGCCGTCGAGCTCGCCGAGCGGGAAAGCCTCGAACGCCGGACCCTCGAGGCTCTGGACGGCGGTGCCGTCGCGGGCGGCCGCGTCACCCTCGCGCGGCGCGCGGGCCAGCGCGTAGGGCTCGATCGTCAGCTCCTTGCCGGCCAGCGCGGCGACCAGCGGGTGGCCGCGCTCTTCGAGGTCGACCTCGAGCGTCCCGTCGATGCCCGCGGGCAGCCCGCGGCCGGCCAGGCAGCGGAGCCTGCGGCGCGCGCGGTCGACCCCGAGCACCAGCGTCCGGCGCGCCTCGGTGCGGGGGGTCAGCCAGTCGAGCGTGCGCTCGGCGCAGCCGGCGGCGTCGGTCGTCTCGGCGAGCTCGGTAAGCAGCGCGAGCTCCGCGGGGACGGCGGGCGCGTCGCCGCGCTCGGGGCCCTGCTCGAGACGCGCGACGCCGCTCACGTTCAGGTTTCGGAGGTCTTCGCCGGCTGGCCGGCCCTCACCGCGGCCAGCTCGGCGCGCAGGGCCGTGTTCTCGGCCTGCAGCTCCTCGTTCGGCCGGCCTTCGATCGCCGGGCGCGACACCGTGGGCACCTGGCCCACCGCCTCGGCGTATTTCATGTACGTGTCGATCGACGCCACGACCACCCGGGCCTCGACGGTGATCAGGTCGATGCCGACGAGCGACACCCGGACCCAGGCGTCGATCACGATCCCCTTGTCCAGGACGCGGTCCAGGACGTCGATCAGGCTGGTTCCACCGGAGGCGCGTTCCACCGCCATCGGTCAAGTCTCCCCTTTCTCGGACCCCGCCTCCAGCAGCGCGAGCCGCTCTTCGAGTCGCTGGACCTGCTGGCGGAGGCTCCGGTTCTCGTCCGTGAGCTGCCGCGCCGAGGGCGAGAGGTAGCTGTCGTGGCGCCACCAGTCGAGGCCGATCTGCTCGGCCTTGTCGATCGAGCAGACGAGCAGTCGGATCCGGATCGTCAGCAGCTCGACCTCGGCCAGCGAGACGCGGATGTCCCCCGCGACGACGAGGCCCTTGTCGAGCACCCGGTCGAGGACTTCGACCAGTCCGGTCGATCTGCGGTACGACGGCTCCATGGCAGCGCGCTCCAGCCTATACCGTCCGGCACTCGGCGGAAAGCTGCGCAACTCGCTGCAACTTCGGTGCCCCGGGGTGGACGGGCCTCCGGGGGCGGCCGCCGGCTCCGTGGCCTCGGTGAGACCGGCGAGGGGCGCGGTCGATCTCGTCGTCGGTGTTGTAGACGTGCGGCGAGAGGCGGATGCGGCCGCCGCGGTCGGCGACGACGATCCCCTGCGGGCATGACGCGCTGCGTTATAGTCGCGGGGTGATCCGGTCGTTTCGCAGCGCCGACGCCGAGCGGATATGGCGTGGCGATGCCGTCCGCCGGTTCCCCCACGGGCTACAGAGGATCGCCCGAAGAAAGCTGCGGATGCTCAACAACGCCCAGAGTCTGACGGACCTCCGCGTGCCGCCGGGCAATCGTCTCGAACGGCTGCGAGGGGATCGGCGGGGCCAGTTCAGCATCCGGATCAACGAGCAGTGGCGGATCTGCTTCGCTTGGAGCGAGGGAGACGCGTACGACGTGGAGATCGTCGACTACCACTGAGGCCCTCTGATGACGAACCTACCCAACGTTCACCCGGGCGAAGTGCTCCTCGAAGAGTTCTTGCGGCCATCGGGGATCAGCCAGAACCGGCTCGCACGCGAGCTGCACGTCCCGCCGCGCCGGATCAACGAGATCGTCCTCGGCAAGCGGGCGGTCAGCCCGGACACCGCACTCCGCCTCGCCCGGTTCCTCGGGACCTCCGAGCGGTTCTGGCTCGGTCTCCAGATGGACTACGACCTCGAGGAGGCGCGGCGCACCGTCGGCCGGCAGATCGAGGATTCCGTCGCGCCGGGCCTGCCGGCGGCCTGAGCGGCGCCTATCTACCGACCGCCGCCGCGGCGACCGTGGAGGACGCGACCAGCTCGGCGAGCGGCCGCGAGCCGCCGGTCTTGCCCGCCTCGTCGGCGAGGAGGGCGACCTGCTCGCGGTCGACCGTGTCCGCCGCCACGCCGTTCGCGGCCAAGGCGTCCACGATCCGCGCGGCGAGCTGCTCGCGCCCGCCACCCCGGCGGTAGACGTCCGGATGGACGACGATCTGGCCGGCGGCCACCTCGACCAGCTCGTAGTCGATCCACAGCGGCACCGTCCGCTCGAACGGGATCTCCCGGGTCTTCGTGCGCGCGGCGGCGATCTCCTCGAGCCGGTCGCGGCCGATCGCCGGCGTCGTGTGCTCGTGGAGGAGCATCGCCAGCGCGACCACGTCGTCGTTGGCCATGCGCACGCAGCCGTGCGACGCCGGCCGACCGAGCTTGCCCTCCTCGGTCGTCCCGTGGATGAAGTAGAGCGGCTCGTAGAACAGCTTCACCCGCCCCATCGGGTTGCGCGGCCCCGGCGGCGTCGGCTTCTCGTTGCGCGCCCAGAAGCTCTTCGGGGGATGCCACCACGGGTTCCACACCGCCTTCTGCACCTCGTAGGAGCCCATCAGCGTCGGGTGCTTCGCCGTCCCCACGCTCACCGGAAAGCTCTCCACCACCTCGCCGTCGCGCAGCACGTCGAGCCGGCCGGCGGGGATGTTGACGACGAGCGCCAGCGGCGGGGCGGCGGCGGCCGGCGCCTCGGCGGCCTCGCCCTCCGCCGCGGTCGCCGGCTCGGAAGCGCGGTCCGCACCGCCCGCCGCGGGGGCCACGTCGCGGACTGCGGTCGTCTCGGTCTCGGCAGCGTCCGTGGCGGGAGCGTCCTGCGCCGCCGCCGGCAGTGCGCAGAGGATCGGGATCAGGGTCGCCAGGAGGATCTTCCAGGGTGCGGGTCTCATCGGTGCGCCCTCCTTTCGCCGCCCTTCTAGAGCACGGACGGTGCCAGGCTCGCCCGAAAGCGAGCAGCCCGTGGTGAAAGTCCGCGGGGTCGCGCGCAAGGGACTTGCGGTGCAGGTGCCAGGAGCGAGGAGGAGGCGATGCCGAGCCATCGTCGACGACGAGCGACGCCGCAGATGCGCCGCAACTCCCTTGCGCCCTTCGGGTTGCGGTCCGCGCGGGGCCGCCTGCGGCGTTGTCGGCGCTCGACGATGGCAACGCATCGCCTGTGCGCCGACGCCTTGCATTCGACCCCGCGGGGACCGCAACGCGATCCCGCGGACTTTCACCACGGGCTGCTAGGATCGGCACGTAGGATCGACACGGCATGGGCGATCTCGACCACCTCCCGGGCGGCGATCTGGTGAGCCGAGGCCTCGCCGACCTCGCCGCCGGCCGCGAGTCCGCCGAAGCCCTGCTCGTCGCCATCGGCGAGCCCCGCCTGCGCCGGCTCGGACTCGAGATCCCGCCCCACCGTCTCGACAACCCCGAGCACAGCCTCTACCTCCTGCTCGCGCTCGAAGACGAGGCCACCGCCCACTCCCGCTACAACGCGCTGATCCGCCGCCTGGTCAGCTTCGAGCGCGCCGCCGAATGCGCGGGCTAGTCGACGACGCGCGCCTGCGCCGGTTCATGCGGGGGCTCGGCCGGGAGGCCGACAGGCCAGTGCGCGTCTACTTCACCGGCGGCGCCACCGCCGTCCTCGCCGGCTGGAGGGGCAGCACCATCGAGGTCGACCTCATCTTCGCCCCCGAGCTCGACCGGATCTTCCGTGCGCTTTCGAGGCTCAAGGAGGAGCTCGGGATCAACGTCGAGATCGTCTCGCCGGCCCACTTTCTCCCGGAGCTGCCGGGATGGGAGGCGCGCTCCCTCTACATCGGACGCGAAGGCCAGGCGGACTTCTTCCACTACGACCCCTACGCCCAGGCGTTGTCGAAGATCGAGCGAGGCCACCGGCAGGACCGAGACGACGTCGAGGAGCTGATCGGCCGCGGCCTGGTCGAGTCTGCCGAGCTGCTACGGCTCTTCGAGGCGATCGAGCCGGATCTGTTCCGGTACCCGGCGATCGACCCGGGAGCGCTTCGCGACTCGGTGCAGGCGGTCGTGCGTCGACACGGGGCCGAGGGGCGGGGCTGAGCGGACCGTTCCGGATCGCCGGTGAAGCGCTTCGCTACCGCCGCCACCGCCGGTGGAGCCAGAGCCAGAGCTCGGGGGCGCGGCGGATCTCGGATTCGAGTGCTTCGAGGTATAGGCGGGTGAGCGCGAGGATCGCTTCGTCGCCGGTCGCGCCTTCGACCGCGCCCGGAGGGATGGGATCGCGGAAGACGATGCGGTAGCGGCCGTCGGGCTCGGGGAGGCCGAAGGTGGGGACGGCGGGGACGCCGAGGCGGAGGGAGAGGCGGGCGACGAGGGGGGTGGTGAGGGCCGGGCGGCCGAAGAAGGGGATCTCGACGCCGCCGTCGGCGCGCGGGACGCGCTGGTCCATCAGCAGGGCGGCATGCTGGCCGGCCTCCAGCGCGCGGAGGATGCCGCGGGCGGCGCGGCGCTTGGGGACGAGGCGGTTGCCGAAGCGGCGGCGGTGGGCGTCGAGCTCGCGGTCGAGCCAGGGGTTGTCGAGCGGGCGGCCGACGCCGTGGAGGGGGCCGGCGTAGGTGCCGACGGCGTGCGCCGCGTGCTCCCACAGGCCGAGGTGGGCGCTGATCAGGAGCACGCCGCGGGGGGCGGCGGCGGCGCGGGCGGCCTCGAAGCGGTCCCAGCCGTCGAGGGTGGTGCGGCGGCAGAGCTCCTCGAGGTCGAAGCGGGTGGCCGAGAGCGTGTCGGTCAGGGCCGAGCCGAAGTGGCGGAAGCAGGCGCGGGCGACGGCGCGGCGCTCGGCGGCCGGCCGGTCGGGGAATGCGAGGGCGAGGTTGTCGAGGGCGATCGCGCGGTGGCGGCGGTCGGCGAGCCAGGCGAGGTCGCCGAGGGCGCGGCCGCTGCGGCGCGCGGCGGCGTGGGAGAGCCGGCGGACGGGCGCACGGACCGTGAGGTAGAGGAGGTGCTCCAGGCGGTGGCGGAGGGGTGCGTCTTTCACCGGGCCTCCGGTGCGGGTGTCAGGGCGGCGAGGCGGTCGGCGAGCCAGTCCCAGAAGGCGGGCTCGGGGGCGGCCTCGACGGGGAGCTCGGCGAGTGGGAGGTCGAGCCGCCCGTGGAGCTTGACGCGGTCTTTGGAGGTGGTGAGGACGGCGCGGGCGCCCGCCGCCTCGGCGGCGCGGCGGATGCGCTCGAGGGTGGCCGCGGGGTAGTCGTGGTGGTCGGGGAGGACGAGCTCGCCGGCGACCGGCCGGCCGCCGGCGCGGGCGGCGGCGAGGAAGCGGCCCGGGCGGGCGATGCCGCAGACGAGGAGGACCGGCGTGTCCGCCGGGAGCGGGCGGTCGCCGGCGAGGGCCGGCGCGCCGGTGCGGCTCTCGGCGGCGAAGGCGGGACCGCGTAGGCCGTGGGGGCGGAGGGCGGCGGCGAGGGCTTCGGCGGCGGCGCGGCCCTCGCCTCCGGGGGGCGCCCCGGTGAGAAGGGCGGCATCGGCGCGGGCGACCGAGGCGAGCGGCTCGCGGAGGCGGCCGGCGGGGGCGAGCCGGCCGCCGGCGAAGGGGTCGGCGGCGGGGAAGGCGAGCAGGTCGAGGTCGCGGGCGAGGGCGAAGTGGGAGAAGCCGTCGTCGAGCAGGAACAGGTCGGGCTGCGGGACGAGCCGGGCGAGAGCCTGGAGACCGGCGCGGTGGCGGTCGGGATCGACGACGACGGCGACGCCGGGGAGCTTGCCGGCGAGCTCGACGGGCTCGTCGCCGGCGACCTTCGGCCCGAGGAGAGGCCCGCCGCCGTCGCTGACGATGCGCACCCCTTCGCCCGTGCCGCCGTAGCCCCGCGAGAGGACGCAGACCCGATGGCCCTCGTCGCGCAGGCGGGCGGCGATCGCGGCGACGAGGGGGGTCTTGCCGGCGCCGCCCCAGTGGAGGTTCCCCACGCTGACGACGGGCCGCGGCAGGCGGCGGGCGCGGCCGCGCCACCAGGCGGCGCGCAGCCGGTGGGCGCCGCCGTAGACGAGCTGCCACGGGGAGACGGGCCGCGACGGGCTTGCGAGCGCCGCGGGGGACAAGGACGTTTCCGCGGCAACGTCTCGCGGCCGCTGGGGGAGGGGTTCCACGCGGTCCGAGACTATGCGGGCTCGCGCCGGGCGGACGGCGGGCCGGGCGCCAGGGCGTCGCCGAGCGTGCGTTCGAGGAGCTCCACCGCCCGATGGACGGCGCCGCGGTTGGCTTCGACGAGGCGGCGGCCGGCCTCGCCGACCCGGCGGGCCTCGGCGGGGTCGTCGAGCCAGGCGCGCCACGCCTCGCCGAGATCGCCGGCGCCGGCCACCCGGCGCCACGCGACGGCGGCGTCGAGCTCGGCGGCGATCTGGCGGAAGTTCACCATCGACGGGCCGGCGGCGACCGGGACGCCGAAGCGGGCGGCCTCGAGCGGGTTGTGGCCGCCGGTCGGCACCAGGGTGCCGCCGATGAAGGCCGCGGCGGCGTGCCGGTAGAGCGCGGCGAGCTCGCCCATGGTGTCGAGCAGCAGGGCGTCGGGAGGGACGGCGTCGGGGCCGTCGCCGGCATCGTGCCTCGACGCCTCGTGACGTCGTCCCGCGTCGTCGGCGCCTTGGCCCTCGGCCGAGGCGGAGTGGCGATCGGCTTCGCTCCGCCGGACGACGGTCAGCCCTTCGGCGCGCAGGAATGCCGCCCCGGCGTCCCACCGTTCGGGATGGCGAGGGGCGACGACGAGGAGCGCGCGCTCGCCGCCGCCGAGGCTCCGGAAGGCGCGCGCGACGGCCACCTCTTCGGGAACGGCGGTCTCCGAGGAGGCGTCCGCGGGGCGCCCCGCCGGGGGCTCGTTCCCTCCGCGCCCCGACGCTCCGTCCGCCGCGACCCCCTTCTCGACCGGTGGGGTTCGATCCGGCGGCCCAGGCCGCCCGGCCGCCCCCCGCGGCCCCATCGTCGAGCCGGCGACCAGCACCGGACGCCCCGCCGCCAGCCGGCGGACGAGGGCGGCGAGCTCGGGGAGCT
>Ga0214468_1000573_pt1 | contig 11562 bp, 8 predicted proteins | sample RVTome_9_FD_187334 | JGI IMG/M metagenome (GOLD analysis project Ga0214468, IMG submission 187334) | Soil microbial communities from uranium-contaminated site in the Upper Colorado River Basin, Wyoming, United States - RVT155D38 HiSeq ...
GCGAAGACCGGCTTCGTCTTCCAGTACTTCAACCTCATCCCGCTGCTCAGCGTGGCGGAGAACGTGGCGCTGCCGTTCCTCATCGCCGGCGACCCGCTCGGGCGGCATCGGGCCCGGGTGGACGAGCTGCTGGGCCTGGTGGGCCTGGCGGACAAGGGCGAGCACCGGCCCGACCAGCTGAGCGCCGGCGAGCAGCAGCGCGTGGCGCTCGCCCGGGCGCTGGCCACCGCGCCGGCGATCCTGCTGGCCGACGAGCCGACCGGCAACCTGGACTACACGACCGGGAGCGAGATCCTCGACCTGCTCTGGGACTCGGCCGACCGGCTCGGCCAGACGATCGTGCTGGTGACCCACGACGCGCGTGCCGCCGCGTACGCCGACCGCGTGCTCGTCGTGCGGGACGGCGAGATCCGCGAGGAGATCCACCTCGGACGGCGCCGGGATCACGACGCGAAGCCGCTCATCCGTCGCCTCTCCGAGCTCGGGCTCTAGCGACCGATGCGCCTGGCGAGCATCGCCTGGCGCGGGCTCCTCGCCCGCCCGCTGCGGACGGCACTGGCCGTCGTCGGCGTCGCGCTCGGGGTGGCCGTGGTGACCGCCACGTTCATCACCGGAGCGGCCTCGGAGCAGGCGCTGCGCGGCGCGACGGCGGACCTGCTCGGCACGGCCGACGTCCGGCTGCGCGCGTTCGACGACGCGGGCTTCCGGCCGCGTACGGTCCAGGCCGTCCGCTCGCTCGCCGGCGTCGAGGCCGCCGCACCGGTCGCCGAGCGGCGGCTCACCGTCTCGACTGCGCCGGGCGAGGACGAGGCCGTCTTCGGGCTGACGGTCTACGGCATCGATCCCGAGGCCGATGCCGCCGTCCGCCCGGACGCGGTCAGCGCGGGCCGCGCCCTCCGTGCCGACACCACCACCGACGCGCTCGTGCCGGCCTCGTGGGCGGCCCGCAACCGCCTCTCGATCGGCGACCAACTCCTGCTCGACGGCCGGCGCTCCGGCTTTCCGGCGCTCGAGATCGTGGGCCTGCTCGCGGACCGCGGGTTGGCCGCCACGGCCGGCGGCGAGGTGCTCGTCATGTCGCGCGCCGCGCTGGACGCGGCCTTCGAGGTGCCGGCGCCGATCCGCTACCTCGATCTCGACCTCGGCCCGGCGCCGGGCGCGCAGGAGCTCGCGCGCGTCACCGGCACCCTGACCGAGCCGTACGTCGTCGAGACGCCGGCCGACGCCGCCGCCCGGCTCGGCTCGGCGCAGGCCAGCTTCGTCGGGGTGGCGCTCCTGTTCGGCATCGTCGCGCTCATCGTCGGCGCGTTCCTCGTCGGCAACACGCTGGCGATGATGGTCGGCGAGCGCATCCGCGAGCTGGGCCTGCTGCGCGCCGCGGGCACGACGTCGCGCCAGGTCCTCGGCCTCGTCCTGCGCCAGGCGCTGGCCATCGGGATCGCGGGCTCGGCGGCGGGCGTCGTGCTCGGGATCGGGCTCGCCGCGCTGATGATCGGCTTCCTCTCCTCCACGCGGGCGGCGCTGGTCGAGGGGCTGCCCCTCCCCCCGGGCGGGCTCGCGGTCGCGGTGCTGATGGGCCTCGGCGTCACGCTGCTCGCCGCCGTCGGTCCCGCCGTGCGCGCGGCGCGGCTGGCTCCGCTCGACGCCCTGCGTCCGTCGCGCCGGCCCGACCGCGGGCTGCTGGACCGGATGCGGCCGATCCTCGTGGCCGAGCTGGCGGTCGTCCTCGTCGGCATCGGGCTGCTCGTCGTGTCGGACGCGGATGCGCCGCTCCTGCCGGTCGTGGCGGCCCTGGCCCTGCTGATCGGTGGGGCGCTGGCCGCCGCCTTCGTGCTCGAGCCGATGGGCCGCGTCGTGGGACGCCCCTTCGAATGGTTCTTCGGCGCCCAGGGCTTCCTCGGCCGGGCCAACCTGTCACGCGACCGGGCGCGCACGGGGCTGACCGTCGGGGCGATGATGATCGCGCTCGCCGCCGTCGTGGCGCTCGGGACGGTGGCCGAGTCGGCGCGCGCCGGCACCGAGCGCTGGGTGTCCTCGATCCTGCCCGGTGGGCATGCCATCCGGACCGGCGTGCCGCTCGACGCCGAGGACTTCCGGCCCACCTTCGAGGCGACCGACGGCGTGCAGGTCGCCAGTCCCGTGATCGAGGTGCCGGTCGTGCGCCTGGCCGGCGACACGGCCGAGGAGGCCGTCGTGGCGGGGATCGATCCGAACGTGTTCCAGGACGAGGGCGCGCTGATCGTGACCGGCGCCCGCCGTGCGGACGCCTTCGCCGATCTGCGCAGCGGCGGCAGCGTGCTCGTCCCGGACGCCCTGGCCGAGCGAGCCGGCCTCGGGGTGGGGGACACGCTCAGCCTCGGACGGCCGGGCGAGGCGCCGAGCGACTTCGTCGTGGCGGGCATCGTCGAGTACAGCCTTCCGGCGCGCACGGCCGATGGGGCGCTCCTCATCAGCAGCGCCGACGCGAGGGATCGATTCGGCGCGGCGGAGGCGTCGCTCTGGATCATGGTCCCGCAGCCGGGCATCCCGGCGCCGGCGTTCACGGCCGCGGTGCGCGACACCGCTCGCGCCCTGGCGGCGCAGCCGCTGACCCCGCGCGAGCTGGCGGGCGAGCTGGCGCGCTCGCTCGACGCCCTGACCGGCCTGTTCGACGCGCTGGCGCTCGTCGCGGTCGCGATCGGCGCGCTGGGCATCGTGAACACGTTGAGCGTCGGGATCAGCGAGCGGCTGCGCGAGATCGCGATCCTGCGCTCGCACGGCATGACCGGGGGCCAGGTGCAGGCCATGGTCGTGTCCGAGGCGGCGATCATGGGCGCCATCGCCGGCATCCTCGCCGTCGCCGTCGGGCTCCTCGTGGCGGCCGTCCTGGTCGAGGGCGGCGCATCGGCGGAGCTGGCGGCGGGGTTGCGCCTGCCGTGGCCCCTGCTCGTGGCCGTCGTCCTGCTGGGCATGGGCGTGGCGGCGCTGGCCGGCCTCTATCCCGCGCGAGTGGCCGCCTCGCTGCCCATCGTGCGCAACCTCAAGCACTTCGAATAGGAGGACCGATGCCAACGAAGTTCTGGGAGGCCAAGGCCGGACGCGCCTTCGTCGGGCGCCTGGCGACGGGAAGCGACCTCGTCGAGGAGATCGAGCGGTTCTGCCTCGAGCGGGAGGTGACCGCCGCGCAGGTCACCGTCATCGGCGCCGTGCGACGCGCCCGCTATGCCTACTACGAGCAGGGCGACCACCGCTACCTGGAGCTCCAGACCGATACGCACCACGAGATCGCCGGCTTCGTCGGCAACATCAGCCTGCGCGACGACAAGCCGTTCCTCCACGCCCACGCCACCCTCGGCGATGCCGCCGGCGCCACCGTCGGCGGTCACCTGCTGCGCGGCACCGAGGTCTTCGCCGCCGAGGTCATGATCCGCGAGCTCGGCGACGTATCGCTCGTGCGGCTGCCCGACGAGGCGACCGGCCTGGCCCTCTGGTGAGGACCAGGCCGGCGACGTCTGCGTCAGCCGCGCGGCGCCGTCAGCGACGCCAGCCCGAGCCGGATCGAGGGCGGGCCTCCGTGACCGGCGTCGCCCGGCCGAGCCCGATCGGGACGAGCCCCACGGCCAACGCCACGAGCCCCAGGCCCATCAGCACCCGGGCGAGGGGCACCGGTCCGTCGTCCTCGAACGGCAGCGCCGTGTCCGGCTGATCGGCCCGGCCGGACGTGGCGCCGGGCGTGGCCGTCGCTGTCGCCGCCGTGGATGGCTCTGAGGCGGCCGCCTCGACGACGATCGTGCCCTGCATGTCGCTGTGGTAGTCGCATCGGTATTCGTAGGTGCCCGGCTCCGTGAAGGTGAACGAGAACGCCTGCCCGGGATCCAGGTTTCCGGAGTCGAAGGCGCCGTCCTCGGCGCTCGCCGTGTGCGGCATCGAGTCCGCGTTGGTCCAGGTCACGGTGTCGCCGACGGTCACCGTCAGGGTCGCCGGGCCGAAGGTGCTCGTGATCTCGACGGCAGCATCGGCCGCGCGCACGGTCGCCGGGCCGATGAGCGCGGCCAGGGCCGTCCACAGCAGGACGGCGGCGACGACGGCCGGCAGGAGCGGCCGCGCCGTGCGAGGCGCGGCGATCGGGATGGCTGGCATGAGGTTCCCCGCTACGTGGCTCTTGCCTGTCCAGAGCCCCGTACCTCGCCGAAGGTTTCAGTCGCGTCGTGGTGCGCCGTCGTTCACCAGCGCGGCCCGTGGTAGGCGTGGGCCGCCTCGCCCTCGGTCGCGCGACTCACCGCCGTGCGGGCGCCGGACTTCGCCTCGCGCAGGGCGAGCTCGATTGCCGTGCGCAGCGTGGCGCGTGAGGGAGCGTGGAACACCGTGCTCGCGTCGCCTCCCGTCTCGGGCGGCGGGACGCGCTCGGCGATCGGTCCGGACGAGGTGAGGACGAGCGGCGTGTCCGGGTGCACCGTCCGCAGGTCCGCGACGAGGTCGTGGTGGCCCTGGGCGGCCTCCCAGGTGTCGTAGACGAGGACGTCGGCCTGTTCGACCTGCCAGCAGGGCTCACCCCGCATGACCGGGCACGGCGCGCCGCCGATCGGCCCGGCGCAGCGATCGACCTCGTAGCCGGCACGGCGCAGCTCGTCGGCCTCGATGTCGGCGACGTTGGTGTCGTGATACACCATGAGGACCCGCTTCATGCCGCACCTCCTGTTCGTCCGTGTCCGCGGCGCTCGGGTGGCGCCGGCGTCGACGCGCGGTATCGATCGAGGGTCGCCCCGCCGGGGGCCGGCGTACAGGGTCAAACGGCACGAATCACCGGGACCCGTCCCCGGCGAGGACGGACATTCGGGCCCGATGCACCGTAAAACCGGTGACCTCCGGCACGGGCCGTCCGGGGTGCGGGGCGCTGCAGTGAAGGCCACGACCGGCCCTTCCGGCCGACACGCGACGCCTTGAGGAGGAGACTCATGGGACCATTCACACCGATGCCGCGCCTGGCCGCCGTCGTCACGCTCGCGGCCCTCGCCGCATTCGCGCTGGCCGGCTGCACGGCGGACGACGCGTCGCCCGGCGCCGGGTCGCCCGGCGCCGGGTCGCCCGGCGACGGATCGACCGGCGGCACCTCGATCGAGGTCCAGCTCCAGGAGTGGGCCGTGGTCGTATCGGAGGAGTCCGCACCGGCCGGCGAGATCGCCTTCACCATCACGAACGACGGCCCGGAGGACGTGCACGAGTTCGTCGTGGTCGCGACGGAGCTCGACGCGGCTGAGCTGCCGACCGACGAGAACGGCGCCGTCACCGAGGAGGGTGAGGGCATGGAGGTCGTGGACGAGGTGGAGGACATCCCGGTCGGCACGACCGAGGAGCTGGTCGTCACCCTCGATGCGGGCCACTACGTCCTGATCTGCAACATCTACAGCGAGGACGAGGACGAGGCCCACTACGCGATGGGCATGCGCACCAACTTCACCGTCGACGAGTAGGGGCCGACACGGGGCGCGGGCTGCCCGACGGTGGCACGCGCCCTGCACCCGATGACGGCATGAGTGGAGAGGGAACTGGAGGTGGCGGCGCGGTCGCCGTGCTGCTCGCGCTGTGGATCGGCGCCGTCGGATTCGTCGTGGGCCAGTCGCCGGTTGGTGGGGACGCGCCCGTCGTCGGGACGCCATCGGGCCTGACCGATCCGGCCGCCGGGCCGGCGTCGGGCCCCGAACCGCGGCTGCCCGAGTGTGGTGAGGATGTCGACTGCGAGGCGCCGATGACCCGCATCGAGCTGGCCGAGGCGCTGGCGCACGCCCTGGCGCTCCCCGTTGCGACGGCCGACTACTTCAGCGACGACGACGGCCTCCCCGGCGAGCCGGCGGCCAACCAGCTCGCGTCGGCCGGCATCACCGACGGTTGCGGCGAGGGCGTGTTCTGTCCCGACCAGGTGGCCACGCGCGGCCACGCCGCGTCCTTCCTGGTGCGCGCGCTGGGGCTGGACGCCACCACCCACAACTACTTCGACGACGACGACGGCTCCCCGCACGAGGCGGCGATCAACGAGCTCGCGGCCGCCGAGATCACCCGCGGCTGCGGCGAGGACCGGTTCTGCCCGGATCGCCCGCTCACGCGCGAGATGCTGATCGCCTTCCTCGAGCGCGTGCTGGACCTCGACGAGGTCGCGTAGCTCCGCCGACAGTGCGGCATCGGTCTCGTCGATAACACAGGTGCCACGCGGCTACGGAGCGCTTCGGCCTCGATGGCTCGCGCCTCGCAGTGCCTCGAGCACCGGGACGGCCGAGCAGCGCTCGTAGAGCTCGCGGGCATGCGTCGACCATGTCCGGGCGTCGGCGAGGCCAGCGCGCTCGCCAAGAAGAGCCGCGTCAGTGTAGGCGTCAGCCGCGAGGAGCGGCCGGCCGGCAGCCTCGAAGGCTGCCCCAGCCGCGGCGAGGGCGCGGCTGCCAGCGGCAGGATCCACATCCGCCTCGGAAAGACCGGTGGCCCATGCCGCGAGGGCGTCCATGACCGGGTTGGTCGAGCTTGCGGCCAGCTCGTGCACCAGCGCGGACCCCTCGTGTGCGGCGTCGGCGTCTCCCGTGCGTACGCCCATGCGGGCCAAGAGCAGGGCGAGCTGGTAATCCTCGATGCTCGCGATCTCACCGGCGTCGTCGATGCCCTCCCGCACGCGTCGGATGGCAGCCGGCGGGTCCTCTGACCAACGGAAGACCGCATCGAGTTGGGTGGCTCGACTGTGGGCCTGGGGTTCGGGGACGTCTTCGAGGGCGCCCGCGCGAATCCACGCCGACCGGGCCTCCTCGAACCGGCCGAGCGCAAGGAGCGTGAGCGCGTATTGGTGAAGGCCCCCGAGGGCGCCGCGGCCGATCCACTGGGCAGCCGCGACCGCCTCCTCGTGGAGCGGGGCGGCGCGCAGCAGCTCCCCGCGCTCGGCGTAGAACTCGGCAAGGTTGTTGCCGATCCAGAATTGCGAGTCTCGGTCGCCGGAGCGACGCGCACGCTCGAGGCCCTCCTCGCACATCGCGATCGCCACGTCCAGCCTGCCGAACGTCCAAAGGGTGGCCGGGACGTTGCTGTAGCAGCGCGTCAGCAGGAAGACGTCGCTCGATGCTCGTGCCAGCTCCATGCTCTGCTCGAGTAACCGGAGCCCCTCGGAGCCGGGGCTCGACCGCCCAGCGACTGACGGCTCCGACGAAAGGAACGTGAGCACGATGCCGAGGTCGTGCATCGCCCAGCGCTCGGTCCGATCGTCGCCACACGCTCGCGCCTCCGCAAGCGCCTGTCGCAGCGGCGCCTCCGCCTCCTGGATCGGGCCGGCGCGCCAGCTGATCCAGCCCAGCCGATGGAGCACTTTCGCGCGCTCCGCGCACGGGCCGACCCCGTCGAGGATGTCGAGCCCACGCCGCATCATCGCCTTCGCATCGTCCGGCGGCGCCTGCGTCGACGAGTACATCAGGTAGCCCTGGCTCTGCCGCAGGTCGGCGACGATCTTCCGCTCTTCGAGGCTCCGGTCGGGCAGCGCCATGAGCCGGTCGATCGCCTCAGACACCGCCTCGATCCGTGCTTCGTAGCCTTCGTCAAGCTCGCCGTAGTCGACATAGTCGGCGACGATCCGGGCGAGGTCGTACGGGGAGGGATCGAGCTTGCGAATCTGCTCGACGGCGATCCGCATCCACCGGGCCGCGCTCTGGAACTGGCTGACGTCGAACGCGCGACGGGCGGCCGACCGCGCGTAGTCGACCGTTCGCCGGCGAAGCTCGGCGAGGGCCGCCTCGTCCGTGGCGAACTCCTCCTCGTAGCGCAGCGCGCTCCAGTAGTGCGCGGCCAGAAGCTCGACGACCTCCTCTGCGCGCTCGCCGAGGCGCTCCTCGGCCCAGAGTGCCACTTGGCGGTGCTTCCGTGCCCGCTCGAGCTTCGGCAGCGAATCGTAGGCGACGTCGCGGATGAGGACGTGGCGGAAGGCGTACTCCTGCGCGTCGGCCACGGTGGAAGGCTCGCGCAGCACGACGAGCTCCTTGACGCGCAGCGAGCGGAGCAGGCGGACGGTGGCGGCGGGGGACTCGCCGGCGAGGTGCGCCAGCAGCCGGTCCCAGAAGATTCGGCCGACCACGGCAGCATCCTGGCTCAGCCGCTTCTCGTCGGCGGGGAGGCTGTCGAGGCGCGCAGCCAGCAGGGCCTGGATCGACTGCGGGATCTTGACCTCCTTGATCGGCAGCGCCTGCTCCCATCCCGCGTCGGTGCGCCGCACCACGCCCCGGTCGACGAAGAGGCGGACGAGCTCCTCGGCGAAGAGTGGGTTGCCCTCGGCGACATCGATGATTCGGCGCTCGAGCTCCCGCGGAAGGGCGGATCCCAGCAGCGCGCCGAGCAGCCGCCCGCTCTCGTCGGCGCTCAACGGCTCGAGGACGATCGTTGTCGCGTTCGGCAGCCCGCCGGCCCACGCCGGCCGGCGCTCGAGGAGCTCGTGCCGCGAGAGGCAGAGAATCATGATCGGCGCCTCCGCCCAGCGGGCGAGGAACTCGATGACGTCGAGCAGCCCCTCGTCGGCCCAATGGATGTCCTCGAGCACGAGGACGAGCGGGTAGCGCCGCGCGATGAGCTCGAGATACGTGCGCCACGCCTCGAACAGCTCGGCCTTCGCCATACCGCCGGCCGACTCCAGCCCGAGCAGCACCCGGGCCGCGGCGCTCACCTCCTCTGGGGCCGTGGCACCAGCCAGGTCGGACAGCCGTGCCGAGAGCTTGGACTCGACCGCCTCTGAGGCGTCGTCCTCCAGGACCGATACATCGGCGGCGATCGCGTCGGCCAGGGCGGAGTAGCTCATCTGGGCATAGGCGAGGCATCGGCCCCTGCGCCAGTGGTAGGTCTCCGGCAGGCCGTCGAGGTACTTCTCCAGCTCCCAGGTCAGGCGCGACTTCCCGACGCCGGCGCTGCCGAGCACGGTGACGAGATGGGGACGGCCTTCGGCGACCGTGCGACGGACCGTCTCCTTGAGAAGGGTCAGTTCCTCGTCGCGGCCAACCATCGGTGCCTCGAGTCCGAGCACCGCACGGCGACCGAATCGTCGCGCCTTCACGCGGATCGCGCGCCAAGCCGGGACCGGCAGCGACTTGCCCTTGAGGGCCACCGGAGCGAGCTCCTCGTACTGAATTGCCTCTCGGGTGGCGGCGTAGGTGCTCGGCCCGACGATGATCTGTCCCGGCTGCGCCAGCTGCTCGAGGCGCGCCGCGGTGTTGACGGCATCGCCGGTCACGATCCGGTCACGCTCCTTCGTCGCCCGCTGGCGGTTGACGAGGACCTCGCCGGTCTCGATCCCGATCCGGAGCGACAGCGATGGTCGGCCCTCGGCCTCCAGGTTGGCGCGCAGCTCGGCCATGGCCTGCAGCATCTCGAAGGCGCACCGGACCGCTCGCTCGGAGTCGTCCTCGTGCACCACCGGCGCACCGAAGACGGCCAGCATCGCGTCGCCGGCGAACTTCTCGACGAGTCCCTCGTAGCGGTCGACCTCGGCGCTGAGCCGATCGAACGCCCGCCCCACGACCGCCTCGATGATCTCGGGATCGTGCGCCTCGTTCAGGCTCGTGAAGCCGACGAGGTCGGCGAACAGGAGCGTCCCCACCTTCCGCTCGCGGGCTGCTTGGGACCCACGCTCGGCCGCGCCGGCGCCAGATCCGGCAGCGACGCGCGCGCCGCAACTGGCGCAAAAGCGCGCTTCCCGGCCCAGTGGGGCGCCGCAATCACGGCAGGCCGTCGCGTCGTTCCCGCCAACCGGCGTGCCGCAGTTCGGACAGAATCGTGCGCCGGCCTCGAGCGAATCGCCGCACTCTCCGCAGATCATCGGGCGCAGTGTGCACCATGCGCGTGCTCAGGCGGAAGGCGAGCACGGTACCTGGAACATCCGTCACTGATGCCTTCTCGGTTCGGCGCTACGCTCCCGCCCACTTGCTCGCCCCCGTATGGAGCCGTCGCGATATGCCTGGCAACACGCACCTCGAGCCATCGAACGGCGACGTCGCGTCGTTCTCCCGGCGCATGCGCGGCCGGCTCATCCGCCCCGCCGACACTGAGTACGAGGCAGCTCGCCGCGTTTGGAACGGGATGATTGACCGCTACCCGGCGCTGATCGCGCAGGTCGTCGATGAGAACGACGTGGCCGTCGCCATCGAGTTCGGACGACGCCACGGTATGCTGATCGCCGTCCGTGGTGGGGGCCATGGCGTGGCCGGCAACGCCGTCTGCGACAGCGGCCTCGTGATCGATCTGTCGGGCATGACGGCCATCGAGGTCGATCCTGCCGGCCGGACGGCGAGCGCAGAGGGTGGCGTGAAGTGGGGCGGTCTCGACGCTGCCACGCAGGCGCATGGGCTCGCCACGACCGGGGGGCTGATCTCGACGACCGGCATCGCCGGCCTGACGCTCGGTGGGGGCATCGGCTGGTTGATGCGCAAGTTCGGCTTGACAAGTGACAACGTGGTGCGGCTCCACATGGTGACGGCGGATGGCCGCTCGGTTGTCGCAGACCCCGAGCGGGAGCCCGATCTCTTCTGGGCACTGCGTGGCGGCGGCGGGCGCTTCGGTGCCGTGACGCGCATCGAGTACCGCCTCCACCCGGTCGACACGGTGTTCGCAGGCATGGTCATGTACCGCGCCGAGCGAGCCGCCGACGTTCTCGCGCTGTGGAAGGGCCTGTGTGACGATGCGCCCGACGAGCTGACGACGGTCGCCTCGTTCCTCCGCGCACCCCCAGCGCCATTCGTGCCCGAATCGCTGCAGGGCCAACCCGTTGTGGCGATCGTGGGCTGTCACGTGGGGGATGTCGCTGCAGGGGCGGAGGCGCTGTCGCAGCTTCGAGGCTTCGGTCCACCCGAGGTCGACCTGTTCGGGCCCATGCCGTACCTGGCACTGCAGTCGATGCTCGATGAGGGAGCGCCCTTCGGCATCCGCGCATACTGGAAGTCGGGATACCTGCGCGACCTCGGCCCGAAGGAGATCGAGACGATCGTGAGCCACTCGGCGGCCGCGCCATCGCCGTTCACCCAGGTTCACCTGCACCAGATGGGCGGTGCGGTCTCCCGCAAGGTGGCCGGCTCGACGGCCTTCGGCCACCGCGACGCAGCCTATCTCCTGAACATCGCCGGTGGATGGGCCGAAGCGTCGGATGATGCGGCAAACATCGCCTGGACGCGCGCGTTCTGGAGCGCCATCCGCCCGGCCACCGAGGGCGCCTACGTCAACTTCCTCGGGGGTGACGACGGGCCGCTGCTGCGCGAGGCGTACGAGCCGGAGGCCCTCGCCCGCCTCGAGGCCATCAGGGCGGCCTGGGATCCGGACGGGGTCTTCAGCACGCTGTAGTCAGCGCCACTCGTGCTCGTGGCGATCGCTGGCGGGGCGCTGCTACCCTCGCGTGGATGCTGGACGACGAGCTTCGTGGCAGCCTGGCGCGGTCGCGCCTGCGAGACCTGGATGCCGATCTCCTCGCACGGATCACCGAGGGCGCTCGCCGCCTCGACGTAGCGCCGGGCGCCGTTCGTGATATCGGCAGCGTGATGTTCGACCTCGTGCTGCACGGGCTGATGCGCGTCTTCGTCATCGCGCCAG
>Ga0214468_1000575_pt1 | contig 11550 bp, 12 predicted proteins | sample RVTome_9_FD_187334 | JGI IMG/M metagenome (GOLD analysis project Ga0214468, IMG submission 187334) | Soil microbial communities from uranium-contaminated site in the Upper Colorado River Basin, Wyoming, United States - RVT155D38 HiSeq ...
CCGGCCCGGCTAGGGCAGGATCTCGACGTACCCGGCTGCTCCGTGCACGCGGATCCGCTGCCCGTCCTCGATGAGCCGGGTCGCATGCTCCACCCCCACGACAGCCGGCAAGCCGTACTCTCGTGCGACCACGGCGCCATGGGTCATCAGACCTCCCACCTCCGTCACGAGCCCCTCGATCGCGACGAAAAGAGGGGACCAGCTGGGGTCGGTGTGGGCCGTCACCAGGATGTCGCCCGCCTCGAGATCGGCCTCCGCCATGTCCAGGATGACGCGGGCCCGGCCCTCCACCGTCCCGGCGGACACCGGGAGGCCGACCAGGGCGCCGGGAGGGACGTCGTCGCGTCGGTACGCCCCTACGAGGGCCTCGCCATCCGAGGTGAGCACCCGGGGCGGCGTGAGCGCTCGGTACGACCTGAACGCGTCCTTGCGCTCACGGATGAGCTGGTCATCCACCTGGTTGCTGCGTACCACTTCGTGGAGCTCCTGGAATGTGAGGTAGAAGATGTCTTCCTGCTCGCGGAGGACCCGGGCCTGTACGAGGCGTTCTGCCTCCTCCAGCAAGGCCTGTTTGTAGAGGAAGTAGCGGCTGACGATTGCGTACTTCGGATACTCGCGGTACCCGATGAAGGTCCGAACCCGATCGATCATCCCCTTGGTCTCTGCGGCCTTCCGCTCCCCGTCCGGCAAGGCCCGCAAGCGCTTCAATAGGTCCTGTTCCTTCTTCAGGGCCTCCTGTCGCCCTTGCTCGAAGCGCCGCTCGCGAGCGCCCGGCTCGAAGTTCCCGATGTTGCCGAGGATCACCGGGATGAGCGTCGAGGGTCGTTCGCTCCAACGCGGCCTGGTGATGTCGATCTCCCCCACGCAGCGCATGCCGTACCTGTCGAGGTAGGCCTGGATGGCGTCCCGCGCTTGGGGCCCGCCCGGATACTCGACCAGCTCGTCCAGGAAGCTCTCGTCCTCGACGTGCCGCAGGAACGCCACCACCTCCGGATGTGGTCGGATCACGTCGGCCACGTCGAGGAGTGCCAGCCCCATCTCCGACGAGATGTTGTTGGGGGCGGACTGGGCGAGCGTGTCGGCCGCACTCTTCTCGCCCAGCCACGCTTCCAGCTGTTCGTTGAGCCACCACGTCGCCTCTATTCCCGCCATGATCGCCTGGTGGTTCTGCGGATCGGACATGAGCCGCTTCAACTCCTCGATGTCCGCCAGGATGTAATCGAGCAACGCGGGCCCGGACATCGAGCGTATGTCGCGTCTAGCGGCGTCGATGGAAGCCTGGCTTCGCTCGATGAGCCCGGCGACGATGGCCGGATCGGTCTCGATCGGTGCGGGCGGGCCGCCGGCCGGCGGCCCTGCGGGAACCTGGTCTGGCAACGAAGGGACGAAGTCGCCGCGGTCGAGGATGGTCTCCAGCGCATCCCTGATCAGGGGGTCGCCCTTCCCCAGCAATTCGAGGAGGCCGTCGCGGCTCGCTGGCGAAGCCAGGCCCTGAGTGACGTCGACGAACAGCCTCCCGCCAGCCACGTGCATGGGCCGAAGCGCGGTCAGCTGCCACACCGACAGCCCCAGAGGCCTCATCGGGTCGGTCATCATTTGCGGATGGCCGACGGAGACGTAGACGTGGTTCTCGCCGTCGGAGGCCGCGGGGATCGGGAAAAGCGTGGTGATGGGGCGGCTCTGGACGATGTGGAAGGCATCGTCGACCAGGCACCACTCGATGTCCTGGGGCCGTCCGAAGTGCCCTTCGATCCGCCGGCCCAGCTCGGCTAGCCGCAACACCTGCACATCGGTCAGGGCCGGCTGGTCCTGTCGCTCCGAATCGATCGCCTGTTCCTGCGTCCCGCCTGATGGCGAGGCGAGGACGGCACGCTGTTTGGAGGCGACCGCCTTGGCGACTACCTCGCCGTCCCGCACCTGGTAGACGTCGGCGTTCACCAGGCCGGAGACGAGGGCCTCTCCCAGCCCGAAGGTGGCCTCAATGGAGACGACCTTCCGGTTGGACGTGACCGGGTCGGCCGTGAACAGGACGCCGGCCGCCTGGGGGGTGACCATCTGCTGGACGACCACGGCCATGTGGACCTTCCGATGGTCGAAGCCGTTTCGCAGGCGGTAGGTGACGGCTCGATCGGTGAAGAGCGAGGCCCAACACCTGCTGACATGCTGGAGGATCGCCTCCGGCCCCACGACGTTCAGGTAGGTGTCCTGCTGGCCCGCGAAGGAGGCCGTCGGCAAGTCCTCCGCCGTCGCGCTCGATCGGACGGCGTAGGCGCCTTGTTCGCCGAGCGGGGCGAGCGCGCCGGTGATCGCCGTCGCTACATCGTCGGGCATGGCGACTTCCTCGATCGTCCGGCGGATCTCTGCGCTGAGCGTGGCGATCGCCGCCCGGTCGTCCGGGTTGAGGCTCGACAGCTGGTCCAAACGACCGTCGACCGACGGCGCTTGCGCCAGGATCCGCCGGAAGGCATCCGTCGTCACGCAGTAACCAGCCGGCACACGGATACCCTCGATCCGCGAGAGCTCTCCCAGGTGCGCGCCCTTGCCGCCAACGAGCGCGGCCCGCGTCTGGTCTATCTCGTGGAAACCCAACACGTAGCCGTTGGGCTCGAAGGTGTGGATGGTCGGATCGTAGGCGCCGAATTGGGCCATCGTGTTGGTTCCTCTCGCTACCGCTTTCCCCTGCGGGGTCCAAGCACAGCCCGGGCAAACACCCAAGATCACACGAAAAGTCCTGACCCTGTGAAAAAGTCGTGGTCCCGAGCAGCTTTCGAACTGGCTTAACGTCGAACAACCCTGCGAATGAGAACACCTAATGTTTGCCAGTGAGCATGGATCCATCTGATGAGCACCAGATCGCTGCGCGTCGAACAGAATGGGTGTCAATCGTGAACTCACGTGACCTTGCTGCCTATGTGGGGCTGGTAAGCGAGGATGTTCTGTGGCTACCACCCGGCCAGCCGCCTATCGAAGGTAGAAAGGCGTTCGAGGCGTGGCTGAGACCTTTCTTCGACCGTTTCGAGTACGAGTTTCGGCTTGAGAATCCCTCAATCCAGTTCAGCGGCGATTGGGGGATCGACACGGGGGCCTTTGATACTCTCATGACCGCACAGGACGGAGTTTCAACCAGACACGGGGGTCGTTACCTCGTTTTCTGGCATCGTGAGTCGGATGGCGTTTGGTACCTCGAACGATATCTCGATGAGACTCCCCGCCTAGAAGAGAACTGATTCTTCGCGATATCGAGCACCTCCTGAACTGAGCGTTCTCTGCCCTGAACTGCTGATCGGCGCTACGTGACGATGCCTGCCAAGAAGCGAGAACCTATTCGAGAATCTGCTTGTCCCGAACCCACGCGGACAGCGCGAGACTCAGGATCACGCCAGTCGCCAAGCGAGTCTGTCACTCGAGAGAAGACCACGCCGACGTTCCGATCCCGCTCGGAGAAACGAAACGGGCGTTTCCGCTCAATAACGCTGTTCTGCGCTTGGTCTCACGTAAGAGAACCCGTTACGAGGATTGCCGGACAGACTCGAAGAAAGAGACCAGTTCCTTGGCGATGGGCTCGGGTGCGAGCAGTGGGGAAAGGTGGCCGAGGGCAGGCAGCGGTTCGCGAACGTGTGGATCGGCGACGTGCTCGGCGACGTAGTGTTCCGTGTCGGTGTAGAAGGTGTTCAGTTGGGTCTGCTGGCCGCGCAACAGCAGGACTGGCACGGTGACCTTCCCTAACTCCTCGGGGTCAGTCGACAGGGGCCCAACATAGGACGCGCCGTGCTGGCCATCTTGGAGCAGCGCCGGGACGACGGCGCCGCATCGATCGAAATAGTCCGCATCCAGGGCGGCGATCTCGTTTTCGGTGCAGATAAAGTCGTGGAAGGCGCGGGCCGCATCGGCGGGCCGGCCATTGGTAGCCGCCTCACCGAATTGTTTGTACATGGCGACCCTCAGGGCGCTGTCGTCCTCTCCCATCACCGGAATAATGGTGGGCTCGTAGGCGGCTAAAGCGGCCACGGAGCCACTGTGAGCTGCCGCATCAAGCGCCCAAGGGACCCCGGCCGACCAGCCGACTAGAAAGACCGGTCGCCCGATGCTGTCGACGAACGCCTTGACATCTTCGTACAGGCGCGGGGGAGAGTGGTCCGGGTTGTCTTCGGAAAGTCCTCGACCGCGGAGACTTGGCAGATAGCAGGTGAACCGCTCGACGAGGTGAGGTACGAGAGTTTCCCAGGCGATGTCGCCGTCGTGAGGCGCGCCGTGCACCAGGACCAGGGGTAGGCCCTCTCCGTATACCCGTCCGGCGATCTCGGTGCCGTCAGCAGAACCCGCTCGGTGGATCCGCTCATCAGTCATGCTGGCCTGTTCGGTTGGATTCCTCCGCTTTCGAAACGTAGTCGATCTATCTGGCGCATCGCAGTTGCGGAGACTGTGGGCCAGCCGTGTCGGATCCATGACCTGAGACACACCCACGCCTCCTGGCTGATCGCCGCCGGCGAGCACCCGAAGACCATCCAGACCCGCCTTGGACACTCCTCGATCCAGGTGACGATCGACCGATACGGGCATCTGAGGGAGGGCCTCGACGACCGCACCGCCGACCGTCTCGATGCTCTGGCCGCCTTCTCGGGCGGCCCAGGAGCGGCCCAAACCGACCCAGGCGAAGAGCGGGAATCGAGAGAAACCCCTGACCAGGCGGATGAACTGGCAGTCCCGACCAGATTCGAACTGGCGTTTCCGGCTTGAAAGGCCGGCGTCCTAGGCCACTGGACGACGGGACCGGGGTGTCAGGTGAAGGTTACGCCCGACCTGGTGTCAGCCCAACTCCTTTCGGGCTCTCGCCAGGCGCTCCAGCGCTCGCTCCCGGCCCAATGCCGCGATCGACTCGAACAAAGGGGGGCTGACCGACGACCCGGTGATTGCAACACGTAGCGGCTGGAAAGCCTTCCCTGCTCCGATTCCGAGCTTCTCAGGCACCGCTCGCAGTGCTGACTCGATCGAAGCCGCATCCCACTTCTCGAGCGTGGACAGAGCCTTCTCTCCCTCGTCGAGGACATCGGCGACGCCATCTTTGGCCATGACCTTGGCCCACGACTGCTCGTCGTAGTCTTCGAAGTCCTCGAAGAGGAATACCACCTGCGCACCGGCTTCGGGGAGCAGTTTGGTGCGCTCTTGGACGAGTGGCGCGATGGACTCGAACCCTTCCCACTCGCCGACAGTCAGCTCACGACCGATTGCCGACTCGACCTCGGGTCGCACTCTGGAGGCGAACTCACCCGGATCCATCGCACGAAGGTATTCCCCATTCATCCATGTGAGCTTGTCGGGGTCGAACATCGCAGGATTGCGCGACACATCGACGAGATCGAATTTCGCCACTGCCTCGTCACGGCCGAAGATCGTGGTCTGCCCGTCCGGTGACCAGCCGAGGATGGCCAGATAGTTGAAGACCGCCTCGGGTATGTATCCGGAATCCCGGTAATCGGTGAGTGCTGTGGCGGCATATCGCTTCGACAGCTTCTTCCCGTCAGGTCCGAACAGCAAGGGAAGATGGGCGTACTGCGGGTTGGAGCCGCCGAGGGCTCGCGTCAACAGGATGTGCTTCGGGGTGGAGGGCAACAGATCCTCTCCCCTGGCGACATGGCTGATCTCGTAGTCCATATCGTCGACGGTGGAGGCCAGGTGATAGGTCGGAGTCCCGTCACTGCGCAGGATGACGAAATCGTCGATGTCTGCCGGGGCGAAGCTGAGGTCGCCCCTTATGAGATCGTCGAACTGGACTGCCGCGTCCTGAGGGACCGAGAGACGGATGACACCCGAAGTCGCATCACGGTCAGGTCGGCGAACGTAGTGGCCCGGGTGTCTGCCCTCTTTCTGCGCACGCCGGCGCAGCGTGTCGAGGTCATCGGAGGAGCGGTCGTCGTAATAGGCGTGGCCTGACTCGACCAGGCCTTCGGCCAGCGCAGCGTATCTCTGCATACGATCGGACTGCCGGTAGGTCCCGTGGGGCCCTCCGACTTCGACACCTTCGTCCCAATCGAGGCCCAGCCAACGGAATGATCCGAGGATCTCCTGTTCGTACTCCTGGGTCGATCGCTCCAGGTCGGTGTCATCGATCCGAACGATGAACGTTCCCCCGGTGTGCCGGGCATACAACCAGTTGTACAGGGCCGCCCTGGCCGTCCCTACGTGCAGGTAGCCCGTAGGGGATGGGGCCATCCGCAGCCGGACCGTCATAGGGGCGCAACCACCCGGTTGGCCAAGACACCTATACCGTCGACCTCGACCTCCATGAGGTCACCGGGCTCCACCTTGCCCACTCCCGAAGGGGTGCCGGTGAGGATCACGTCACCGGGGAGGAGAGTGGTGAAGGCAGTCACATATGCCATGACCTCGGCGACGCCGAAGACCATGTCGGAGGTGAACCCGGCCTGTCGAACCTCGCCGTTGACCCTGCAGATCACGGCGAGCCGCTCCAACGGGTCGAGCTCGGTCTCGATTGCAGGCCCGAGGGGGCAAAACGTGTCGAAACCCTTGGCTCGCGTCCACTGCCCGTCCCTTCGCTGCAGATCGCGGGCGGTGACGTCGTTGGCGGCCGTGTATCCAAAGATGTACTGCGATGCGTCCTCGGCCTTGATGTTGCGTGCGGGCTTGCTGATCACGACTGCGAGCTCGGCCTCGTGGTGGACTTCGTTGGTGATCGCCGGATGGACGACGTTGGCATTGGTGCCGACAACCGCAGTGGCCGGCTTCATGAAAATGAGAGGCTCCTCGGGGACCTCGCCGTCGAACTCAGCTGCGTGGTCCTCGTAGTTCTTCCCAACGCACAGGACCTTGGTAGGTATTACAGGGGCCAGCAGAGTCACGTTGTTCCAGGGCACCACGCTCTCGGTTGGCTCCCAGGCCACGAACGGCGTCCCGTTGTAGACGAGCACTCCCTCTGTGTCGGCGACGCCATATGCGATGTCGTCGCCGGACTTGATGCGAACGATCTTCATGGAGAACGTGACGCTACAGAACGAGCGAGTTCTACCTCGAATGCCTGAGGGCGTAGCTGAGACGGTCCGGTTTCATGACCAGAGTGACCTTGTCCACCTCAGCCACCGCCGTAGCCCCGGGGCGTTGCTCGTGCGGCGAGGCGTCGAGCCAGCGCTTCCTTCGCTCCACTACCGACGATGGAGCGTCCTCGTCGTAACCACAGAGGATGAGTGCGGCCTCGAGGTCCTCGTGTACCGGGGCCCTTCCCAACGCGGCGGCACGAGCCAGGACCAGCCCGGTCAGCACCTCGCGCAGGTCGGGATCGTCGTCGGGGAGATCGGCGCGGTTGACGATCTTCAGGCCCCAGCCGGGATCGGGACCGGTGGTGCCGTAGTAGCCACCACCGGGAATACCGTCGGGCCCATCAGGGATGCCCGGCTTGTCGGCGCGCCACTTCACCGCAACCCCGGGTTGGGGGATTGGGCGTGGCTTCTCCCCGTCGGTGATCTCGACATTGGGCTGTTGAGCCATCAGCAGCTCAACCCGCGAGAGCTGGTGGAGCGATCGACCACTAGACGAACTCGAGCCAGTGGCGGTATTCGTCCAGTTTCCCGGCCGCCGCCGCGGCAAACATCTCCTGAGCCTTCTTCGTCACCGGCCCCCGCGAACCATCGCCGACAGACCGGCCGTCGACCGAGCTGATCGGGGTCACCTCGGCCGCCGTCCCGGTGAGGAACATCTCATCACCGGTGTAGAGGACTCCCCTGGCGAGATCGGTCTCCCGGACCTCGACTCCGTCGTCACGGAGCAACTCGATGACCGAGTTGCGGGTTATACCCTCCAAGATGCCGGCCGACACCGGCGGCGTGTAGACGACACCCTGGCTGACGACGAAAAGGTTCATCCCGCTGCCCTCCGACACCGATCCGCTGTCGTTCAGCATGATCGCCTCGTCGTGGCCAGCCGCAAGGGCCTCTTGCTTGGCCAGAACCGAGTTGAGGTATCCACCTGATCCCTTCGCGGTGGGGATCAAGGACGTGTGAGAGATTCGCCGCCAACTCGACACCATCGCCGAGATCCCTTTCTCGGCCGCATCGTCGCCCAGGTACGCCCCCCAGGGGAAGGCGGCCATCATCGCCCGCACCTCGTTCTTCGCCGGGTTGATGCCGATGGAGCCACCTCCGTAGAAGACCTGAGGTCTCACGTAAGCCGACTCCAGCCCGGTGTGACGAAGCAGCTCGAGACATGCCTCGTCCCACTTCTCGACACTCCACTTCATCGGGATGTTGTAGGCGCGGGCAGAGGCTTGGAGACGGACCATGTGATCGTGGAGCCTGAATACGGCCGTTCCCTCCGGAGTGTTGTAGGCCCGGATCCCCTCGAACACCCCCGTCCCGTATTGGAGGGCATGGGAGAGAAAGTGGACTCTGGCCTCGTCCCAGGGGACGAGCTCGCCATCGCTCCAGATGTGTGACGCCGTTTCCATGGCGCAAGGCTAAACGCAAGGCGAGGTGGGCGAAACCCGAATCCACCCCAGATCACTCCTAGTCTCGGCCTCATGCATCGGGTCGTTGCCTCCTGGTTCGGCACCGGCCTCATCCTCGGCCGCCTCAGGGGGAGTCACCTCGGATCGGGCACGGTGGGAGCCTTGTTCGCCCTTCCCATAGCTCTGCTGGTCGGTCACTGGTTCGGCTGGCAGGGACAGGTCATCGCTGCAGCCATGATGGTTGCGATCAGCGTCTGGGCGGCCCGGCCTTTCGTTGGCCCCGAAGGTGACGCCGGATGGATCTGCATCGACGAGGTGGCAGGCGCATTCATCGCCGTCATCGGCCTCTCCTTCTGGCCAGGGGCAGTCTTCGCCTGGGCGGTATTCCGCGCTGCCGACATATTCAAGAACTTCGCACCCGGAGTCGGCCACGCCGAGAGCCTTCCCGGCGCGGTGGGGGTGACTGCGGACGATGTCGTGGCGGGTTTGTACGGTCTCGCTGCCGGCCACATCCTCGTGACGTTGGTCTAGAGGCTCGAAGTATTTCAGCCGGCGGCCGGACTCCTCCCATGGACCACTAGATTCTCGACCATGGATTGGCAGATCTCAACGGTCGTGGTCGGAGTCGACGGGTCAGAGGGCAGCAAACGCGCCGCCGAGCACGGCGCCGCGATCGCCCGTCACTGGGGTGCCCACCTGAAGTTGGTGACGGTCGTGCGCACGCCCGAGGGCTGGTGGGGAATCGGGGGAGCACCACCGAGCCCGGAGTCCCTGTCGACAGCGCTGGTCGAGGGTCAGCAGAGGATCCTCAGTGACTTCGAGGAGCATCTCGACCTCGAGGGGGTCGACTACGAGACGGTTTCAGAGCTGGGAGATCCAGTCGGCCGGCTCCTGGCAGTGATCGAGACCGCTTCGGCCGACATGCTGGTCATCGGACGTCGTGGTGCCGGCCTGGCCGAGCGCGTTATCCTGGGATCTACAGCCGATCGTCTCACCCACTTGGCCTCTTGTCCGGTGCTGGTCATCCCGTAGCTCGGAGACCCGTTGCCACGGCGTTAGGCAGCAAACGATTACGTGCCATGACGAGTCGGCGGGTCAGGCCTCGACTTTCACCCCACCCCAAAAGGCAACGTAGTCCTTGATCTCCGTAGCGGCGTCCTTGGGCGTGGCGTAATACCACGCTGCGCCGGAATTGGTGTCACCTTCGACGCTGACGTCGTAGTAGTTCGCGGTCCCCTTCCATCCGCAAACCGTCGTCTTGGGCGAGTCAGAGAAGAACTCACGATTTATCGATTCGGGTGGGAAATAGTGGTTGCCCTCGACGATGACCGTCTCATCACTCTCCGCGAGGACCACTCCGTTCCAAGTTGCTCGGGCCATGCCAAGCCGAACGCGCCCCCTCCAGCCCCTATTCCCTACTCTCGCCGGCGTGCCCACCGTCGCCATCATCCCTGTGAAGTCGTTCGCGATGGGTAAGCAACGTCTCGCCGGAGCCCTCCAGCCCGAGCAGCGCTCGAGGTTGGGTCGGGCCCTCGCCGGGCACGTCGCCACGGCGGCCTCCACGGCAGGTCTTCTGCCAGTGGTGGTCACAGGGGACGCCGACGTCGCAGAGTGGTCGACGTCGTCCGGGTTTCCCATCGTCGCCGACCCGGGTCGAGGTCTCGACTCGGCCGCCACCGCCGGGGCCAACTGGGCCATGGCGTCGAGCAGCAAGTGGATCGTGGTCCACTCCGATCTCCCGCTTCTGGCTCCGTCGGACCTCGCCCACCTCGAGTCGATCATGAGCGGAAGTCGCAACGTCGTCGCACCGTCTGCGGACGGTGGTACCTCGGCGATCGGCTCGCATCGGCCGGTCGCCTTCTCCTTCGGTGTCTCCAGCTTCCATCGCCATCTCGGTGTTCTCGAAGATCCGGTCGTGGTGACCCGAACGGGCCTTCTCCTCGACGTCGACTCTCCGAAGGACCTCGCAGCGGCCATCGCGGCGCCTCGTGGCCGCTGGATGAGGGATGTGATCGAGGGATAGAGGACGCGGTGGCCGGTCGGAACCTATATTGGCCCCGTGACCAAGACTGTCGTTATCACCGGTGGCACCGGAGGGCTGGGCACGGCCCTGGTTCGTCGTCTCATCAGCCAGGACTACCGGATCGCCGTCACCTACCTCCTCCCCGACGAAGCGCAATCCTTCGAGACCGAGTTCGAAGTCGACGAGAAGCGGGTCATGCTGACGAGGGTCGATTGCACCAACGCAGAAGCCGTCAACACCTACATGAAGGAACTGGCCGGGCGCTGGGGCGAGATCCACGCCCTCTGCGGCCTCGTCGGAGGTTGGGCCGGCGGCCGCGACGTCGAGGAAACCGATGACGTCCGGTTCGAGCGGATGCTCGACCTGAATCTCAGGTCATCGTTCTACGCGGTGCGGGCGGTGATCCCACATCTGAAGGAGGCGGGCTGGGGGCGCATCCTCCTCGTCGGCAGCAGGGGGGCGGTGGACAACCCCGAGGCACAGGGAGCATTCAACATTGCCAAGGCGGGGGTGGCGGCTCTCGGCCAGAGTGTGGCCACCGAGCTCGACGGGACGGGAGTCACCGCCAACGTCCTCGTTCCCTCGGTCATCGACACCCCGGCCACGCGGCGCTCGATCCCCTATGCGGACTACGTGAATTGGCCCACCCCGGACGAGATCGCGGCCGTGGCGGAGTTCATCCTCGGCGACGGGTCAGGGGTCATCAACGGCGCCCTGATCCCGGTCTACGGGCGGGCGTAGAGCGAGCCACTCTCCGTGCGGCTGGGCCTGGCCGATGACCCACGGGCCCGAGCCGTCGTCGATCGCCAGCTCCGGGGCCTCGTCGCTCAGCTCGACGAGCTCCAGCGACACCCGCCATACCAATCGGGAACGCCGGACGCTCGCCAACACGTCGTCCACGGCGGCGCGCTGGTCCGGTGTGAACTGGTTGAGTGCGAATGAGTGCATGACCACGATCGGCGCGTCACCCGGAAGACCGGCGAGAGTGGGGCCCAAGCTCTCCGAGGCATTCCCCGCGACCAATTCCATTTCGATGTCGCGCTGCAGGTTCATTGCATCCTGGAGGCGGCGG
>Ga0214468_1000577_pt1 | contig 11540 bp, 12 predicted proteins | sample RVTome_9_FD_187334 | JGI IMG/M metagenome (GOLD analysis project Ga0214468, IMG submission 187334) | Soil microbial communities from uranium-contaminated site in the Upper Colorado River Basin, Wyoming, United States - RVT155D38 HiSeq ...
CGTCGTCGCCGCGGCCGCGATCCCCATGCAGCTCGAAGAAGTCGTCGACGATGCGGCTGACGTAGTCGAGCGTGTACGGCCGCTGCTCGTGCCGGGCGAGCTCGACGGAGTGCCAGATCTCCTCGTCGGTGGGCTCCGCCTCGATCCGGTCGAGCTGGCGCTTCAGCCGCTCCAGGTCACCGGAGAGCTTGGCGCCGCGCAGCAGGTCCAGGCCGCTCAACCTGCTGAGCCGGTCCCGGAGCCGGATCTCGTCGTCATGCGCCACCGGCATCCGTCCCGAACAGCCGCAGGAGCTGCGCGAGCTTCGGACGCAGCTCGGCCCGGGGGACGACCGCGTCGACGTGGCCGAAGCGGAGGTTGGCCTCGGCGAGGCCGAAGTCCTCGGGAAGCTTCTCGCGGGTGGTCTGCGCGACCACGCGCGGGCCGGCGAACGACATCAGGGCGCCGGGCTCGGCGAGCAGCACATCCCCCAGGCTCGCGAAGCTCGCGAGCAGGCCGCCCGTCGTCGGGTGCGCCACCACGCTGATCAGCGCGCAGCGCGCCTCGTGCAGCTCCTCCACCGCGACGACCGTCTTCGGGAGCTGCATCAGCGCCAGGATCCCCTCCTGCATGCGCGCGCCGCCGGAAGCGGACACGGACACGAGCGGGATCCCCTCGGCGGTCGCGCTCTCGCACGCGCGGGCGAACTTCTCGCCGGTGACGGAGCCCATCGAGCCGCCCATGAAGGAGAAGTCCATCACTGCGAGCTCGCACGGCTCGCCCTCGATCACGGCCCGGCCGATCACCATCGCATCGCCCAGGCCCGTTGCGATCTCCGCCTCCGCGAGCCGCTCCTTGTAGGCGCGCAGGTCGAAGAAATCGAGCGGGTCGGCCGAACGCAGGTCGGCGGCCTCCTCCTCGAAGCTGCCCTCGTCCACGAGCTGGGCGATCCGCGCGCGCGCGTGCACCGGGAAGTGGTGGCCGCACTGGGGGCAGACGCGCAGGCTCTCGTCGAGCTCGTCGTCGCGGTAGTGCGAGCCGCAGCCGGGGCAGGTGTTCGGATGCCGCTTGGTCGGCTCGGGCGCAGCATGCTTGTGCTCGATCGAGACGTCGATGCTGGGCTCCGCCATCGCGTGAGTTTAGACCTGTGCCGAAGCCGCGCGGTTGCACCCGTCGGCGCGCTGACCGCCGTCGGCTAGACGCCCAGGGCGGCGCAGAGCCGCGCCAGCTTCGGCTCGTTCTCCGGTGCGGCGACGAGCCCGGTCAAGCCCGCGCCCGCGATGCGGCGGCGCGCCGCGATGCCGCGCAGGAGCGCCTCCAGCTCGTCGAGCCGCAGGCCATCCGGCTCCGGCATGAAGACCTCCAGCTCGCCGGGCTCGACCGAGTCGCAGTCGAGCGCGACGTAGACGGCGTCGGCGCGCTCGAGCGCCCGCTCGGGAGCACCTGCACCGGTCTGGACGCGGCTCGAGCGCAGGAACTCCTCCTCCGGCGGGTCGAGCGCGCGGGCGCCGACGAGGGCGACGTTCTCCGGCCGCACGACGCCGCTGTCGATCAGCGTGCGGAGCGGCATCCCCCAGGCGTTCCCGGACGGCGAGCTGGCCGGCGTGTTCAGGTCGCCGTGTGCGTCGATCCACACGACCGCCAGCGTCTCCTCGGCCTGCGCGAGCCCCTCGACGGCGCCGACGTGCGCGCAGCAGCAACCGCCGAGCACGAGCGGCCGGTCGGGGAGGCCGACGGCCAGCGCGAGCGTCTGCTCCGCCAGGGTGTCCTCGTCGACGACCGACGCCTCCGGGTACGGCAGCTCGAGCCACGCCGCCGCCGCCATGCGCTCGCCGCCGACGCCCCACGCGCGGGGCACGCGGACGAGGCCGGCGCCGAACACGCGGCCACAGGAGTGGCACTGGTACTCCGGCCCCAGCGCGACCGCCGTCAGCGTACGGCAGTCCGGACAGCGGGCACGCAGCCGGCTCAGCGGCCGAGCTCCCACGTGTCGTAGCGACGCGTCACGTGCATCCCCGCGCGCTCGTAGAGACGGACGGCCCCAGTCGTGTTCTCCGCGTCGACACCGAGGCCGACCCGCGTCGCCCCGCGGCGGCCGAGCTCGGCGAAGGCGTGCCGGAGGAGCGCGAGGCCGAGCCCGCGCCGCCGCCAGGCTGCGCGGACGCCCAGCTCCCCCACCCAGCCGAAGGTCCGGTCGCCGGAGCTGTGCCAGGAGCAGATCGCCGCCCCGGCGACGTCGTCGCCGTCGAGCGCGAGGTACCAGAGGGCGCGATCGGTCTCGGGGCGGACGTCCAGGTCGTGCCGCCACTCGCCGAACGAGCGCGGCTCGAAGCCGAAGTGGTCGGCGAACGCGTCCTGGACGGCGGCGTGGAAGTCGGGATCGTCGCCCTCCTGCCAGGGTCGCACGGTGACTCCGTCCGGCCACTCCGGCGCCGCACCGGCCTCGTCGAGCTCGATCTCCATCGTGAACGAGTGCCTGACGATCCTGAAGTCGGCGGCGCGGTAGGCGCTCGACGCGGGCTCGTCCGTCGCCGCCGCGTAGCCCCGGATCGGTGCGTCCGCGGCGGCACGCTTGACGCACGCCTGCACGAGCGTGTGTGCGACCGCGGGGTCCAGCGTGCGCGCGTCGATGTCGGCGTGGGCGTCGCTCTGCTGGAGATCCGCGTAGCCGAGGATCCGGCCGCCGCGCTCGGCGAGCCCGAACCACACGACGCGCGGCAGCTCGAACCAGCCCGCCACCGTCGCCGCGACGAGGTCGCTCTCGCCGAAGAGCGCGAGCGAATGCGCGTTCAGGAGCTCGGCGATCGCCGGTGCGTCGGCGGGCGTCGCGTCCCTGACGTCGACCTCAGCCAGCGCGGAGCTCCTTCTCGTAGACGACCGCCTCCCAGAAGATCCGCATGCCGGCCTTCTCGTAGAGGCGCGTCGCACCGGTCGGGCTCTCCGCGTCGACGCCGAGCGCGACACGGTGCTCCCCACGCCGGAAGAACTCGGCGAACGACGTCTCGAGCAGCGCCTCCGCGATCCCGCGGCGGCGCCAGGGCGGTCGCACCCCGATCGAGCCGACCCAGCCCCAGTCGCCCTGGCGCTTCCAGTAGCAGACGTTCGCGGCGACGACCTCGCTCCCCTCGAGGGCGAGCCAGACGAGGCTCGGGTCGTAGCCCTCGACGTCGAAGGCACGCTTCGACCACTCCTCGAAGCTGCGACGCCGATGCTCCCAGTGATCCTCGAAGGCCTCCTCGATCGCCTCGTAGACGGCGCGGCGCTCCTCCGGCTCGCGGAAGAGTCGCAGCTGGATCCCCGGCGGCACCTGTGGCTCCGGCGGGCGCTCGAGGTCGATCACCATGCGCCAGGAGCGTCGCACGGGCTCGTAGCCGTGCGCCGCGTAGAGCGCCGGCGCGGCGGGGTCGCTCGCGAGCGCCGCGTTCTGCAGGTAGACCCGCTCGCCGGCGGGCACGGACGCGACTTCCTCGCGCGCCCGCCGTTCCGTCAGCCGCAGCAGCTCCGAGCCGACGCCGCGGCCGGTGAGCTCCGGGTGCACGTAGCCGTCGGCGAGCATGCGTCCCGAGTCGCCGCGTCGCTCGAAGGCGGCGTAGCCCGCGAGGCGACCGTCGAGCTCGAGCAGGAAGACGTCGCGCGCGAGGTCGTAGTCCTCCCACTCCTCACGCAGGTCGGCCTCCGTCCAGTCGCTCTCCCCGATCAGGACGACATCCGAGGCCTGCGCGAGCGCGAGCACCTCGGGCAGGTCGGCGAGGCTGGCCGGCCGGCGGACGATGGGGCTGTGCCGGCTCACGCCGGCGCGGGGACGAGGTCGTCGAGCGTGTCGGGCAGCGTGGAGAGGTCCGGGATCGTCCGGTCGGCCTCCGTCTCCGCGGTGTGCGACGCCGCATCGGGGCCGCCGCGGTCGACCCAGACGCACGTCAGCCCGAGCTCGCGGGCGGGAGCGATGTCGTGGAAGAGGCTGGCGGCGACGTGGACGTGGTGCTCCCGGTCGGCAGTCGTCAGCTCGAAGAAGCGCTCCCAGTGCGCGTGCGCCGGCTTGTAGGAGTGGATGTCCTCTGCGACGACCGCCAGGTCGACCGGCACGCCGAGCGCGCGTTGCGAGGCCGCGATCAGATCGTGATCGGTGTTCGAGAGGAGGGCCAGATTCCAGCCGCGCCGCCGTAGCTCCTCCAGCGCGGCCGGTGCCTCCGAGTAGGGCGGCCAGTCGGGCAGCGAGTGGGGCAGCACGCCGCTCTCGCCCTCGGGGATGCCGTACCCGACGTCGTTCGCGAGCCGCTCGAGCGTCAGCGAGAGCACCTCCGCGTACGTCCGGAACCCCTCCGCCTGCACGCTCGGCTCCAGCTCGTGGTAGCGCCGGAGCAGCTCGGGCGCCTGCTCGGCGCCCCAGAGGCGCTCGAGCACGGCGCCGATACCGGCGTTCCAGTCGATCAGCGTGCCGTAGACGTCGAAGGTGGCCCAGCGCACGGGCCGCAGCTTAGAGGAGGAGCTTCACGTAGCGGCGGCAGGGCACGGCGATCGTGCGGCCGTCGGCGGCGGCGGCGTAGTCGAACGCACCCTCGTCGTGCCACCCGGCCCGCTCGTAGAAGGCACGCGCCCTCCCGTTGCCGGCGACGACCGCGCGCCACGCGTGGCGGTGCCCGTTCTCCCGCACCTGGCGCTCGGCCTCGTGCAGGAGGAGATCGGCAACGCCGGCTCCTCGATGGCGCGCGGCGACGTAGACCTGCTCCACCTCGTCCCCGACGACCATCACGAACCCCGCGACGGCACCGTCGACGACGGCCACCGTCGTGTCGCTCACCCGCTGCGGCGCACGGTCACGGAAGGACGCCTCGGTCCGCAGGGCGGCCAGCTCGTCGGGCACGAGCCCGAGGTGGCCGTCCCGCCACCCGCGCTGCCAGATCTCTGCGACAGCGCCCGCATCACCGGGGCGGGCCCGGCGAACGGTGACGATCGGGCCGTCCGAGCTCACGGTCCGCGCAGGTGCGCTACTCGCCGTCGACGTGGCGGAAGACGACGCAGGCGTTGTGCCCGCCGAAGCCGAAGGAGTTGGAGACGCCGATCTCGATCGGGGACTCGCGCGACTCGTTCGGGATGTAGTCGAGGTCGCAGGTGGGGTCCTCGAACTCGTAGTTGATCGTCGGCGGCAGCACGCCGCGCTCCGTGGCGAGGACGGTGAAGATCGCCTCGACGGCGCCGGCGGCTCCGAGGCAGTGGCCCGTCGCGCCCTTGGTGGAGGAGATCGGCACCTTCCGCGCGTTCTCCTCGCCGACGGCGAGCTTGATCACGCGCGTCTCGGAGGCGTCGCCGAGCGGGGTCGAGGTGCCGTGCGCGTTGATGTAGCCGACCCGGGAGGGGTCGACCGACGCGTCGGCCAACGCCATCCGCATCGCGCGCGCCGGGTTCGTGCCGGAGGGATCCGGCTCCGTGATGTGGTTCGCATCGGAGGAGACCCCGTAGCCGATCAGCTCCGCGTAGACCTTCGCCCCACGCGCCCGGGCGTGCTCGAGCTCCTCGAGCACGACGACGGCGCCGGCCTCGCCCATCACGAAGCCGTCGCGCTCGGCGTCGAACGGGCGCGACGCGCGCTTGGGGTCGTCGTTCCGCCGCGAGAGCGCCCGCATCGCGCCGAAGCCGGCGATGCCGACTCGCGTGATCCCGGCCTCGGTGCCGCCGCACAGCATCACGTCCGCGCGACCGAGCCGGATCGCGTCCGCGCCCTCCCCGATCGCCATGTTCGAGGCGGCGCAGGCGGTGCACTGCGAGGAGAGGGGGCCCCGCGTGCCGAGCTCCATCGAGACCCAGCCGGCGCCCATGTTCGGGATGATCGCCGGGATCGAGAACGGATTGACGCGGTCGGGGCCGCGATCGATCAACGTCTGGTAGCAGTCCTGGAAGGCGCCAAGGCCACCGATGCCGGTCGCAATCGACGCGCCGACCCGCTCCGACTCCTTGGCGATGTCGAGCTTGGAATCCGCCTCGGCCTGCCGCGCGGCGGAGACGACCATCTGCGCGAAGCGGTCCATGCGCCGGGCCTGCTTGCGGTCGATCCAAACCGTCGGGTCGAAGTCCTTCAGCTCGGCGGCGAAGTGGACCGGGAACTCGCTCGCGTCGAACTGCTCGATCGGCGCCGCGCCCGACTCCCCCGCGACGAGGTTCGCCCACGACGTCTCCACGTCGTTGCCGAGCGGGGACACCATGCCGAGGCCGGTGACGACCACCCTGCGTCTGCCGTTTTCTGCGCTCACGCTCACTCCCTCTACATTCCCAGGCCGCCGTCGACGAGCAGCACCTCGCCCGTGATGAACGAGGCCTCGTCGGAACAGAGGAAGCGTACCGCCCGGGCGACGTCCTCCGGATCGCCGAGCCGGCCGAGGGGCGTGTTGTCGAGCATCGCCCTCGTCGCGTCCTCGGGCAGGACGTCGGTGAGCTGCGTCGTGACGTAGCCCGGGGCGACGACGTTCGCGCGCACCCCTCGCGAGCCGAGCTCGCGGGCGAGCGACTTGGTGAAGCCGATGATCCCGGCCTTCGACGCGGCGTAGTTCGTCTGCCCCCAGTTGCCGTGCACACCGACGATCGAGGAGACGTTCACGATCGACCCGGCCCGCTTGCGCATCATCGACCGCGTCACCGCCCGACAGGTGTAGAAGACCGACGACAGGTTCGTGTCGATCACGATGCGCCAGTCGTCGTCGGACATGCGCGCGAGCACGCCGTCCCGCGTCAGGCCGGCGTTGTTGACGAGGACGTCGAGGTCGCCCGCCTCCTCGACGAGCCGCTTCGCCTCCTCCGCGCTGGAGACGTCGGCTCCGACGGCACGACCGCCGAGCTCCGCCGCGAGCGCCTCCGCCTCGTCCTGTCCCGAGCGGTAGCCGAGGACGACGGACGCACCGGCAGCGGCGAGCTCGGCCGCGATCGCGCGGCCGATCCCCTTCGACGCGCCGGTGACGAGGGCGCTCTTTCCCTCCAGCGACGCGAACGCCTTCGTCACGCGGTCTCGAGCGCTTCCTCGACCTTGTCGAGCCCGGCGACGTTGCTCACCGAGATCGCCTTCACGCTCTTGTCGATCCGCTTGACGAGCCCGGAGAGGACGTTGCCGGGGCCGACCTCGACGAAGGTGTGCACGCCGTCGCGGATCAGCTCCGTCGCCGACTGCGTGAACCGCACGGGCGCCGTCAGCTGGTCGACGAGCAGGGAGCCGAAGCGCTGGCAGGGCTCGATCTTCGCGGTCACGGTGGACATGAAGGGGGCGATCGGCTCGTGGAAGCCGATCCGGTCGATCGCGGGCCGCAGCCGGTCGGCCGCGCGCGCCACCAGCGGGCTGTGGAAGGCGCCCGAGACCTTCAGCTTGATCGCTCGTCGAGCGCCGAGGTTCTCGGCCTCGGCGCAGAGCTCCTCCACGGCCCCGTCCTCGCCCGACACGACGATCTGTCCGGGACAGTTGTAGTTCGCCGGCCAGACCCCCAGGATCTTGCGGCAGAGGTTCTCGACCACCTCGTCCTCCAGACCGAGGATCGCGGCCATGGAGCCGGGATGCCTGCGCGCCGCCTCGGCCATCGCGAGGCCGCGCTCGCGGACGAGCCCGATCGCTTCGCCCGTGGACATCGCCGAGACCGACGCCAGCGCCGCGAACTCGCCGACCGAGTGGCCGACGACGACGTCCGGCTCGATCCCCCGCTCGCGCAGGGCGGCGAGCACCGCGAGGCTCGTCGCCACGAGCGCCGGCTGCTGCACCTCCGTCTCGACGAGCTCCTCGAGCGGTGCCTCGAAGCAGAGGCGCGCGAGGTCGAGCCCCGACGCCTCGCTCCCGATCCGGAACACCTCCATCGCCTCGGGCACGGCCGCGGCGATCTCCTTCCCCATCCCCGCCTCCAGCGAGCCCTGGCCCGGGAAGCAGAAAGCGATCTTGCTCATGCGGCCATCCTCATCGTCGTCGTTTCGGCAGCCAGGACGCTCATGCGGCCTTCGCCTCCGTCCACTCGATCAACGCCGAGCCCCAGGTGAGGCCGGCTCCCATCCCCGTCATCAACACGAGCTCGCCACCGCGCAGCCGCCCGTCCGCCTTCGCGTCCGCGAGAGCCAGAGGGATCGAACCGGAGGAGGTGTTGCCGTAGCGGTCGACGTTCACGACGGTCTTCTCCTCCGGTATCCCCAACTTGCGCGCAGCATGATCGATGATGCGCTTGTTCGCCTGGTGCGGCACGTAGACGTCGACCTCGCCGACGTCGAGCCCGCACTCGTCCAGGATCTTCTCCGCCGAGGAGACCATCACCCGCGTCGCGAACTTGAACACCTCGCGGCCGTTCATCTTGACGAACGAGTCCGGGTCGTCGAAGTGGCGCGAGCCGCTCCCGGGCAGCCAGAGGTTCTCGCCGCCGCCGCCGTCGGCGCCGAGCTCGAAGCCGAGGAAGCCGCCGGCGCCGACGGGCTCCATCACGACCGCCCCGGCGCCGTCGCCGAACAGCACGAGCGTCGAGCGGTCCTCCCAGTCGAGGATCTTCGAGAGCACGTCGCCGCCGACGACGAGCGCGCGCCGGGCGAGGCCCGACGACAGCATCGCGTAGGCCTGCGCGATCCCGTACATGAACCCGGTGCAGCCCGCGAGCAGGTCGTAGGCGGCCGCGTCGGGCATCCCGAGCTGGTCGGCGAGCAGCGCCGAGCTCGTCGGGAACATCATGTCCGGCGTCACCGTCGCGACGATGATCAGGTCGATCGACGCCGGGTCGGCGCCGGCCTCCGCCAGCGCGGCGCGCGCGGCCGGCGCCGCGATGTCCGTCAGCGCCTCGTCCTTCTCCGCGAAGCGGCGCTCGCGGATGCCGGTGCGCTCGACGATCCACTCGTCCGTGGTGTCGACGAACTCCTCCAGGTCGGCGTTCGTGTAGACCCGCGCGGGCACGTGGGTGCCGAGCCCCGTGATGCCGATCCTGCGCCCGTTCGCGGAGCCGATCACGACTGGTCCACCGCGAACGTGAGCGTGCCGCGCACGGCGAGTTGGCCGTCCACCGTCGCGCGGGCCTTGCCCTTGCCGATGGGGCCCCGCACCGCCTCGAGGTCGCACGTCAGCTCGAGCACGTCGCCGGGCCGCACGACCCGCTTGAAGCGGACGTCGTCGATCCCCGCGAACAGCGCCAGCTTGCCCCGGTTCTCCGCCTCCGAGAGCACGGCGACCGCCCCCGCCTGGGCGAGCGCCTCCACCATCTTCACGCCCGGCATGATCGGGTTGCCGGGGAAGTGGCCGGCGCAATCCTCCTCGGTGACGGTCTTGCGGGCGACGACACGCGCGCCCGGCTCCAGCTCCAGCACCTCGTCGAGCAGGAGGAACGGCTCGCGGTGCGGCAGGATCGCCTCGATCTCCGCCCGCCCGAGCGGGAGCGTCGCGCTCACGCGGTGAGCCGCTCCTGCAGCCGGTTGCGGCCGCGGTGCGCGTAGCACTTGGCGGTGCCGACGGGCATCGCCTCCGCCGCCGCGATCTCCTCGAAGCTGAAGTCGAAGGCGTCCTTGAGCACGACCACCTTCGCCTGCGCAGGCGCGAGCTCGGCGAGGCACGCGCCGAGCTCGGCGCGCAGCTCCGCTGCCTCGGCACGCTCGGCCGGATCTGCGTCCGGCGCCTCTCGGCGATCCTCCTCCAGCGGCTCGCAGCGGCGGGCGACCGTGCGCTGCGCCACGTCGCGACACGCGTTCACCGTCAGCCGGTGGAGCCACGTCGAGAAGGCCGACTCGCCGCGGAACTGCTTCAGCTTCACGCACAGTCGCGCCAGCGCCTCCTGCGAGGCGTCGCGGGCGTCCTCCGGGTCGCGGAGGAGGTGGTGCGCCAGCCGCTGCACGCGCGGCGCGTGCCGTTCGCAGAGCGCCTCGAGCGCCCGGGTGTCGCCGTCCTTCGCTCGTCTCACCAGGATCGGGTCACTCAGCCTCTCGTACCGGAGCGGCGCGTCTGGCCGCAGGTCTCGGGAGATTGGACCGACCGGGCGCAGAGGCGGTTGCACCGCCCTACTCTAGAGGCGAGCGTGCCGTCAGCGCCTGGAGACGGGCGTGCTGGCGTTGCCGGCCGCGTCCCAGGCGACGATCCGGACGAGACCGGTGGTGCCGGCGCCCCAGATCTTCACCTCGCCGGCGGCCTTCACCTGGCGGACGAGGCGCTTGCCCGCCGTACGCACCGTCAGCCGCGCCGGCTCGCTCGCCCACACGCGCAGCGGCGACCGCGAGAGGATCCTCAGGCGCGGCCGCGTCGTGTCGGAGGAGAACGGCAGCGTCAGGCGGGCGGTGCCGACGGCATCGGTCGCCTCCAGCACGGCCTCGTAGTCGCCGTCGCGGAGCTTGCCGACCCGCTTCGCGCCGTTCCAGTCCAGCCGTTGACGGCCGGCCTGCAGCGAGGCGGCCAGCGGCGTCGCGATCCACTTGCCCTCGCGCAGCACGCGGAGCCTCACCTCCGCCGGAGCGGCGAGGCTGAAGCTGAAGCCGATCGTGTCGGCGCGACGGTCGGCGTTGGGCGAGAAGACCGTCCGCGTCGCGGCGAAGGAGCCGACCGTGCGCGAGACGGCGAGCGGCACCGAGGCGATCGCCGTGCGGCCGCCGGTTGCGACCGCCTCGAGCACGACCGCGTAGAGACCGTCCGGCAGCGAGGAGGGATCGATCCGCACGGCGTGCTCCAGCGCGCGCCGCCACTGCTTGCCGAGCGAGAGCACCGTCTCGCCGTTCGCGTCGCGGACGGTCACCGTCACGTTCGCGGCGTCGTTCAGGGTGAAGGTGACGGTCGAGGCGTCGCTCGCACCGTCGCCGTTCGGGGTCACCGTCTCCGGGTCGGCCGCGACACCGGTGAGCTCGAGCGCGAGTGAGCCGCCACCGATCGCGCCCGTCGCCGGCGTCACCTCGCTCCCGGCGCGGATGGCGTAGCCGTACTTGCCGGGCGGTTGCCCACTCGCATCCCACGTCCAGTCGAGCTTCGCGCCGAAGCCGGCGGACGACGCGACGAGGGTGCCCTCGTTGGTGACATCGACCGTCCAGTCGAGCGGCGAGGACAGCGTCGCACGGAAACGCACCTTCCCGGGGACGCGCCCGCTCACGAGCGGCGAGTACAGCTTCGGCAGGCCGATCTGCTGCACGTCCCCGGCGATCCCGTTCAACAGGGCGTACAGCGCGGAGCCCGGGCAATCGGTGAAGCCGGTGTCGCGGTGCCCGGAGACGGCGCGGAGGAACACGGGCACGCCGGCGTGGAAGCGGGCGTTCCCGCCCGACGGGAACGAGAGCGTCGAGGCGGGGTCGAGGTGCGCGAGGTCGAGGCGCCACGCGAGCAGGCGCGCGAGGGCGTCCTTCGCCTTGCCGGCCACCGCGAGCGAGCTGTATTCACCCAGGACCGCGACGCCGACGGAGCCCGTGTTGAAGCCCTCCGCATGCGCGCCGACGACGTTGCGGTCGATCCCGCCGTACCGGCCTTCGAAGACCTGGCCGTACTTGTCGACGAGGAAGTTGTAACCGATGTCGTTCCACCCGTTCCCGCGTACGTGGTAGAGCTGGATCGCGCGCACGACCGACGGCGACTGGGCCGCGGTGTAGCCGTTGGAGCCGGC
>Ga0214468_1000578_pt1 | contig 11527 bp, 13 predicted proteins | sample RVTome_9_FD_187334 | JGI IMG/M metagenome (GOLD analysis project Ga0214468, IMG submission 187334) | Soil microbial communities from uranium-contaminated site in the Upper Colorado River Basin, Wyoming, United States - RVT155D38 HiSeq ...
CCCTCGTTTCCGTAGCAGCACGGGAAGACCCAGAACCAGTAGACGGTGTCCGCGCTGGCGGTGACGGCGATGAACCAGTCGACGTATCGGTAGCTCCAGCCGTCGTGAGTTCCCGTGCGAAGCTCGCCGATCTGCTGGGGCCACAGATAGCCCTCGACGAGCGTGTCGGCAAGGTCCGGCCCGGTGAAGCCGTCGACCTGGATGGCCTGGGGCAGGACCCCGGCAGTCAGTCCGCCGCTCACCGTGCCGTATCGGATCGCGCTCGGATCGACGCCCGTGCAGGCCGCGAACGCATTCACGAAGATCTCGCCGAAGCCGTCGGTGAGGGAGGATCCGACCCACGCGTACGGCGTGGAGAGCCACGGGTGGGGGAGGGGCAACCGGTCGCGGAGATTCGGGACGACGACGGGCTCGAGCTCCTCCTCGGCGCTCGGCACCAGGAATCCCTCGGAGAAGCAGCCCTCCGGCAGGATGCCGATGGGCGTGGCGGACGGCGATGCACGCGGCTCCCCGCTGGGCTCGGCCGTCGGGCTCGGGGAGGGCGCCAGGATGGGTGACGCCGTCGCGGGAGGCGTGGCCGTCGCAGACGGCGCCGGTGTCGGATCGACCGCGGCCCGGACGGTGGCGCTCGGAGTCGGCTGCGCCGTCGGATCGTTCCGACCGACGAGGTTCGCGGCGCCGGTGACCAGCACGCCCAGGAGCCCGCCCGCCACGATCGCTCCGGCGAACCCGGCGGCGATGCTCGCCCAGCGCGGCACCGTTGACGGCGCGCCGGAGGAAGGCGGCACGGGGTTCGTCATGGGGTCATGGCCTGCGGTCCCTCCTCCGCGGCGCTCGCGCGCCGCATCGTGGGAAGGTACCAGCGCCGTCCAGGGTCCGCTATGTCGATCGGCTACGGCACCTGCCGCCGGTAATGCCAGACGTGCCACGGGCGAAGGTCGGACCGATGCCCCGCCCGCTCCATGGCGGCGATCATCGGCGCGTTCTCGACGTCCACGTCCGACAGGCCCGCGGCGAAGCCGCGCTCTCTGGCAGCGCGGTCGGCGGCGGCGAGCAGCTCCGACACGTGACCGTGCCCGCGGTGCTCCGGCACGACGCCGATGTGCACGATCGTCCACGTCTCCTCGTCGAACGAGCCGACCGCCACGAAGCCGGCCGGCTCCTCGCCGTGGGAGCCGAGCAGCCAGCTCGTCTCATCGCCCGGCTCCAGGGCCGCCATGATCTGCTCGGCCCACGGCGCGGGGCGGCATCGGTCGATGTAGTAGCGATCATTGCGGTCCAGCGTCCCGGCGGTGGTTGCGGCCATCACGCGCCGGTAGGCGTCGCGTCCGACCTCGTCAAGGGTCGAGATCCGGAGGCGGACCGGTGTCGCGGGGATCGCGGCCTCGGGCCTCCAGGCGAAGCCCGCCTTCTCCTGGAAGAGCTCGAAGCCAGAGGCCTCGAGCAGCGGGCGCATCCGGTCGATGTCGGCGTGCGTCTCCGGATTGAGCCGGCGGTCGAGGGTGGTGGGTCCGAGTGGCGCGAGGCGCTCGGCCAGGGCGTCCATGAGGAGTTGGAAGGCCTCGGGATGGCGCGGCTGGTCGGCGTCGACCCAGGGAAACGCGACCACGCCCTCGAGCGTCTCGATGCCGCCGCCCATCGGCTCGGCCAGCAGGGCGGCGCGTGCCATCGGCCGTCCGTCGGCCTCGGCGAGCAGGGTCCAGTCCGGACGGCCGCTGCCGTCGTCCCAGGCGGCACGCAGGGCGTCGCGCACGGGAGCATGCCCGAGTGCCGCGAATCGGTCCGCCTCGTCGGGCCGGATGGAGCGAACGGTAATCATCGGCGGCGGCGTCGGCGGCCGCGCGCCCCAGGGTCTACCGGCGCGATCGACGGATGAGCTGCGGGGCGTGCTCCTCGGCCCGATGAAGGGCGAGGTAGAGCAGCGCCGCCAGCAGCGGCAGCTGGATGATGCGCAGCGTGACGCCCCACGGCTCGAAGGCGGGCGTGCGCGTGCTCGACACGTCGATGTACGCCCAGATCACGAAGACCTGGAACACGGCGCCGACGATCCAGAGCCAGCGCCGATCGAACGTCGTGAGCAGCACGGCGCCCAGCAGGAAGGCCGCGCCGGCGCTCGCCCCGAAGATGACGAGGAATCCGGTATCGGTGCCCTCGGCGCTTCCGACGTTCAGGACGCCCGCGCCGATGAGGAAGTAGATCGTCGCCATCGCGGCCGCCAGGCCCGCGGCGACGAGGCGAATGGCTCGCCGGTGCTCGTTCAGATGCATCTGGTTGCCTCCTGTCCGCAGGATGCAACCCGGCCCGGCGTCGGTCCCAGTGCCGATCGGCCCGCCCCGGACGGCCCGAAGGTCGATGCCCCGACCCGACCGCTACTTCTTCTTTCCGCCCTTCGGCTTCTTGCCCTTGCTCTTCGAGCCAGGTCCCTTGTCGCCCATCGCCGTCTCCTCGGATGTGGACCCGGGTGACGCGGCGCGCCGCCCTGACCGGTATCGTGCGCCCGCCAGTCAAGCGGCTCACTCCTCGCCGATGTCCTCGTTCCAGAGCTCCGGATGCGCCGCGATGAACTCGCGCATCAGGTCCACGCACTCCTGCGAGTCCAGGTCGATGACCTCGACGCCGCGGCCGCGCAGGTGCTCCTCGCCGCCGACGAACGTGCGGTTCTCGCCGATCACGACGCGCGGGATGCCGTACAGCAGGACCGCGCCGGTGCACATGTCGCACGGCGACAGGGTGGTGTACATGGTCGAGCGCCGGTAGACCGATGCGGGCAGACGGCCGGCCCGCTCGAGCGCATCGGTCTCGCCGTGGCGGATGGCGCTGCCAAGCTGCACCCGCCGGTTGTGCCCGACCCCCAGGACGGTGCCGTCGTCGGCAACCAGGGCCGCGCCGATCGGGATGCCGCCCTCGTCGCGGCCGATGCGCGCCTGCTCGATGGCGCGCCGGAGCCCATCAAGGTCACGCTCGTCGGGCGTCATCGGCGCGCCGCCGTACTCCATGGCTCCATGCTAGCGCTCCAGGTCCGTGAACCGGGACGCCGAGCGCGGGGTAGTTCTGACATGGCGGAGGTCGCCGCCTGGACGACCTTCGGGGTCGTCCAGGTCCTGATCCTGGGCTTCGCGATCGGGCTGGTGCTGCGGCTGGGCGAGGAGGGCCGCGCGTCCGGCTGGCTCGTGCTGGTCGTCCTCGGGGTGCTCCTGGCCGGCGCGAACCTGGCGTGGGTGGCCACGGGCGGACCGATGGGCCACTCGCCGATCGGCATGCGCGGCGGGCTGCTCGGCTTCTGGCTGGCCGTCGTCGTCGCGGTCGAGGTCGTGCTGGTCGGCCTCATCGCCCTCCTGCGCGAGCGACCCGGTTGAGCCAGCCTTCGTGACCGATGACCGCGCCGATGCGGCCCGCGTCTTGGAGAAGTTCGCCCGCGGCGTGCCCCCCGAGACCGCCGACCTCGTTCGCCGATGCGCCGCCGATCGCGACATCCTGGAGCTGGTTCCGGTCTCGCCGACCTGGGACGTCCCGCATCGGCTGATCGCCGCGGTCGACTGGCTCGTGGACGCCGGCGAGGCGGCGGACTACCGTGACGCGCCCGACCCGTGGCCGGCGTTCCGCGCGGCAGCGCTCGCCCACGCCGATCGGGTCGCCGAGTTCGTCCGCAGCCAGCCGGTCCAGACGAACGAGGTCCAGCGCTGCTTCGCCCTGCTGCCGATCTTCCTGACGATAGCCCGCGACCACGGGCGGCCGCTCGACCTCCTCGAGCTCGGCGCGAGCGCCGGGCTCAACCTCCTGTGGGACCGATACCGGTACCGCTACCGGAACGGCGGCTGGGGCGAGCCCGGACCGCTCGATCTGAGCGGCGAGGAGCGCGGGCCGGTCCCGGCCGACCTGTTGCGGCAGGGGGTGTCGATCGCCCGCCGGCGGGGAGTCGACCTGCAGCCGCTCGACGTCGGTGACCCCGCCGACGTGCGCACGCTCCGCGTCTTCACCGCGTCCCATCGCCTGCCGCGCCTGATGCGGGCCATCGAGCTGGCCCGTGCGGCGCCGCCCGAGGTCGTCCGGGGCGATTACCTCGACGTTCTGCCCGGCCTGCTGGCCGGCCGGGATGCCACGGCCCTGGCCGTCGTCTACCAGACCCTCTCGTCGGTCTACCTGTCAGATGCCGGGCGGAATAGGCTGTGGCAGATCATCGAGGAGGCGGGGCGAGCCGGTCCGCTGGCGTACGTCTGGACGCCGACGCCCGAGGAGCACGGCCAGCGTCGGGGCGACTATCCGATCGAGCTGGCCACCTGGCCGGGACCGGAACGGCGCGTCATCGCGCGCATGGACAACCACGGCGAGTGGCTCGACTGGATCGGCTGAACTCGCGCCACCGACGTCAGGCCGGCTCATCGGGCAGGAGCCGCCACCTCCCGACCGCATCGAACAGGTCGTCGAGGGTGAACGGCTTGGGGAGCACGGCATCGGCCTCGATCTCGGCGGCCCAGGTTCCGGCGTTCGCGGCCGCGGTCATGACGATGACCGGCGCCTGGTGGCCCACCATCCGGTACTGCTTCGCGAACTCCCAGCCGCTCATGACGGGCATGCGCATGTCGAGCAGGATGAGCGTCGGCGGGTCGTCCCGGACCTCGCGCAACGCCTCGGCACCGTTCCCGGCCGTGGTGACCCGGTAGCCCTCGAACTCCAGGCCGTCGCGGACGGCCGCCGTGATGCTCGGGTCGTCGTCCACGACCAGGACGTGATCAGACATCTCCTGCTCCCCGTTTGGCCCCCGATGACGGAATCTCCACGTACATGGTCGTGCCGGCCCCCACCTCGCTATCGGCCCAGATCCGGCCGCCGTGCTCCTCGACGATGCGACGGCAGATGTACAGTCCCAGCCCGAGGCCGCTGAAGCGCCGATCGTCCACGTTCCGGCCCCGGCTGAAGCGCTGGAACAGGTTCGGAAGGTCGTCCGGCGCGACGCCGATGCCCCGATCCCTGACGGTCAGCCGTGCGGCCCCGTCGGCGGTCTCCACCTCGACGTCGATCGGCCCGCCGTCGGGACTGTACTTGCGAGCGTTGCTCAGCAGGTTCTCGACCACCTGCTGCAGCCGGCGGCGGTCGCCCGTCACCAAGGCCTCGCCGGCCGTCAGTCGAACCTCGTGGCCGCCGCCTGCGAGGTCGTCGGCCGTCTCGCGGGCCAGCTCGGCGAGGTCGACCGGTTCCTGCGCGGTCGAGAGACGGCCCTGCTCCGCCCGGGCGGCGTCCAGGAGATCGCTGACGAACTCGCTGACCCGCCCGGCGTCGGTGATGACCTCTTCGACCGCCTCGAGGTGCGGCGAGCCGTCGCGCTGCATGCGCTTCTTCAGCAGCTCCACACGCAGCACCATGCTCGAGAGCGGGGTGCGCAGGTCGTGCGCGGCCGCGGACAGGAAGTCCTCCTTGGCCCGGGCCGCCACCTCGCGGGCCTGGACCTCCGCCGCCTCGCGCAGCAGCTGACGCGACTCGAGGATCCCGGCGGCCTGCTGGGCGAGGACACCGGTCAGATAGAGGTCGGAGAACGCGAACAGCGGGGTCCGCGGAGCATGCAGCAGCAGGACGCCGTAGCGGCGCCCGCCGATCTCCATGGGCGCGGCCATGATGGCCGCGATGTTGCCTTCGCGGTAGGTCCGCGCGTTCTCCGGGTCATCCCGGGCGGGGTCGCGCGAGAAGACCGGACGACGCCACGTGAAGGCGCGTCCGGCGATCCACCGGTCCGACGGCGTATCCGTCGTCTCGCCCGTTGGATCGAGCCAGCGCAGCGTTCGCCCGTCCGCCGAGGCCAGTCCGACGGCCGCGCTGGGCACCCCCATCGCCTCGGCGCTCAGCCTCTCGAGCCGGCGGACCATGGCCTGCTCGTCGGGCTCGCGCGTCAGCTCGGCCGAGTGCGCCAGGAAGGTGCGGACCGACGGCTCCTGCCAGGCCCGGCGCAGCCAGCCGGGTGTGGCGAAGCCGACGTAGTACGCGACGCCGCCGCCGGTGACGAGGAGCTGGGTCAGGATGCCGCTCCACTCGCCCACCACCGGCAGCAGAATGCCGATGAGCGCGAGGACGAGGCCCGCGGCGATGAGCCCCGACCCCAGGGCGGCCGCGGTCAGGCGTCGCGACGTGACGCCGGGCGCCTGCCCCGCCTCGCGGATGAACGACAGGCTGGCCAGCCCGCCGCCGACCACGAACCAGGCGACGACCAGGACCACCACCGGGTTCGGGGTGGGCACCGGGCTCCCGACGCCGATGGCGGTGATCCCGACGGTCAGGACCAGGGCACCGAACATCCACCATCGTGGCTGCGGGGCGAAGTGATCCGCCATGCGCAGCAGGAAGTAGCTGAGCCAGGGCAGGATCACCAGCCCGACCTTGGATGCGGCCGCGGAGTCCTCGAGCCCGAGCAGCTCGAACAGGTTCCCCAGCTGCTGCGCGAGGACGATCAGCCCGAAGAAGATCGCGATGTCCACGCTGGGCGCCGTGCGCAGCCGGACGGCTCGCGCCACCGTCACTGCGAGGACCGCGACGAAGATGAGCTCGTTGACGACGTTGACGAAGGTGGTCGCAGTCACGAATCGTCAGCCCTCCCGATGGCCTGACAGGATAGCGAGCAAGGGGCCCGCCGGAGGGGCAGGCTCAGCGACTCGGTCCGGATCCGCCGGCGCTTGCCAGGGCCTCGCGTCGGGCGGCCTCGAAGCGGGGGATGGCCGCCTCCACCATCTCGTCGGAGGCGGTGAGGCTGACGCGGAACCAGCCCGGCACCTCGAGGATGCTGCCCGGCAGCACCAGCACCCGGTGGCGGGCGAGCACGTCGGTGAACGCCGCGTCATCCTCGATCGGCGATCGGGCCATGGTGTAGAAGGTGCCCTCGGGCATGCTGGCGTCGTAGCCCATCTCGCGCAGGGCCGGCACCAGCCGATCGCGCCGCCGCTGGAGGGCGTCGTTGTCGATCGTCACGTTCTCGAGGTCGCCCAGCGCATGCTGCAGCAACGCGTTCGGCCACGCGTAGCCGGTCGCCATCTGCTGCAGGAAGATCGTGTCGCGCAGCCGCACGCGGTCGGGACAGGTGGGCGGGACGGCGATGTAGCCGATGCGCTGGCCGGGGGCCAGGGTCTGCTTCCCGTACGAGTAGGTGATGACGGTGTGCGGGTGCACCTCCGAGGGGCTGGCCGCCGTCCGCCCGTCGAAGGCGATGCGCCGATACGGCTCGTCGCTGATCAGCCACACCGGGTGGCCGATGCGCTCGGAGGCATCGGCCAGTGCGGTCGCCAGCTCGGCGAACGTCTCGCGTGAGAAGATCCGGCCGGAGGGGTTGTGCGGGCTGTTGATGATGATCGCCCGCGTCCTGGGCCCGATGGCGGCGGCGATGCGATCGACGTCGAGGTCGAAGGCCGGCGGCTCGAGCGCGACCCGCGCCGGCTCGCCACCCGCCGCGAGGACGAGCAGCTCGTAGAAGAACCACGGCGGCGAGCAGAACAGCACCTCGTCATCGGGCTCGACCAGGCTCCGGATCGTGACGGCGAGGGCGGCGAACCCGCCGTTCGTCATCGCCACGTCGGCGGGGTCCCAGTCGAGCCCCGTGCCGGCGCGCAGCGCGTCGGCGATGATCCGTTGCGACTCCGGCTCGGAGAGCTTGTAGGCGAACCAGTCCTTGTCCTGCGGCGCGACGTGTCGCTGCAGCGCGTCGACGTACGGCGTCAGGGGCATCTCCTGGGGATTGCCGACCGCGAAGTTCGCGACGTCGGGCTCCCGGTTGAGCCGCTCGAACGGCCCGGAGAAGAACGAGAGGAACGGGGCGACGCTCGCCCGCATCCGCTCGGCTCGGCTGGCGGTCAGGGTCATCGGCTCGGGCTCTCGTGCGGGTCGGTGGACGGGAGTGTACCCGTCCGGCGAGCCCGCGCCCGAGCGAGACTACCCTCGACGTTCGGGCGCCGGGCTAGGGAGCGGCGTCGCCGCCGGTGTCGTACGCGGACGTGTCGACCAGGATCCGCAGGTCGGCGTCGGAGTAGGTCCCCTCGTGCTCCTGGTCGGCGTGCCGCCTGGCCACGTCGAGCAGCTCGCTGTCGTTTCGCCCCTCCAGGTACTCACCACACGGGCATTCCACGGCGCGCATCTGACGTCACCTCCAGTGCTCTGGGCGATCGAGGCTGCACGTCCCGTGCCTTTTCTCGTCACCGAGGCGGATCAGGCCCGACGCAGCTAGCCCGGCGATGGTACCTGTCGACCTCCCTGGGTTCCCGAGCCCCATCGGCCGCGCACCGGAATGGGAGGAGGGACGGCTCGCCCGGGACGGGGCCAACCGGCTCTTGCCCGGTTTTCGGTCCTGACCGACGCTCGACGCAGGTCCGACTCCGCCGAGGTTGAACGATCCGGCTGCCTCGCCGGTCGTATCTGGTGTGATGAGGGCGGCGCTGGCGAGCCCTGTCGAGGATCGGGCGAGCGAGTTCTCCCGCCGGCTCGACGCGGTGCTCGACCGCAGCTTTCGGCTGGCGGCCGTCATCCTCCACAGCCGCGAGGACGCCGAGGACGCGGTCGAGGATGCGGCGCTGCGCGCCTGGCAGCACTTCAGCTCGCTGCGGGACCACGACCGCTTCGACGCCTGGTTCGGCCGGATCGTGGTGAACGTCTGCCGCGACCGTCTTCGCCAGCGCCGCGGCCGGCCGACGAGCCTGGCGTTCGACCCGCCGAGCGATGCGGATCCGATCGGTGAATCGGTGGAGCGCGCCGCGCTCCACCAGGCACTCGCCACGCTGACGCCGGAGCATCGGGCCGTGGTCGGGCTCCACTACCTCGAGGGGCTGACCGTCGACCAGATCGCCGAGCGCGTTGGGGCGCGGCCCGGGACGGTGAAATCCCGGCTGCACTACGGCGTGGCCGAGCTGCGGGCCGCCTACGAAGCGGCCGAGCGCGAACCCGGAGGCACGGACCGATGACGGACGAACGCTTCGAGCGTGACCTGATCGACGCCCTCCGCGGGATCGCGGGTCAAGAGGCTCCGATGTCACTGCGCTATCGCCTTTCGGACATCTCCGATCGGCCGCCCATTGCCCACCGGCTGTGGTTCGCCGGGCCGCTGCGCGTCTCGGTGGTAGCGGTCGTCGCCACCGCCGTCCTGGCGCTCGCCATCCTCGTCTGGCCGTCACCAGACGTGGGTCCCGCTTTGAGCGAGAGCCCGAGCCCGACGACCAGCCAGGCTGCCAGCCCGACCCAGGGGCAGAGTCCGAGCTACGAGCCCGGTGCGGAGCCGGTTGAGCCCACCCCGGTCCCGACTCCGATGCCCACCACCGGGCCGTCCGGCGAGTGGACCGGACTCGCCTGGTCCGACCCGGTCACCCCGCCGCTCACCGTCCATCTCGAGGACCTGCTCCCGAGGGGCGACGGGTACGTCGCCGTCGGTCGGGTCGATGTCGGCGGAGGAGTGAGCGAGGCGGCGTTCTTCGTGTCCGAGGACGGCCTGAACTGGACGGTCGAGGACCAGCTCGACGCGGGAGCCGGGGGGTTCCCGCAGCACCTCGTGGCCCTCGGCGACGAGCTGCTCGCGTTCAGCGAACCGAACCTCGATGCCCTGGGGCTCCCCAACGCGGGCGAGCCTCTCATCTGGCGCTCCACGGACGGCACGGACTGGACGCCGGTCGACAGCTCGAGCTGGCGCTCCGCATGGAGCGGACTCTGGATCGGACCGATGCCCGCGTCCTGGGACACCACCCAGCACGACCCCGAGACGGGGCTCGTCGACGTCGCTAGCGGGCCCGGTGGCCTGGTCGCGATCGGCAACTCGTTTGCCGAGGAGGAGATGATCCCGGTCGTCCTGCACTCGACCGATGGCCGGACGTGGGACCGCATCCCGCTGCCGCCCGGGTCAGCCGGGGCGAGCCTGTCGTCCGTGGTCTCCCGGGGACGCTTCGTGGTGGTCGGTGCGGTCGCCGTTGGCCCCGACGAGGCCACCGCCGTCCCGGCCGCGTGGATATCGGGTGATGGAACGACGTGGTCGGCGGCACGCGTTCCGACCGACGGCGTACTCCCGGACGGCGCTGGAGGGGAGTTCGGACCGCTCGTGGCCGGTCGGGACGGGCTGCTCACGTGCATGGGCTGGCGCGAGATGTCAGCCGGGGCTCACCGCTTCATCGTGCCCTGGACTTCCACCGACGGCAGCACGTGGGAGGTTGCCATGGACCGCGATGCGTCTCCGGCATGTGCCTGGAGTGCCGCCGATGGAGAGCGGATCGTCGCGCTCGGGCCTCGGCCGTTGCCGACCGGGACGGACTCGCCCGGGGTGACCATGGCGTGGACGTCGACGGACGGGGTGACCTGGGAGTCCCTGAGCCTGGGTTCAACGCTGCAGGATCGACTCGAGCGATTCTGGGTCGTGCCGGATGGCGTGATCTATGCCGGCGTGGAGTCGTTCTGGTTCGGCACCCCGAGCACCAGCCGCTAGCCGCAGCCGATCAGCCGATCCCGGCGACCCGGTCGAGGCGCTGCAGCAGGTCGTGGGCCGCGAGCTCGACGGCCTTGTGGCGCCACTCGGCGGCGCGGTAACGGCAGGCGATGAGGCCGGACCGATGGACCCGCCGGAAGTCGCCGAACACGAACGCGTACCGCGCCTTCGTCTCGTCGCTCGCACCGTCGGTCAGGCCGAGGTGCCATGCCGCGTATTCGTCCCACGAGTGAGAGCCCAGGTATCGGTTCTCGGCTGTGGCGTCCGGCTGGGCATCGCCCCAGTCGCTGTCGAGGACGTACTGGTGCGCGTCGATCCGTTCCCGCGCGCGAGCCACCGCGCGGTCGTTCACCAGGTAGGTGGCCATCAGTCGCCGAGCTCCGTCTCCTTGACGATCGCGCCGGACCGATCGTAGGTGCGCCAGGTGCCGACTTGGCGGCCGCGGTCGAACGAGCCGGTGCGCATGAGCGATCCGTCGGTGCGGAACCACGACCAGGCGCCGTGCATCTCGCCGCCGAGCCGGAACCCGGTGAACTTCACGCCGCCGTTCGCGTAGTGGGCGGTCTCCTCGATGGCCTCATCGGTCCCTGCCATTCGTTCACGATAGTCGGCGAGATAGTTGCGTATGCAACTATCTCGTGCGATACTCGACCAGTGCGGCGCGTGCAGTCGCACATCGGACCACCCTCGGCGCGAAGGACGCATCACAAAGACCATGCAGTTCGGAATCTTCTCCGTCAGCGACATCACGACCGATCCGACGACCGGGCGGACGCCGGCCGAGCATGAGCGGATCGAGGCCGTCGTCGCGATCGCACGCAAGGCGGAGGAGGTCGGGCTCGACGTCTTCGCCCTCGGCGAGCACCACAACCCGCCGTTCTTCTCCTCCTCGCCGACGACGACCCTCGCCTACATCGCGGCGAAGACGGAGCGGATCATCCTCTCCACGGCGACGACCCTCATCACGACGAACGACCCGGTGAAGATCGCCGAGGACTACGCGATGCTCCAGCACCTCGCCGACGGACGCGTCGACCTCATGCTGGGCCGCGGCAACACCGGCCCGGTGTACCCGTGGTTCGGCCAGGCCATCAGCAA
>Ga0214468_1000579_pt1 | contig 11525 bp, 12 predicted proteins | sample RVTome_9_FD_187334 | JGI IMG/M metagenome (GOLD analysis project Ga0214468, IMG submission 187334) | Soil microbial communities from uranium-contaminated site in the Upper Colorado River Basin, Wyoming, United States - RVT155D38 HiSeq ...
CTACAACCCCCTCGATGGGCTGTCTTTAGGTGTCTTCCGCACCGGCATGGTGCTCGGTGCCATCGGCACGGTTCTCACCGCTGGGTACATGCTGTGGATGCTTCAGCGGGTCAACCTCGGTGAGCCGAACGCCGAGTGGGAGGGACAGGAGTTCCACGACGTCGACCGTTTCGAGCTGACCGCCTGGGTCCCCCTGATCGTCCTCATCGTTGTCATCGGGTTCTACCCGAAAGTGATCTTCGACTCGACCACCGACACTGTGACTTCCCTCGTCGAGATGGTCTTTGGCGGGGACCCCACGGCTTCGATCACCTCGGTCGTGAAGGGCGGATAGACCCCGATGCCCTACGAGATCGACTATCTGGCGCTTGCTCCCGAACTGATCATCGTCGGGACGCTGATCCTGGTGCTGGCCCTCGACCTCGTCCTGCATCGTGAGAACAAGTACTGGACGGCGACGGTGGCCGTGGCCGGCACCGCTCTCGCCCTGGTGCCCCTGGGCATCCTCGCCATCAACGGCGAGACCATCTCGATGTTCGAAGGGTCCTATGTGGTCGACGAGTTCGCCCTCGTGCTCAAAGGACTGTTCCTGTTGTCGGCCTACATCGTGTTCCTGATGTCGCACCACTACATCGAGAGCGACCGCTATTACCAGGGGGAGTACTACTTCCTCCTCCTCGCGTCGCTGCTCGGCTCGCTGGTGATGGCATCTGCGCGCGACCTCATCGTCCTATTCATCGGTCTCGAGTTGGTCACCGGGCCGCTCTACCTGCTTGCCGGCTGGCGCAAGGGTGACGTCAAGTCGAACGAGGCGTCGATGAAGTATTTCATCCTCGGAGTGCTGTCGACCGCTTTGCTGCTCTACGGCATGTCGCTCTTGTTCGGGCTGACCGGCGCTGTCGAGTTCACGGAAATCGCAGCGGCGACGGCTGATATGGCAGGCGAGCCGGCTCTTGCCGTCGCGATCCTGTTCATGCTGGTCGGGTTTGGCTTCAAGGTGGCCGCCGTCCCATTCCACTTCTGGGCTCCCGACACCTACGAAGGCGCCCCAACACCGATCACCGCCTACCTCTCGGTGAACTCCAAGGCAGCCGGCTTCGTCGCAATGCTCATCGTCATGTATCAAGCCTTGCCCGGGGCCGCCGACATCTGGGCGCCGGCCCTGTGGCTGATGGCGGCCCTCTCGATGACCATCGGGAACCTCTCGGCGCTGCGCCAGACCAACATCGTGCGGCTCTTGGCCTATTCGTCGATCGCTCAGGCCGGATTCATGCTGGTCCCCTTCGCAGCCGCCGCCGTCGCCGGCGCCAATCTGGAAGAGGCCTTCGGTGCCACACTCATCTACCTGGTCATCTACGCAGTCATGAACCTCGGCGCGTTCGCCGTGGTCATCGCGGGGGCTCGCAAGACCCAGACCGGAACAATCGAGGGCTGGGCGGGTCTGGGCAGGATCGACCCCATCCTCGGTGTCCTCACCGCCGTCTTCTTCTTCAGCCTCGCCGGCATCCCACCACTCGCAGGTTGGTTCGCCAAGTTCGAGATGTTCCGCTCGGTCATGATCGCCGACCCGGCGACGATCGCGCTCGCGGTGATCGCCGCCATCAACGCAGTGATCGCCTTCTACTACTACGCAAAGGTCGTGAAAGCAGTGTGGTTGGATGATCCCGTGGGTGAATTCGCAGACGGGGCTGCCGCGGCTCCTGCCGGCTCTCTCAAACTAGCCCTGGGCGTGGCTGTGACTCTCACCATCGCCATCGGCATCTACCCGAGCATCGCCACCTTCGTCCAGGACGCCGCCCAGGTCCTGGCGACGGGTGGGTAGAGATACTGCTTCCGACGGGGTTGCCGGGTCCGATATCTGATCGTCTCTGGGGGCCCACCCCGGCCCCACATCATTCTCGGGTCAGTTAGCCCCGTATCCGGGGCTAACCACCTGAGGTGTGAGTCCCCGCGATCAACCCCGGGCGGCGCGACTGCGTCTCGAGGCGCGGTACTCGCGGTCGAGGAGCGACCAGAGCGAGTGGTCGACCCAATTGCCCCTGATCAGGAGCTCTTCTCTGAGGACTCCCTCCCGGGTGAAGCCCAGCTTCTCGGCGACGCGGTCCGATGCGTCGTTGCCGATTGCGATTCGAAGGACGATCTTGTGGTATCCCAACGAGTCGAACACTTCGTCGAGGAGCAGGCCCACCGCTTCGGTGCATATGCCCTGTCGAGATTCCCCGGAGCGAACCCAGTAACCGATCTCGGCGATCTTCCCCAGCTTCGACACCGTCCAGAACGAGATGTTCCCCACGTGCCGGCGGGGATCCTCGTTGATGCGAATCGAGTAATCCCAGGCACGCTCCTCTTTCCAAGCTTGAGCCGACTCTCGTATGAAGGCGGTGGTGTCGGAGGACGTGTAGTCCATGCGAGCCCAGGGGAGCCATTGGTTCAGATCCGCCAGAGACTCTCTTATCGCCTCGTCCAGGGTCGTCGCATCGCGACGCGAGAAGCGCTGCAAAGTGAGGCGTTGGCTCTCGATCGACGGCCTGGGCACCGGTTCAGAGTACCCAGGGTCGTCGCACGATCCAGCCAACGGCGTGGGACGCCTTAACCTTCACGGTGCCCATGTGGGATCGACTCCGACTCGCGCCCGACTTTCCTGAGCCCTCCGACAAGCCGATGGCGGCGGTTCTCGCACCTTTGTTCGAGGACGACGATGGTCTGGTTCGAATCGTCCTGACCAAGCGCCCCGATACCATGCCGACCCACGCCGGGCATATCGCCTTCCCTGGCGGCAGACCGGACCCGGGCGACGACGGCCCGGTCGGCACCGCGCTGCGCGAGGCGCGGGAAGAGGTTGGCATCGACGAGAGTCAGGTTCAGGTGCTCGGTTTCCTCCCGCCCATCGACACGGTCGAGTTCAGGCTGATGGTGGTCCCTGTGGTGGGGCGGGTCTCCACGCCGCTCGGGCTGGTTCCGTCAGAGCGGGAGGTCGCCAAGGTCTACACGCCTCTCCTGAGCGAGCTCGCCGACCCCGATCGCTGGTGGCATGTGCCCTGGAACGGGTGGAAGGTCTGGTACTACGAACTGGACGGGGACACCCTTTGGGGGGCTACGGCTCGCATGGTCCGCCAACTGGTGGGTCTCGACGACGAATAGGCCGGTAGGCCCCTATCCGAGTCGGGGTTCGTTGACGAAACCCCTGGTGGTGAGATCGACGAACGCGATCCCTGCTCAGGTGCGCTTTCATCGCTATGTAGCAGTACTCCTGGCCACCACGGTGCCCTTGGTGGCCGTGGTCGAGTTCATGCGCGCCGTCGATGGGACCCCAATGCCTTGGGCCCGCCTCGTTGGCCCGCTGGCTCTGACGATCTGGGCGATCGTCGTCGCCCGAGCCGATGAGCCGTACTCGATCCCGTTGGTGCTGGCCGCGATGTGGTTCACCGGATCGTTGGTGATGGTCGAGGCGATCTTCGATGTCGACGTGACGTCGTTCGACTTCTCCACGGCGTTCGGCCTGATCATGCTCTTCGCCGTCCTCGCCGGAACCCTCTCCATGGGTAGCAGGCTGATATGGGCGGGATGCCTGGCCGGGTCCGTGGCCGCCTGGGTGGTGCTGGTCGGGCTGTTCACCGGCGATTCGGTGGAGGCCATGGGAGTGCGCGCCGTGGTGGCCACCGCCGGGGTGGTATTCACCACAGCCCTGGTGGCCGAGCTGTACGACCAGCTAACGGCATCCATAGCGGCCCACGATCGAGCCGTCCGACTTCAGGACGCTGTCGCCAAATGCTCCGAGGCGCTCTTGGTGCATCCGGACTCGTTTGCCCTTCACGAGGCGGTGCGGGCCGTGTTCGAGGCGACCGATGCCGACTACGCGTTCGTCGATCGCACCGTGGAGGTCGATGCCGAGCCCGGCTGGGAGATAATCGCCAGTGCCGAGCATCGGATCAACGGCGTCGGCGTGGACTGGCAGACCGGCAAGTACTCAAGCATCCCTACCACCTACGGCGCGCTCAGCGCCGGGGAGGCCTCGATAGTCCAGACTTCCGAGCTGACGGGTGCCGAGCGCAGGTTGTACGACCGTGACGGGATCCTCTCGGAGGTCTGTGTGCCCATTTTCGTAGGACGTGAGTTCAGGGGCTCGATCGGGTTCGTCGAGTACACCCAGCAGCGTCGGTGGAGCGATGCCGAGATCCAGACGCTGTGGCGGGCCGCAGACATGGTCGGGGCGTACTGGAAGAGACAGGACGACGCTGCAGCGCTCACCGCTTCCAACGAGTCGAAGGACAAGCTGCTGGCATCGGTGTCACACGAGATCCGAACACCGCTCACTGCCATCGTCGGGCTGTCCGAGGAGATCGCCAACTACAGGGAGGGCATGACCCTCGAGGAACTCGACGAGTTGAACCGGATAATCGCCGTCCAGAGTCGCGAGCTGGCCGAACTGGTCGAGGACCTTCTCGTTGCTTCGAGAGCCGACTTCGGGAATCTGTCCATCCGGGCGGAGACAATCGATCTACGCGATCAGTTGGAACGGGTGCTCGAGGGTTTGCGGGAGTCGACTCCCACCGAGAAGACAGTGGCTTTCACCGGCGAGTCGATGACCGCCTGGGCGGATCCACTTCGGGTGCGCCAGATAATGCGCAACCTCGTGACCAACGCCATCAAGTACGGAGGCGATCGAGTAGTGGTCTCCGTCCGTGAGCAGGCCAATCACGCCGTGGTCGTGGTCGCTGACAACGGTCCCGGAGTGAACGAGCGGGAGGCAAAGCTAATCTTCGAGCGCTACTACCGCAGCGACCAGTCGCCGACCCAGCCGGGGTCTGTGGGCATCGGGCTGGCGGTGTCACGCCAGCTGGCGGAGATGATGGGTGGCACCCTGAAGTATGTGCGTGCTGATGGGCCTCAGCATCGATTCGAGTTGACACTCCCGCTGGCCTTGAATCCGGCCGAACACCTGATACCGGAGCCCGCCTGAAATTCGATTGACCTCGGCCTTCACGTATCATTCTGGGCCTGGGGAAATGAGCGCTTCACCTCTCAAACGCCGTCTTTGGATCGGTGGTGCCGTCCTGGCACTGCTTCTGCTTGCCGCGGGCGCCCTGATCGCCTACACGACCTGGAACGATGTCAACCGTGTTTCGATAGATCGACCATCGTCGGAAGAGTCGAGCGGTCCCGTGGCTCAACCGGAGGATCAGGACGAGGAGCCTGACCAAGACGACGACTTCGAGGTGATCGATCCGGGCCGCCAGATCTTCCTCCTCGTTGGCTCTGATTCCCGCGAGGACCTGGAGGACACGGCGGGTTTCGGTGACTTCGAGGGCAACCGCGCCGATGTGGTAATGGTGCTCTTCAAGGAGCCGACGAAGACCGGTCTGTTGTCGATTCCCCGTGATCTGCTGGTGGACAGCCCGTGCGGAGACTCCGAAACGAAGGTGAGCGAGATGCTCGAGGGTTGCCCGCCTTTCAACGGCCCAACGCTCCTGACCCTGGCCGTGGAGAGGCTGATAGGCCAGCGCGTCGATCACTTCGCCCTCGTCGACCTTGTCGGCTTCCAGGAGGCTGTTGACGCCGTCGGTGGCTACGAGATTTGTGTGGAGAATCCAGTCCGCGACGCTCGCGCCAATCTGGAACTGCCGGCTGGATGCACCATGGCCGACGGCGCCCAGACCCTCGCCTGGATGCGATCACGGCGCACTCAGGAGCTCACCGACGACGGATGGCGCACGATGCCAGGGATGAACGACCTGGCCAGAAACGAGCGCCAGAGGTCGTTTCTCGTGGACATGATGAGTCGTGTAGGAGACATCAGCAGCCCTGGGGCGATGACATCGGCGGCTCAGGCCGTGGCCCCGTATGTCACAGTCGATTCCGAGCTCTCACTCCTCGATGCGGTGAACCTGGCCATGACGATGCGCGGCCTTCGGTCGGGCACCGTCATCGAGATCGAGATCCCCGTGGTCGATGCCACGACCGATGGTGGCGCCGCGGTGCTGCGCGCTGCCGAGCCGGTCGACGAGATCGTCGCTGACTTCCTGGCGAGTGCCGACGCCGATGCCGGTGTTCTACTCGGCGTCACCGGATAGCCGGACGGATTCACCGACACTCGTGTAGTGGCAGCGTCACCGCGATGAGATCGCCCACCCACATTCCTCCCGGACAATGCCCACCCTTCCCCCCGGGCAGATAGAGACCAAGCGCTTTCCCGTCGTTGGGGAGCGAGGACCATCGGCCGACATCGGTGACTGGAGTCTGAGTGTCCTGGGCCTGGTCGACCGCCAGCTCCAGCTCGCCTGGGAGGAGTTTCAACGTCTCCCGCACCGCGATCTGACCTTCGACGTGCACTGCGTCACCAGTTGGACCAGGTTTGACACCACGTTCACAGGTGTGCCCCTCTCCGAGTTGGTAGATCCCCTCCCGGAGGGGCGGTTCGTGTCGTTCGGCGCCTTCTCCCATCGCGATCATCACACCTCACTTCCGGTCGGGTATGCCCTAGAGCACAGCTGGGTGGTCCATCGGGTAGAGGGCGAGCCATTGGCACCCGAGCATGGCGGCCCGGTCCGGGTGGTCACTCCGGGCAAGTACTTCTACAAGTCGATCAAGTGGTTGAAGTCGGTCACGCTTCTCGCAGAGGATCGCCCCGGCTGGTGGGAGACCAACTCGTCCTATCACAACAACGCCGACCCGACGTCGGGCGACCAGCGGTTCACCACGGGCTCATTGCGACCAGAGCAATTGAGACGGTTCCTCGACGCGTCCCGATATGACAAGTACCGGGGGAGGGTGATGATCGGGCTCGATCTCACCGGGTGGCGGCCCGCCTCTCTCGACTTGCGGCGGCTATACCTGAAGAACTGTGATCTCACCGGGCTCGACCTGACGGGAGCAGACCTTCGCGAGTCGAACCTGAGTCTGAGCAATCTGCGTGGGGCACAACTGGTCGGTGCCGACCTCTCCGGATCCGATTTGGAAGGTGTCGACTTCACCGGAGCGGACTTGCGAGGTGCAGATCTCTCCGGCACTGCGCTGTCGGCGGCGCGGTTCTCTGGTGCCGACGTGAACGGTGCCCGGTTCGATGGGGCCTGGGGTCTGGTCGAGTCCGAGGCCCTCTACCTCGAGACGCAGGGTGTTACCCTTGATCCGGCATGAGAGACCTGAACGGCACTTGGTGGTCCTCCGCATAGCGGACGATTTACACCTGCCATGATGTCGCCGCCGGAATCCACCCGGCGGTTTTTTGTTGATAGGAAACCGAAATGACTGATCGAAGACGCGTTTTCTCCGGGATGCAGCCCACCGGGGGTGCCCACCTGGGCAATTTGATTGGAGCATTCAGCAACTGGGTGGCGATGCAGGAGGACTACGACACGATCTACTGCGTCGTCGACCTGCACGCGATGTCATCACCTTTTGAGCCGATGGAGATGGCCAATTCGCGCATACGGCTTGCCAAGATGATCATCGCCGCCGGCGTCGACCCCAAGCGATCGCTCCTCTACTACCAGTCCGACTTGCCGCAGCACTCCGAGCTGTACTGGATCCTCGGGACGCTGATAGGGGTTGGTCAGTTGCAGCGGATGACCCAGTTCAAGGAGAAGTCGGACAAGTCAGGGCAGGTGTTCGGCCTGCTCGCCTATCCAGTGTTGCAGGCGGCAGACATCCTGATCCATCGGGTGCATGCCGTCCCGGTGGGTGACGACCAGGCCCAGCATCTCGAACTAACCCGCGATCTCGCGGAGCGGTTCAACAGTCGCTTTGGCGAGTTGTTCCCGATTCCGGAGCGAATCACTCCCGAGATCGGAGCCCGGGTGATGTCGTTACAGGATCCCACGGCGAAGATGTCGAAGTCGGACTCCAACTCAAAGGCCACCGTGTTCCTCACCGACTCCAGCGACGAGATCGTGAAAAAGATCAAGGCTGCAGTCACCGACACCGGCACGGAAGTGGCTTTCGACTGGGAGAACAAGCCTGGGATCTCCAATCTCCTCGAGATGTTCTCCTACTTCAGCGGAAGACCCATCAGCGACCTCGTCGAGGAGTACAGGGACGGTGGGTACGGGCAGTTCAAGCTGGCCGTGGCCGAAGCGATTGCCAAGGGGATCGAGCCGATACGTGAGGCCTATGAAGGGATGTCGGACGAGGAGGTGACGAAAGTGATGGCTGATAGCGCCGAGCGCGCCGCCGTCTCCGCCGATGCCACCATGGACATCGTCAAAGAGGCGGTCGGGCTCGGCTGAGCTGAGCTCAGCCTGCCCCCCGGGGCAGCACTTTGCGCCGAGCGCTCCCCGTCGCCCCGGGGCACGGGTAGAGCTCAGCTCAGGTCGGCACAGGCGATCTTGGCCCCACCGGGGGCGTGGACGACGACCGAGACCGCCTCGGAACCGGCGACCGCGCCCACCGCTGCCTGGCCATTGGCGTGGCCAGCGGCATTGGCCATGAACGGCCCCGGCCAGATCTCGGAGCCATCCAGTGCCCCACCCGGCACCGGGAACCCGAAGCTGTAGTGCCCGCCGGCGTTGGCGTGGGCACAACTCTGGTTGTGGACGTGCGAGCCGTAGGTGACTCCCGGTTGCAGACCACTCACGGTCATCGACACCTTCGTCGAGTGCGGCGTCCGCACCATGACCACATGGCCGGCCACGTCATATCCGAGCGTGGCACCATCAGCGAAGGTGCCGATCTGCCCTCTCGTCACTTGGGCGTTGCTCGCCGATGCTGGGGCGGCCAGGACAGCCATGGCCACCGCCATCAGCGCGACCAGCTTCTCTCGCTTCATTGCTTCCTCCTTTGGGAGCTGACTCAGAAATACGGACGATCAGCTAGTCGGATCAGGTGACAGGCAGATTCGTGTCACCCATTCAGCCCGATGGCTCGTCTGTACGGATGAGAACCGAAGGAGCATGAGATGAGGTGGCAGGCCAGAGTCGCAGTTGTCACGGGATTGTTGATCGTCGAGTTCTCGACTCGAGACGCAATCCCATTCCCCTGGGGACTGGTCCTGGTGTTGGTGGTCGTTGCCCTGATTTGGCTTTTCTACGACGGCTTCCTGCGGACGGTCGCCGGTGGCCTGGTTGGTGGTGCGGTGGCCGGTCTGCTCGTTCTTGGCCCCGGGTTTCGGCTGGCCATGCGGGCAGTCGCGATCATGGATCCCGTCCACCCAGAGGAGTTGACGATTGGCGGGACGCTATTCATCGTGGTGGGCATAGGGGCTGTGCTCGGCGGTATCCAAGGCGCCACCGCCAACCTGGTGAGAACGGCTTTCAACATCCGCTCGGCTGTCCTCGCAGGCTCCCTTCTAGCTGTCATCGTGATGGTCAATCTGGCCTTCTTCTCCGGGGAGGTCAGCGACGAGCTGTTTCATCTCGGCATCACCCCCTGGATAAACGTCCCGCTGTTCTCGCTCGTCGCGCTCGGCTACGGCATTGCAGCGATGGCACTGGCAGATCTGGCGGAAGGCGTCATTTTCCCGCAGCGGCGCATCGAGAAGAGCAAAGTGCCAGCATGAGCCAGGCACGAAGGGAGAACCGATGAGCTGGTGGGTCATTGAGCTCGTCACCAATCTCGTCTTGGTGGCGATCGTCGTCGTCCTCGGGCCTTTGATCAAGAGGTTCGGCCGGGCCTATGCCGGAGACATCTTCCGGGCAAACCCCAGGACGGGCAAGAGCTATCTGGTCCTCATGGATGTCGCCTACTACCTCGTCTTCTCGGCCTACATCCTCTTCACCGTCTCGTTCGAGCCGTCGGTCCAGTGGGAACGGTCGAGTGCCGCGGTGCTCCAGGACGAAGTGGTCCGGGTGGCGGGGATGCTCTTGCTGATGGGCGCCCTCCACGGTCTCAACGTCTTGAGCCTCCCGCTGATAGGACGTCTCCTCGGGATGAGTCGCCAGCTGGAGGACGACGTTCCTCAACCGGAGGGGTAGTTGTACTGGCTCTCCGTCGTGGCCGCCGAGCAGTCCTCGTGGACAGCCGATGATGAGTCGCGGCGGGATCTCGTCGAGGCCATCTATGGCCAAGAGGCCACATCTCTCCTTCGGTTGGCGCGTCTGTTCACGGACGACCGGAGTGGCGCCGAGGACATCGTCCAGGAGGCCTTCATCCGACTGTTTCGGGCAGTCCACCGAATCGAGGACGAGTCGAGGGCGGTGGCCTACGTCCGTTCGATCGTGCTCAACCTGGCACGAGACCAGAACCGGAGAGGGCTCATGTCCTTGCGGCACCAGGACGCCTTGGTGGATAGGCGCACACCGGAGCCGCCGGACGAGCAGGTAGCCCGCACCGAGAGCCAGGCCGAAGTGCTACTCGCCCTCTCCCAACTCTCGCCGCGCCAGCGCGATTGCCTCGTCCTGCGCTTCTACCTGGAGCTGACCGAGAAAGAGGTAGCCCAAACCCTTCAGATCTCTCCCAACTCGGTCAAGACGCACTGCCGCCGAGGTCTGGAGTCGCTGGGGGCGAGATTGGGGGTGCCGGCATGACCATCGAAGAGCGGCTCACCGATGCACTGCACCAGGTCGACACCGTCGAACCGAGTGTCGACCTGTTTGCGCGTTTCGAGCGGAGTCTCGAGGAGGACCGGGCTTACCGGCGTCGGCGTCTTGGCGTCACTGCCGTGGTCACTGTCGGTTTGGCCCTCGTGGCTGCATGGGTCGCAATGTCAGCCGAACGTGGTCTGGCGGGTCGACTCTTGATCGATGGATGGCGACTGACGTTGGCCTATCTCGCCTTGGCCGGTGCCGTAGTCGTTGCTCTTGCGCCCCACATCAGGCGGTTCGCCCGCAGCTTCGTCGACGATGTGTTCCATCTGAGCCCGGCGACGGGTGGCAAGTTCCTGGTGGTCCTGGATATCGCCTACTACACGACTTTCGCAGGGTTGATCCTCGTCGACGCAGACAGGTGGGCGCTGGCGGAGCGGCTCTTGTTGTCTCCCGCCCTGGACGATCTCGCCGTCCGTATCGGCTTCCTGCTGTTCGCCATGGGAGCACTTCACGCGCTCAACATCGTCTTCCTCCCTGTCCTCGGTCTGATCCACTCCTCGACAGTTCGGAGAGATCTACGCCGGCGAGCCGGCGACGCCGCCCCGCCGGAGTCGATGTCGGCGAAGCGGGCCGATAGCGCGGCCAAAGGTTTTGCAGTCGGGATAGTCGCCCTGGCAGCCGCTGTTGGCATCAGCTTCTTGTTCGGCGGGCCGGGAATGCTGATTCTCGAAGGGCTCGGTTGACCCTTGCGCTCTCTCCCGCAGGCAGGGCGGCGCACTTGAGCGCTACGCGATGCCCGCGGGCACAACGAAGGGCCCTCAGCTCACCTGCTCGAACAACTCGGGTGGCAGCAACAGGACGAAGGCGGCGAGAAGGTTCCATCCCGAGTGGAGGAAGATGGCGGGGCCGAGACGGCCGTTGCGTTGGGTCAGCCAACCGAGCACCAGGCCGAGCAGGAAGATCGGCGGGATGATCACTGCCGCCGACTGCCAGAACCGGGTGTAGTCGACGCCGAGCAGGTGGACGAGGCTGAAGACCAGGGCGCTGACGATCAAGGCGAGGCGCTTT
>Ga0214468_1000581_pt1 | contig 11506 bp, 6 predicted proteins | sample RVTome_9_FD_187334 | JGI IMG/M metagenome (GOLD analysis project Ga0214468, IMG submission 187334) | Soil microbial communities from uranium-contaminated site in the Upper Colorado River Basin, Wyoming, United States - RVT155D38 HiSeq ...
GGTTGACCGTGGTCATCAACGGCACCATGAACCCCTGCGAGAGGCCGGCCAGGAACCACAGCGGCAGCGCGACGGTCCACGGCGGCGCGACGCTCGTGAGCATCAGCGGCGCGCACGCCGAGACGGCGAGCGGCACGATCATGCCCACCTGGCGCAGCGGGTCGAGCCGCGCGACGAGGTAGGCGCCCAGCGCCGCGCCGGCCGGGAGGCTGGCCATGAGCAGGGCGCCCACCGCGGCGTCCGCGCCCTCCTCGCGCGCGTAGGCGAGCGCGACCGCCTCCGGCGCGATGAGGAACACCGCCGCGCTCCACGCGAGCACGACCAGCGCCCGCAGCGCCGGGTCGTCGAAGACCAGGTGCCAGCCCTCGCGGAAGTCGCCGAGCAGGGTGGTCGGCTTGCCGCCCGGGGACGGCGCCTGCCGCGACGCCGGACGCCACGACAGGGTGACCGCGAGCACGACGAACGAGATGGCGAAGCTCGCGACGTCCAGCAACAGGCCGACCCGCTCGCCGACGAGCACGATCACGACGCCGGCGGCCACGATGCCGATGACCTGGTCGAGCTGGTAGAGCATCCGCATCAGGCCCGTGCCGACGAGGCAGTCGCGCGGGTTGGGGAGCACGTCGGGCACGACCGCACGGTGCGCCGCCTCGAAGGGGGCGGTGAACGTCTCCGCCACGAGCAGCAGGAGCAGCAGCAGCCAGACGGGCGTGGAGTCGACGGCGAGCAGAGCGATCAGCGCGACGATGACTCCGCGCGCCAGGTCGCACGCGAGCATGACGACCTTACGCGGCACCCGGTCGGCGATCGCCCCGAGCAGTGCGGACCCGAACACGGCCGGGACGAAGCTCACGACGAACGCCAGCACCGCGAGGAACGCGCTGTCGGTGCGGCGCAGCACCAGCGACGCCAGCGCCACACGCGCCACGTGGTCGCCGAGCTCGCTGGTCACCTGGGCGACGACCAGCCCGCGGAACTCGCGGTTGCGCAGGACATGGGCGTACGACGGACGGCCCTCGTCGCCGCGCGTCACCGGTAGAACACGCCGTCCACCACCGTCCTGGCACGCCGCGTCGCACGACGGTAGTCGTCGACGAGCGTTCCTGCTGCGCCCGGAGGGTAGCCGAGGACCTGCGCCACGCCCGAGAGCTCGCGGACATCGCTCGGCAGGCTGTCGGTCGGCTGCCCCCGCACGAGCAGGACCGCGTTGCGCACCCGCGTCGCGGTGCGCCACGCGGTCGCGAGAGTCCGCGCCTGGCCCACGTCGAGCAGCCTTGCCTCCGCCGCCGCCCCTAGCGCCTCGAGCGTGCGGGTGGTCCGCAGGCCGGGGACCTCCGCGCCGTGCCGCAGCTGGAACAGCTGGACCGTCCACTCGACGTCGGCCAGCCCGCCCGGCCCCAGCTTGGTGTGCCGGGCCGGGTCGGCGCCGCGCGGCAGCCGCTCGGCCTCGACTCTGGCCTTGAGGCGGCGGATCTCGCGCACCGCAGACTCGTCCAGCCCTTCCGCCGGGTAGCGCAGCGGGTCGGCCATCGCGATGAACCGGGCCCCCAGGTCCGGGTCCCCGGCGACCGGCGCGGCGCGCAGCAGCGCCTGGCTCTCCCAGACGTGGGACCACCGCTCGTAGTAGGCGGAGTAGGAGGCGAGGCTGCGCACCAGCGGGCCCTGACGGCCCTCCGGTCGCAGCCCGGCGTCGACGCCGAGCGGGGGGTCCGGCGAGGGCACCGACAGCGACCGGCGCAGCTCGCCGACAACCGCGTGCGCGGCCTCCGACGCCTCGCGCTCGTCCGCCCCGGGAAGCGGGTCGTGCACGAACAGCACGTCGGCGTCGCTGGCGTAGGACATCTCGCACCCGCCCAGCCGGCCCATGCCGATGATCGCCAGGCGGGTCGGCAGCGGCCCACCGCGCGTGGCCTCGACCGACCGGACGGACACGTCCAGCGCGGCCTGCAGGGTGGCCGCCGCGACGTCGGTGAGCGACTGCTCGACCTGCTCGACGTCCACGACGCCGAGCAGGTCGCCGGCGGCCAGCCGGAACAGCTCCCGACGGCGGACGCCCCGGGCGAGGCCGACCGCGGTGTCGGGGTCGTCGTGGCGGGCCAGCATCGTGGACAGCTCGGCGCCCAGGTCGGCCCTCGAGCGCGGGACGAGCTGGTCGTCGTCGGCCAGCATCCGAACGGCGTCAGGCGCCCTGGCGAGCAGGTCGACGGCGTAGCGGCTGCTCGCGAGCAGCAGCGCCAGCCGCTGGGCCACGGCACCCTCGTCGCGCAGCAGCCGGAGGTACCACGGCGTCGTGCCCAGGGTGTCCGAGAGGCGGCGGAAGGCGAGGAGCCCGCCGTCGGGGTCGGGCGCGTCGGCGAACCACCCCAGCAGCACGGGCAGCAGCGTGCGCTGGATCGCCGCGCGCCGGCTCACGCCCTCGCTCAGTGCCTCGAGGTGACGCAGCGCCCCGGCCGGGTCGACGTAGCCCAGCGCCTCGAGCCGTGCCCGCGCGGCCTCGGGGGTCAGCCTGGCCTCGTCGGAGGCGAGCCGGGCCACCGACGACAGCAGCGGCCGGTAGAACAGCTTCTCGTGCAGCCGGCGCACCTCGCGCGCGTGGCGGCGCCACTCGGCGTCGAGCTCCTCCACCGGGGAAGCGCGCAGCCCCAGCGACCGGCCGAGCCGGCGCAGCTCGCCTTCGGCGTCGGGCATGACGTGCGTGCGGCGCAGCCGGTGCAGCTGCAGCCGGTGCTCGACGGTGCGCAGGAAGCGGTACGCGCTGTCGAGCTCGGCTGCGTCGGCGCGCCCGACGTAGCCGTAGGTGGACAACGCCTCCAGCGCCTCGAGCGTGTTCGGGCTGCGCACGGCCTCGTCGGTGCGGCCGTGGACGAGCTGCAGCAGCTGGACGGCGAACTCCACGTCGCGCAGCCCGCCCGGCCCCAGCTTGAGCTCGCGATGACTCTCCGCCGAAGGCAGCGTCGACTCGACCCGCCGGCGCATCTGCTGCACGTCGCTCACGAAGTCGGGCCGGTCCGCCGCCTGCCACACCATCGGGGCGACCGCCGTCAGGTAGTCGTGCCCCAGGTCGAGGTCTCCGGCCACCGGCCGGGCCTTCAGCAGCGCCTGGAACTCCCAGGTCTTGGCCCACCGCTCGTAGTACGCGACGTGGCTCGCGAGGGTGCGCACCAGGGGCCCCGCCTTGCCCTCCGGCCGCAGGCCCGCGTCGACCGGCCAGATCGTGCCCTCCGCGGTGCTGGCCGAGCAGACCCGCATCATCGCGGCCGCCAGCGACGCCGCCGCATTGAGTGCCCGCGGCTCGTCGTGCCCCTCGTGGGGCTCCGCCACGAACACGACGTCGACGTCGCTGGCGTAGTTGAGTTCGCGGCCGCCGCACTTGCCCATCGCGACCACCGCGAGCCGGCACGACCCGGCCGCCCCGACCTCGGCGCGCGCGACGGCCAGCGCCGCCTCGAGCGTCGCACCCGCCAGGTCCGCCAGCTCGGCGGACACGTGGGCGACGTCGGCCCCGTCGGCCACGTCCCGGGCCGCGAGCGGGAGCATCGCGTCGCGGTACGCGCGCCGCAGCAGGTCCGGGGCGCGCGGGTCGTCGGCCACAGGCTCGCGCACGTCGGGGTCGGCGCCCAGCGCGAGCAGCAGGCGCCGGCGCAGGTCACGTGCCGTCGGCCGGTCGTCCTCACCCGCCACCAGCAGCCGCCAGCCGCCCGGCACGTGCACCAGGTGGTCGGCCAGGGCCTGGCTCGCACCGAGCACCCCCAGCAGCCGCCGTCGCAGCGCCGCGTCGGCGGCCAGCGCCGCAGGGAGGTCACCGCCGGCGTCGGCGTCGGCGTCGAGCAGCAGCGCGATGCGCTGCAGGGCGCCGTCGGGGTCGGCCGTGGCGGCCACGTCGCGCAGGACGTCCTCGTCCGCGCCGAGCCCGTCGAGTGCGCCGCTCTCGAGGGCCGCCGCGGCGACCGCCGGCTCGGCGAAGCCGAGCCGGGCGAACCTCCCGCTCGCGCTGCCGCGCCCCGGCCTCACGGGGGCCACGCTACCGAGCGGCCGGCCGCCGGCTCCCGACGTCGCGCACCACCGTCGCGAAGGCCTCGGCCAGCGGCCGCCACGTCCCGGTCAGCTCGGCCTCCGCGTCGCGCACCTCGTCCACCAGCTCCTCCGGCCGCCGCCCCGCGGCCAGCAGCAGAGGGCTGTCCTCGCGCGCCCAGGCGGCCGCGATCTCCGGCGTCACCTCGGGATGCCCCTGGACGCCCCACGCCCGCTCGCCGAGCCGGAACGCCTGGTGCCGGTACGCAGCCGACCGGGCGAGCAGCACCGAACCGGGCGGCAGGGTGTCCATCTCCTCCCAGTGCCACTGCAGCACCCGTGACCGGGCAGGCAGGGCGGCGAGGACGGGGTCGTCGTCGGCGGCCGGGAGCCGCTCGATCTCGAGCACCCCGAGCTCGGGACCGGCGACCCCGCGCCGCACGCTGCCCCCGCAGGCGACGGCGAGGAGCTCGGCGCCCAGGCAGATGCCGAAGGTCGGGACACCGGCCGCGACCGCGTCGGCCAGCAAGGCCCGCGTCGCGGGCAGCCAGGGGCAGGCGTCGTCGTCCTCGGGACCCATCGCCCCGCCGAGCACGAGCAGCCCGGCGCCCGAGGTCGCCGCAGGCAGCGGGTCCCCGGCGTACGGGTGGCGGATGTCGAGGTCCAGCCCGGCCCCGGTCAGCCAGTCGCCCCACCAACCCGGCCCCGTGCCCTCCTCGTGCTGGACGACCACGAGCCGCGGGCGCGCGTCCGCCCCGGTGCTCACAGGACCGACAGGTAGCGGTCCAGCTCGAACGCCGAGACCTCGCGGCGGTAGTCGGCCCACTCGGCGCGCTTGTTGCGCAGGAAGAAGTCGAACACGTGCTCGCCCAGCGTCTCGGCGACCAGCTCGCTGGACTCCATCGCCCGGATCGCGTCGCTGAGACTGGCCGGCAGCGGGTCGATGCCCAGCGCCCGCCGCTCGACGTCGGTCAGCGACCACACGTCGTCCTCGGCGCCGTCGGGCAGCTCGTAGCCCTCCTCGATGCCCTTCAGCCCCGCACCCAGGATCACCGCGAACGCGAGGTACGGGTTGCACGCGCTGTCGGGCGAGCGCAGCTCCACGCGGGTGGACTGGCCCTTCGCGGGCTTGTACATCGGCACCCGCACCAGCGCCGAGCGGTTGTTGTGGCCCCACGAGACGTACGACGGTGCCTCGCCGCCACCCGAGAGCCGCTTGTAGGAGTTGACCCACTGGTTGGTCACCGCGGTGATCTCGCCGGCGTGGCGGAGCAGGCCGGCGATGAAGGCCCGGGCCACCTTCGACAGCTGGTACTTCGCGCCGGCCTCGAAGAACGCGTTGCGCTCACCCTCGAACAGCGACAGGTGCGTGTGCAGGCCCGATCCCGGGTGGTCGGTGAGCGGCTTGGGCATGAAGGAGGCGTAGACGCCCTGGGACAGCGCGACCTGCTTCATGACGTGGCGGAACGTCATGATGTTGTCGGCCGTCGAGAGGGCGTCGGCGTAGCGGAGGTCGATCTCCTGCTGGCCGGGGGCGCCCTCGTGGTGGCTGAACTCGACCGAGATGCCCATGTTCTCCAGCATCGTGATGGCGTCGCGGCGGAAGTCGTGGCCGATGCCGTGGGCGATGTGGTCGAAGTAGCCGCCCTGGTCGACCGGCACCGGCGCCTGGCCGCGGGCCGGCTGGTCGCGGAACAGGAAGAACTCGATCTCGGGGTGGGTGTAGAACGCGAACCCCATCTCCGCCGCCTTCGCGAGGGTGCGCTTGAGCACCTGGCGCGGGTCGGCGTAGGACGGCGTGCCGTCGGGCAGCAGGATGTCGCAGAACATCCGCGCCGTGCCCGGCGTCTCGGAGCGCCACGGCAGGATCTGGAAGGTCCCCGGGTCGGGCTTGGCGAGCATGTCGGACTCGTGGACGCGGGCGAAACCCTCGATCGCCGACCCGTCGAAGCCGATCCCCTCGTCGAACGCGCCCTCCAGCTCCGCCGGGGCCACCGCCACGGACTTCAGGAAACCGAGCACGTCGGTGAACCAGAGCCGCACGAACCTGATGTCGCGCTCCTCGAGCGTGCGGAGGACGAACTCCTGCTGCTTGTCCATGCCCGCATCGTGCCGCGCAGGTGTTTCGGCCGTGTTACGGGCGCGAGGGCTCCGGCGGCCCGTGCCACGCCGTGATCCTTTACCGAAATCGCGCTCGCGCCTGGCCCGGCCGAGACGCAGGGTCCCCAATCATGGTCTCGCATCCCTGCCGGGATCCGTACTCACCCAGAGGAGCAACTGCCATGCGCACCACGACCGCCCTCCGCCAGCTCCCCACCACCGTCGTCGCCCTGCTCGCGGCCCTCGCGCTCGCCGTCGCTGCGGCGCTGCTCACCGGCGCCGGCCTCACGGCCAGCGACTCGGCCGGCGCCACCTGGAACAAGAAGAGCGACTTCGCCGGCGCGACCTGGAACAGCCACCGGCTCGCCGGGGCCACCTGGAACGTCGTGCGGCCCGCGAAGTCGTTCGGCGCAACCTGGAACTGATGGTCCGAACGGCCTAGTCCGAACAGAGGGGAACGGCCGCGTTCCCCAGCGTGACACCCGGGCATGCAACACACTGCTCGGGTGACAGCGCGCCTCCGGCGGCCCGATCTGCTGATCTGGCTGCTCAGTGGTGGCCTCGCAGCCGCAGGTGGGTTCCTATGGCTGCGAGGCGCTGCGCTGCCCGAGCTCGGGCCGGACGTGTGGTGGCCGGCGCTCGCCGCGCTGTTCGTGGTCAGCGAGCGCTTCGCCGTCCACCTGCCCTTCGGTCGTGACAACCACAGCCTGACCTTCAGCCAGTGGCCCCTGCTGCTCGGGCTGTTCTTCCTCTCGACCGACGAGCTGCTGCTGGCTGCGGTCACCGGCATGGTCGTCGTGCAGGCGGTCATCACCCGCAACCCTCCGATCAAAGTCGCCTTCAACGTGGCCTCGGTCGCCGCGCAGGTGTCCGTCGCCGCCGTCGTCTTCAGCGCCGGGCTGGACTGGATGGCCGTCGACCCCGCCTCGCTCGCCCCTGCGACGTGGGCCGTCGCGCTCGCGGCCACCCTGGCCGCCGACCTCGTCGGCAACCTGTCGCTGTTCGTCATCATCAGCCTTCGCCAGGCCCGGTGGGACCTCGCGGGGCTCGCCCGGACGCTCGCGGCCGCAGCCGTCGGCACCGTCGTCGTGACCGACCTCGCGCTGGTCACGGTCCTCGTCGGCCTCCGTGAGCGCAGCGCACTGTGGCTGCTCGCGGTGGGCGGCGTGCTCTGCTTCCTGCTCTACCGCGGCTACCACGTGCAGCGCCTGCGCTACAGCCGCCTCGACCTTCTCTACCGGTTCACGCAGTCGGTGGACCGCGCGCTGCAGGCCGAGTCGGTGCCCGCGACCGTCGAGGCCGAGGCCTGCGAGCTGCTGCGCGCCGGCAAGGCCCACGTGGTGCTCTTCGGGCCGGGACCCACCGTGTCCGGCGACGTCTCGCGCGCCTGGTGGGCAGCGGCGCGCGGGGGCGAGCTGGTGCGCCTCGAGCGCGGCGGCGCGACCCAGGCCCACGACCGGCTGCGCGCCGCGGGGCACCAGGACGGCATGGCCGCCCCCCTGCGCGAGGGCGGCGACGTCGTCGGGGTGCTGCTCGTGCTCGACCGGCTCGACGACATGAGCACCTTCGACCGTGAGGACGCCCGGCTCTTCGAGGCGCTGGCCGGGCACGCGAGCGTGGCGCTGGCCAACTCGGGGCTGGTCGAGCGGGTGCGGGCCGCGGCGCGGGAGACCGAGCACCTGGCGCTCACCGACCCGTTGACGGGGCTGGCCAACCGGTTGCACTTCCAGCAGCGGCTGGAGCGCCGGCTGGCCACCACCGGCTCGGCAGCGGTCCTGCTCATGGACATCGACCGGTTCAAGGAGGTCAACGACACGCTCGGGCACGACGCCGGGGACGACCTGCTCCGGCAGGTCGGGCACCGCCTCCGCGAGCTCGAGAGCGACGAGACCACGGTGGCCCGGCTGGGCGGGGACGAGTTCGCCGTGCTGCTCGGCGGCGACGACGTCCACATCGAGGGCATGGTCGCCCGCATCACGCGCGACATGTCACGGCCGTTCGAGCTCGGCGAGATCGTCCTCGACGTCACCGCGAGCGTGGGCATCGCGGTCACCCCCGGCGACGGGTCGTCGGCCGCGCTGCTGCTGCGACGCGCCGAGGTCGCGATGTACGACGCGAAGGACGGCCTGTCCGGCGTCGCGCGCTACTCCCCCGACCGCGACCCCTACAGCTCTCGTCGCCTCTCGCTGATCGGCGACCTGGCCCGCGCGCTGCACGACGGGACCCTCGAGCTGCACTACCAGCCGCAGGCCGACCCGGCCACCGGCCAGGTCTCCGGCGTCGAGGCCCTGCTCCGCTGGCGGCACCCCATGTGGGGCAACGTGCCCCCGGACGAGTTCATCCCGCTCGCCGAGCACACCGGTCTGATCCGCCCCCTCAGCCGGTTCGTCATCGAGACGGCGGTGCGCCAGTGCGTCGCGTGGCGCGACGCCGGCACGCCGGTCCTGATGGCCGTGAACATCTCGATGCGCAACCTGCTCGAACCCGACCTCGCCGACACCATCGCCCGGCTGCTGGTGCAGGCGGGCCTCCCGGCGGCCCTGCTCAAGCTCGAGGTCACCGAGAGCGCCATCGTCGCGGAGCCGGAGCGGGCGGTCCAGGCGCTCGACCGCCTGGTCGACCTCGGCCTCTCGCTGTCGGTCGACGACTTCGGCATCGGCTACTCGTCGTTGACCCGGCTGCGGAGCCTGCCCGTCCAGGAGGTGAAGGTCGACCGGACCTTCGTGCGGCACCTCGCCGACGACGCCGCGGACCTGGCGATCGTGCGGGCCGTCATCAGCCTGGGCCACGACCTCGGCCTGCGCGTGGTGGCCGAGGGTGTCGAGGACGAGCGCAGCTGGCGGATCCTCGAGGACCTCGACTGCGACCTCGTGCAGGGCTACTTCCTCGCCAAGCCGATGCCGGCGGAGGCAATGTCGACGTGGCTGCACGACCGGATGGCCGGCTTCGCGACCCGGCTCCGGGCAGAGTCCTCCGCGGACGCGGACCCGGCCTCCCCCGCGGAGCGCGCACCGCGGCGCCGCACCGGCACCACGCCTGACTAGTCTCGCCACGTGGCCCAGCTGCGTCTCGCCCTCGCCCAGCACGACCCGGCGGTCGGCGACCTCGAGGGCAACGCGGCCCAGGTCCTGCGCCTCGCCCGGGAGGCGGCCGAGGCGGGCGCGCACGTCGTGGCCTTCCCCGAGATGGCCCTCACCGGCTACCCCGTCGAGGACCTCGCGCTGCGCCGCTCCTTCGTCCAGGCCTCCCGCGCCGCGCTCGCCGACGTCACGTCGGCCCTGCAGGAGGACGGGCTGGGCGACCTGCTGGTCGTCCTCGGGTACCTCGACGGCGCGCCGGACGCCCTGCCCGTGCTCGGCACGCCCAAAGGCGCACCGCAGAACGCCGCCGCACTGCTGCACGGGGGCCGTCAGGTCGCCCGCTACGCGAAGCACCACCTGCCTAACTACGGCGTCTTCGACGAGTACCGCTACTTCGTCCCCGGCACCTCGCTGACCGTTGCGCGGGTCCACGGCGTCGACGTCGCCGTCGCGATCTGCGAGGACATCTGGCAGGAGGGAGGCCCCGTCGCGGTCACGCGCGAGGCCGGTGCAGGGCTGCTGCTGGTCGTCAACGGCTCGCCCTACGAGCGCCACAAGGACGACACCCGGCTCGACCTGGTCCGCCGGCGGGCGGCCGCAGCCGGGTGCGCTCTGGCGTACGTGAACATGGTCGGCGGGCAGGACGAGCTGGTCTTCGACGGCGACTCCATCGTGGTCAGCGCCGAGGGCGAGGTGCTGGCGCGCGCCCCGCAGTTCGAGGAGTGCCTGCTGCTGGTCGACCTCGACCTCCCCGAGGCGACCGCGGACCTCGAGGTGCGCCGCAGCGAGGTCGAGTCCACGGCACTGGGCGCCACGACGATCGAGCACGTGGTCGTGTCCAGCGAGCCGCTCCCCGCGTACGAGCCCGTCGTCGCCACCGTTGCGCCGCGCATCGTGGACGAGGCCGAGGTCTACGCGGCGCTGGTCACGGCGCTGCGCGACTACGCCCGCAAGAACGGGTTCTCGACCGCGGTCCTCGGGCTGTCGGGAGGCATCGACTCGGCGCTGACCGCGGTGATCGCGTGCGACGCGCTGGGCCCGGCCAACGTGCACGGCGTCTCGATGCCCAGCGCGTACTCGTCCGGGCACTCGCAGTCAGACGCGGCCGACCTGGCGAAGCGCACCGGGCTGGTGCTCTCCACGGTGCCGATCGCGCCGATGGTCGACGCCTTCCTGTCCGCGGTGGAGCTCACCGGGCTCGCGGAGGAGAACCTGCAGGCGCGGGTGCGCGGCACGACCCTCATGGCGCTGTCCAACCAGCACGGCCACCTGGTGCTGGCGACGGGCAACAAGAGCGAGCTGGCGGTGGGATACTCCACGCTGTACGGCGACTCGGTGGGCGGTTTCGCGCCGCTGAAGGACGTGCCGAAGACCGACGTGTGGGAGCTCGCGCGCTGGCGCAACGCCGAGGCCGCTGCGATGGGCGAGACCCCGCCGGTGCCCGAGTCCTCGATCACCAAGCCGCCGTCGGCCGAGCTGCGGCCGGGCCAGCTCGACACCGACTCGCTGCCCGACTACGAGCTCCTGGACGACATCCTCGACGACTACGTCGAGATGGACCGGGGGTCGACCGAGCTGCTCGCCGCCGGCTTCGACCGCGAGGTGGTCGAGCACGTCCTGCGGCTCACCGACGCGGCCGAGTACAAGCGCCGGCAGTACCCACCCGGTCCGAAGATCTCGTTCAAGGCGTTCGGGCGCGACCGCCGGCTGCCCATCACGAACCGGTGGCGGGAGCACGCACCCGCGGGCACTGCGGAGGACGTGGCACCATGAACGTGTCCGGGGACTCCATCAGGGAGCCTCGAGACGGCCCGGGAGGTCCTCCATGACCGAGACGACACCGCCCTATGGCTCGGCACCTGCGGCGGCCGGCACCACGCCGAAGCGGGTGCGCATCCACCACCTGCGGACACTCAAGGAGCGCGGTGAGCGCTTCGCGATGCTGACCTCCTACGACCAGTTGACCGCGGAGATCTTCGACGAGGCGGGCATCCCCGTGCTGCTGGTCGGCGACTCCGCGGCGAACAACGTCCTCGGCTACGACACGACGCTGCCCGTCACCGTCGACGAGCTGCTGCCGCTCGTGCGCGCGGTCAGCCGTGGCGCCCGCTCGGCGCTCGTGGTCGCCGACCTTCCCTTCGGCTCGTACCAGACCTCGCCCGCGCAGGCGCTCGAGACGTCGGTCCGGTTCATGAAGGAGGGAGGAGCGCACGCCGTCAAGCTCGAGGGCGGGCTGCAGGTCGTGCCCCAGGTCGCGGCGCTCGTGCAGGCCGGCATCCCGGTCATGGCGCACGTCGGCTTCACCCCGCAGAGCG
>Ga0214468_1000582_pt1 | contig 11496 bp, 4 predicted proteins | sample RVTome_9_FD_187334 | JGI IMG/M metagenome (GOLD analysis project Ga0214468, IMG submission 187334) | Soil microbial communities from uranium-contaminated site in the Upper Colorado River Basin, Wyoming, United States - RVT155D38 HiSeq ...
GGCCCGAGGGTGGCGACGATCTTCGCCCGCCGTCCGGTCGTGGGGTCGTCGCCGGGCATGGGCCGGCAGTATAGCGGCGGCCGGTGGACGCGACGTGACGGCCGGCGGCTGGTAGCATCGCGGACGGAGGCGGCGGGCTCGCGCCGGTCGCCCCGACGTCGTCTCCAGCGGAGCGAGGGATCTCACCGGTCGTCGCGGCGGAGGCGGCGCACCCTCCACCGCCCGCAGGACTCCACGCGAAAGGCTTCACTCCCGATGTTCGACGGTCTCCAGGGCAAGCTCCAGGACGTCTTCCGCGACCTCCGCGGCGAAGGCAAGGTCACCCCCGAAACGCTCGATCGGGCGCTGCGCCAGATCCGCCTCGCGCTGCTCGAGGCCGACGTCCACATCCGGGTGGTGCGGCCGTTCGTCGCGCGGGTGCGCGAGCGGGCGCTCGGCCAGGAGGTTCTCGCCAGCCTCACCCCCGCCCAGCAGGTGGTCAAGATCGTCCGCGACGAGCTCGCCGCGCTGCTCGGCGAGGAGGGGGCGGAGCTCGAGCTCGGGGGCCGGCCCGCGGTGGTCGTCCTCTGCGGGCTCCAGGGTTCGGGCAAGACGACGACCGCCGGCAAGCTGGCGCTGCGGATCTCCGGCCGCGGCCGTCACCCGGTGCTCGTCGCCGGCGACCTCCAGCGCGCCGCCGCCGTCGAGCAGCTCGTCCAGGTCGGGCGCGGGGTGGGCGTGCCGGTGATCCAGCCCGAGCCGGGCGAGGACGTCCTCGCCCTCGCCGGCCGCGCCCTGCGCGAGGCGCCCGAGCGCGGCCACGACGTCGTCGTCTTCGACACCGCCGGCCGCCTGCACGTCGACGAGGCGCTGATGGACGAGCTCGCCGCGGTCGTCGGCCGGGTCGAGCCCGAGGAGGTCCTCTTCGTCGCCGACTCGATGACCGGCCAGGACGCGGTGCGCAGCGCCGAGCAGTTCGCCGGGCGGCTGCCGCTGTCCGGCGTGATCCTGACCAAGCTCGACGGCGACAGCCGGGGCGGGGCGGCGCTGTCGATCCGCACCGTCGCCAAGGTCCCCATCCGCTTCGTCGGCGTCGGCGAGAAGGCCGAGGACCTCGAGCTCTTCCATCCCGAGCGGATGGCCTCGCGGATGATCGGCATGGGCGACGTCATGTCGCTCATCGAGCGCGCCGAGCGCGACCTCGACCAGGCCGAGTCCGAGCGCCTGGCCGAGCGCATGGTCCGCGCCGAGTTCACCCTCGAGGACCTCCGCGACCAGCTCCGCCAGGTCCGCCGCCTCGGCCCCATGTCGCAGCTCCTCGAGATGCTCCCCCAGGCCGGTCCCTTCAAGGGCCTCGCCGGCGCCCAGGTCGACGAGTCCCAGCTCACCCGCATCCAGGCGATGATCGACTCGATGACCCCGCTCGAGCGCACCCGCCCCCAGCTCCTCAACGCCAGCCGCAAGCGCCGGGTCGCGCGCGGCTCCGGCACCCGGGTCCAGGACGTCAACCAGCTCCTCCGCCAGTACAAGCAGATGCGCAAGATGATGAAGCGCATGCGCGGCAGCGGCCTCCTCCAGAAGGCCCTGGGCGGGATGGGCTGAGGGTCAGGCCGGGACGACCGGGACGTCGTATCGCTCGAAGATGCGGTCGTGCGTCACCAGGTGAAATCCCTCGGTCTTCGCCTGGGCCACCAGCATGCGGTCGAACGGGTCCCGGTGGACCGGCGGCAGCTGCGCCACCGCGTGGGCGTGCCGCACGGAGATGGGGAGCTCGACGAAAGACTCCTCGGCGAGGACGGCCTCGAGCTCGGCCGGGACCTCGAGCTTGCCGATCGCCTCCTTGATCCGGATCTCCCAGATGACGACGGCGCTGAGATAGACGGTGTTCTCCGCATCGACGAGCGTCTGGCGTGCTCGTACGGAGAGCGAAGGAGCATCGTCCAGCCACCAGAGGACGACGTGAGTGTCGGGCAGCAGGTTCACGGCTCCTGCACCCCGAACGCCTCGGCGATGTCGTCCGGCAGCTCGTCGAAGTCGGGCGCGATCTTGATCCGGCCCTTCAGCGCACCGGGGCGCCGCGGCTCCTCGAGCCGCTCGAACGGCACCAGCTTCGCGACCGGCCGGCCCCCCCTCCCGATGACCACCTCTTCGCCGTCCTCGACCCGCCGGATCAGAGCGGAGAGCTGAGCCTTCGCCTCAGAGATATTCGTGATCGGCATGTCATGATCTGACCAGACCAGACCAGGTCTGTCAAGTCGCTCGAGTCCCGTCGCGCCGTTGGGGCGGCGCGGCCCGGCTACCAGAGGAAGGCGTAGCCCAGCTTGACGAAGAAGGTGCGGCTGGCCTGGGTGAGGTCGACCTGGCGGTCGCCGAGGTAGAGGTCGGAGTAGCCGGCGAGGAGCACGGTCTGCGGGTTGAGCTTGTAGGAGAAGAGGAGCTGGGTGAAGAGCTCCTCTTCGTCGGCCGCCAGGCCGGTGCCGGGATCGTAGAGCTCGAGCTGCCGCTCGACGTCGCGGTACTGGAGGATGGCGCGGACGAAGGTGCGGACGTTGAAGTGGTAGACGAGCGTCCCCTGGGAGAGGTTCGCGGTCAGGAAGCGGCCGCCTCCGTCGGCGACCTCGAACTCCTGCCGCTCGTGCTGGAGCGAGGCCCGCACCCGCCGGCCGAGCTTGAGCTCGACGAGCGGCCGGACGATCCGGAAGTCGGCCTGACGGACGTTGGTGAAGTCGATGATCTCGCCGCCGCGCACGAAGAGCTCGAAGGCGAGGTCGCCGCTCGGCCGCAGCTGGACGGTCAGGTCGCCGCGCAGGTTGTCGAAGGTCTCGCCGCGGAAGACCTCCTCGTTGGGGCGCACGCCGAGCCGCACGAAGCTCTGCAGCGGTCCCTGGTAGACGAGCTCGAGATTGGCCCCTTGCTCGATCAGCCCGCCGCCGGTCTTGCGCTCGAGCCGGATGCCGCTCGCGTGCAGATTGAGCTGGCGGAACCAGTCGTCCGGCTCGCCCCACAGGTTCCGCTGGACGACGAGGAAGGTCTGCCGGTAGCCGACGCGGGGGATGAAGCCGCTGTCGGCCCGGAAGTCGTCGTCGAGCGAGTCGTACAGAGCGCGCAAGAACCAGTCGCGGGTGGCGCGGGTCCAGTCGGCGCGGTAGGCGAGGCCGTCGAAGCTGCCGAGCGGCTGGCCGCGGTCGAGGGCCAGCTCGGGAGGGTACTGGGTCGAGGAGCCGAGCACCTGGAAGCGGAAGGTCTGCGAGTCGGTGAGACGCAGGTTGCCGTCCGCCCCGAAGACGTGGTTCTCGTAGTCCGAGGCGCCGTCGCGGCCGGCGTAGAGGAGGCCGAGGGTCGAGGTGCTGCCGACGTCGCGGCGGTAGCGGACGACCCCGCCGGTGACGTCGTCGTCGAGGAAGGCGAAGCCCGACGTCTCCGGCCCCGGCAGCAGCAGGTTGTTCAGCCGGTCCTCGGCGGCGAACACCCCGAAGGCGTGCGGGCCGTCCTTGCCGGTGACCTTGAGCCCGTACTTCGCGTCGGCGACGGTGCGGGTGAAGATCGCCTGGAGCGGTGTGGCGAAGTAGTCGGCGCCGGCGAGGAAGAAGGGGCGTTTTTCCGGGAAGAAGAGGGCGAAGCGCTCGTTGACGTCGAGCTGGGCGGCGTCGGCCTCGACCTGCGAGAAGTCGGGGTTGACGGCCAGGTGGAGGGCGACGTTGGGCGAGATCCCCCAGCGGGTGGTGAGCCCGGCCTCGACGTCCTCGTCGCCCTCGTCGATCGGCCCCGACAGCTCGGGACGCACGTCGGTGCGGCCGGCGGTGACGGTGGGGACGACCTCGAGGTCGTGGCCGGTGTCGAGCCCGCCGAGCCCGCGGATCTCGCCGAACTGGCAGACGCGGCAGTCGAGGTCGCGGTCGTGGCGGGTCGACTTGAGCTCGTGGACCACCGAGCGCGGGTAGTCGCGGTAGGCGAGGAAGCCCCAGGTCTGCTCGCCCGCCGTGCGCGGGAAGCGGAGCTGGCGGAACGGCACCGCGATCTCCACCTCGTAGCCGCGCTCGGTGATCCGGCCGGCGGAGTCCCAGATCGCGTCCCAGGAGAGGTCCTCGGAGTCGTCGACGTCGCTGACCTGGGCGTCGAGCTGGACGCCGAGCGGGTTGGCCTGGAAGCGGTAGGCCCGGCGGCGGTCGTCGAAGGTGTCGATCTCGAAGCCGACGACGTCGTCGCGCAGGACGGCGTCGCGGTCGGAGAGGTGGGCGCGGATTTCCCCCGGCCGCGGGTCGTCGGCGCGGAAGGCGACGTAGAGCCGCTCGCCGTCCGAGGCGACGAGCACCTCGGTGGCCACCGGCGCCGGCGCGTTGTCGGACGGCAACCACTCCCACGGGATCGGGACCGCGGCCGCGCCGGCCCACTCGTCGGCGCCGATCCGCCCGTCGATCTCGATCGCGCCGCGCGTGCCGGCGGCCCATCGCGGGACGGCGGCGGCGGCGGCGTCCTCCGGCCCGCCGCCGGTCGCGGCCGAGGCGGGTGCGGCGGCCGGCAGCGCGGTGAGGGCCGCGAGGACGGCGGCGGCGGCGAGCCGGCGGCGGCCCCCCGGCCGGCGGCTCACCCGCGGCCTCCTGGCAGCGCCCCGAGGCGCGCGGCGAGGTGGCGGGCCATGGTCTCGACGTTCGGCGGCTCGTGCATCGACTCGTGCCCTCCGGGGACGACGACGGTCTCGGTGCCGCCGCGGGCGAGCTCGATCCACGGCAGCTCGGGCCGCGGCGGGTCGACCGCGCGCCGCTCGACGGCGCGGAAGAAGAGCGCCCGCACGTCGAGCGGCCGCGGCTCGTAGGCATAGAGGGCGGCGACGTTGGCGTCGATCACCCCGGCGAGCCGGCGCGCCTCCTCGGCGTCGAAGCCGCCCGCCCCGCCGCGCTCGCCGAGGGCCGCCAGCGCCCGTTCCCAGCGCTCGTCGAACGGCAGCCCGGCGAGCTCGCCGGCGTCGAGCTCCACCCCCGTGCGGTCACGGACCACCAGCCACACCGGGTCGGCGCTGTCCTCGCGCGCCGGCATCTGGTCGAGGCACGGGGTGTCCATCAGGACCAGCAGCTCCGGCGGCTCGCCGTCCGCGGCCAGCCGGCGGGCCATCTCGAAGGCGACCATGCCGCCCATCGAGGCGCCGCCGATCCGGTGCGGCCCGCGCCGCTGCTCAGCGCGCAGCAGCCCGAGGTAGTGCTCGGCCATCGCCTCGATCGTGCCGAACGGCTCCTCGCCGCCCTCGAGGCCGTGCGAGCGGAAGGCGTAGAGCGGCTGGTCGCGGCCGAGCTCGCGCGCCAGCGGGCGGAAGGTGTAGACGTGGCCGCCGACCTGGTGGACGAGGAAGAGCGGCTTGCGCGCGGCCGGACCCGAGGGCCTCTGGAGGCGCACGAGGCAGGAGGAGGGCTTCGGCGCGACGCCGTCCCCGGCAGCGCGGGCGACGGAGTCGGCGAGCGCGGCGATCTCGGCGATCGTCGGCGCCTCGAGGAGGAACCCCGAGGGCATCTCGACCCCGAGCCGGTCGGCGAGGAGCGAGGCGAGCTGCACCCCGGCGAGCGAGCTCCCGCCGAGGTCGAAGAAGTCGTCGTCGCGGCCGACCCGGCCGACGCCCAGGAGGTCGGCGACCGCCGCGGCGACCGCGCTCTCGGTCTCGCCCTGCGGCCCGCCGCCGCCCGCGGCGGCCGCGCCGCCGTCCGCTGCGCCGCCGTCCGCGGCCGTCTCGGCCGGCACCGCGTCGAAGCCGTCGATCCAGTAGCGCCGCCGCTCGAACGGGTAGGTCGGGAGCGCCACCCGGCGCCGCCGCTCGCCGCGCCGGAGCCCGTCCCAGTCGGGGGCGACGCCCGCCGTCCACAGCTCGCCCGCCGCGCCGAGGAGGCCGGCCAGGTCGCCCTCGTCGCCCTCGGACCGGGGCAGCGAGGCGGCGAGGCACGCCGCCGCGCCGGCGCTCTCGTGGCGGCTGGCGAGCGAGACGAGCGTGCGCCCCGGGCCGACCTCCAGCAGCGCCCGGCCGGGCTCGGCGAGGAGCGTCCCCAGGCCGTCGGCGAAACGGACCGTCGAGCGCAGGTGGCGGGTCCAGTAGCCCGGGTCGGCGGCCTCGTCGTCGCGGATCCAGGTGCCGGTGACGTTGGAGACGAACGGGACCTTCGGCGGCCGCGGCGCCGCCGCGGCGACGAGCTCGCCGAACGGCTCGAGGGCGGGCTCCATCATCGGCGAGTGGAAGGCGTGCGAGGTGTCGAGCCGGCGGTGCGCGACCTGCCGCTCGGCGAGCGCCGCGACGAGCCGCGCGACCGCCCTGGCCGGCCCGGAGACGGTCGCCGAGCGCCGGCCGTTGACCGCCGCCAGGGCGAGCCCGCCCTCCCCCGTCCCGTCCGCGGCTTCGCCCAGCTCGGCGAGGACCTCGCGGACCTCCGCCTCGCCGAGCGCGATCGCCAGCATGTCGCCAGGCGGCAGCGCGCCCATCAGCCGGCCGCGGGCGGCGACCAGCCGCAGCGCCGCCGGCAGGGTGAAGACGCCGGCCAGGCAGGCGGCGACGTACTCGCCGAGCGAGTGGCCGAGCATCGCCCGCGGCCGGACGCCCCAGCCGGCCCACAGCCGGGCCAGGGCGTGCTCGACGGCGAAGAGCGCCGGCTGGGCGGCCTCGGTGCGGGCCAGCCGTCGGGCCGCCTCGTCCCCCTCGCCGGCGAGCGGGAAGAGCACGCGGCGCAGGTCGAAGCCGAGCTCGGGCTCGAGCAGCTCGGCGGCGCGGTCGAGCGGCTCGCGGAACGCGGCCTCGGCGGCGTAGAGCTCGGCCGCCATCCCCGGATGCTGGGCCCCCTGGCCGGGGAAGAGGAAGACGACCTCGGGAGCGGTCTTCGGCGCCTCGCCCTCGGCCGCCGGTCCGCCGCGCAGCCGGACCGCCGCCTCCGCCGCGTCGCGGGCGACGACCGCCGCGCGGTGGGCGAAGGCGCGGCGGCCGACCGCCAGGGTGTGGGCGGCGTCGGCGAGCCCGCGCAGGCCGGGCTGCGACCGCTCGAGGTGCCCGGCGAGCCGCTCGCGCGCGGCGGCCAGCGCGCCCGGCGTCCTCGCCGAGACGACGAGGAGCTGCACCGGCCGCGTCTCGCCCGACGTCTCGGCCGCCGGCGCCTCCTCGACGACGGCGTGGGCGTTCGTGCCGCCGATGCCGAACGAGCTCACCCCGGCGCGCCGCGGGGCGCCGGTGTCGGGCCAGTCGGCGAGCTCGGTGACGACCGAGAACGGGCTCGCCGCGAAGTCGATCTCCGGGTTCGGCTGGCGGAAGTGGAGCGACGGGGGGATGCGGCCGCGCTCGAGCGCGAGGACGGTCTTGATCAGCCCGGCGACGCCGGCCGCGGCGTCGAGGTGGCCGAGGTTGGTCTTCACCGAGCCGAGCAGGCACCGGCCGCGGCCGGCGCCGTCGCCGGCGCGGTCGCCGAAGGCCTGGACCAGGGCGGCGACCTCGATCGGGTCGCCGAGCGGGGTGGCGGTGCCGTGCGCCTCGACATAGCCGACGGTCGCCGGCTCGATCCCGGCGTCGGCGAGCGCCGCCCGCACCACCTCCGCCTGCCCCTCGACGCTCGGCGCGGTGAAGCCGACCTTCCGTGCGCCGTCGTTGTTGACCGCCGAGCCGCGGATGACGGCGCGCACCGCGTCGCCGTCGGTGAGCGCGTCGGCGAGCCGCTTGAGGACCACGGCGCCGACCCCGCTGCCGGCGACGACGCCGCGGGCGCCGGCGTCGAACGCCCGCGTGTGGCCGTCCGGCGAGTCGATCCCGCCGTCGAGGTAGAAGTAGCCGCTGACCTCGTCGAGCGACACCGCCGCGCCGCCGGCGATCGCCAGGTCGCAGTCGCCGGCCAGCAGCGCCAGCCGGGCGAGGTGGACGGCGACGAGCGAGGTCGAGCAGGCGGTCTGCACGGCGATCCCCGGGCCGGTCAGGCCGAGCTTGTAGGCGAGCCGCGTCGGCAGGTAGTCGGGGTGGTTGCCGAGGCCGATCTGGAAGCGCCCGACGGCGGCGGCCAGCTCGGGGTCGGCCGCCGCCGCCCGGCCGTAGCCGCCGTGGCGGATGCCGGCGAAGACCCCGACGCGCGGGCCGTCCGACCGCGGCGGGTGGCCGGCGTCCTCGAGCGCCTGCCAGGCGCACTCGAGGAACAGCCGCTGCTGCGGGTCGAGCACCTGGGCTTCGCGCGGCGAGAGATCGAAGAAGGCGGCGTCGAACAGCTCGGCCCCGTCGAGGGCGCCGCGCGCCTTGACGTAGCGCGGGTGGTCGAGGTGCGCCGGGTCGACCCCGGCGGCGAGCAGCTCCTCGTCGTCGAAGACGCGGATCGACTCGACCCCGGCGGCGAGGTTCTCCCACAGTGCGTCCAGATCGGCGGCGCCGGGGAAGCGGCCGGCCATGCCGACGACGGCGACCGCCCCGTCCGCGGCCCGCCGGCGGGCGAGCGCCGCGGGCGCCGGCGCCGGTGCAGCGAGGGCACCGTCGGCCGTTTCCTCCGCCACCTCCTCGACGATCACCGCGGCCTCCTCCTCGGCCTCGGGAGCCAGCTCCCCGGCGAGCTCGCCGACCGTCGGGTAGCGGAAGAGGGCGACCATCGGGATCTCCCGTCTGAACGCCTCCTGCAGCCGGACGTGCACCTCGGCCATCGACAGCGACGTGCCGCCCTGGTCGAAGAAGCTCGAGTCGCGGGCGATCGCCGCCGGCTCGGCGTCGAGCACCTCGGCCCAGATCGCGGCGATCCGCTCCTCGGCGCGGACGCGCGCCGGCCGCCGGCCCGCGACCCCGGCCGTCCCGCCGCTCGGCTCGGCCGCACCGGCCCCGTCGCCGCCGGTAGGGTCCGCCCCCGCCGCACCGTCCGCACCCGCCGCGGGCGCGCCGCCGCCCGGCGCCGGCAGGGCGGAGCGGTCGAGCTTGCCCGTCGCCGACACCGGCCAGGCGTCGACGTTCACCCAGGCGGCCGGCTGCATGTAGTCGGGCAGGTAGTCGGCGGCGAGCGCGGCGAGCTCGTCGGCCGAGGGCGGCGCGGCAGGGTCCTGCGGCAGCACGTAAGCGACCAGGCGCGGGTCGCCGGGCCGGTCGGCGCGGACGACGACGACCGCGTCGCGCACCTGCGGGTGCTCGCCGACGACGGCCTCGATCTCGCCCAGCTCGATGCGGAATCCGCGCACCTTGACCTGGGTGTCGAGCCGGCCGAGGAACTCGATCTCGCCGTCGTGCCGGTAGCGCGCGCGGTCGCCGGTGCGGTAGAGGCGCGCGCCCGGCTCGCCGCGCAGGGCGGCGAACGGGTCGGGCAGGTACTGGGGCGCGGTCAGCCGCGGCGCCGCGGCGTAGCCGAGCGACAGGCACTCGCCGCCGATGTAGAGGTCGCCCGCCACGCCGGGGGGGCAGGGTTCCATCCACGGATCGAGCACGTGGTAGCGGGCGTTGTCCATCGGCCGGCCGTAGGGGATCGACGTCCAGCCGGGGTCGATCCCGCGCACCACGTGGTAGTTCGACCATACGGTCGCCTCGGTGGCCCCGCCCAGGGCGACGACCTCGGCCCGCGGGAAGGCCTCGCGCACCCGGTCCGGCAGGCCGAGCGGCACCCAGTCGCCGGAGAGGAAGACCCGGGCGAGCGCCGGCTCGTCGCCCTCGGCCGGCGGGGTGAAGTAGGGGACGAGCTGCTGCAACGCCGCGGGCGCCGAGTCCCAGAAGGTCACCCCCTCGTCGCGGAGGACGCGCGCCAACCGCTGCGGGTCGGCGCGCTCCTCGTCGGTGGCCAGGCGGACGACGCCGCCGGCGGCGAGGGTGCCGAAGACGTCGTAGACCGACAGGTCGAACGACAGCGCGGTGACGAAGAGGAGCTTGCCGCCCGGTCCGACCGCGAAGCGGCGGTTGACCCAGTCGACGAGCTGGCGCGCGCCGCCGTGGCGCACCATGACCCCCTTCGGCCGGCCGGTCGAGCCGGAGGTGAAGATCACGTAGGCGAGGTCCTCCGGGCCGGCGGCGGGCGGCGGCGGGCCGGCCGGCGCCTCGCGGTCCGGGCGGCTCACCGCCACCCCCGCGGCCTCGACGGGCGCGGCGCCGCCGTCGTCGAGCAGGACGGCCGCCAGCGGGAGGTGCCGCTCGCCGTTCCCCGCCGCCACCTGCGCGAGCTTGGGCAGGGTCTCCGGCTCGGCGATCACGCAGCGGACGCGGTGGCGGCGGAGGATCCAGCGGATGCGCTTGGCCGGCCGGTCCTTGTCGAGCGGCACGTAGGCGGCGCCGGCCTTGAGCACGGCGAGGACCGCCTCGACCATCCGCGGCGAGCGGCCGAGGTGGACGCCGACGAGGTCGCCCGGCCCGAGGCCGAGCGAGCGCAGGTGGCAGGCCAGCCGGTTCGCCCGCGCGTCGAGCTCGCCGTAGGTCCAGCGGGTGCCGGGGCAGACGACCGCCGGGGCGTCGGGCGCCGCGGCGGCGCGCTCCTCGAACGGCCGGTGGAGGCAGCCGGCGGCGGTCTCCGCCGCGGTGTCGTTCCACTCGACGAGGAGCTGGTGGCGGAGCGCCCGGCCGACGACCGGCAGCGTGCGCACCGGCCGTCCGGGGGCGTCGAGGGCGGCGGCGAGGAGGGTCTCGTAGCCGGCGAGCAGCCGCGCGACGGTGGCGTGGTCGAACAGGTCGCGGGCGAAGTCGGCGTGGAGCGACCAGCGCCCGTCCCGGCGGCGGGCGGTCAGCGCGAGGTCGTACTTCGCCGTCCCGGTGTCGACGGGCAGCCGGGTCGAGGTGCAGCCGGGCAGCGGCAGGGGAGCCTCGTCGCCCTCGGCGAGCAGGAGCATCACCTGGAGCAGCGGGTTGTGGCTCGGCTCGCGAGCGACTCCCATCGCCTCGACCAGCCGCTCGAAGGGGAGGTCCTGGTCGGCGAAGGCGGCGAGGGCCGCCTCCCGGGCCGCGGCGACCAGCGCGATGAACGGACGCTCCGGGTCGACCGCGAGGCGCAGCGGCAGGGTGTTGGCGAACAGCCCGACGAGGTCGGCCAGCCGCGGGTCACGCCGGTTGGCGACCGCGGTGCCGAAGACCAGGTCGCGCACCCCGGTCTGGCGGCCGAGGAGGGCCGCGAAGGCGGCGGCGAGGACCATGAACGGCGTCGCCTCGGCGGTGCGGGCGAGCCGCTCGAGGGCGGGCCCGACCTCCGCCGGCAGGTCGCGCTCGGCGGTGCCGCCGCGGTGGCCCTGCTCCACCGGGCGGGCGCGGTCGGCCGGCAGCTCGAGGAGGGCGGGCGCCCCGTCCAGCCGCTCCCGCCAGCGGGAGAGCAGGCGATCGAGGGCGTCGCCGGAGAGCGCCTCGCGCTGCCACACCGCGTAGTCGCCGTACTGGACCGGGAGCTCCGGCAGGTCCGCCGCCACGCCCCGCCGGCGGGTGGCGTAGAGGGCGGCGAGGTCGCGGCCGAGGACCGCGAGCGACCAGCCGTCGGCCACGGTGTGGTGCAGGGTGAGGAGCAGCAGGTGCTCCTCGTCCCCGACGCGGACGAGGGTGGCGCGGAAGAGCGGGCCGCGGGCGAGGTCGAAGGGGGTGCG
>Ga0214468_1000583_pt1 | contig 11487 bp, 11 predicted proteins | sample RVTome_9_FD_187334 | JGI IMG/M metagenome (GOLD analysis project Ga0214468, IMG submission 187334) | Soil microbial communities from uranium-contaminated site in the Upper Colorado River Basin, Wyoming, United States - RVT155D38 HiSeq ...
TATCTTTGATCCCTTTGGTCCCCAGCACCTCCTGCGCTCGGGCCAACTGCTCTTCGTCGATCTCCAGCGATGTGCGTCGCACGAGGAGACGATAGCATAAACGGCAAGCCTCCTTTCATGCTTTCGGTTGAGCAGATTTATGCCGGCGGGCGGCGGCCGTCCGCGCCGGCGATCGGGACGGCGCCCTCGGGGCCGAGCTGGACAGAGTTAGGCCCTCTTAGCTTCACGGTCTCGGCTCTTCCGGTTCCTGCTCTTGGGCTGAAAGCTCCGAAAGAGGGATCGTTCCAAACACGGTGATAGTCGATGCAGCATCGTTACGGAGAAACCCGCGAAGAAGACCCCAGTCCTTGCAGGTGATCTGTTCGTGAATGCTCCTCAATACGGGAAGCATCGCCTCGGCTGCTACATCCCGTGAGGCGTGAGAAGCGAGACGGTGAAGTTCGTGCACGTCAACGTCAACGAGCCGAGCAAGTCGCTGAATGTCGTTCCTTCGCCAGACTTCCTGAGCAGCTTCCTCTCCGCGAGTAGATGCGGTCAGCTCTCGGAGTTCCTCGAGCCGACGCTGCGCTGGGACCACCTCCTGGTGAAGGGCCCCTTTGCGGGACCACCATTCTCGCAGGCCCTGCAGGATCACGGCTGTTCCAGAGCTCGAGATTCCAGCTCGTACAAGATCGTGCTTGATGGCGTCGGCACGTTCGGGACCATAATGAAGCGCGTGACGAGCAAAGACGTACCACATCGGAAACACGTCGGGGTCCTCAGACCCGTCGAGTATGGGTACGGCGACCTCCCGATCCGCCGGCGAGGCCGCTGACCTCGCCAGCTCTCGTGCCCGGGAATGAGCTGCATTTGCCTTCGAGCGGAGCTCGGCCGGTGTCACATCGTCGCTCAAGGTCCACCAATAGGGCGAGTCGTCGGGATAGCCGGTCTGTTCCCAAAACACTCTCGGGTACAATCGTGGTTCCTGATTTGGGTGGCCCTGTGCTGGCTGGTGAGCGTGCGCAGGAACCCGCTTTTTCTTGCTCCCGAGCTCAGCCCGAAAGGCTGCGGAGTTCACTGCGTAGGTTACGCTGTTTCTAGCGATTTCCTCCCGCAAGAAGAACCGCAAGTGAATCCAGTCCCGGTACGTCATGCCATCCCGAAGACTCTTCGAGATCGGGATCATGGCCTCAGCATCCACTGGTCTGGTCGCCGACTCGACCAAAGCATTCAACTTCTCTTGCTCCCACCGAACCAGCTCGGCTAGCTTGAGCAGATCGTTAGCACGCCAGACTTGATCCACCGTCTCCTTGCCATGACGTTCCTCGGCAAGAGAGCGGAGTTCGAGAAGCTTCTCATGAGCCGCGATCAGATCCTCTGACATGGCGGTCCAGTCCCTCTGCCACCGCGCGAGTCCCTCGGCGACGAGCTCCGCCCCTGTCGAAGAGATGCTTGCACCCTCGAGCTCCCTTTGAATGGCGAGAGGGTCGGATCGGTACAGTTTGCCGAAGGCAGCGAGTGCCTCCCATAGGAGAAAGAGCTCAGGATCGGCTTTGCCATCCAGAACCAGGGTCAAACTCTCGCCTTGCTTCTTCAGAGACTTCATGCGGTCCCTGGCAATACCGTCTTCTTCGATTCCGTGAATCGCTCGATGGACCTTGGCACGAAACTCGGCTGGACCGAGGTCGTCACTCAACGTCCACCAGTACGGAGAATCATCGGGAAAACGGGTTTCCTCCCAGGAAGGCCTGTGCTCGAGATGTGGCTCGTCATTCCGTCCCGGCTTCGCAGCGTCGGCCAAGACCGGCAGGATGAGAGTCATCGCGACGTCCAGTCGAAGATGAAGCCCCAGGTAGGGGGCGCGTAACTTCTCGAGATCATTTGCTAAGAACGCCTGGGCGCCGTCCGTGCAGGTATCGGTCGAAGCGAATAAAGGAGGACCGAGACAAAGGGTGAATAGAGTAACGATAGCGACCGTTCTCATTCGCCCTTGCCTTTGTTGGCCCGAAGCTGGACCCGCAGCTGGTCGAGATCCCGAGGAATTTCTCCTTCAAGAAGGCTAGGGTAGGGTTGGGGATGAACTTGGCCGTTGACCACAGGGAAAGCACCGTAGGCGAGGAAGAACCTGACGTCGGGCTCCCACGTCGATCCCGTGATCAAGAACTGATCACCGGGCAATGGGTCTCTGAATTCGTCACGTTTATCCTGACAAACACTGACGCCCTCGATTCGAGCATGTCCACCACCAGACAAGATACCTACTACACTACCGATTCTCGGTGGCCTGGACTCGGGATCTGACGCCAGGATCTCTTCTGCGGTTAAGTAGTGGATTTGCACGACCTCCCCGACCCAAGGGCTCCAGCCGCTCACTATTCGTATGTGACGGCCAATTAATGAAATCGGAGCTCCCGATATCATCGCATGCAGGCTGGCGGCGTCGCTGGAAGAGCCCTGTCCACTGGAGCTCTCTGGCGAGAAACAGGCGACTCGACCCTCGCGAAACTCTGCGAGTGCGCTTTCTAAAACCCATTGTTGTAGTTCGTCCATGGGCAACCCATCTAATTCCTTCAGGCACTGCTCGGGTATAAAGATGGCTTCCTTGCGGTCATCGTCCTGCCAAAGAATGGTGCGCTCGAGCGAGGGACTATCGGATGGCGCCGCTCCGCAGGGCTCGTAGCCTGTTGAAAGAGCATAGCTCGCAGCAGGCAGCAAGACTGCAGCGAATCCAAGGAGAAAGTCTGCCCGTACCTTTATGAACTTTCTCCCGCTCGCGCGGAAAGCACTTGGTGTACTCCCTCGCCCTACCTGGGCGCGATGAGCGCCAGGGGGGGAGTCGGGTTTCAGAGGCAGTTGGTTCATCGCGGCCTCCTTGGTCTACTGAGCCGGAGCTTATGGCAACCTTGATCTCCGTGTCTGCGACGGTAAGAGAGTCCTGCAGGGATGTCAAGGTGGCTGCGGAAGAACGTGTTTCCCCTGTCGATCCTTCGCTGTGAGGACGATCTCTGCCCCGCGGATACCTTCGTTCCGATGGGCGGGGTGGGGGTGGTGGCCGGGGTGCGAGTCGTCGCCGGCCGCCGGTGCTGCGTTCACGAGGGGGTACGGAGCCGTCGGTCGGTCGGATGAATCGGCCGATGCTCCTGCCTGAACGCGAAGAGCCCCGGCCGGGGCCGGGGCTCGTGGAAAGCCGCCGCTCTCGCTGCGGCGGGTCTGGACGACAGCGGGCGATCAGTAGCCGTCGTCGGTCTCGCCGGCGGCAATGCCGGCCTCGCCGCCTTCGCCCGGCTCGACGGTCATCGTGTCCGTCGCGCCGGTGCCGGCGAGGGCGATCAGGCCGCAGGCCAGGCGGCCGCCGGCGTCGCCGGTCGGCTGGCTGGTGCAGTCGTCCTGGCCGGCGTGGAGGATCACCGCCTTGCCGAGGATCGACTCGACGAGGGCCGGGTCGAGCGTCATCGCGTCGCTCGTCATCTCGATCGTGGCCGTCCCGTCGTCCGCCACCTCGACGTTGCCGAGGTCGCCGACGTGGCGCGGCTGGTCCGGCGGGCAGGCGTGGTCGCTATCGACCGGGTTGAAGTGGCCGCCGGCCGAGGTGAAGTCGCCTTCGCAGATCCCGTTCTCGTGGATGTGGAAGCCGTGCATCCCCGCGGGGGCGCCCTGGATGTCGCCGCTCACCCGCACGCCGCCGGCCTCCTCGGTGAAGGTGATCGTGCCGGAGATGCCGGCGCCCTCGAGCGTGGCGGCGGCGGTCTGCCCCGGCGCGGGCACGGCCTCGGGCTCGGCGAGGGCCTCGACGGCCATCGTCTCCTCGGCGGGCTCTTCGGGCTCGGGGGCGCAGCCGGCGAGCGGCAGCGCGACGAGCGCGGCGGCGATCCACAGCGACCTCAGGTGTCGTGGTCTCAAAGTCTCCTCCTCCTCTTGCGAATCTGGGGGTTCTCGGTGCGGGAGGAGTATGCAACCGCCGTTCCGCGGACGGCGGGTGTGGGAGTGCCCTACTTCGGCAGCGACTTGAGCTCGAGCTGGAGGTTCGCCAGGTTGCGCTCGATGTGCATCTCGACCGGGGTCGCCGCCTCGTCCTCGGCCAGCCACAGCTCGAGCGAGCCCTTCCAGCGCCGGCCGTTCGGGGCGTCGTAGCCGCGGATCGTGAAGTGGCGGGTCGGGATCGTGCGGCCGGCGATCTTGCGCACCTCGCGGCCGCGCGGCACGACGATCACCGGGTAGATCTTGCCGTCCGACCAGATCTCCATCGGCCGCGGCTTGTCGGGCGGGTCGCGGCGGATCGACCAGATCCCCGAGACGATGTCGCGGACGCCGTCCTGCTCGATCTCCTGGCGCTTCGACTTCTTCTCGCCGCGCCACAAGTACGAGCTCCACGCCTCGCGCGCCTCGCCGGTCCGGGCGTCGACCCGCGAGCCGTACTGCCAGAACTCGCCCTCGCGGCTGTGCTCGGAGGTGATCAGGAGCTCGGCCTGGAGCTGGCCGTTCTTGCGCTCGAGGGTCATCACCCCGTCGCCGCTCGACGGCAGGAACATGCCGGCGATGCGTCCGACCAGGCGGCCGAGGCGCCAACGGTACTCGAGCTCTTCGCTCTGCGCCGGCGCGGCGCCGGCGGCGAGGGCGGGCAGGGCGAGCGCCGCGGCGAGGAGGAGGGCGGCGGCCGGCCGGACGCGGGAGCGGAGGGTCTTGGTCATGGTGAGGGTCGGAATCGTCTTCGTGTGGGGGGTCGTCGTCGGTCGCTGCGTACAACAGGGCGGCGGCCGGGTTCATGCCCGGCCGGGGCGGTGGTCGGGGCGGCCGCCCGCGGTCAGAACATCCCGAGCTCGAGGCGGGCGGCCTCGGACATCATGCTCGGGTTCCAGGGCGGGTCCCAGACCAGCTCGACCGTCGCCTCCTCCACCCCTTCGACCCCTTGCACTTTCTGCTCCACGTCGCCGGGGAGGCTGCCGGCGACCGGGCAGGCGGGGGAGGTCAGGGTCATCCGCAGGGCGACCTTGCCCTCGGGCTGGACGTCGATGTCGTAGATCAGGCCGAGCTCGTAGACGTCGACCGGGATCTCCGGGTCGTAGCAGGTCTTGATCGCGGCGACGATCCGCTGCTCGAGGTCCATCTCGGACTCGATGTCGATCGTCGGCACCTCGCGCGGCTCCGGCGCATCGGCCGCCGTCTCGGCGGCTGCGCCCGGCGTCGCCGCGGCGGTCTCGGGTGTGGTCTGAGGGGTCGTCTCGGAGTCGCTCATTCGGTGGTCACCTCCTCGTCCGCGCCGCGGAGCGCGGCGCGGAGCGTGTGCCAGGGCAGGGTGGCGCACTTGACCCGGATCGGGTAGCGGCGCACGCCGCCGAAGACCGCGAGCTTGGCCACGGCCGGGTCGTCGCCGTCGCCGCCCTCCTCGCCCGCGCCGGGCGCGTCCTCGTCGCCGGCGACCAGGCGGTGGAAGCGCTCGAACAGCGCCTCGGCCTCGGCGACCGGCCGGCCGGCGACGGCCTCGGTCATCAGCGACGCCGAGGCGACCGAGATGGCGCAGCCCGAGCCCTCGAAGCCGGCGCGCTCGACCACCCCGTCGCGCACCGACAGGGCGAGCTCGAGCTTGTCGCCGCACAGCGGGTTGTCGCCACGCGCCGAGCGGTTCGCCCCGGCGAGCGGTCCGAAGTTCCGCGGCCGCTGGCTGTGGTCCAGGATCACCTCCTGGTAGAGCTCGGAGAGGGCGCTCATCGTCTGCTCATCGCCCGAAGATCTCCCGCGCCCGGACGACGCCGCGAACTAGCGCGTCGACGTCCTCGCGGTCGTTGTAGAAGGCGAACGAGGCGCGCGTCGTCGCCGCCAGGCCCAGCCGGTCCATCAGCGGCTGGGCGCAGTGGTGGCCGGCGCGGACCGCGACCCCTTCGGAAGCGAGGACCGTGCCGACGTCGTGCGGATGGGCGCCGTCGACGACGAAGGAGAGGACGCCGAGCTTCTCGGGCGCGGTGCCGACGACGTGGACGCCGGGGATCTCGGCGAGCCGGGCGGTGGCCTCGGCGAGCAGCCCCTCCTCGTGGGCGGCGGCCGCGGCCATCGCTCCCCCGGCGTCGAGCGCCTCGAGGTACTCGACCGCGGCGGCGAGGCCGACCGCGCCCGCGACGTGCGGCGTGCCCGCCTCGAAGCGGGCCGGCGGCGGCGCGTACTCGGTGCCGGCGAAGGCGACCGAGCGGATCATCCCGCCGCCCCCCTGGAACGGCGGCATCGCCGCCAGGTGGTCGCCGCGCGCCCACAGCGCGCCGATCCCGGTCGGCCCGAACATCTTGTGCCCGGAGATCGCGTAGAAGTCGCAGCCGAGGGCGGCGACGTCGACCGGCCCGTGCGGCACCGCCTGGGCGCCGTCGACGAGCACCGGGACGCCGCGCTCGCCGGCGAGCCGGCAGACCTCCGCGACCGGCACGACCGTGCCGAGCGCGTTCGACACGTGGGCGACGGCGACCATCTTCGTGCGCGGTCCGATCCGCCGGGCCAGCTCGTCGACGAGAAGCGCGCCCCGGTCGTCGATCGGCGCCGCCACCAGCCGGGCGCCCGCCTCCGCGCAGACGATCTGCCACGGGACGACGTTCGCGTGGTGCTCGAGCTCGGTGACCAGGACCTCGTCGCCCTCGGACAGCCGCGGCCGCAGGAAGCTCCGCGCCACCAGGTTGATCGCCTCGGTCGTGCCGCGCACGAAGACGACGTCCCGCGGCCGCGGTGCGCCGAGCCAGCGCCCCACCGTCGCCCGCGCCCCCTCGTAGGCGGCGTCGGCGCGGGCGGCGATCGGGTGGATGCCGCGGTGGACGTTCGAGTACGAAACCGAGTAGAAGTCCGACACCGCGTCGATCACCGCCCGCGGCTTCTGGGCCGACGCGGCGCTGTCGAGGTAGGCGAGGCGCGGCTCGTAGAGGCCGGGCGTGAAGACCGGGAAGTCGCGCCGTACCCCCGCGACGTCGAAGGCGGGCGCCGCCGGGACCGGCCTGGGGAGCGGCTGGGCCATCAGACCGCCTGCCGGACGACCTCGCCGCGGGGCAGGCGGGCGAAGAGCAGCTCCTCGAGGTCGCGACGCACCGGCTCGATCTTGATCCGGCCGACGATGTCGCTGGCGAAGGCGTAGGTCAGCAGGCTCTTGGCCGCCGCCTCGCCGATGCCGCGCGAGCGCAGGTAGAAGACCGCCTCGTCGTCGAGCTGGCCGACGGTCGACCCGTGCGTGCAGCGGACGTCGTCGGCGAAGATCTCGAGCTGCGGGTTCGAGCTGGCGAGTGCGCCGCGGGAGAGGAGCAGGTTGCGGTTCGACTGCTTGGCGTCGGTCTTCTGCGCCCCCGGGTGGACGTGGATCAGCCCGTTGAACACCGAGCGCGCCTTGCCGTCGAGCACCCCCTTGTACAGCTCGTAGGAGTTGCAGTGCGGCGCGACGTGGTCGATCCGCATGTGGTTGTCGACGAGCTGCTCGCCGCGCACCAGGTACAGGCCGTTGAGCGTGCACTCGCAGCCGGGCTCGGCGAGCACGCCGTTGACGTCGTTGCGGCAGATCGCGCCGCCGGTCGACACCGCGTGCGAGAAGAAGCTCGAGTCGCGGTCCTGGCGCACCTGGAGCGTCGAGAGGTGGTACGCCTCGACGCTCTCGTGCTGCACCTTGTAGTGGTCGACGACGGCGCCGGGGCCGAGGACCACCTCGGCGACCGGGCAGGTCAGGTAGCGCGCGTCCTCGCCGGCGCCCGCCCAGGTCTCCACCACCGTCGCCCGGCTCGCCTCCTCGGCGACCACGAGCAGGCGCGGGTAGGAGACCGGCGGCTCGGCGCCTTCGGGGCCGGCGGTCGAGAGGAAGACCAGGTGGATCGGCCGCTCGACGACCGCGTTGCGCGGTAGGTGGACGAGGGCGCCGTCGGCGAAGAAGGCGGTGTTGAGCGCCACGAACGGGTGGTCGTCGAAGCCGGCGTGGCGGCCGAGGTGTGCCTCGGCGAGCTCGGGCACCTCCTCGAGCGCCGCCGCCAGGCTGCCGACGCGCACACCCTCGGGCAGGCCGTCGAACGCCGACAGCGCGCGCGAGAAGAAGCCGTCGACGAAGACGAGCTGCGCCGCGCCGTCGAAGACGTGGGGCGCGAGCGCCGTCTCCTCGACGCTGCCGGCGCCGGTGGCGCGGCGGAACGGGTGCTGCGAGACCGGGCGGACGTCGGTCTTCCGCCACTGCTCCTGGCGCAGGTGGGGGAAGCCGATCTCGGCGAAGCGGTCGATGGCCCGGCGGCGGAGCTCGGCGACCCAGGCCGGCTCGCCGGCCGGCCGGCCCCCGGCGAAGGCCGCGAAGTCCTCGACGTAGTCGGCGCGGCGGTCGGGGTGCTCGATGGCGGCGGGGCGCGGGCGGCCGGAGCGCGCGGCCGAGCCCTCGGTCGGCGGCTGGTCGCGGAGCGCCGGCTCGGCGGCCTGGGGCACGGCCTTCTCGTCCAGCGTCTCGTCCAGCGTCTCGTCCAGCTTCTCGTCTACTTCGGTGGCGGTGGCGGTGGCGGTGGCGGTCGGCGGCATCGCGCTCACCTCACGCCCCCGCGGCGACCGGCTGGGCCGCCGCCTCGGTGCCCGCCGTCGGCTCGAGCCAGGCGTAGCCCTTCTCCTCGAGCTCGACCGCCAGCTCCGGGCCGCCGGAGCGGGCGATCCGGCCGTCGACGAGCACGTGGACGGCGTCGGGCACGACGTAGTTGAGCAGGCGCTGGTAGTGGGTGATGACGACGAAGGCGCGGTCCGGGCCGCGGAGCTGGTTCACCCCGTCGGCGACGACCTTCAGCGCGTCGATGTCGAGCCCCGAGTCGGTCTCGTCGAGGATGGCGAGCCGCGGCTCGAGCACGCTCATGTGGAAGATCTCGTTGCGCTTCTTCTCGCCGCCCGAGAACCCCTCGTTGACCGGCCGGTTGAGGAGCGTCTGGTCCATGTCCACCAGCTTCATCCGCTCCTTGACCAGGGTGAGGAAGTCCATCGCGTCGATCGCGGACTCGCCGCGGTGCTTGCGGATCGCGTTGAGCGCCGCCTTGAGGAAGTAGGTGTTCGACACCCCGGGGATCTCCACCGGGTACTGGAAGGCCATGAACACGCCCTCGCGCGCCCGCTCCTCGGGGTCGAGCTCGAGCAGGTCGTGGCCGTCGTAGGTCACCGAGCCGCGGGTGACCTCGAAGTCCTCGCGCCCGGCGAGCACCTGGGCCAGGGTCGACTTGCCCGACCCGTTCGGGCCCATGATCGCGTGCACCTCGCCGGGCTCGACCGCGAGGTCGATCCCCTTGAGGATCTCCTGCCCCTCGACCCCCGCGTGGAGGTCCTTGATCTCGAGCAACGCCATCGGATTCGTCTCCTCTGTATCTGCTAGCGGCCGCCACGGGCCGCGGATCGTTTTCGTTCTCGTCGGTTTCGTCTTCGGTTCGCGGACCGGTCCGGGTGGCCCGCGGCGGGCCGGCCTCAGCCGACGCTGCCCTCGAGGTTGACCTCGAGCAGCTTTTGCGCCTCGACGGCGAACTCCATCGGCAGCTCGCGGAAGACCTCCTTGCAGAAGCCGTTGACGATCATCGACACCGCGTTCTCGGTGTCGATGCCGCGCGAGTTGCAGTAGAAGATCTGGTCCTCGCCGATCTTCGAGGTCGAGGCCTCGTGCTCCATCCGCGCGGTCGGGTTCTGGACGTCGATGTAGGGGAAGGTGTGCGCCCCGCAGTCCTCGCCGATCAGCATCGAGTCGCACTGCGAGAAGTTGTGCGCGTTGTCCGCCCCGCGCAGGATGCGCACCTGGCCGCGGTAGGTGTTCTGGCCGCGGCCGGCCGAGATCCCCTTCGAGACGATCGTCGAGCGGGTGTCCTTGCCGATGTGGATCATCTTCGTCCCGGTGTCGGCCTGCTGGCGCCCCTTGGTCAGGGCGACCGAGTAGAACTCGCCGACCGAGCCGTCGCCCTTGAGGATCACGCTCGGGTACTTCCAGGTGATCGCCGAGCCGGTCTCGACCTGGGTCCAGGAGATCTTCGACCTGCGCCCCTCGCACTTGCCGCGCTTGGTGACGAAGTTGTAGACGCCCCCCTTGCCGGTCTCGCGGTCACCGGGGTACCAGTTCTGGACCGTCGAGTACTTGATCTGCGCGTCGTCCAGGGCGACGAGCTCGACGACCGCCGCGTGGAGCTGGTTCTCGTCGCGCATCGGGGCGGTGCACCCCTCGAGGTAGGAGACGTAGGCCCCCTCCTCGGCGATGATCAGCGTGCGCTCGAACTGGCCGGTGTTCATCGCGTTCATCCGGAAGTAGGTCGACAGCTCCATCGGGCAGCGCACGCCCTTGGGCACGTAGACGAACGAGCCGTCGGAGAAGACCGCCGAGTTGAGCGTGGCGTAGAAGTTGTCGCTGTAGGGGACGACCGAGCCGAGGTACTTCTGGACCAGCTCCGGGTGGTCGTGCACCGCCTCGGAGAAGGAGCTGAAGATCACCCCCATCTCCTCGAGCTTCGCCTTGAAGGTGGTCGCCACCGAGACGCTGTCGAAGACCGCGTCGACCGCGACGCCGGCGAGCATCTCCTGCTCGCGCAGCGGGATGCCGAGCTTCTCGTAGGTGGCGAGCAGCTCGGGGTCGACCTCGTCGAGGCTCTTCGGGCGGTCGGCGGCCGACTTCGGGGCCGAGTAGTAGGAGATCGCCTGGAAGTCGATCTTCGGGTAGTGGACGTTCGGCCAGGTCGGCTCCTCCATGGTCAGCCAGTGCCGGTAGGCCCGCAGCCGCCACTCGAGCATCCACTCGGGCTCGTCCTTCTTCGCCGAGATCAGCCGGACGACGTCCTCGTCGAGACCGGGCGGGACGGTGTCCTGCTCGATGTCGGTGACGAAGCCGAACTTGTAGTCCTGTCCGGCGAAGTCCTCGAAGACCTGGGTCGCTGTCGGTGCTGGCATGACGTCTCCGTGTCGTGTTTCTCTTGCGTCGTCGTCTCTACGTGGGATACCGGGCTCGGCCGGCCCGTGCCCGCGGCCCGCTCAGCGGCCGGCGCCGAGGGTCACCAGCCGCCCGCCCGCCTCGGCGGCGATCCCCGGCGGCAGCGGCCGGGCCATGTCGGCCAGCCGCAGGCCGTCGAGGGCGTGGCGGATCGCGCCGTTGATCAGCTGCCAGTTGCTGCGCAGGGGGCAGACCGCCTCCTGCACGCACTCGCCGGGAGAATCGTCGATGCACTCGGTGATCGCGATCGGCCCCTCGAGGGCGGCGATGATCTGGGACACCGTGATCGCCTCGGCGTCGCGGGCCAGCGCGTAGCCGCCGTGGACCCCGCGGTGCGACACCAGCAGCCCCTCCCGGACCAGGCTCTTGAGGATCTTGCTGACCATCGGCAGCGGCAGCTGCGTCTCGGCGGCCAGGTCCGGGGCGTTGAACAGCCGCCCCGGCTGGTCGGCCAGGTAGGTGAGCAGCACGATCCCGTAGTCGGTCGTCTTGGTGATCCGGATCATGCCGCGCCTGGTGTCCTCGCCGATCGTCCTCGTGGTCCTCGGAGCTTCGTGCGTCGACCTGCGCCGGGAGAGCTCCCGCCG
>Ga0214468_1000585_pt1 | contig 11443 bp, 8 predicted proteins | sample RVTome_9_FD_187334 | JGI IMG/M metagenome (GOLD analysis project Ga0214468, IMG submission 187334) | Soil microbial communities from uranium-contaminated site in the Upper Colorado River Basin, Wyoming, United States - RVT155D38 HiSeq ...
TCTGGTTTGCCTTTGTCGGCTCTGTGATCATCCTCGCCCTGATCTGGCGTGAACTGGCCCACATCGCCGACGCCGGAGTTCCCCGAGATGGCCCTTGAATTGGCGTCAAACGCCAATCCTCCGCTGGACAAGAAGACGAAGTGACGCCACGACACCGATGAGGTCGCGACCCGCTGGGGACAAGCGTCGCCCCGGCCGGGTCCCGGCCGACGACTTCGGCGCCGCCCCTAGCGCCGGTTCGGTTTCATCGCGGCGATCATCGGGCCCACCTCTCTGGCATCGCCCGCCCAGCCGTCGGCACCGAGACGCCGCGCACTCTGATCGTCGGCGATCGCCGCACCCCCGACCATCACCGGCGCTGAGCCGACGGCGTCGCGGATCGAGGCTATGAGAGATGCGGCGGCGTCCAGTCGCTCGCTGTCCACGATGCCGAGCGCTACCGCTGAGAGGTCCTCGATGCCATCCAGCGCCGACAGCATGGCCGGTGCCGGGGTATCGGCCCCCAGGTTGAGCACCCGGTACCCGTCGGAGCGAAGGATGTCGGCCAGCATGGCCAGACCCAGGTCATGACGCTCACCTGCGGGCATGGCGATCACGACCGTGCCTTTGGTCCGACCCCGACTGGCGAATCTGGGCCCGAGACGACCGATGATCCCGGCGGCGACGTTACTGGCCAGGTGCTCGTCTTCGACACCGATCTCTCCGCCTTCCCACAGGCGGCCAATGCTGTGCAACACCGGGGTCAATACATCGCAGTAGAAGTCGCGAGGCTCCATCCCCGATGCGATGGCGGCCTCGACCACACCCCAGCTGCCGCCGTCATCCCCGGCGAGCATCCGTGCCTGTAGCCGTTTGTGCCACGGAGCGGAGCGCTTGCGGGCCGGCACCGATGGGGTGGTGTCGAGCCGGTCCAGATCGGCCGGGTCGATACGCCAGCTGGAGCCTTCCTTTCGCGCCGGGAGCATGCCGAGCCGCACATACCGGTACACGGTCATGTAGTGCACCCCCAACCTCTGGGCTGCTTCGCCGATGGTGAGCGGGGCGTCGGAGGGGCTCATGGAGAGTATTTTGGCGCTAAACCGGGTCCGGCCCGGGCCATTCGACCCGCAAAAGCGACTTCCCTCAAACGGCGAGGGTCCCGCCGAACACCTGCCAGGCCAGCGCCGACTTGGCTACCAGGCTCAAGACCACATAAGCCCTCTCACCGCGCAGGTAGTCGCTCCATTGGCCTACCTGCCGGTACTGGAGCCACATGTTCAGGGCGAACACGTTGAAGAAGACAAACAGGGAGATGAAGATCCCGTAGACGAAACCCGGAGGTCGGGCCGCGCTGCCCGGGGTGAAGAGGTAGAAGCCGATGGCCACCCAGGGGATGATTCCGGGGATGCAGCCAAGCCAGAAGGGGAGCAGCGATCCGCCCGGGCGCTCGTACTTCTCCTGCACCGCACCGAAGAAGATCATCGCGGCGTTGACCCCGAACAACGCGATCAGCGCGGCCACATCACCGATGCCGGTGAGCAGTGCGATCAGCACGATCATCACCGAGGAGGAGAGCGAGTACTCGACCCAGCGGAAGTTGTTGCGACGGTTGGCCAGCCCGGCGGTGTATCGCTCGAAGAAGCCGGGAGAGGAGATCAATAGGTGGAAGAACGCTGAGATGAGGAGGAAGACGGCCACGCCCCATGCCAGGGATATGTCGGCGAGCCCGACCGGATCACCGGGGGGAGAACCGGGGGGCCCCTCGAGATAGGTCGCTGTCACCGGCAAGGTGAAACCGTTGGCCAAAAAGAGGATGGCGGCGGCCTGGAGAGCGTGGAGCACTCCCATCGCCCCGTTGAAACGGCGCAGACCGCGCATCTGTGCGGGCCAGGCGGCATCGGGCTTCGGTGCGTCGATGGTCAATGTTATGCCTTTCTCAGGGGAGTGGGTGGGCCCCGGTTGGCACCGAGACCCACCCACTTCGTCCGCGTCTGGGAGGAATCAGACGCTCAGCCGGGAACGATCACCTCGTCGATGACGTGGATAACGCCGTTGGAGGCGAGGACATCGGTGGCAATCACCTCGGCGTCGTTGATGAGCACCTTCCCGTCCTCGACACGAATGGACACCGATCCGCCTTCCACAGTCTGGGCCGAGTCGAGCTCGACCACCTGCTCGGCAGTCACCGCTCCGGGCACCACGTGGTAGAGCAGCACCTGGGTCAGGGCCTCGGTATCGGCGAGCAGAGCGTCGAGGGTGCCTTCGGGCAAGGCCGCGAAAGCCTCATCGGTCGGGGCGAAGACAGTAAAGGGTCCATCGCCCTCGAGGGTCTCGACCAGTCCGGCTGCCTCCACTGCGGTGAGCAGCGTGCTGAAGTCGCCCGCCGCCTCGGCGACCTCGACGATGTCACCCATCTCGGCCTCTTCCATGGTCATCGAGGGGGGCAGGATCACCTGGTCGATGACGTGGATCACGCCATTGGAGGCGGCCACGTCGGTCGCGATCACCTCGGCCTGGTTGACCTTGACCGAGTCGCCTTCGACGGAGATGGCGATGTCCTCGCCCTGCGCCGTGGTCGCACTGTCCAGCTCGATGACATCCGATGCCATCACCTCACCGGGCACCACGTGGTAGAGCAGTACCTGGCTCAGCGCTTCGCTATCGGCGAGCAGCGAGTCGAGCGTGCCCTCGGGGAGGGCGGCGAAGGCTTCGTCGGTGGGAGCAAAGACCGTGAAGGGCCCTTCCCCTTGCAGCGTCTCGACCAACCCGGCCGCCTCGACCGCGGTGAGCAGCGTGGAGAAGTTCCCCGCCTCGGTGGCGACGCCGACGATGTCGGCCGGCTCCGGCTCCGGAGCCGGGGTAGTGGAGGTCGCCGGGGCGACCGTGGTCGCTGTCGTCGAATCCGAGCTCGCGGCGGCCCCCCCGCAAGCGGCGATCAGACCGGCCATCAAGGCCCAGAGGAGTATCAGCTTTCGTTTCATGTGCTTCGTTCCTTTCGTAGTTGGGAAGCGGAGAGGAGTTTTAGTACTAAATACCGAGCATGTCAAGAAGACCGATCAGAAAAGTCGGAAGAAGCCAGCTCAGAGGGTCAAGGATGGTGGTTTGAGCAACGCCCGGTAGGGGTGCCGGCACGCCCTGCAGGGCGCCCTTGCCGGGCTCAGATCACGAGGTGTCGAAGTCCCCGGCCACGGGGAGCCAGTTCGCTCCGCCCCAGATATACCGGACGTTGGCGACCCCGTCATCGTTGCTGAAGCGGAAGTACAAGGTGCTGTTGACGGGGCGAAACACTGCGGGGGAGTCCATGCCGTCCCCGTTCCAGTCGTGGGCGAAGAGCCGGTCGCCCGGATCGCCATAGACAAAGGTGTTGTCAGCGATCCCCTGCGTGTTGCTGTCCCGGTAGTAGACCTTGCCCGTCGACTCGCGGTGCAGTCCCACGGTGTCGATCCCGTCTCCGTCGAAGTCGCCGACGAACGGCTTGTCCCCGGGATCGCCGAACAGGTACGAGTATTCGGCTTGGCCGAGACCTCCGTCTTTGCTTCCCAGCTCGTTTATCACATAGACCCTGGTCTCCGAGGGTCGGTAGATGGAGATGGTGTCCACTCCGTCCCCGTCGAAGTCACCGGCGAGGGGGATGTCGCCGGGGTTGCCGAAGAAGAAGCGGATGTCGGCGATCCCCTGTGTGTTGGAGTTGCGGAGATAGACGTAACCGTCCGACTGGCGGTAGAGACCTGGGGTCTCGATCCCGTCGCCGTCCCAGTCGCCGAGGAACGGGTAGTCACCGGGTGACCCGTAGTAGAAGCTGGTCACCGCAGCATCCCGATCCCGCAGGTACCAGATGCCCGTCGAGGGATCGACCAAACCCACCGGATAGGGGTTCAACGGCTGCCAGGCCGGGTCGAAGCCGAAGGCAGAGTCGTCGGTCAGGTTTACCAGGTCGGAGCCATCCGGGCTCGTCGTGTAGAAGTCGAGCGGAATCGTATTGAGGCGCCCCATCACCGAGATGATCCTGCGGCCATCCGGAGACCATGCCGGGAAGGCGGATCGATCGAATCCACTCGGGATCGGCAGCCTCACGACCTCCGAACCGTCTGCAGCCACCAGCACCGTTTGCACCTCGAGACCGTGAGTGCTGACTTCACCGATCACGATGCGCCTGCCGTCCGGCGACCAGTCTGGGGGGTTCAATGTCCAGCTGGTGCTGGGCATCATCTCCGGGAGTTGCAGGGCGGTCGCGTCGGTAGTGAAGAGCTGGGCGAATGCCGCGGTTGGAGTGCCGCCCTGATAGTGACGTACAAAGGCCAACCGCGCCCCGTCGGGCGACCATGCCGGTGACCGATCAACGATGGCCACGGTTGTCGGTGGGGTGCTGATCGGAACGCGTGGATGGTCGTCCGTAGCCGGGTCGGTGACTCTGATCTCGCCTCCGGTCAATCGCAGCACGTAAACGCTGCCGTTTCGGGTGAGGGCGATTGCGTGTCCATCCGGAGACCAGGCAGGGTCCTCGCCTGAGGTGAGCAGCCTGACATCCGAGCCGTTGGCGTCCATTATGTAGATGGCGGACTCCCCGGAGCGGTCGGAGGCGAAGGCGATCTGACGGCCGTCAGGGGACCAGGCGGGGGACGAGTCCCTCGCCGGGTTCTGGGTCAAGTTGACCAGGTCGGACCCGTCTGAGTCCATCAGGTAGATCTCGGCGTTGCCGTCCCGATCCGTGACGAATGCGATCTTCCCGTTCTGGCCCGACACGGTGGCTGGAGCCGGCAGGGCGATCGGGACGATCGTGAGTACGAGCAACGCAATGGTGAGCCGACTCCACGACGACCGAGCAGTAGCCATTTCATTTCCTCCTGGGCCGAGACCGACCCATCGGACGACCGGCCCTCACCTCAACCTATGTGCCCTGATCTCGGTCACATAGGGCCGAATGTCACGACCAGAACGGCTCGGCTCGCTGGTGCGAGATGGAGCCGTTTTCCTCTACCCCCCGAGTGACCCGTGCGGTATGTGTGAAGTGAAAGGAGCCGTCGTGCGCAATAGAGCACGATCATGGTTCGCCATCATCGTGGCACTCGGGCTCATATGGCTCGCAGTGCCCGCACAGGGCCAGGAAACCGGCGGCATCTCCGGCGTCTTGACCGATTCGAGCAACGGCGCTCCGATAGCTGGTCAGACCGTGGTTGCCGAAGGTCCCAGCGGAGGGGGCAGCAGCGTCACTGCAGCTGATGGCTCATACACCATCAGCGGTCTGGGAGGTGGGTCCTTCGCGGTCGGCACCGGCAATTGGGTCGGTTCAACGTATTCTGACTACGTCCAGAGCTGGTGGCCGGGCGTGATGGAGCGCTCCGCCGCAGGGGTCGTGACGGTCGAGGCGGGACAGGTCACCGACGGGATCGACCTGGCGACTCGTCTCGGAGGGGTGGTCACCGGCAAGGTGATCAACGCCTGGAACGAGTATCCAATCTATCCGGGATGGGTCCGGGCCCGGCCCGCAGGAATGTGGGCGGGGGATTGGAGCTATCGGATCGATACCGACGGCACCTACCGGATCGGCGGCTTGAGCGGCGCCTATCAGCTCACCGTCAGTCAGGAACGCTACCTCCTCTACGACAGCGAGCCGTTCAGCATCGGACCGGGTGAGAAGCTCACCATCGACATTGCGCTCACTCCGGCCGAAGGGACGCCATATGCCACCATCTCCGGCGTCGCCTGCGAGGCGGAGTCGGCGGCTACCGGGTGCTGGATCCCCGATCCCGAGGATGGGACGACGATGATCCCGCTGATGGGAGTCACGGTCGAGGCGCGGAACCCGGAAGGGAAGCTGCTCGGGACCACCACCACTGATATGTCTGGATGGTTCATGTTGGAGGAGCTGATCCCGGGGACCATCGTGGTGACGATGCCGGAGGCTCCAGCCGGGATGGAGACTCTCGAGCCCCTTACCTATACCTTGGCCTACGACGAGTACGTTTGGGATGCCGAGTTGATGGCGCAGCGGGTCGGGGTCCATCTCGTGCTCGAGTCGTGGCTCACACAGGGCGAACCCGAGGTGAGTCAGGAAACCGAGTTCCACCTGGAGGCAGTCTTCGCCTCGACGCAGGAGTCGGTGGATCCCTTCGACGTGACGGGCGTGACCGTCTCGGTCTTCCTCCCCGATGGCCTCGAGTACGTGACCCACAGCGGCGACGGCCCATTCGATCCCGGCTCCGGTATCTGGACCATCCCTGAGCTGCCATACCTCGGCCGAGCCGAGATGACGATCGTTCTCGACGCGGGCGCGGAGGGTGTGTTCCGGCCTCATGCCGAGGTGGCTTCCTCCGACTGGCCGGATCCCGGTGCCGTGTTCGGGGATGGCCGCGGCGACGACTTCACCTCCCAGCGAGTCGAAGTGAGCCCGGTCGAGGTGCCGACGGTCGAAGAGGCGGTGATCGGCGGTCGGGTGTGGAGAGACGCCAACGACGACGGAATCAGGGATGACGACGAAGCCGGGCTCGCCGAGGTGACCGTGATCGCAATCGGTGAGGCGGGCACAAGCCGATCCGTAGTGACCGGCAGCGACGGGAGTTACCGGATGACAGAGCTCGCCGAGGGGTCCTACCAGGTGGTCCTGGACGAGGAGACCCTGCCCGACGATGTGGTCGCGCCCGAGGCGTTGGCGGTGACTCTCGGGCCGGAGACCGTTCTCACCGATACCGACTTCGCCTGCGTCGAGGTCACGCCTCCGTTTGCCTGGTGGATCGTCGGCCTCGGGGCGGCGGTGTTGGTCGGCGCACTCGGGATCACCTGGCTGCTGCTCGGGCGTCGGCGAATGCAAGTGCCGGTGCCGACCGACCCGGTGGCCGAGAAGACCACCGTCTGAGCTCCTCCTGAGGTGGGGGGGATTCCCCATGCCGCGGCGTTGACTGGCGGGCGGTGTTCTGCTCTACTTCCGCACTCAGATTGGCGCGGCCGAAAGCGACCAGAGATGGGACTCCACAAAGAGATGCGGCGCTCCTGGGCATGGCCCGGGAACGATCCCGGGCTCCGATGCGTCTGTCCCTGCTCTCGGGTGGCCGTGACGAGCCTCGAAGCCGGCTTGTAGAACGCCAACCGCCCCGGAGTCAATGGGAGGGCAACCCTTTCGGCGTTCGATCTGCCGTCCGCGACACGCTTCGTTCAACACGATCAGGAGGAAGAAATGACTACAACCGACACACCCGTCAACAACGGGGTAAATGTTCAGGCGTTGCTCGATGCCCGCACCGCCCTCGTCGACGCCCCGGATGCGGCCCAGTTCACCTGGCGCGCCTCTACCGAATGGGTTGGTGGCACCCATAGCAAGTCAGACGTGAAGGGCTTCTTCGGGCTTGGTGGGGAGCAGACCCACCGTTCCACTTTCAGCTTCGATGCGGATCACCCCGAGGTGTTCGCCTCCGAGGACCACGGGGCAACTCCGGTCGAGTTCGTGCTGGTCGGCCTGGCCAGCTGTCTGACCGCCGGAGTGGCTGCGGTGGCGCAGAACCGCGGCATCCAGCTTCGATCGGTCAAGGCGACCATCGAAGGTGACATGGACATCCTCGGCATCCTCGGTGGCGACCCCGAGGTCAGGAACGGCTTCAACGGCATAAAGGTCCACTACGAGATCGATGCCGATGGCAGCCCCGAGGAGATCGAGGCACTGGTGGCCCAGTCACAGAAGCGCTCAGCCGTCTTCGATGTCGTCACCAACCCGACCAACGTGACTGTCGAGGTCAACTGACCGGCCGCGGCATGCGGACGACGACGGTCGTCATCGGCGCAGGTCACGCCGGGCTGGCCGTCAGCCACTTTCTCAGCCAGCGCTCGATCGAACATGTCGTGATCGAGCGCGGCGAGGTGGCAAACACCTGGCGCACCGAGCGATGGGACTCGTTGCGCCTGCTCACCCCGAATTGGCAGAGTCGGCTCCCCGGTTTCGCCTACGAGGGCGCCGACCCGGACGGCTTCATGACGATGCCTGAGGTGGTCGGGTTCATCGACGGTTATGCCCGTCATGTCGGGGCGCCGGTCCAGACCAACACCGCTGTCGCCTCGGTACGACCCGGGCCCCAGGGCTACCAGGTGGTCACCGACCAGGGAGTGTGGTCCAGCCCGACAGTGGTTCTGGCCACCGGAGGATTCAACCTCGCCAATCTCCCTCCGGTGGTGAAAGCAGTGCCGGGCTCCATCGACATGGTGGACCCGATCCAATACCGGAACCCCGACGGTCTGGCCGACGGCGGGGTGCTGGTGGTGGGAGCGTCGGCCACGGGCATTCAGATCGCCGAGGAGATCCACCTCTCGGGACGGCCGGTCACCCTTGCTGTTGGTGAGCATGTGCGAATGCCACGGGTCTATCGGGGCAAGGACATCATGTGGTGGCTGGAACGGACCGGCGTCCTCGACGAGCGATACGACGAAGTCGACGACCTGACCCGGGCCCGCAACATCCCGTCGCCTCAGCTGGTGGGCACACCGGAGCGGAGGACCCTCGATCTCAACTCTCTCACCGATCTGGAGGTTCGTCTCGTCGGGCGTCTGGCCGGGATCTCGGAGGGTCGGGCACAGCTGTCGGGATCGCTGCGAAACCTGTGCAACCTGGCTGATCTCAAGCTGGCACGGCTTCTCGACTCCATCGATCAATGGGTGACCGACCAGGGCCTCGACGCAGAATTCGGACCGGGTCACCGATTCGCTCCGACCCGGGTGGAGGAGTCACCGCCACTCAGCCTCGATTTCATGAAAGAAGGGATCCGAACCATCGTCTGGGCTACCGGGTATCGGCCCGACTACTCATGGCTGCACGCCCGCGTGCTCGATAGGAAGGGGAGACTCGTCCACGATGCCGGAGTGGTTGTCGGCGCCCCGGGGATGTACCGCATCGGTCTCCACATGCTGCGACGTCGCAAGTCGAGCTTCATCCACGGCGCCGAGGACGACGCCCGTGACCTGACCGACCATCTCAGCGCCTATCTAGGAGTCGGCGCCCCGGCCTGAGACTCAGCCGAATGAGCCCGCCACCGGGATCATGCCCGGGTCGCCGAACAGGAATGTGTGGTCGGCGACGCCCTGGGTGTTGGTGTGGCGGAAATAGAAACGAGCCTCGTCGCCCCGATATAGGGCCGGTGTCGAGAACCCGACCCCGGTCCAATCACCGGCCACCAGCTGGTCGGCAGGGTCGCCGAAGATGTATTCGTTGTCGGCTACTCCCTGGGTGTGACTGTCGCGGAAGTAGACCAGGCCTGTGCTCTCACGGTGCAGTCCGACCGTGTCGATGCCGTCTCCGTCGAAGTCGCCGGCGAACGGCTTGTCGCCTGGATTGCCGAAGAAGTAGGTGGTTTCGGCTGCGCCGACCCCGGTGTCGCCCGACCCCAGCTGGTTGATGACGAAGACCCGCCCCTCGGACGGCCGGTAGATGGAGACGGTGTCACAGCCGTCTCCGTCGAAGTCGCCCGCGATCGGCAGGTCACCAGGGTTGCCGAAGAAGTAGCGGACGTCGGCGACGCCCTGGGTGTTCGAGTCACGCAGATAGACGAAGCCGTCGGAGCGGCGGTACAGCCCGGGAGTGTCGATCCCGTCACAGTCCCAGTCGCCCATGAACGGGGTGTCACCCGGATTCCCGTAAAAGAACGACGTGACCCCGGCGCCTCGCCGGATGTGCCAGATTCCGGACGCCGGGTCGACCAACCCAACGTCCTCGCGAGCAGGGCCGAACACGAAATCGCGGCCGGTGTCGAACTTGAGCATGATCGCATCGCCGGCCTCGAGGACGATGTCCGCCCGACGCAGGGTGCCGCCCAGGTCGGTCAGGGGAAGGTTGTCGCGGACCCCGTCGATCGAGCGCAGCACCCTTATGTGGTCGGTGGGCAGCTCGGGCGGGGCGCCGGCGAAGTCGAAGTAGAGATGGATCGTCCCGGCTGCGTCGGAGCCGGGCAGTGGCGGAGTGCCCAGACGAGTTGAGTGGGTATGACGGGCGTTCTGGACCACGGCGTAGCGCTCTCCCCATTGATCGACGAAGAAGCCGGTCAGGATCTCGAGAGGTGGTTGGCCAGGGGCGGGTCCCACGAGCGACATATAGGGGAACCCTCCAGCCCCCGGTGACCACTGCGTGGTGTCGATGGGTTGTTCGCTGTTGGGGTGGTTGGCCACATTGAACCTCACGTCGGTCGACGTGAGGCGGGTTATCGCCTTACCCAGATTGGCGAGACGTTGGTTCACGTCAGCCACGATCGCGTGATGCGCGGTGGGGGAGGCGCCCCACGACCCGGTCGGCTGGTTCAGGATCGAACCGCCCCACTGCGTCGCGGTCTCGTGTCCTTCCGCCGCCGCCTGATAGAGGAACCAATGGTGCCCGGTGTAGCCGAAGGTGAGGCCGGCCATAGCCTGCCAGAGCAGGTCCGACCGGGTGTGGGTCACCTCACAGTCGGTCTCCGGGCCGACGTAGGCATTGAGGTATTCCCAGTAGGGGACTCCCTTGGCCAGTCCTGCCTTGCGGAAAGTCTGCAACACGGTGTAGTGGGCGATGTCGAAGTTGTAATCGGAGGTCACCACCAGATCGCCTTCGTTCGCCGTGACATAGGCCTGGATGATCTGGTCCCGGGTGACCGGATCGTCCGGGCTGGGGGCCCAGTAGCTGAGGTTGGTGAAGAGGAGCGCCTCAGGATCCAGCGCCCGAGCCTGGTTTATCCCGCTCATGATCTGATTCACGGCTTCCACCGAGATCGGCTCGTCGCCCACCTGATACCCAATCCGCCCCGGGTTGGAGGCGGGGAGCCCCCCCAGCAGCTGACCGGTGTCGACGAACTCCGAGCCGTTCCAGGCGACGGAGTTGCCGTTCTCGTGGAGCCAGGTGACGTACCCGGCGCCACGGCGATGCTGCAGCCATTTCTCGACTTCGGGCGGCCCGTCCTTCCACAGATGCACGGCATTGGCTCCGAATTGCTCCAGATACCGATCGACCACCGCCTTGGGCGGATTGGGCACGGTGGCCACGAGGGAGGTGATCGGCATCGGGTGCTTCCGCAGCCATTCTCGACCCCGGGTGCTGCCCACGGCGGCGGGAGCGAACTCGGGTGCAGCCTGGATCGAGGCGGTCTGCATGTCGGTGGGGCATTCCGGGGTCTGCGCAGTGGCTCGTTCTCCCGGGACGATCGCGGTCGCTATGACGACGGTGAGGATCAGGCCTGCTCTTCGAACTCGGATGCCTCGGGACATCGGGGCAGATTAGGTGTGCACCCGACTTAAGAAGGGGCCTCGAAATCCCCACGATCGTCAGCCCAACAACTCCTGGTACAACCTCAGATTCTCTGGGCCGAAGCAGACAAACAGCACCGTGTCGAGGGCTCCGGGAGAGGCTTCCAGCCACTCTGTCACCGCGTTGACCGCGGTCTGCGCGGCCAACGGTTTGGGGAAGTGGTAGACGCCGGTCGAGATGTTGGGGAAAGCCACCGAGCGGCATGACGACTGTCGAGCC
>Ga0214468_1000586_pt1 | contig 11435 bp, 13 predicted proteins | sample RVTome_9_FD_187334 | JGI IMG/M metagenome (GOLD analysis project Ga0214468, IMG submission 187334) | Soil microbial communities from uranium-contaminated site in the Upper Colorado River Basin, Wyoming, United States - RVT155D38 HiSeq ...
GACGGCCACGGCCATCTGACCAACCCGAGGCTTCTCGGTAGCGAAGGTAGCCGGCGTCAGGTCATCGCGTTCGACCTCGATGACTGCAATGTCGACGTCGGGCGCCGTCCCGAGGACCGTCCCGTTCACCTGGGTTCCGTCGGTGAATCTCACTCTCACCGTGTCGGAACTCTGCACGACATGGGCCGCGGTGATGATCAACCCCTCGTCGTAGACCACACCGGAGCCGACTCCGGATTGAGTCTGGATGTGGACGACTGACGGGAGGATGACTTCGGCCGCATCCGCCACGGGCTCATTGCCGACCGGGGTGGACGGCAGCGTGACATCGACCGCGGGCGCTGTGGTGGTGGTGGCGTCGACTCCCCCTGGGGAGGAGTCCGGATAGACCCACATGATCCCGGCGACCAGGAGCGCCACGGCTCCAAAGAACATGAGCGCCGACAACCAGCCCTGCAGCCATCGCTTCTGAGTTGTCGGCTCTTGCGTCAATTCTGACCTCCTGCACACCAACTTACGGCCGGCCCGTTAATGGATCACTAAACCATCTATTAAGTATCGGTAAAGGGTGACATGGCCGGTGGCGGACCACCCTTCGCATCGTCTCGGGGCAACCAGATCACCATGGTGGTACCCGCGCCACCCATACCAGGAAACACAGCCAACGATCCCCCGTGGCCTTCGGCGATCTGGGTGACGATGGAGAGGCCGAGACCGACCCTGTCTCCCGGTTCGGCGGGAAGGCCCCGGCCCGAGTCACGCACCCCGATCCAGGCCCAGCCATCGACTGCACCACACCCGATCTCGACCGTCGATCCAGTGGGCGCCGCCTTGATTGCGTTGTCGACGAGGTTCGAGAGCGCTCGGTCCAGAGCGATCTCCACCCCGTGCACCGTCACTTGGTCGGTATCTGCCCTCACGTCGACATCCTTCCCGGCGCCGAGAGAGGCAAAGTCGTCGGCCTTCGATCCGGCGAGCGCGGCGAGATCGACGATCACCGCCTGCGCCCGACCGGTCTGAAGGCGGGCGGAAGCGAGGAGATCAGCGATCATTTCCGACATCGCCTCGGCGTTTCTCCTGATGACAGTGCCGGCCTGTCTCCAATCGTCGAGGTCGGCCACAGGATCGTCTGCCACCAACTCGACGTTCGATCTGATGACCGCGAGCGGTGTGCGCAGGTCGTGGCTGGTGTCGGCGAGGAACTGCCGTTGGCTCGCGAAAGCAGTCTCGAGCCTCTCGAGCATCTCGTCGAAGGTGTCACTGAGACGTTTCAGCTCGTCATCGGGCCCCACCAACCCGATCCGACGACTGAGATCGGATGCCTGGATCTCACGTGCCACGGTGGTGATCTCACCGACCGGTTTGAGGACCCGGCCCGACATGACCCATCCCACCACGATGCTGAGGAGAAAGAGGATCCCCACCGCCATCAAGGTGAACCTGGCGACCTCGTCGAGGACGATCTCGTTGTAGATCGACTCGATGGCCCTGACTTCGACCTCGGCATAGTGCGGCAGCTCGAAGACCTGCCCTGAATCTAGGACCACCCTTCGCCCCTCCCAGAGGTGGACCATCATCGTCTCGGAGCGCAGTCCCCTCTGCACCGCCAGATATACCAGTCCGAGCAGGGCGCCACCGAGGCCGAACACCAGGGCCGAGTACTGGACAGAGAGTCGGAACCGGATCGATTGCCAACTCGGCACGTCAATCACCTTCCAATCGATAGCCGCGCCCGGGCACGGTCGTGATGAGGGGAGGATCCCCCAGCTTCTTGCGCAGATTGCTGACGGTGACCCTCACCACATTGGTCAGGGGATCCGTCATCTCGTCCCAGACGTGCTCGAGAAGGTGCTCCTGGCTCATGACGACACCGGCATTGGTCATGAAGTAGTGGAGGAGCGCGAACTCCTTGGCGGTCAGGTCGAGGCGGACGCCCTCCCGGGTGGCGACGAACCGGGCATTGTCCAACTCCAGGGGACCCACCTTGATCAAGGGATCGCTGTCGGTGTCGCGTCGCACGAGCGAGCGCACCCGTGCCGACAATTCGGCAAAGGCAAAGGGCTTGACCAGGTAGTCGTCGGCGCCCGAGTCGAGCCCGGCGACGCGGTCTTCGACATCGTCGCGCGCGGTGAGCATCAGGATCCTCGGGCGGCCGCCCTCGAGTGTGGGCAGGTCGCCGGATACCAGATCACGGCACAGTTGCAGACCGGAGCCGTCGGGCAGGTTCCAGTCCAGGACAACCACGTCGTATCCCGCGGACCGCAATTTGATATTGGCCTCGCCCGACCGCAATGCCACGTCGACGGCATGTCCGTCGCGCCGTAGGCCACGAGCGATCACGTCGGCGAGGTCGGGCTCGTCTTCGACTACGAGGAGACGCATGAAGTGTCCAAATTAGGGCCAGTCGCCTAATCGCCGAATAAACCAGGAATCCGATGTGCGCGCGCAAGTATGGACGAGTGGTCTGTCGGGTCAATAGACCCATTAGGAAATCGAAACCTTTTGCCGAAACTATGAGTCGGAGATATCGATGGTCGTGACATTCATCACTCAAGACCGGGACGGGTTCCACACCTACACCGGGCATATCGTCAGCCGAGGTCCGTCGACGATCGTGGTTCTGCTGACCGAGCCTTTCGGCCTCGCCGGGCGGTCGGTGCAGTTCCCGATCAGTGACGTCGTCGAGGAAAAGGTGGTTTCGGCCTAGCGGTCCGGGCTGCCCGGGATAGGCTGACAAGCATGTTCCTCGACGCCTCGACTCTGACGGCTCTCGCCATGGCCGGCGGCGTCGGAGCGCTCGCTGGTCTCGTCGGCGGGTTCATCGCGTCGGCGGACAATCTCTTCGGAACTCTCTTGATGGGAGTGATCGGTGGGGTGGCCTTGTCCGCGATCCTGCGGATCGCCGGCGCACCATCGATCTATGGAGTCGGGGCTGAGGACTTCTCACTGGTATGGGCAGGTCTCGGTGGCCTCGTCCTGGGCTACGTCGTAGGCCGCTCCAACGTCTGACTGCTTTCGCGCTGTCTCGTCCGCGCTGCACGGCGCCGCCATCACACCAACGGATGCAGCGCAGTCGAGAAGAGAAAGAAGTGAGGGGCGGCCCAATTGGGCCGCCCCTCTCTCGATACCGGAATGGTTCGCAGATCAGCCGATGGCGCCGGCAGCGGTCATGTTGAGCTCGATGAGACGGTTCATCTCCACCGCATACTCCATGGGCAGCTCCTTGATGATGGGCTCGATGAAGCCGGCCACGATCATCGACGTAGCCTGGTCCTCGGTGAGACCGCGGGACATCAGATAGAAGAGCTGGTCTTCGCCGACCTTCGAAACGGTGGCCTCGTGGCCGATCTCGGCGTCGTTCTCCTCGATCTCCATGTACGGATAGGTGTCGGATCGGCTGTCCTCGTCGAGGATCAGGGCGTCACAGCGCACGAAGCTCTTGGCATTCTCAGCTCCGGGCTCCACCCGGACCAGACCGCGGTAGCCGGACCGCCCGCCGCCCTTGGAGATCGACTTGGAGACGATCGTCGACGTCGTGTCGGGAGCAGCATGGACCATCTTGGCCCCAGCGTCCTGGTGCTGGCCGTCGCCGGCGAAGGCGATGGAGAGCACCTCACCGTGGGCGCCGGGCTCCATGAGCCATACGGCCGGGTACTTCATGGTCAGTCTCGACCCGAGATTCCCGTCGACCCACTCCATGGTGGCGTTGCGATAGGCGGCGGCGCGCTTGGTGACCAGGTTGAACACGTTGTTCGACCAGTTCTGGATGGTGGTGTATCGGCAACGGCCACCTTCCTTGACGATGATCTCCACGACAGCAGAGTGCAGCGAGTCGGTGGTGTAAGTGGGTGCCGAGCAGCCCTCGACATAGTGCACGTACGCGCCCTCGTCGACGATGATGAGTGTCCGCTCGAACTGGCCCATGTTCTCCGAGTTGATCCGGAAGTAGGCCTGAAGTGGCTGGTCGACATGAACCCCAGGCGGCACGTAGATGAAGGACCCACCCGACCAGACAGCCGAGTTGAGTGCGGCAAACTTGTTGTCGTTGGGCGGGATGATCGTGCCGAAATACTCCTTGACGATGTCCGGGTACTCACGGAGAGCGGTGTCCATGTCGGTGAAGAGGACACCGAGCTTCTCCAGATCCTCGCGATTGCGGTGGTAGACCACCTCGGACTCATATTGCGCGGTGACTCCCGCAAGGTACTTCCGCTCCGCCTGGGGGATACCCAGCTTCTCGTACGTCTCCTTGATGGAGTCGGGGACCATGTCCCAGTCCTTCTGCTGCTCACCCTCCGGCTTGACGTAGTAGTAGATGTCGTCGAAGTCGATGGTGTTGAGCGCGCCGCCACCACCCCACTGTGGGATGGGCTTGCGCAGGAATCGCTGATATGCCTTGAGACGGAAGTCGAGCATCCACTCGGGCTCGCGTTTCATGGCGGACATATCGCGGATGACGTCCTCGTCGAGACCCTTGCGGGGCTCGAAAGCGAGGGCGACCTCATCCCTCCAGCCGAGCTGGTAGCCGCCTAGATCGATATCAACTGTGGCCACTGACAATCACCTCGAAAATGTGCTTCTCATTCAATACAACAGGATTCGCACCTGGTGAATTTCCACTATCCGGATAGGACAATTCTAGGGCGGAGACCGGCCCCCGTAAAACGCTGGCCATCGCCTGCTCCATAAACCCGCGCCCACTATGTTGGGTCTCCGATGCCTTTGATCGTCATCGGAGCCGACACCGGCCCCGGAGAGGCCATTCTGGAAACGCTCGGGCAACCGGAGCGAGAGGTCCGGGTCTTCGTCACAGACGAAGCGTCCGGGCTGGAGATGAGGAACCGGGGATTCAAGGTCGCCACCGGAGACGTGTCAGACGAGAGCCACGTCGAGTCCGCTTCGATGCATTGCTTCTCCGCAGTCTTGATCGCCGAGGCGGCCACCGATGGTCGACAGCGATCTTTCGCAACCACCCCGAATGAGGTCCTCAGCGGCTGGGCCAAGGCGGTAGCAAACTCCGGTGTGAATCGGGTCATCTGGGTCACTGACCTCGAGCCCCCCGAAACCGGCATCGCCGAAGTCGCTCGAGTCGATCCGTCAGACCCGGCGCTCGCGGAGAAAGTCCTCGCACTGGACGATGCTCACTCGCTGGGCTGAGGGCGCGGTGGCGCTCACTCGACTTCGTAGACGGGCAAGCTCGTCAGGAGACTGATCGCCTCCTCGGATTGCACCGCCTGCGCGTAGGCCTCCACGAGCAGCCTGTACGGATTGGTGGCAACGCCGTTACGTCTCAGCTCGAAGTGGGTATGCGGTGTCGTGCCCTCCGCGTTGCCCGAGTCACCGACCCACCCGATCAGCTGCCCGGCCTCGACAGACCTGCCGACCTCCACGCCGGGGGCGACGGTGAGCGTCCACGGGGCACGTCCATCGTCGGTTCCGGGATTGTCGTTGTTCAGATGCAGGTAGTAGCTCTCCCACCCGGCGCCGTGGTCGATCTTCAGGTTGCGGCCGGACAGGTTGTTGATGCCAACGAAGAACACAGTTCCGGCGGCGACCGCGTAGACCTCGGTCATTCGCGGAGCCAGCAAGTCGTTGCCTTTGTGTCTCCGGCCACCGGACCGGGAGTCACCGAAGCTATTGGTGAAGTCCGTCTTCGCGGTCTCCTGGGGGAAGACGACCTCAAACGGAGGAGCTGTGGCAGCCACAGCCGGCTTGGTAGGGAGAACACCTCCGATGCCAACGACCAGCGCGGCGACGAGGGCGAACGAGCGTATGGGGGCTCTGGAACGCACAGAGGCTCCTTGTTTTGTCGGGGGACGGGATGGACCTGGCATCCCAAAATGAGCGGGTCAGAGTATGGAACGGCTCGCGCTATGCAAAGTCCCGCTCGCGCGCAGAGTGGCTAATCCGGTTCAGGCCGGGATTCCAGCCGCTTCCTCACCGCGAAGCGAAGCCGGGACACCGGCTCGTCATCGACGGAGATCACGAACGAGTAGGCGCCTTCGTGCTCGAAACGGAGGTTGTTGAAGGTGAAGGACCTGATCAGGCCGAAGTCGGACGCGCCCTGGGACCTGGGAGGGTTGGACGGCAGCTCGATGTCGTGGGAGAGAGGGCGGGGCAACATCGCCTTCCCGTCGGCGTCTTGTAGCTCGACCGACAGTGTCAGTCTCTCCGAGTTCCACGAAACCGGCACACGCAACCTCAACCCGATGGCCAGGCTCGGGTGACGGGCGGGGAACCTACGAACCCAGAGCGTGTCCCATCCCCCACCGAGGACGAACAGCTTGCCCCGGACCGCCTGAACCGCGTCTGCCAGCAGAGCGACGTCGACCGTCGGTCCCAGCGCGTCGGGCGGCGTGTCCATCACCCGATGGAGGCTAACCGGCAGCGATTCAGCCCAGCCGGGGGTGCCCCGGTATCGTTCCCTGGATACCCCATGACAGAACCAAACTCCATCGCCCCCGCCGAGGGCAAACTCGGCATCCTCACCCCCGGCATGGGAGCCGTTGCAACCACTTTCGTCGCCGGCGTGCTCGCCGCTCGAAAGGGATACGCCCAGCCCACGGGGTCGCTGACCCAGCTATCCCACATCCGTCTGGGCAAGCGCGACGAAGATCGAAACCCGTTGATCAAGGAATTCGTCCCCCTGGCCCGTCTCGACGACCTGGAGTTCGGAGGCTGGGACCCATACTCCGACGACGCCTACGCCGCTGCCATGAAAGCCGGGGTGCTCGACCCCCGGCACGTGGAGGGTATCGGTGACGAGTTGCGGGCAGTCACGCCCATGCCCGCGGTGTTCTCGTCGCGGTGGGTCAGGAATCTCCATGACACCGATCAGGTGAAGACAGGTGCCAATCACATGGCCAACGCAGAGGCCTTGATGGAGGACATCGACCGATTCAGAGGGGAGAAGAGAGTCGACCGGCTCGTCGCGATCTTCTGCGGGTCGACCGAGGCATATGAGGAACCGTCGGAGGTCCACATGGACCTCGATAGCTTCGAACAGGGCCTGAAGGACAACGACGAGGCCATCACCCCCTCCCAGATATATGCCTACGCATGTCTCAAGATGGGCGTCCCATTCGCCAATGGTGCTCCGAATCTGACGGTCGACATCCCCGCGATGGTCGAGCTCGCCTCCCAGGAGGACCTCCCGATAGCGGGGAAGGACTTCAAGACCGGCCAGACCCTGATGAAGACCATGATCGCTCCCGGGCTCAAGGCTCGGATGCTGGGGATCCACGGCTGGTTCTCGACGAACATCCTCGGCAATCGGGACGGCGAAGTCCTCGACGATCCCGACAGCTTCAGGTCGAAGGAGGTATCGAAACTGGGAGTGCTCGAGCACATCCTGCAGCCCGACGTCTATCCGGACCTGTATGGCGACATCTATCACAAGGTCCGCATCAACTACTACCCGCCCAAGGGTGATGACAAGGAGGGCTGGGACCACATCGACATCTTCGGCTGGCTCGGCTACCCCATGCAGATAAAGGTCGACTTTCTGTGCAAGGACTCGATCCTGGCTGCCCCGATCGTTCTCGACCTGGCCCTCTTCATGGATCTCGCGGCCCGAGCCGGCAAGAGCGGGATTCAGGAATGGCTGTCGTTCTACTTCAAGAGCCCCCAGCATGCCGGGTCCGTATATCCGGAGAACGACCTCTTCATCCAACTGACCAAGCTGAAGAACAATCTCCGCCACATGATGGGCGAGGATCTCATCACCCACCTCGGCACCGAGTACTACGACGAGGGATGAGCCTCCGGCTCACCTGGCAGTTCCCCTCTCAAAACGCGGTCAGCGGGATGAAATCGGCTCGCGTTCCGAGGGACACTGGGCCGGTGCTTACCCTTCATGTCATGGACGACCTCGACATCGGCCAGTTCAGAATCCCCGCCGCCGAGCTCGACGAGAGCTTCGACACGTCCGGAGGACCCGGAGGCCAACACGCCAATCGCAACGAGACCGCGGTGAGGCTTCGATTCGACATCGCCAAGTCCTCCTTGCCCGACGAGGTGCGCAACAAGTTGGTCGAGAGAATCGGCGAGCTCGCCGAGGTCACAGCCACCGACTCCCGATCTCAATTCCGCAATCGCGCCCTGGCGAGACAACGGCTGAAGGAAAAGCTGGAGAAGGCGTTGATCGATCCGCCCCGACGCAAGGAGACCAGGCCGACGAGAGCGTCCAAGCGTCGCAGGCTCGAGAGAAAGCGCGCTCGGGGGGAGACCAAGCGAAGTCGGCAGACGCCCGACCTCGACGGGTGACGAGCCGGATAGTCTTCCCACGATGCCCATGACCCCTGAACGCTGGAGCTACATCGGCGACTACGCCGAGGACGTGTTCGGCCAGTACGACGACCACCTCGCCGGATTGATGAACCGGGCGGTCCAGGCCGGATTGCCCCCCATCGCAGTGTCCGCAGACGTAGGGCGCCTCCTCAAGATCCTCGTGTCGATGACCGACGGCGAGCTGGCCATCGAGTTGGGGACACTGGCCGGCTATTCCGGGATATGGATCGCACGAGGCTTGGCCGACGGCGGGCGTCTCATAACCGTCGAGCACAACGACGAGCACGCCGACTTCGCGTCATCGGAATTCGAGAAGGCCGGAGTAGCGGACAGAGTGGAGGTCGTGCGCGGTGCCGCGCTCGAAGTCCTGCCAGAGATCGCGGAGGAAGTGGGCGATGCGAGCGTTGACTTTGCCTTCGTCGACGCCCGGAAGTCTGAGTACGTCGCGTATTTCGAGTTGCTCAAGCCGCTGATGAAGCCGGGGAGCCTCTATGTGGCCGACAATGTCTACGCCACAGGGGCCGGATGGATCGACCAGGGAGAGGGCACCGACGACTTCAACAGGTTGATTGCATCCGATCCCGACTTCGAGGCGGTCGCCACCCCGATGCGTGAGGGCGTCCTCATTGCCAGGAAGGAAGGCTGACCGCCCGGAATACCGCGGCGGGTGGTGCGGTTCGCACCGAACTCTTGGACTATTTCAAAACACACTCCTGAATCTCGCCACGAGCCCTTGAACTCCTCGGCGGTCGCACCACGAACTGACATCGACTACAGCCAGAAGTGGCTGGTATTGACCGCCGTCGCCGCCAGCACCATCCTCGCCACGATCGACGCCTCGATCGTCAACGTCGCCTTCCCCACCCTCGTCGACCAGCTCGGAACCTCGTTCAACATCATCCAATGGGTGGCTCTCGCCTACATGTTGACGATCGCCACCCTCACCATGGGCATGAGCCGTCTCGGTGACGTCGTCGGCAAGAAGACGCTCTTCGTCACCGGTATCGCCATCTTCACCCTGGCCTCCGCAGCATGCGGACTGGTCCCCGACGTGTCATGGTTGATCGGGTTTCGCGTGCTCCAAGCCGTGGGTGCGGTGCTGATCCTCGCTCTCGGCGCCGCCATTCTCGTCGAGGCGTTCCCACCAAACGAGAGGGGCAAGTCCCTGGGCTGGATCGGCACGACCGTCTCGCTGGGGATCATCACCGGGCCGGTGTTGGGAGGAATCCTCATCTCATCGTTCAATTGGCGTGCCATCTTCTTCATCAACATCCCGGTTGGGATCATCAGCATCTACCTGGCATTGCGTCACGTGCCCAACACCGAGCCGCCACGTGGGCAGCGCTTCGATATCGCTGGGGCGGTGCTCATGAGCATTGCCCTGTTCTCGCTCTCGCTCTCCCTGACACTGGGACAGGACGCCGGCTTCGGGGCACCGTCCATCGTCGCCGGGTTCGTCGTGTCAGCGGTCGCCGCCGCGGCGTTCGTCCTCGTAGAGCTCAGGGTCGAGTCGCCCATGCTGCAACTTCGGCTTTTCCGCAGCCCGATGCTGAGCGTGAGCGTGGTCAGCGGCTTTCTCGCTTTCAGCTGTCTGGCAGCCACCTTCTTCCTCTTGCCCTTCTACCTGGAAGGGGTGCTCGGATTCGACGTCGGCCAGGTCGGGCTGCTCCTCGGCGCCGCCCCGCTGATGGTGGGGTTGGTGTCACCGATCTCCGGCACGCTCTCCGACCGTCTCGGGATTCGGAGGCTGACCTTGCTCGGTCTGGTCCTGATCGCAGCCTCCTACATCGGTTTCATCACCTTCGACGTGAACACGACTGCGCTGCACTATCTGATGATCGCCATACCCCTCGGTATCGGGGTCGGTGTCTTCAGCTCCCCCAACAACAGCGCAATCATGGGGTCGGTCCCCCCTGAGTACATGGGCATCGGGGGAGGACTGCTCACCATCACCCGATTGCTGGGTCAGATCACCGGAGTGGCAGTCCTCGGATCGATATGGGCAACGAGTGTGGCGGCGGCCTCGGGGGGTTCCCTCCCGCCGGAAGGGGCCTCAGGAGCCGACGCGGTGGCCCAGGTCGCCGGGCTGCACACCACCTTCATCATTGCCGGCGTCATCATGGCCGCCTCGGTGGCGGTAGGAGCCTGGGGGATGAGCCGAGAGCGCCGCGACCGGTTGCAGCCTGCTGTGGCCGGCGCCGACGCCTAAGGTCGAGCGGGCCCGCCAGCGACCGTAGGCCTGCGAACAATGTTTCTCATCTTTGGCACCCTCATCGGACTGAACCTGATGGTGAGGGTGACTCTCGGCGAGACCAGGGAGCTGCAGGCCAGAGGCCACACCCGGGGCAGCCACCGGGTGCAGGTTCGAATCAAGGACATAGTGGCGATCGCGGCGAAAGGTGCTGTCTTCCTCGTGGTGCCGGTTGCGATCGGCCTACTCCTCGACCTCGCCTTCGACTCGACGATCGGACAGATCTTCGACTAGGCGTCTGACCGCCTCCCGGTCGGGTTTGTCGATCGAAGTCCTGGGAATCGCGTCGACACCCACCCACTTCTTCGGCACCATGTGCCCGGCCAGGCGATCGGACGCCCAACGGGCGAGACCGGACGCGTCGCCCTCGTAGACACAGACGACGATTTGACCCCATTCGCCGTGAGGCACACCGATGACTACAGCATCTCGTACCCGGGGGTGTTGCCTGATGATGTCCTCGACCCGCTCGGGAGCCACGTTCTCCCCACCGGTGACGATCACGTTGTCGGATCTCCCCATCACACGGAGAGCCCCATCGGCGTCGATCTCTCCGAGATCGTTGGTGACGAACCATGGATCGGGACGATCCGGCTCGTCAAGGTATCCCAAGGCGACCTGTGGGCCTTTGACCGCGATGCGCCCATCGGGATCGGTCCTGAGCTCCACGCCCGGAAGAGCATGCGCCTTGTACTCGAGTGGAGCCCCCGGCCGCAGTGTCGCCACCTGCCCGAAGGTCTCGGTCATCCCGTAACTGGGAAGGACCGGAAGACCTGCTTCAGCAGCCGATTCGAGGAGACCGCCGGGTATCGGGCCACCTCCCACCAGGACAGCCCTGAGCCCGTCGAAGGGTCCGTGGTCGACGAGACGGGCAAGCATCGTGGGAACGACCGAT
>Ga0214468_1000587_pt1 | contig 11434 bp, 9 predicted proteins | sample RVTome_9_FD_187334 | JGI IMG/M metagenome (GOLD analysis project Ga0214468, IMG submission 187334) | Soil microbial communities from uranium-contaminated site in the Upper Colorado River Basin, Wyoming, United States - RVT155D38 HiSeq ...
CCGTGCACCACGTGGCTGTCCTCGGTGGTCAGCTCGGTCGCCGGCACGCCCAGCTCGGCCGCGGCGGCGGCGACCAGGACGGCGCGCGCGGTGGCGCCCGCCTCGCGGAGCGGCATCCACGCGGTGCGCACGCTGCCGCTCCCCCCGGTCCCCTGACGGCCGTACGTCGCCTCGTCCGCCGGGGCCTGCACGACCCGCACGCGGTTCCAGTCGAGGTCGGCTTCCTCGGCCACGAGGAGCGCGAGCGTCGTCCGCACGCCCTGTCCCATCTCCGAGTTGGCGACCGTGATGGTCGCCGTGTTGTCCGGGTGGAGCCGGAGCCAGACGCCGGGCGCCCAGGCCTCGCCCTCGGGCATGGGCGTCCCGTGCGCGTTCTCGGTCACGGCGAGCCCGCCGCCGGTCTCCGTACCGGCATCGCGGCAACCGGGGAGCGAGACCGCGAGCACCAGCCCGCCGCCGATGGCGGCCGAGAGCCGCATGAACTCCCGCCGGGAGACGCCGGCGTCCACGACCCCGTCGTCGCGAACCCGCGCGGAGGCCGCCACGCCCAGCGATCCGAGGACGGCCGGATCGAGCCCCTCGATCTCCTTCCAGATCCGATCGGCGCCCATCACGACCTCCCCTGCAGCTCGGCGGCCCGCCTGATCGCCCGCCGGATCCTGAGATAGGTTCCGCAGCGGCAGAGGTTGCCGCTCATCGCGTCGTCGATCGCCGTGTCGTCCGGATCGGGGTTCGTCGCGAGGAGCGCCGCCGCGCTCATGATCTGACCGGCCTGGCAGTATCCGCACTGCGGCACGTTCTCCTCCTGCCACGCCACCTGGACCGGGTGCGAGCCGTCCGCCGACAGCCCTTCGATCGTGGTGATCGAGGAGCCGGCGGCCGCCGAGACGGGCGTGACGCACGCCCGGACGGACCGACCGTCGAGGTGCACCGTACAGGCGCCGCATTGCGCCATCCCACAGCCGAACTTCGTCCCCTTGAGCCCCGCGACGTCGCGCAGCGCCCACAGGAGCGGCATCTCCGGCGCGACGTCGAGCTCGCGCGTCTCGCCGTTGATGGTCAACTCGATCATGACGTGCCTCCGGGGGCCGGGAGGAATCGGATCCCTCATGATACCGCTCCCGGGGGTCGGACAAAAAGGCGACGGCAGGGCGGCGTGGCTGCGCGCGTGGCCCGGTAACGTCCACGAGCTGTTCTCGGCCGTCGAGAGCGCCGCCATCCGGGCGGGGGAGGCCGCGATCGGGGTGCAGCACTCCCGGCAGCGATCCGGGCCGAGGACGACTCCGACGACGCGGGCCGGTATCGCGCCGCGAGCCACGGCCGGCTCGGCCGGCGTTCCGGCCACCTGCCGGGACCGTTAGCCTTGTACCATGCCACGATCGAGCTCGGAGCCCGCGCACGTCCTGGTCGTCGAGGACGATCGTAAGACCGCCGACCTCGTGGCGCTCTACCTGCGCCACGCGGGTCACCGCGTCACGCTCGCGCACGACGGATCGGCCGCGCTCCGTCGGGTCGACGAGGAGCCGTTCGACCTCCTCGTCCTCGATGTCATGCTCCCGGGAGTCGACGGTCTCGAGATCTGCCGGCGCGTCCGGACGCGTTCGGCGGTCCCCGTCATCCTGCTCACCGCACGCGTCCTCGAGGACGAGCGGATCGACGGGCTCGAGCTGGGCGCGGACGACTACGTGACCAAGCCGTTCAGTCCGCGCGAGCTCGTGGCGCGCGTGCGCGCGCTTCTGCGCCGGGTCCCGCCGGGCGCCGCCGACGTGCTCCGCGCCGGCGGGCTCACGCTCGACCGCGCGACGCGACGCGTGCGCATCGGCGACCACGATGTCGACGTTACCCCGAGCGAGTTCGCTCTGCTCGAGGCGCTGCTCCGGCGTCCGGGACGGGTGCTGTCGCGCCGTCAGCTCCTCGAGCACCTGCCCACCCCCGGCGGACCGCCCCTCGACCGGACCGTCGACGTGCACGTGCGGAACGTGCGACGGAAGCTCGAGGAGGCCGCGGGCGCCGGACACCCGGACGCGCGACGGCTCGAGACGGTGCACGGGGTGGGCTACCGCGTCGTCCCCGACGCGACGGCGGCTCGTCCGTGATCCGCTCGCTCCGCGTCCGGTTCTTCGTCGTCGTATGGCTCATCGTGGTGGCCGCGGTGGCAGGCGTCGGACTCTACTTCGGGCGCTGGACCCGGCACGAGTTCCGATCGGTGCTCGTGGAGGAGTCGGGGACGGTACCCGACCTCGCGGGGTCGGACGCGACGGCGCGTCTGGCCGCGCACCACGCGGCGCGCGGCGGCTGGGACGACGTGGCGGCCCTCCTCGACACGCTCTCCTCGGAGCTCGCGGCGACGGCCGAGGTCCCCCTCGAGCTGGTCCTCGCCGAGCGCACCGCGGAGGACGCCCCGGAGTTCGTCGCCGCCTCCACGACGTCGATCGACGCCGCCGACCTCGAGTTCCTCCCGGAGGGCACGCTCCGGTACACGCGTCGCGGGCGGACGGAGCGCGGGAGCCGCGAGGTCGTGATCCGGGCCGACCCGCACGCGCTCCCGGCGGCGGGGGGCGTGCCGCCGGCGGTCGTGTACGCTCTCCCGCTCTCGGGAGCCACGCCCGCTGGACTCGCCGACGTGGTGCTGCGGGGGCGGAGATCCGCGACGAACGACTCGTTTCCGGGGGCGACGGCGATGGACTCCGCGGTCCTCCGGCACCTCATCGCGGGGGCGGAAGACGAGCCGCTCACCGGCGTGGTGCGGGCCGCTGACCGGGCGATCCTCACCGCCGTCCTGCTCGCGAGCGCGTTCGCCGCGCTGGCGACGCTCCTCCTCGCGCGGCCGGTGATCGGCGGCGTGGCCGGGCTGGCGGCGGCCGCGCGCCGGGTCCGCGAGGGCGACCTGAGCGCGCGGGTTCCCGTCCGGTCACGCGACGAGCTGGGCGATCTCGCGCGCTCGTTCAACGAGATGGCCGCCACGCTCGAACGCGCCGAGGCGCTCAAGCGGCGCATGGTCGTGGACGTGGCCCACGAGCTCCGCACACCGCTCACGAACATCCGCGGTCTCCTCGAGGCGGTGGAGGACGGGCTCCGCCGGCCCGACCCCGAGACGCTCGCCTCGCTCCGCGAGGAAGCCGAGCTCCTCGAGCGCCTCGTGGAGGACCTGCGGGAGCTGAGCCAGGCCGAACCGGGCCCTCTCGACCTGGACCTGGAGGACGTCGACGTGACGCTCGAGGCGCGGCGCGCGGGCGAGGCGTGCGAGGCGACGTCGGACGTCCGGATCGAGGTGCGCCGGCGGCCGTGGAAGGGGCCGCCGCCCTTCCCCGTGCGTCCCGGAGCCGGGCCCGCAGCGTCCCCGTCGCCGGCCGAGCCGGATCTCCTCCTCGCGCGGGCCGACCGCCGTCGTCTCGCACAGATCTTCCGCAACCTCCTCCGCAACGCGATCACCCACTCCCCGCCGGGAGGACGGGTCGTCGTCGAGGTGAAGCCGGTCGGCTCGGAGTGGATCCAGGTGGCCGTGACGGACGAGGGGCCGGGCATCCCGGCGGAGCACCTCGACCTCGTGTGGGAGCGGTTCTACCGCGTCGACCCCTCGCGAGACCGCGCCAGCGGAGGGATGGGGCTGGGGCTCGCGATCGTGAAGCGGCTCGTCGAGGCGCACGGCGGGCGGGCGTGGGCCGAGAGCGCCCCTGCCGAGGGGACCACGTTCCACTTCACCGTGCCGGCATCCAACCGCTGAGGGTCGGTCACGGGGCCGCGACCCCAACCGCCTCGACCGCAACGTCTTGCCCCCGGAGACTGGGGGCGAGTTGACGAATGTCCTTTCCGGACGCGACTATTACGCCTTCCCGGAGCCCGTCCGCTCCCCCCCATTGTCGGTGAGGCCACCATGTCGGACACGCAGACGTCGCCCCCCCAGGTCCACATCCACCACCACTACCACTACGTCGCCGCTCCCGCTCCGCTCGGGCACACGTTCCACGGCGCCGCCATGGGGCACACGTTCACGCCCGCCGCCATGGGGCACACGTTCGCGCCCGCCGCCATGGGACACACGTTCACGCCGGCGGCCATGGGACACACGTTCGGGCCCGCCGCCATGGGACACACGTTCGGGCCCGCGGCCATGGGGCACACGTTCGGGCCCGCGGCCATGGGGCACACGTTCGGGCCCGCCGCCATGGGGCACACGTTCGGGCCCGCCGCCATGGGGCACACGTTCGGGCCCGCCGCCATGGGACACACGTTCACGCCGGCGGCCATGGGACACACGTTCTCCGGCGAGGCGGCCCCCAGGGACGACTCGCGCCCCGGCGAGCAGTCCCCCGGGCACACGTTCGTCGCCGAGCCCGCAGGGGCGAACGGGGGATGATGGGCGCCGGGCTCACCGTCCGGCGTGCCCGGGCGGTGGCGCTCGCGCTCGAGGGACCCCAGCTCGTGGCGTACAACTTCCTCGAGGGCTCGACGGCCGCGCTCTCGCCGGCGGGGCTCGGCGTACTGGCCGCCGCGGAGGAGTGGTGTACGCCGGATGCGCTCCGGCGAAGCCTGGGTCCCGGCGTCGAGCCGGGGCGGGTCTCGGCGGAGATCGACGCGCTCCTCACCGCCCGTCTCCTCCTCGCCACCGGGTCGGAGGAGGCCGAGCGCGATGCGGAATACGAGCGCGACTGGCGGTGGGGGCTCGCGACCGGTCTCTACCACTTCGGCAGCAGGAACCAGCCGTACATGCCGCCCGAGGCGGTGGGCGACTTCCTGTCCGTCCAGATGGCGGCCACGCCCCCGGTCGAGCTCCACGAATCCAACGCGGGGCACCGGCCCACCATCGACCTTCCGCCGCCCGACGGCGCGAGCCCGGCGCTCGACCTCATGCGCCGGCGTCGGAGCCATCGAGGATTCGACGAGAGCGCGGCGATCACGCTCGACGCGCTGCGTGACTGCCTGTTCGCGGGGCTCGGGATCACCGGCTTCGCCCGCGTGCCGTTCGAGCCGCACGAGCTGCCGCTCAAGATGACACCGTCCGGCGGCGGCCGGAATCCGTACGAGGGGTACGTGCTCGCGCGACACGTCGAGAACCTGCCCCGCGGCGTGTATCACTATTCGGGCGCGGAGAACTCGCTCGGGCGCACCGGCTGGGACGAGCTCCCGGCGTTCCACGAGCTCCTGGGCGGGCAGACGTGGATGGACGGCGCCGCGGCCGTGCTCCTGCTCGTCGCGGATCTCCAGCGCACGATGCGGAAGTACGCCTTCCCGACCGCGTATCGCGTGGTCCTCGTCGAGGCCGGCCACATCGCGCAGAACATCCTCCTCGCGGCTACCGAGCGCGGACTCGCGTCCGTCCCCACGTGCGCGCTCGACGACGCGGCCATCGAGCGGCTGTGCACGCTCGACGGGCTGTCCCGGGCCGTCGTGTACGCGGTGGCGCTCGGCCCCCCCGGGCAGCCCAGCGCCGTCGACCTCCGCGACATCCGACCGAACCCCCGCACGAGGTGATGCCCGTGCCCGCCGCCATCGAGCGCTTCGTCATCCACCCCGCCATCGGGGTGGCACGTGTAGGGAACAGCCCGAACGGGTACTTCCTCGGACCCGAGGTCCCCGGCTGGCGACCGGCGCCGGAGCAGTCGTTCAAGGACGGGCGCGGGAGGATCCTCCGGCAGGCGGCGAGGTTCCGCGTGTTCGGACTGGACGGCCGGGGGCGGCCGGTGATCGAGGTCACGGACGACGTCGCGAGCGTCGAGTGGACCGTCCACGTGGCGAACGCCAAGGCGGCCTGGTACCGGTTCGAGCTCGCGCTCGACACGCCCGAGGCGCGGGGCATCGCACCGCCGACCGTGGCGGGTCCCGCGCCCGGAGCGCTCGCCTGCGCGCGCCGCAACGCGGCCGTCAAGGGCGTCGATCGCCGGAAGCTCGTCATCGATCCCGGCCCCCGCACGATCACCGGCCGGACGACCAACGGCGACGGGGGCGATCCGGCGTACGCGCTCGACGGCGGGAGGTTCTACGACGCGGCGGTCCCGCTCGGAGAGCTGAGGACCGACGATCGCGGTCACCTGCTGGTCCTCGGGGGGTTCGGGCACTCGGGAAGCGCCCCGCCACACGCGCCCGCCACGACGTTCGGCAACAACGACGGATGGCACGACGACGTCTCCGACGGACCCGTCGAGGCGGTCGTCACCTACCAGGGCCGCCGCTACGAGGCGGAGGGCGCCTGGGTCGTGTGCGCGCCCCCCGACTTCACCCCGGGGCTGCGCTCCATCGTGACCATGCACGCGATCGTCGAGGAGGCCGGTAGCCCGCCGGGGATCGAGGACGGGCCCGTGTCGTTCCGCCGGGACGTGTACCCCATCCTGGCACGACACGTCGAGCACCAGTGGGTGAACCTCGGGTTCGCGCGCGAGTTCGGGTGGGGAGCGCCCTCCCAGTTCGTCCGCCCCGACATCCTCGGCATGCTCGCAGACCCGTCGGCCCGGAGCGAGGCGCTCCGGCATCAGGTCTTCCGGCGCTTCCGCCACCCCGCGTACACGAGCATGGAGTACAACTCCCTCCCTCCCCTGTACGGGGACGGGATGGACATCCCCGCGAAGGATCCCCGCCAGTGGCTGGCGGTCACGGCCCGGCAGCACGACCGCCTGCGGCGCTGGGCCCGCGGCGACTTCGAGGCGGACATGTCCGGGGCGGAGCTCGCGGCCGCCGCCACGGACGGTCCGCCGCCCGACCCGGATCCGGCCTCGATCCCGCTCGAGGAGCGCCCCGCGGCGCTCGATCTGGCGGCGCTCGAGAACTGTCTCGGAGGTCCCTTCCATCCGGGGTGCGAGATGACGTGGCCGATGCGCCAGCCGTCCCTGTACGAGCGACCGTTCCGGATCCGGCGGCGCGACTGTCCGGAGCCGGACTGGGGGGACACGCTCACGTCGGCGATCGCGCTCCACCCGTACGGGCCGCTGTGCACCAGCGGACCCGGCGCGCTGACGCGCTGGATGGCGGTTCCGTGGCAGACCGACACCTCGAGCTGCCTGTCGGCCTACGAGCCGGACGTGGACGAGTACCTGCCGGCGTTCTGGCCCGTGCGGGTTCCGAACGACGTCCTGACCTGGGACGGATACCGCGAGACCCTCGAGAGCCCGGAGCCCGGGAGCGCGCTCCACGCCCGGGAGAAATGGGGGCGCCCGGGCATCCGGCACACGCTCTCCTCCTCGGAGCCGTATCCGGTGGTGATCAACCGCTTCATCACCGACTGGTACCGCTACGGCGTCGTGGCGCCCCGACCGGGCGATCCGGAGCGCGGCCTCCCGCCGCTCCTCTGGGTGGAGACCGATCGCGACCCCGCCCTCGACGCCCCGCTCCGGGTTCCGGGACCGGGGCCCACGGGCCCCACGAACGTGACGCTTCCGAACCCGCGCGGGATGCGGTGAGCGACCTGCGGGCCGACGTCCTGATCGTGGGGGGCGGCCCGGCCGGGTGCGCGGCGGGTATCGCGCTCACCGGGCTGGGCCGCTCGGTCGTCGTGGTCGAGCGACCGGAGTCGGACGGACACGCGCCACCCGGGGAGATCCTCCCGCCTTCCGCGCACCGGGCCCTCCACCGGCTCACGACCGTGCCGGGCTCGCGCGACCACGCGCCGTGCCACGGCGTCCGGTCGGCGTGGGGGAGTCCGCGCGTCGCGGCGTACGATTTCCTCCGGCTCCCCTACGGCCGGGGCTGGCGCATCGACCGGCGGGCGCTCGAGCACGATCTCCGCGCGCGTCTCGTCGAGTCGGGCGCCCGGCTCCTGTCCGCGCCACGCCTCCGGGTGTTGGACCGGCCGTCGAAGGGGGGCGCGGGACGCGATCGGCGGTGCGGGGTCGGGACCGCGGCAGACGCGGAGTGGCGGGTCGAGCTCCTCGATCACGCCCGAGCCCCGGCTCCCGTCGATGCGCGGTGGGTCGTCGATGCCTCGGGGCGGGCGCGCGTCGTGGCGCGGGCGGCCGGGGCGCGGGCGCACGCGCTCGACCGGCTCGTGGCGGCGACGTGGGTCGTGGCGCCCCCGGGAGGAGCCGCGGACGCGGGCGATCCGCTGGTCGAGAGCGTTCCCGACGGGTGGTGGGTGTCGTCGCTCACGCCCGCCGGCCGGCTGGCCGTGGCCCGCTTCACGGACGCGGATCTCCCGTCGTTCCGCTCCGGGCGTCGAGGCGATCTCGATGACGCGCCCCGCACGGCCGCGCGCGTGCGAGCGCGCCGGCTCGAGAAGCCCGCGCGGATCTGGAGCGCGCGTAGCGAGCGGCTCGACGACATCGCGGGCCCGGGCTGGTGCGCCGCCGGAGACGCGGCGGCCGCGCACGACCCGCTGTGCGGGAACGGAATCACCTACGGACTCGAGACCGGGTGGCGCGCCGCCCGGGCCGTGCACGCCGCGCTCGACGGAGACGCCGCCGCGCTCGAGCGATACGCGGCATCGGTCCGTGCCTCCTTCGACCGCTACCTCGAGGGACGGGATCGATGGTACGCGGCCGAGCGGCGGTGGCCCGGGGCCGCGTTCTGGCGGAGGCGCCACGAAGGGCGGGCGGGAGCCCGGGCCGGTCAGCTCCCGGCCGCCGCTTCCGGGTGCGCGAGCCGCTCGAACGCGGGATCTCCGCGGAGGCGGTCCCAGGCGGGATCCAGCCTCAGCAGCGCCGGCGTGAGAGACCGGTAGTACTGAATCCCCAGCAGGCGCTCGATCGTGTCCACCGCCGGATCGACGCGTCCGAGACGCGCGTCGATCCGGGCCCGATACTCGAGGTGTCCCGGTCCCCACAGCGCGTCCACGTCGCTCGGGAGGAGCTCGACCAGACGCTCGCCCACCGCGAGCGCCTCCTTCTCGCGCCCGAGCGCCGCGAGCGCGAGCCCGAGGGCCTTGAGCACCCGCGAGTCCGTGCTCGCGGCTCCCCCCTCCGCCTCGAGCTCGCGGAGCGTGGCCTCGTATTCGGCCCGCGCCGCCTCCGCATCGCCCGTGAGGTCGAGCACCATCCCGCGCAGGAGCGCGCGCGGGTATACCCGGTACTGCGGCGAGTCCTCGAACGGCTCCATGATCCGGTCCTCGGGGGACCTTGCGAGCGCTGCGAGAGCCCGGTCGTACTCGCGCGCGTACAGATGGAGCCAGAACCAGGCCGCCGCCATCGGGCCGGGCGTGACCAGCCCCTCGGCCTCGCGCAGGGTCGTGCGGGCCGCCTCGAGGTCGCCCTCGCCCGCGATCTGCATCTCTGCCTTGTGCTGGACCGCCGAGGAGTTCGTGGTCAGCGCGATCGCCGTCTCGAGGTAACCGAGGGCGTCGTCGAAACGCCGCATCGTGCGGAAGGTCTGCGCGATGTTGCGCGCGTAGAGCGCGTTCCGGGGATCGAGCTCGAACCCGGCGATCTGATCCCGCACGGCCTCCTCGAACCGCCCCTGGCGGCGCTTCGCGAATCCGATCGAGGCGACGAGCTCCGAGTCGTTCGGGAGATCCTCTCGCGCATTCTCGTAGTGGAAGAGCGCCTGGGTATAGTCGCGCGAGCCCCAGTAGTAGTAGTTGCCGAGCACGTGCCGCGTCTCGGGCAGAGACGGGTCGAGCGCCATCGCACGGTCGAGGGCGCTCCTGGCGAGCGCGAGCCGCTCGTCGCTCCGGTCGAACCCGAACCAGTAGTAACGCAGGTGGGTCCACGCGAGATGCGTATAGGCGAGGGCGAACTCCGGATCGACGACGGTGGCGGAGTCGTACATGGCCATCGCGAGCATCCAGCGGCGGTCGGTGACCTCCTCCTCGTACGCGGAGCGCATGTACGCGTGACCCCGGAGGAGGTAGTCCATCGCTTCGGCGATGCGGGTCGGTTGCCGCTCGATGGATTCCGACTCGCGCGGCGAGACCCGCGCGTTCAGCACGCGCGCCGTGGCGAGGGCGACGTCGGCCTCGATCTCGTTGAGCTCGGCCGCCGGTCGCCGGTAGCGGTCGCCCCACACGCGACGGCCCGTCGACGTGTCCAGCAGATCGACCGCCATCTCCACCTCTTCCGCAGAGCGCGACACGCGGCCGCGCAGCACGAACCGCACGTTCAGCTCACGGGCGATCTCCTCGACGCTCAGGTCCACGCCGGCGAACGGCGCCACCGAGGCGCGCGAGATGACCCGGATGTCACCGAGCTTGCCGATCCGGGCCACGACCTCGTCGTGGAGACCTTCGGCGAAGTACGCGTCGGCTCCGCCCGCATCGGGGTCCTCGAAGGGGAGGATCGCGAGCGTCCGGTCGGCCTCGGTAGTCTCCACGGGGTGGGCGTCGGCGCTCGTGCGGAGCAGCCACCATCCGGTGGCCGCGACGAGGACGAAGCTGAACGCAAGGAGCGCCAGCGGGGCGGCGAGGCTCTCCCGCTCGCCGGAGCCCGCCTCGGGGTCGAACCGCGCCGCGCGGCGGATCCCGTCGGGCGTGAGGTCGAACAGCCAGGAGAAGAGCACGGCCACCGGGAATCCGGCGATGGCCGCGAACACGAGCGCCGTCAGCGTCCACTCGGGGAGATTCAGGGCGGGGACGACGGCATCGGCCACCTGAACGAGACCGAAGACGCCCGCGGCGTACCATGCCGACACACGAAACACCTTGCGCCGCCTGAGCTCTGTCAGGAACGCGTGTACCCGAGACATGGCGCACCTTCGGAGAGGGAGTCTCGCGGACGAAGGTGGGGTCGAGCGCTCCGGGCGGCAAGCGCGGCCGGGCCCCGTTTCGAGACGCGCCCGGAGGGGCTAGCGTCGGCGGTATGAGAGAAATCCGTCCCCGCCTCCGGCGCCGCTGCGCGTGACGGATTTCACCACCCGCGCCATCCGCATCGAGCGGCTCGGACCGCCCCAGACTCTCGTCGAGCGCGACGTCCCGCTGCCCCGGCCCGGAGCCGGCGAGATCCACCTGCGGGTCGAGGCGGCCGGGGTGAACTTCGCCGATCTGATGATGCGGGTCGGGCTCTATGGCACGGTGCCGCCGCGGCCGTTCTCGCCGGGCTTCGAGGTGGCCGGCACCGTCGTCGAGACGGGACCCGGCGTCGAGGGGTGGGCGGCGGGGGACGCCGCGGTCGCGCTGCTCGAGATCGGCGGGTATGCACGCGACGTGGTGCTCCCCGCGAGCCAGGTGTTCCGGCGGCCGGCCTCGCTGTCGGCGGCCGAGTGCGCCGCGGTCCCGGTCGTGTTCCTCACCGCGTGGGTGTGTCTGTTCGAGGCCGCCCGCGCGCGAGCGGGCGAGCGCACGCTGGTGCTCGGCGCCGGCGGCGGCGTGGGAACGGCCGCGATCCAGCTCGCCGTCACCGGGGGGTTGCGCGTGGTCGGGACCGCGGGGACGCCCGAGAAGCGGGCGTTCGTGACCGACGAGCTCGGCGCCGAGGCCTGCTTCGACTCGCGGGGCGACTGGGAGCCCGACGTGCGCCGCCACTTCGGACCCCGGGGGCTCGACATCGCGCTCGACCCCGTCGGCGGTCCGGCGACCGCG
>Ga0214468_1000588_pt1 | contig 11428 bp, 8 predicted proteins | sample RVTome_9_FD_187334 | JGI IMG/M metagenome (GOLD analysis project Ga0214468, IMG submission 187334) | Soil microbial communities from uranium-contaminated site in the Upper Colorado River Basin, Wyoming, United States - RVT155D38 HiSeq ...
GATAACGATGCGGGTCAGCGAGCAGTCGCAAGCGATCATCCGCAGAGTGTCGACGTCGACGATGTCGCCACCCTCGGTTTCGTGAAGACCGCCGGCGATGCCTCGTAACGCCGGCAGGTCGGTGTGCATGACGATCTGTGGCTTCTCGCCGCCGACGGTGGGGGTGGTGCCGTTGTCCAACCAGTCGCGGCACAGGTTCTCCAACGCGTCGTGACGTCGCTGTCGTGGTGTGCGACTATCGCCATCGCGGGGAGGAGCCCTGTTGGCGTCGAGACCGGCTATCAGGGCCTGTCCCGCGGCAGAGGTGAGCCATCCGTCGACTTTGACCATTCCGTCGAGTGACCACGATGCCGAGAGGCCGCGACGGATCTGTTGCGTTTCGGCGTCGAGGTCGCCAGGCCCTTCCATGGCCTGTCGCCAGTACTCGACGGCCTTGCCGGTATCTACGGCGTCGAGCGATTCGACGATGTCGACCAGGTTCTCTTCGGCGTCGGGATATTCGTCGGGAACCGCCTCGGCGGCTCGAAACAGGTGCCGTGCTTGGTCGGTCGACAATCGGCTATCGGCCCATGCCGCGAAGGCATGGGGAGCTTTCTGCCGGGCGTTGCCATAGCTGATGACCCGTTTCGCGTTGGCAGGAGACAATCCCGTCTGGTCGACCAGAAACGCGGTGGGAGAGGAATAGCCGAGGTCTTGGTGGCCGCGCCGGTCCGCCAGATTCTTGATCCAGCCGGCGACCGCGACCTCCAACTGCTGTTGACCACGAACCGCCTCGGTGATTTCCACGGCGAGGTCGGATGTGGAGAGACTGGCCGGATCGAAAGATGAAATCTCCGCGATCAAAGAACGCAGCTGGCTCACTCCAGGCCACCTTCGATTGGTGGTTCCTCACCAGCCACATCCGCACCGGTGACCTCGAAAAGCCTCAGGACCCTCCTGATAAGCAGAGCTCGCATGATCTCGCCAGCAGATTCCAGCTCCGCAAGCTGTTCCTGCAGCTCCTCGGTGGTCAACTCCTCATCAGGGACACGCGCCATCTCATCGATGATCGAACCAATCCGGTAGGACCCCACTCCAACTCCCCTCATGCCACCAACGTATCCGCCGCCAGTGACAGAAACTTCGATATCAAACCCGCTCGACCATCAAGCTACAACCCGTGTGTGACAAGAACACCTTGACCATCTGGAGAGCGGTCCGGTCCTGTGGTTCGGGTGGCTGGCAGGGGCGAAGTGGCCCCTGTTACCCCTCCGGCAATGTCACGGCTCCTTCGTCGGAGATCACCCAGGTGGGGTTGAAGGCCACCTCCCACGGGTGGCCGTCGGGGTCGATGAAAACGCCGGAGTAGCCGCCCCAGAACGTCTCGGCGGGCTCACGGCCGATGGTGGCGCCGGCGAAGCGGGCCTCCTCGATGACCGCGTCGACCTGGGCTTGGGTACGGGTGTTGTAGGCGAGGGTCACGCCACCCCAACCCTTCCCGTCGCTCACTGCGCTGTCCTCGGCGAGGGTCTTGCGGTCCCAGAGCCCGACGACGATTCCGCCGGTCTGGAAGAAGGCAACGTCGTCATTCGAGGCCGGGCTCTCCTTCCAGCCCAGGTTTCGGTAGAAGGTCCGTGACAGCTCGAGGTCACCCACGCCGAGGGTGACGAGGCTCAGGCGTTGTTCCATGACGGGAGGGTAGGCGGTGGGCCGCCTCCCGCAATGGCCCTAGCCGGCGAAAGTCCCCCAGAACTCGTTGACGATCTCCACGTCGTCCAGGGGCAGCGTCTCTCCATCGGGGCCCCGCGCCGCCATCCCGCTGAGGAGGGCTGTCGCCGCTCCCTGCCCGGATGACGGGAGCTCGACGATCTCGATCTTCCCAGAGACACGCCAGGTCTCGGTCACCTCCGGGGTGGGCTCGCCCGGCTCGAGGACGTCGTCACACCAATTGGCGAACAAGTCTTTGCCGAACTGGAGTTCTGCCTGCCACACCTCATCGGTCAGCTGCGACGTCTTGGGCACGTTGCCACTCTGAGCGCCCTCGAAATCGGCATATGTGATGATCAGCCCGACGGTCTGGTCGGCGTTGCCGGCGTAGAACCCGAAGCCGCAACCGTATTGCGCGGTCAGGTCTGGGGCTCCCTGGCCCCCGGCACCGCCCCAAGCACACCCGGCCAAGACGACGCACAGAGACAGGCCAATCGATGCTCTCCTCATGAGAGATTCGACGACGGGGGCGGTCGATACGGTTCCGTCTGCCGGTAGGGGCGCCATTACCCTGAGCATCCGATGACCAGACAAGTTCCCGACAAGCCGAGCCTCGACGGCCTGGATGCAAAGTGGGACGAAAGGTGGGAGTCCGCCGGCACCTACCGATTCGATCCATCCAAGTCTCGCGACGAGATATTCGCCATAGACACTCCTCCGCCCACGGTCTCGGGCGCTTTGCACATGGGGTCGGTCTTCGGGTATGTCCAGACCGATGCCCACGCCCGCTACAGGCGCATGGCAGGCAAGGAAGTCTTCTACCCGATGGGGTGGGACGACAACGGTCTCCCCACGGAGCGCAGGGTTCAGAACTATTACGGGGTCCGTTGTGACCCCTCCCTCCCATACGACCCGGGGTTCACTCCGCCGCAGGAGGCTCACGACCCGCCGATCTCCATCGGCAGGCGGAATTTCATCGAGCTCTGCCACATCCTCACCGTGGAGGACGAGAAGGTCTTCGAGCAACTCTGGCGAACCATGGGGCTCTCCGTCGACTGGAAGCAGACCTACACCACCATCGACGATCACAGTCAGCGCACCAGCCAGCGGGCCTTTCTCAAGAACCTGGAGCGTGGAGAGGCCTACTCCCAGGATGCGCCGGTTCTCTGGGACATCGATTTCCAGACCGCCGTCGCCCAAGCGGAGCTGGAGGACAGGGAGAAGGGCGGCGCCTACCACCGGGTCGCTTTCCATCGGCCCGACGGCCCTCCGGTCCACATCGAGACCTCGCGCCCCGAGCTCGTCTGCTCGTGCGTCGCTGTCGTCGCCCACCCCGAAGACGAGAGATATCAGGGCCTCTTCGGCTCGACTTTGACCACCCCCCTCTTCGGCGTCGAGGTCCCAATGGTCGCTCATGACCTCGCCGATCCCGAGAAGGGGACCGGTGTCGCCATGATCTGCACCTTCGGGGACACGACCGACGTCACCTGGTGGCGCGAGCTGGACCTGCCCACCAGGGCGGTCATCCAACCCGATGGGCGACTGCAGGAGGAGATCCCCGAATGGCTCACCGGTGAGGGTGCCCAGGTCTACACCGAGATAGGGGGTCTCTTCGCCAATCAGGCACGACGCAAGATGGCTGAGTTGCTGGCCGAATCCGGCGACCTCGACGGAGACCCCCGTCAGATCACGCACCCGGTGAAGTTCTACGAGAAGGGCGACCGGCCGCTCGAGATCATCACCAGCCGTCAGTGGTACATCCGCAACGGTGGCCGCGAGGATCACCTGCGAAAGGAGTTGCTCGAGCGCGGCGAGGAGTTGCAATGGGTTCCAGAGTTCATGGGAGTTCGCTATCGCCACTGGGTCGAAGGGCTCACCGGCGACTGGCTCGTCTCCCGTCAGCGTTACTTCGGGGTCCCAATCCCTCTCTGGTACCCGATCACCGATGGTGGCGACATCGACCATTCCAACCCGATCATTCCCGACCACGATCGGCTGCCGGTCGATCCCAGCTCGGACACCCCTGACGGCTACGAGGAGCTCCAGAGGGGTCAGCCCGGTGGGTTCGCCGGTGACCCCGACATCATGGACACCTGGGCCACGTCGTCGCTGTCGCCGCAAATCGCAGGTCACTGGGTCGACGACCCGGAGTTCTTCGCCCGAGTCTTTCCGATGGACATCCGTCCCCAGGGGCCGGAGATCATCCGGACCTGGCTGTTCTCCTCCACGGTTCGGTCGCACTTCGAGCATGGCGCTATTCCCTGGCACACGGCCACGATCAACGGTTGGATCCTCGACCCCGACCGAAAGAAGATGTCCAAGTCGATCGGCAACGTGGTCACCCCGATGCCGCTCATCGAGGAGTACGGGCCCGAAGCAGTCCGCTACTGGGCGTGTAACGGTCGGCCCGGGGTCGATACCGCGGTCGACTTCGGGGTCATGAAGATCGGGCGCCGGCTGGCCATCAAGATCCTCAACGCGTCCCGCTTCGCACTCGGCTTCTCAGACACCGACGTCGATCGATCAGAGATCCACACCCCGCTCGACAGGTCGATGCTCGCCGGGCTGGCGGAAACGGTCGAGGGAGCGACAGCGGCATTCGAGGGATACGACTATGCCCGTGCCCTCGAGATCTCGGAGAAGTCGTTCTGGGGCTGGACCGACGACTATCTCGAGCTGGTCAAGAGCCGGGCGTACGACGATGGCCCCGATGCCGCGTCGGCGCACGCTGCACTCCAGTTGGCCCTGAGCGTCTATCTACGGCTCTTCGCCCCGTTCCTCCCCTTCGTCACCGAGGAGGTCTGGAGTTGGTGGCGGGAGGGATCGGTTCATCGCTCCTCTTGGCCGTCGGCCGAGGAGTTCGAAGGTCTCACCGGTGACCGGGGGGTCATGGAGGCCGCGTCCCAGGTCTTGGGAGCAATCCGGAGGGCCAAGTCCGATGCCAAGGCGTCGATGCGGGCCGAGGTCGAGTTCGCGGGCATCACCGCCGACGAGGGAACCCTCGGGAAGACGCGCCTCGCCGAGGCGGACCTGCTGGCTGCCGGGCGGGTCGAGGAGGTCGAATACACCGTGGGTGACTTCGCCGTCGAGGCCCGTCTCGCTCAAGATTCGAGCAGCTGAACCAGCCGGTCGTAGTCGGCGTCGACCGACTTCTGTGCCCGGCTCCTCATCAAGGGTGCTGCCAGGTGGAGGAGACCGCGGTCCGGGCCGCCCGTGATGACTGCCGATACCCGGCAGACGCCTTCGTATATTGGCTCGACCGTCCTCACGACCTGGATGGGGAAGGTCGATTCGAGGGTCGTGATCTCGATGAGGCGGCCGGGCTCGAGACGAGTCACGACGAAGGTCGAGACTATGTCACGGCCCATGAAGCGGGCTCTCTGCTCATAGGTGGAGCCGACGTCGACGGGCGGCTCCGACGTCCATTCGCACGACACCATCCCCTTCTGCCATCTGGGGTTGTTGGAGGCATCGGCGAAGAAGGCGAACACCTCGTGGGCGGGACGAGCCACCTCGCGGACAGCGCCTAGCTCCATCGGCCGACTCTATATGCTGGGCCGGAGTCCAGGTTTGGACAGGTGGCGCCGGGGTAATCTCCGGCCGTGCTGCCACAGCCGGAGGGAAGGGGATGAGCGAGGGAGAGGTCGACCGCCCCTCAGAGCCGACCGAGCCCTGGCGGGCGAACTGGCCACCACCCTCGTACTGGATCAAAGTAGGGCTCTCCCTCATTGGCGCGGTGGCCGCCTTGTTCCTTCTCGGCACCCTCCGGGGAATCCTGCTCCTGATCGTTGCGTCGTTCGTCCTCGCCATCGGCTTCCAACCTGCGATCTCGTGGTTCGAGCGTCGTGGGATGAGGCGGGGTCTCGGCCTCGCCCTGGTGCTCATGTCGGTTCTCGTGGTGGTCGGAGGGCTGATGGCACTTGCCGTGCCCCTCATCGCCTCCCAGGCAGGCGAGATCCTGGATCAGTTCCCGGTGCTCATCGAGCGTCTCCAAGCGGGTGACGGGCTCGTGGCGCGGCTGGCCGGCCTCGTCGACGTCGACAGGATCACGACGGACGCTGCGGCAGACCCGGCGACCGCATTCGAAGTGGTGGGAAGTGTGGCCGGGTTCGCCTTCAACTTCCTCACCGTGTTGCTGGTGACTCCTTACTTCGCGATGTCCATGCCCGAGATCAAGCGCTGGTTGGTTCGCCTGCTTCGCCCTCGCCACCGTGAGGACTTCCTCGGTCTCCTAGGGGAATCGACCGACCTCATGGCCAATTTCATCGTCGGGAACCTGGTCGTGAGTGTCATCGCCGGTGTTGTGACCTGGGTCGGGCTGACTCTGATCGGTGTACCCTACGCGTCGGCCCTGGCGGCATGGGTGGCCATAACCGATCTCGTCCCGGTCCTGGGCGCCTTGCTGGGAGCGGCGGGCGTGGCCGCTGTCGCCTTCGTCGAGGCCCCTGACACCCTCCTGTGGGCGATGCTGCTCCTGGTGGTCTATCAGCAGGTAGAGAACTTCCTGATCGCCCCCAAGGTCATGAATCGGGCTGTGGACCTGAGCCCGGCAACCGTGATCATCGCCTTGATGGTGGGTGGCAGTCTCGCCGGGTTGATCGGTGCACTGCTGGCCTTGCCACTGGCGGCTCTCATCAAGATCATCGTCGAGGGATACATCGTGCAGGAGCGCCTCGACAAGGTTCGTGCCGAGGTGGCGAACGGCGACCGCGGTGTCCGACGCCGGCGGGGGCGCTCGCGCCCCCTTCCCTGAGCGAGGGCGTCAGCGACTCCTGCCGAGGATGCGATCGATTATGGCCAGTCGCTCCGTGATCGCAGCCTCCTCGCCCAGGTTCCCGGGGTGATAGATGGCGCTCGGTGCCACGCCGTCGGGGAAGTACTGCTGAGCCACCACACCACCCGGATGATCGTGGGAGTACTCGTATCCCTCGCCGTGCCCGAGGTCGGCTGCACCCCGGTACCCACTGCCCCGGAGATGTAGTGGAACCGAAGGTGTCGGCCCACTTTCGACCAGTCGGCGCGCTGCGCTCATCGCCCGTGCGACCGAGTTCGACTTGGGCGCCGTCGCCAGATATAGCGTGGCGTGGGCGAGATGGTGGGTCGCCTCCGGCAAACCGACATGGGCGAGTGCGTCGGCCGCGGCTACCGCGACCCGAAGCCCCCCGGAGTCGGCGAGCCCCACATCCTCGGATGCGAGGATGATCAGTCGCCTGACGATGAACTCGGGGTCCTCGCCCCCTTCGAGCATCAGCAGCAGCCAGTACATGGCAGCGTCGGGGTCGGATCCACGCACGGACTTGATGAACGCCGAGATCACGTCGTAGTGGGAGTCCCCGGTCTTGTCGTATCGGATGAGCCGGCGTTGCAGGGCCTCGGCGATGTCCTCGTCCCGGATGACCTTCCTGCCGGCGGCTTTGGCCATGCGCGCCGCGACTTCCAAGGCGTTGAGGGACTGTCGCGCGTCGCCACCGGTCCTGGTGGCCAACTCGATGGCCGCCTCCGAAGGCAACTCCACTTCGAGTGTGCCGAGACCGCGCTCGCCGTCGGCGACCGCCCTCTGCAGCAACTCCTCGATGTCGGCTGGCGTCAACGACTCCAGGCGAAAGAGAGTCATCCTGCTCATCAGAGGGCTGTTCACCTCGAAGTAGGGGTTCTCCGTGGTCGCTCCGATGAGGATCAGCGTGCCGTTCTCGACGCCGGGTAGCAGGGCATCCTGTTGGTTCTTGGCGAAGCGATGGATCTCATCGAGGAACAGGACGGTGCGTCGCTCGTCGGTGGCGAGACGTTGTCTGGCCTCGGCCAGGATCTCTCTGATGTCTTTGACCCCCGCCGAGGTGGCGGAGAGAGTGCGAAAAGCGGCCTCCGCATGTGAAGCCACCAGCATGGCCAGGGTCGTCTTCCCCGTTCCTGGTGGGCCCCACAGGAGCATCGAGATGGGCTCTCCCGACTCGACGATGTGCCGAAAGGCGGCGCCATCGGAGAGAAGCTTGGGCTGTCCTGCAACATCGGTGATGGTGCGGGGCCGCATCCGCGTTGCCAGCGGTGCGGAGCGAGCCGCCATGTCCTCGGCGCGGGATTCGAAGAGGTCGGTCATCTGCGGAGACGGTACCGGTAGATGGAGGGCACTCGTTACGATTTGAGGGTGAGCGCCGGACTCCTCGGCCCGGTTGCCGTCTGGGCGGCCATTGCGTTCGCGGTGTTGGCAGTGGTCACCGGTCGCCGCTGGGCCCTCATCACAACGGCCGTCTTCGGGGTGCTGGCCACCGTCGTTCTCGGCGTCGCCCTGGTCACCTACGACTTCTCCCTTGCCTACGTCGCCGAGACGACGAGCCGTGCAACTCCATGGCCCTATCGACTCGCAGCCTTGTGGGGCGGCATGGACGGGTCTCTGCTCCTGTACGCGGTGATGATCGTGGCGATGGGCGCAGCCGCCCTGTCGCGGCCGATTCCGGTGAGAACGGCGGCGTCGGTCGGGTCGGGGCTGCTGCTCATCACCGTCTTCTTCGCCAACCCGTTCTCGGTGCTCGAGCTCCCCGCCGTGGACGGGAGCGGCCTGTTGGCGATCCTCCAGCATCCGGCGATGATCTATCACCCCCCGATTCTCTACCTGGGTCTGACGACGTTGATCGTCCCATTCGCCCTGACGGTCGAGAAAGCCATCCGGGGCAACGATCGAAGTATCTGGATCGACCGTGCTCGCCGTTGGTCGTATGTCTCCTGGACGTTGTTGACGATCGGCATGGCGGCCGGCGCCAATTGGGCCTACGTGGAGTTGGGTTGGGGTGGGTATTGGGCCTGGGACCCGGTGGAGAACACCGCCCTGATGCCATGGATCGCCATCACGGTCTTCCTCCACACATCACGGGTCGAGGAGGCGACGGGAAGGTTGCGTCGCTGGGACGCCGCCTATGCCATGATCCCGTTCGCGCTCACGGTCATGGGCGTCTACTTGACGAGGTCGGGGGCGACCGGTTCGATCCACTCGTTCGCCGAGGATCCGCTCGTCGGTCGGATTCTCCTGGCCTCGGCGGTGGTGGTGGGGCTGTTCGCCATGGCGCTTGCGATTCGGTCGGAGCCAGGCGAGCCGTGGGTCGAGTGGCGTCTCGATCGCAACGGGTGGCTCGCCGTCAATGCGACGCTTCTGACGGCGGCTTTGGTGTTCATCACTGCGGGGTCTGCCTATCCCGCGTTCGCTTCGGTTTTCCGTGGGGAGTCGATCGCCGTCGACCCACGGTTCTTCGTGATCACGATCCTCCCCGTCGCCGTCCTGATCGCGGCGAGCCTGGCATCGGCGCTCCGCGCCCGGTGGGTGGCGTTCGCCTGGATCACGGCGATGGCCGCGGTCGGAATCGGGCTCGTGGCGGGTTGGCGCCCCGGGGTCCTCCTCATCGCCCCCGCTCTCGCATCATTGGTACTGCTCTCCGTAGGGCTGGCCACGTCCCGGAGAGGAGGCCGTCGAATCACCATCTACCTCGCCCACATGGGGATGGCGGTGCTGTTGGTAGCTGTTGCCGGCAGTTCCTTCGGTGGGGAGTTCACAGGGTCGATGATCCCCGGTGAGTCCGTCACCGTCGCCGGTCACGAGATCGCTCTGCGGGACGTCGAGACCGGTGAGGGCGACCGGTTCGTCTACGTGCGAGCCCTCTTCGACGTCGACGGCGAGCAGATGAGCCCAGAGATCAGGGCATACGAGGACCAGGAAGTCCCGGTCGCCGAGCCGGTGGCCCGGGTCGGGTTGATCGACGACGTGATCGTCGCCGTCTCTCTGCTCTTCCCGGACGAGAACACCGTGGAGGTCAACGTGTTCGTGCGGCCGTTGGTGTCATGGGTGTGGGTTGGTGCATCCCTGATTGGCCTGGCGGGTCTGATTGCTCTCCTCGCGAGAGACGGAGCCGCCTCAATGCGACGTCGATCGGCCAGAGAAGCGCTGCAATCAGGAGAAACCACCAGCGGAACTGTCTCTCGGTGACTCCCGCTTCGAGGCCCGCGGCGTCGAACGCCTGACCCGCCTCGATCTCTCCCCGGCCCCCGGTTCCCGCGGAGACACTCGCCATGAGCTCGGCATCCGGGTCCCCGGGCAGATACTCGGCGGCGAACGAGCGCGTGGCCAGCGTCGACAGCACGACGGTCTCCCCGTCCGCCCTCTCGAGGCTGACCCCAACGGCATAGGTCCCGCCTTGGCGAGCGGGGACGACGGCCCCGAACTCGAGGTCTGAGATGCGACTCAGCTCGACCTCTTCGGAGGTCCCGTCCGGAAAGCTGACCCGAGCGAGGGGCTGGGTCCCTGCGGGGATCTCCTCGGCGCTCTCCAGCGTCAGGGCCATCGTCTCGTCGGCGATCGAGGCCTCGATGGTCTCGCCCTCCGACCCGCCCAACGGGAAAGTGTCCCGGACGAGGGTGGACCAGAAGTCGCCGAAGCCATCCCAATCGGCCCATTGCGCAGCCCAGCGATCACCACCGTCGGACGTCCAGGCCGTGACCCGGCCCAATCCCACGCGCCACGAGGCTAGGAGGGGATCGCTCATCTCCCCGACCTGGAGCTGAACCTCGGCCGTGGGCTTCGGTGTCGTGGCGACATAGCCGAGAAGAGCCGGTGAGGAGGCAATGTCCCGGACCGCGTACGCGGTCGAGGTGACGACAGGGAAGAACTGCCCTTCGTTGATGAACGAGCGCGAGGCGAGACGAGCCTCTTGCACGAATATCTCCGGGATCTCGTCGAGGTCGCGTCCGGGGTAGAACCTTCCGTTTCCTGCCTCGGCGACCTCCTCGAGTGCCGGGATCGCACCTTCGCCCGTGCCCACCACCGAGACAGTGATCCCCTGCGCCGCCAGTCCCTCGACAGTGCTGAGGAGATCTCCGACGAAGGCGCCCCGCGGGAAGTCCGCGCCGAGCTCGAGCTCAGTCGTGAACCCGTCTGTGAACAGGATGATGTGCTTCAGCTCCTTGTCTGACTCCAGCAGCTCCTGCGCGGCTTCCTCTATCGCCGGGACCACACGGGTCTCTCCAAAGGGGCGCAGGCCGTTCAAGCCCGCTTCGATGGTCTCCCGATCGGGGAACTCCTGGAGCGGGACCGCCCATTCGGTCGAGCCGCTGAAGGCCAGCACCCCGACCTCGTCGGAGCTCCCCAGAGCCTCGATGGCGCGGAGGGCGCCGGCCTTGGAGATGTCTGTCTTGTTGACCCCACCCGTCTCCGACCCGACCATGCCCCCCTCGGAACAGTGACATGCGCCCATTGACTCACTCGTATCGATCAGCAGCACCTCGGCCACCTCGGCCTCGCGCTGGGTATCCGGAGCCTCGGCGTCCACCGGGAGGAGAGCTTCCAGGGGAGTATTCCGGTAGCCGCCCAGGGCGTATGAATGAGTGCCGCCGACCACCACCATGCCGCGTCCCAGGTCGCGGACGAAGGTGCCCAGGGTGGCGACCTTCTCCTCACTGATGTCACGGACACTGACGTCGACGAGCACCGCGGCACGGTGGGTCGATAGCTCCTGTAGCCCGGGCATCTCGGCCACGCCGGTCCTCAGCACCGTCAGCCCTCTCGAGACCAGGGCCCGCTCCAACACCTCGCCTGCACCCGGCTCGCCCTCGATGATGAGGACGCTGACGGGGCCCCTGACCTCGACACCGGCGCGGTGGGAGTCGTTCTCGGCCACACGGTCACCCGTCATGCGCACGGTGGCGCTGAATTCCTGCAGGCCCGGGTCGCCGGCCTCGGCCGAGAACGTGACATAGTTCGGCC
>Ga0214468_1000589_pt1 | contig 11423 bp, 11 predicted proteins | sample RVTome_9_FD_187334 | JGI IMG/M metagenome (GOLD analysis project Ga0214468, IMG submission 187334) | Soil microbial communities from uranium-contaminated site in the Upper Colorado River Basin, Wyoming, United States - RVT155D38 HiSeq ...
CCAGGCGTCTGCGGTGTGGGAGGTCCATGGTGCCAATCCATCACTCGATGCTTCGGAGCTGTATGCGTCGGGCATTCGGGTGGGTCGCGACCACATCGTCTCCACTGTGAACACACTCCTCCTGGCATACGCGGGAGCCTCCCTGCCGCTCCTCATCCTCTTCACTCTCGCCGGTCAGTCTCTCGGGTTCGTGGCCAGCTCGGAGATCGTGGCGGTGGAGATCGTCCGCACACTCGTCGGATCGATCGGCCTGGTGGCGGCGGTTCCGATGACGACCTGGCTCAGCTCTCGCGTTGTCAAGAGGGTCGAGCCCGCGACCGCGTCGCGCCAACCTACCCGCGACCGCCCCGACTGAGACCCCTACACTCGCCGCCCATGGTCAGTGTTCGACGCCCCCCCGCGGCTCGGGTCCTCGAAGTGATCGGGGCCCTCCTTGCATTGGGGACACTCGCCCTCGGTTTTCTGGGGACACTCCCCGAGCATCCTCATTTCCCCGTCGGTCGCGAGGTCTTCGGGAACGTTCCCGAAGCTGTGGTACTCGTCTTCTATCTTGGTCTCGCCGCTTTCCTGTGGCTCACCCTTCACCTCTTCGCCCAACGAGCAGTTGGCTGGGAACAGGGCGGTCCCGATAAACGCACCGGTCACTGGAGAGCGCGTCTCGCCCGGCTCTACGACGGTCTCTCCATGAAGACGCTCATGAGAGATCGTCGCTACGGCACGATGCACTCGATGATCTATTTCAGCTTCATCGCTCTGTTTCTCGGCACGGTGACTCTGGAGATCGACCACATCTTGCCGGGCAATCTCAAATTTCTCCATGGGAACTTCTATCTCGGCTATTCGGCAATCCTGGACCTCGCCGGAGTCGTGTTCCTGGCGGGATTGGCGTTGGCATTTATCGGCCGTTTCGTCTTTCCCGTTTGGCGCATCCGGTCGAAGACCAAACCGCAGGATGCGCTGATCCTTTCGGTCCTGGCCCTGATCGGAATCACCGGCCTTCTCGTCGAGGCTGCGAGAATCTCTCTGGCCGGTCGGCCCGACTTCGAGGTCTGGTCGTTCATCGGATACCCGCTGTCCTATCTCTTCGATCCCGTTGATGCCGCCGATTGGCATCGGTTTTTGTGGGTGAGCCACACGGTCCTTTTCGTCGGATTCCTCGTGATCCTTCCCGTGACCAAGTTGCGTCACATGTTCACCTCGCCGGCCAATCTCTATCTGTCGGCGCGGGACAGGCCGAAAGGCGCCATGCGAGAGATGCCGAACCTCATGGAGGCCGAGGACATCGAGACGATTGGTGCCAGCGTTGCTACCGACCTCACCTGGAAGCAGATTTTCGACACCGACGCGTGCACCATTTGTGGTCGCTGCACTTCGGTCTGTCCTGCGAACATCACCGGGAAACCTCTGGACCCGCGGGAAATGGTTCTGAAGTCGGGGGAGGTGGCTTCCGCACTTGCGGGTGTGGCTCCTCCCGTCTCCACGACCGCCGTACTGGAAGAAACCGCATCGCTTTTCGATCGCATCCGACCCGAGGAGGTATTTGCCTGTACCACCTGCAAGGCGTGTGATGAGATCTGCCCGGTCGACATAGAGATCCTCGATCGGATTCTCGATATGCGGCGTTATCTGACGTTGATGGAATCGGAGTTCCCCACCGAGCTGGGCAAGGCATTCGTCGCCATGGAGAACCAGTCCAATCCGTGGGGAATGAGTCAACAGGCGCGCGGGGACTGGACATCCGAACTCGATTTCGCGGTGCCTGTGTGGGGCCAGGATGGGAAGAACTCGGCCGAGTATTTGTGGTTCGTCGGCTGCGCCGGCTCCTTTGACGACCGCAACACCGCAACTTCTGTCGCTTTGGCTCGTCTCCTCGAGAAGGCGGGCATCGATTACGCCATCCTGGCCCAGCGGGAGCTGTGCAACGGAGACCCGGCCCGACGCGCCGGCAACGAGTTCGTCTTTCAACAACTCGCGCTGCAGAACGTGGAGACATTCGAGGAGCTCGGGGTGACGAAGATCATCACCCAGTGTGCCCACTGCTTCAACACTCTGTCCAACGAGTATCCGCAATTCGGGGGGAACTACGAAGTGGTGCATCACAGCCAGCTTCTCGCCGAGTTGCTGGCTCAGGGCAGACTCCCCGAGCCCACCAATGCGAATGGCGAGAACAAGAAGATCGCCTATCACGACGCCTGTTATCTCGGTCGGCACAACGACGTCTACCTGGCTCCCCGGCAGGTGGTCGGTGGGTCGGGCAACGATGTCATCGAGATGCCCCGCCACGGCACCCGTGGGCTCTGCTGCGGGGCCGGCGGTGCGCGATTCTGGATGGAGGAGCACACCGGTAAGAAGGTCAACAACGAGCGCGCCGAGGAGGCCCTGGCCACCGAGGCAGATGAGATCGCGGTTGCCTGCCCGTTCTGTTTTGTGATGCTCGACGACGGAGTCAAAGAGCTGGGTCGGGACGATGTGCCCGTGCGGGACATAGCGATGATCCTCGCCGATGGTTTGTAGTGGTGGGTCGTGGGACGAGGCGTCTCGGCGACCGCTAAGGCCATCATCCCAGCTCTGGCCATGATCGTCTCGGGATGCGTGGCGGGTGCTGATGGGCCCTCGGCCACCGATCCCCACGGATTCACCACAACAACGACAATGATTCCGGTGACCGTCACCACAATCACGGTCGAAGAGAGTCTCGGCTCCTTCAGAGAGTGTCTCCGCGACCGTGGGGTGGGGGTAGGTCGAATCCGGTTGGACGCCCTGGGACACCCCCGATTGGCGGAAGCGCTCAGAGGACTCGACCTCACCGATCGCGACGTGCTCGATGCTCTCGCGTCGTGCGGCCGGTACCTCATAGGGGGTGCATTGGACCTCAGGACCGACCCCGCGCTGCGCGACCAGGTGCAAGACACCCTGGTAGAGCTTGCGGACTGTATCCGGTCGTGGGGTGTCCCGGACTTCCCCGATCCGGTGCCCGGGTTCGAAGGTGTCGGATCGCCATTCCCCGATGCCCGCATCCCCTGGACCGATCCCGATCTTCCCGATGCGGTGGCTGCCTGTCGGGGCATCACGGCAGGCTCTTAGAGTTGTATTGGAGACGAAGGCGCAGCGACTGATGCCAGCCCAACCAACCCCTGTGAAAGTCCTGGACGCGGACGAGAGGCTCGATATCGACAAGCCCTGGCAGGTTGTCGTGTGGAACGACCCGGTCAACACGATGTCGTATGTCGTTTACGTGTTTCGCAAACTCTTCGGCTACGACGAGATCAAGGCGACTGACCTGATGCTTCAAGTCCACCATGAGGGCCGGGCCATCGTATCGGTTGGTCCACGCGAGCAGGCCGAGATCGATTGCTTCCGGCTACACAACCACGGTCTTTGGGCAACGGTCGAGCAGTGAGTCACTTTCACACCACCGCCGAGGGAATCCGCGTCGATCTGAGCCCTGAGGAGCGTCTCTTTCTCGGCGATGTGCTTCCTCTCCTTGCCGAGATCGGCGCTCCCGGCTCCGATCCTGCAGCAGATCGTCTCCATGTCCCGGTCTATCTCGACGACCCGGTCGCAAACGAGGAGTGGTGGCGCCTGATGGGCCAAGATCTGGATGCCGCCCGCCAGGCCGATCGTGCGGTGTTCCAGAAAGTGGTATCCGGTGACGAGCCGGTCACGCTCTCGGCAGAAGATGCGGACGCCATGCTGCGCGTGCTCAACCAGGCAAGATTGGCATTGGGGGCACGTCTCGGGATCGATGTCGAGGAGGACCACGAGGAGCTACCGGAGGACAGTCGGCAGGTGATGGACTATCTCGCCTGGATCCAAGAAGAGCTCACTACTGAGCTCACCCGGACACTGTGACGACCTCCGCGCGGATGTGTAGGTTCGGAGTCGGAAGCGACCAACCCTGACCACGAAGCAGGGCCGGAGGTTCTTTTGGAAGGTGATCGCATAGCCGACCTGAGAAGCCAGAGGGGCTCCCTCATCTCCCTGTACGCGGCGCGACCCAGCCCGGGTGGCTTTGGCGCTCTCCTCTCCGATCTCACCAAGCACGTTCGGGAGCGATCATCAGGGATGGACCGCTCGGTGCAGAAGAGTGTTCGCAATGACGCCGAGCGAATCCACGATCTCGCCGATCAGCTCGAATTCGATTCGGCACCGGGATACGCCGTGTTCGCTTCGGACCTGGATGGAACCTTTGTCCTCGAGCCGCTGAGCTATCCGACGCCAAATGTGTCGACCATCGGGCCACGGCCGTATATGAGGCCCCTTCGAGCGGCCCCGCGCGCCATACGAAGCGGAATACTCATCGCCAACAAAACTCTGGCGAGAACGTTCACGGCTATGGAGGGGATCCTCGACGAGGTCAACGCGCCAATCGACGCCGACATCGGCAACCGAAGCTGGGGTGGTTTCTCGGGCTATGAGGAGTACACGGTTCGGTCGCGCGCCGAGGAGGTGACCACCAAGCTCTGGCGGGAGGCAGGGGAGCGGCTGCTCGACAGTCACATGGACAAGCCATTCGATTACCTGGCGATCGGCAGCCACGAAGAGACCATCGAAGAGATCGCAAGAACGCTCCATCCCTATCTGACCCGTCTGCCCCGTGCCACGTTCAACGCCAACCCACAGGTGGTCAGTCTTCCCGGTCTTCGTGCCGAGGTGGCCACCATGGACCAGCAGATGCGGAGGCATCGACAGAGTGCTCTGGCCGGAAGGGTCTGTGACACGGCCTGGAGCGGTGGCAATGCCCTACTCGGCCTTCAGGAGGCGCTGGATGCCGCCAACGCCCAGGCGATCGACACGCTCGTCGTCGCCGGGCCGTTCAGCCGTCCCGGTGCGATCTGTGACGCATGTGGTCACCTGGTCCGTGATGGTGAGGACTGTCCGATCTGTGGTGCTCCGCTCTTCGCGGTCGACGACATCGTGGGGGCGGCCATGGAGTCGGTGGTGGGCGCCGGCGGTGTCGTAGTACAGATCTCGGTTGCCTCGCCCCTCGACCGCCACGGTGTGGGAGCGCTGACCCGGTTCCCGGTGGCTGTTCACACCTGACTGAACGGCGAAAGGCGGTCGGGACACCGGGGCCACTAGATTCCAAAGCATGTCGACTGCCGCCGTCGTGTTGGCCGCCGGAGGTTCGAGACGCCTCGGTCGGACCAAGCAACTAGAGCCCTGGGGGGATTCGAATCTCCTTGGCCATGTCGTTGCGCGTACCCGCGAGTTCCCTGTGGACGAGGTTTGGGTGGTGCTCGGCCACGATGCCGACCAGATTCTCGCCGAGACCGATCTCGAGGATGTCTATATCGTCGAGAACCTCGAATGGGAAGAGGGGATTGCCTCCTCGCTGCGGGTTGCCTTGGATGCGCTGACCCGGCTCTCCCGATGTGATCGTGCCCTGGTCGTCATTGGTGACCAGCCCGAGGTCCCGGTCGAATTGGTCACCGACCTTCTCGACTCTCATGCCCGGTCTGGCAAGCCGGTGACGGTCCCCAAGTACCGCTACAACTGGGGAAACCCGGTGGTGGTCGATCGGTCGCTCTGGGCTCGGGTGATGTCCCTGGAAGGCGATGAGGGAGCGAAGCGGTTGTGGCAGGCACATCCGGAATGGGTGAACGAGGTCTGGTTCTCTGAGACGGCCCCGCGTGACGTAGACACAGAGGCCGACATCGACGAGTTGAAGCCCCGCCACCCGGCCTGAGTTCGGGTCGTTTTGTTTGTCTATATTCGCGTAGAGGATCTAATTCGGTGAAGAGAAGGGTGAGATGGCGCGGATCGACCAAGTAGCTGGCATCGGTCACCGAGAAGCAACCAAATTGCGGAAGGCCGGAGTTCGCACCAGCAAAACCCTCGCCGAATGTGCCTCCACCCGTCGAGGCCGGACCGAGTTAGCGAAAAGGACAGGGCTTACTCCGAAAGACCTCCAGCTCTGGGTTCATCACGCAGATCTCTTGCGTGTGCGCGGAATAGGTGCCGAATATGCCGATCTCCTGGTCCAGGCTGGAGTCGACACCCTACGCGACCTGAGAAGACGCAACCCCACTGCGCTGCTTGCCAAGATCATCGGCATGAACGGCTCGAAGAAGGTCGTCGATAGGCTGCCGACCGAGTCCATGGTGGAAGCCTGGATCACCGACGCCGGCGACCTCGACCCTTCGATCAACGGATAGCACGTTCCCAACTATTGCTGTGGCTCCCCTATATGGGAGTATCGGCCGCGTTCGGGGATCGTCGATGTCGTCCCTCCTTCCATTGGAAAAGGGGTCCCGGATCGGGACCCCTTTTCGGTGTGAGGAGGAGTGAGCTCAGGAAGCTGACTTGGCCTTTGAGCCAGTCGACTTCGCCGAGCTCGTCTTCGCAGCCGTGGACGACTTGGTCGTCTTGGCGGCAGAAGTCTTGGCCGCCGGCTTCTTCGCAGCCGGCTTCTTGGCTGTGGTCGTGGTCGCGGGCTTGCTCGCTGTGGTCGTGGTCGCGGGCTTGCTCGCGGTGGTCTTGTCGGTGGGCCTATCCGATGCGGCCTCCTCTGCCTTCTCGGGTCGGAAGGAGTGGCGCCAGGTGGCGAGCATGTCCTCGAGCTGATCGCGCAGCTTGCTCACCTGCTCCTTGGCCTGGTCGAGATCCACCTTCTGGGAGATCTCCTCGACGACCTTGCCCTCCCGGATACCGGAGACGACCTTCTCGCCTTCGGTGGCCCACTCGTCGATCGTCTTGTTGGCGGCCTCGGTGTAGCTGGTCGTCTCCGCGGAGAAGCGGCCTTTGAGCGTATTCACCTGGTCGCTGACTTTTCGGGCGGCAACCACGGGGGCGCCAACTGCTGCATACAGAACGTTCTTCGCCTGCATCATTACTCCTATTCTTCGTCTGAAACTGTTCCATTGGACCGGATCAGTGCCCGGTACATGTCGAGCAAAACTCTCTTGTGCTCACCGGTGAGTTTTTCATCGCTGTCGATTGCCTCGAACACCGACACCGGCGGCATCTCCTCATCGATCAGTCCCGCCCTGCTGTACAGGGAGTTGGACGAGATCTCGAGGGCGCGAGCGAGATTTTTGAGAATCTCGGCCGAGGGTCTGCGAATCCCTCTTTCGATCTGGCTCAGATACGGGTTCGATATGCCCGCATTCTCAGCCAGCCGTCGGAGGGAGAGGTTCGCTCGCTCTCGCTGGGCTCTGATGAACTCACCCAGATCGCCATGCTTGCTCTCGTTCACCTTCTGTGAGCATACAGCAAGCTGCTTGCTTTTGCAAGCGTTGTGTTTGCGGACGGTCAGATTCCTGGAGGTGGCTACGCTCGGCCACGCCCATGATCATCGTCATGCACTCGGACGCGACCCCGGATGAGATCGCCGAAGTGGTCGAGAGATTGCGAGCTTCGGGGGCTGCAGCCAGCGTCTCGACTCGAGAGGGTAAGACGGTCGTGGAGGGCTCTGTGGACGCACGTCTCTACGAGGAGGCGCCCTGGGATTCCTTCCCTGGAGTGGAACGTGTCTATCCCTCGGTCCGGGGTGGTCGCCAGGTGGGCAGGGAGTTCAAGTCCGAGAACACTGTGGTTGCAGTGGGCGGTGACGTTTCGATCGGCGATGGGTCGATGGTGGTGGTGGCCGGCCCCTGTGCGGTGGAGAGCCGGGACCAGATGATCGGGACTGCCCAAGCCGTCAAGGAGGCTGGCGCTCGCATTCTCCGTGGCGACGCCTTCAAGCCGAGGACCTCCCCCTACACCTTTCAGGGCCTGGGAAAAGCAGGACTCGAGATCCTGGCCGAGGCGAGAGAGATCACGGGGCTCCCATTCGTGGCCGAAGTACTCGATCCTCGTGACATCGACCTGGTTACCTCCTACGCCGACATGTTGCGGATCGGCACCCGCAACATGTCCAACTACGCCCTCCTCCGTGAGGTAGGTCTTGGTGAGAAGCCCGTCCTGCTCAAACGTGGTCGAGGCTCGACTGTTGAGGAGTGGATCGACGCCGCGGAGTACATCCACAGCGCGGGGAATCCGAACATCGTCCTCGTCGAGCGCGGGGTGCGGGGTTTTGACAGCTCGGCACGCAACACCCTCGACTTGGCGGCGGTCCCGGTGGCCAGGCGCCTCACCCATCTGCCGGTGATGGTCGATCCGTCGCATGCATCGGGGCGGAGAGACCTGGTGGTCCCCCTGGCCCGGGCAGCCATCGCGGCAGGTGCCGATGGAGTACTGATCGACGTCCACCCATCACCGGAGACGGCGCTGGTGGATGGGGCTCAAGCCCTCTTGCCAGCCGAGTTCGCTGAGCTGATGATCTCACTCCGAAGCGTCGCGGATGCCGTCAAGAACTCTTTCCAGACGCCATAAATCCCAAATATGGGAGCCACAGCATTAGGAACGCGATAGGCCGAGGAGAGCGGTGACTCCGGCGTGAATGGCGAAGGGGAGGGCGGATTCATTGAACGCGAAGCCGGCGGAGTGGAGGTCGCCACCTCCAGATTCCGCTCCGAGACGTAGCAGAGCTCCCCGGGTCGCGGAGAGGTAGTTGGAGAAGTCCTCGCCCCCCATCGAGGTCTCGGTGTCAACGACGGTCCCAGGTCCCAGGCTCGACCCGATCGCCCGGGTTGCAGCATTCACGATCGACTCGTCGTTGACCACGGGAGCTATCCCCTGTTGATAGTCGAGGGTGTGGCCCGCCCCGCTGAGAGCAAGAATGGATCCCAGCGTCTTGTCGACCAGAGAAGGGAGCACATCCCATAGCCCGGGGTCCAATGTCCGCACCGTTCCTTTCAACACCACCTCGGTGGGGATCACGTTGGCGGCATCGCCACCGTGGATCGAGCCAAACGCGGTGACGATTGCAGAGCGTGGGTCGATCGAGCTGCGGATCGCGTTTGGCAGTTCGGCCGCAACCCGGGCCGCCGCCGCAATCAGGTCGACGGTCTTATGTGGTCGAGAGGTGTGGCCGCCCGGTCCGTGGATCACGATCCTGAGCGCGTCGGCGCCAGCTGTTATCGGCCCGACCCGGCTCCCGATACTGCCCACCCGGAGTGTGGGATCGACATGGAAGGCGAGCAGGGCGCCGAGCTCGTCGACCACTCCCTCATCGACCAGCTCGACCGCGCCTCCGGGAAATGCCTCTTCGGCAGGCTGGAAAATGATCCGGAAGCCGGCATCGACGTCGAGCCGGGCCAACACCACCGCGATGCCGGCCGCGATCGCGGCATGGGCATCGTGCCCGCATGCGTGCATCCAGCCCTCGGTCTCGGAGCGGGGTGAGTTCTCCTCGGGCTCCCTGATGGGAAGAGCGTCGATGTCGGCGCGGAAGCCCACGAGCCTGGGCTCGTCACCAATGTCGACCCAACCTCCGGTCTTCGGATGGCGATCGCTGAACTGGAGACCACGGCTCTCGATGAACCGTCGGATCAGATCGGTAGTCCTGTGTTCGCGGTGTGCCGGCTCGGGATAACGATGAAGAAGACGGCGTAACTCGAGCGCCTCTGGAGCGATCTCCTCCACGAGCCCCGCCAGCTCATCAGGGCCAGGCATGCGATGAGACTAGTGGAGCACCGTTGATCACACGTCGGGACGCTCACTGATAGAAGAGCGATTCGAAAGTCCGTCTCGCTCGTCTCGTGTAGCGACGGTAATGGTCGCGCAGCTCCCCGGTGCGATCGAATCCCAAGGAGACTGCGAGTCGCGCGGTGGCGTCAGCATCGGTGGGCAGCGAGTCGGAGGGGTGCCCGCTCTGCAGGTGAAGTCGAAGTCGAGCCCGGGTGCAGAAGAGGTAGGCATCGTGCAGGGCGTTGTAGTCATCGGTGTCGAGCAGGTCGGCGTGGTGCAGGGCGCGCAAGGCGGGGAACGTGCCCGTCACCCGCAACTCGGGGATGGCGCCTCCGTGTTCCAGCTGAAGCAATTGGACCAGGAACTCGACGTCACTGAGCCCGCCGGGGCCCAGTTTGAGGTGGAAGTCAGGATCCTCATCGGCGGGGATTCGCTCCGATTCGACTCGGGCTTTGATGGTGCGAATCCCCCGGACGATCGACTCGTCGAGATCCCTTCTCCATAGGACCGGTTCGAGGATCTCGAAGTAGCTGCGAAGCAATCCTTCGTCACCACCGGCGGGCCTGGCCTTCACCAATGCCAGCAGCTCCCAGGGCTCGACCCATCTCTCGTAGTAGCGCTGGTATGAGTCGAGTGAGCGTGAAAGGGGGCCCTTCCTTCCCTCCGGTCGGAGGCCGGCGTCGAGCTCGTAGGCGTCACCGTGACGATTGGGCAGGGCGAGAACCCGCTCGAGGGCCACGGCCACTTGCGCGCCTCGCTCCGCGGTTCCATCCCCGTGTATGTAGAGAAGGTCGATATCCGATCCATATGACAGCTCCTGGCCGCCCCATTTGCCCATGGCGACGACCGCATTCCGATCGTCCGGTGCGGTGATCATGTGAAGGGACGCAGACACGGCCGCGTCGGCGCTGTCCGACAAGGCATGGAGAGTGGACTCGGGTGCCGAACCGCCGAGGATGTCGCGGGCCGCGATCCTTAGCTTTCGCCTGCGCACGAAACGGCGGATGGTTCCGATCTTCGCGTCCTCGTCCGGTCTGCTGTCGAGAACACCGATGAGGCGCGAGGTGGCATCCTCACGATCACGGATGTGGTCGATCGCCTCGTCGTCGGCGAGCCTTGGGACGAACTCGGGAATCCGGTCGATGAGACCACCCAGGAGCTTGCCCGTGCCCAGCAGCTTGCACAGTCTTTCCCCGGCCACCGGGTTGTTCTGGAGGATCGGGATCAGCGCGCCATGGTCCCTGGTGTGAGCCATCAGCAGTCTCAGCTGAGCGAGACCCAGGTCCGGGTCGGGAGACTGCGACAGCCAGTCCAGCATCAACGGGAGCACCTGTTGCATCACCCGGGAGCGACGACTCAAGCCCGAGGTGAGCTCGCTGACGGCGCTCGTCGCCCCCATGACATCCCGGTAGCCGAGGGCCTCGAGTCGGATCGCGGCCACCGCCGGGTCGAGGCGAGCCTCTTCCAGGCCGACGAGTGACTCGAGAATTGGCCGGAAATAGAGACGCTCGTGGAGGTCCCGAGCCGATTCGCGGACCTCTGCCAGCCGTCGTCCCAGCTCCTCTGCAGGGTTGATGGTGAAGCCGAGGGCTCGTCCCAGCCAGTTGCGGTCCTCCTCCGATGACGGAAGGGTATGGGTCTGTTTCAGCTCGCGGAGCTGGAGTCGGTGCTCGACGTTTCGGAGAAATCCATAGGCATCGGTGAGTCTTCGCGCCTCTTCGTCGTCGATGTACCCGTTACGGTTCAGCGCCTCGATCGCTGCGATTGTCGAGGGGACGCGCAGCTCCTCGTCGACGCGACCATGAACCAACTGGAGCAACTGGACTGCGAATTCGATGTCGCGAATTCCCCCTCGTGACCTCTTGATGTCGACGGTGCTGGCCCCGTCCTCCGCCCGGGCTTTGAGGGCG
>Ga0214468_1000590_pt1 | contig 11408 bp, 8 predicted proteins | sample RVTome_9_FD_187334 | JGI IMG/M metagenome (GOLD analysis project Ga0214468, IMG submission 187334) | Soil microbial communities from uranium-contaminated site in the Upper Colorado River Basin, Wyoming, United States - RVT155D38 HiSeq ...
CTCGATGAGCCGCATGTTCATCGTCTGGCTCATCGTCATGGTCATGCCCTGCATGCCCATGTCGAACTCCATCTGCGTATCGGTGCTCGCGAGCCTGCCGCGCGACACGTCGAACACCATGGTGCCCGACATCGTGCCGGATCCGTCCATCGTCATCCCGCCCTGGCTTCCGGACATCGTCAGCGGCCCCTGGAACTCGATCGTCGCCATGTCGCCGGAGACGCTCACGAGCGTGTACGTGATGTCCATGCTCATGTTCATCTCGCCGCCGGTACCCGCGGGCATGTCTGTCTCGATGTTCGCGATCCACGTATCGCCGGGGCCGACTTCGTCCTCGGGGAGCTCGAGCCCGAAGCCGTTCATGCGGCTCATGATCTGCTGGGTCTCGGCGGGGAGCGTGTCCGCCCCAGGGATCTCCACCAGACGGCCCCGCGTGTCCATCTTCATCGTCTGGACCTGCCCGGTCAGGTCGGGCATGTTCTGCGCCATCATCGGCATCGCGGGGGAGCTGATGTCGGCCGAGTCGGTCACGACGCGATACTCGACCACGTCGCCCTCGACGCCGACCACGGTCTGCGTCGTGTAGATCTCACCCACCATCATCGGCTGGTCCGAGTTCACCATGGGCGCGTTCATGTAGTTCTCCATCTCGAGCACGTAGCGCGAGACGAGGCCTTCCTCGGGCGCGAGCCGCAGCAGCACGGATTGGCCGTGCACGGGCACGGCGGCGGTCAGGAGCGCGAACGCGAGCGCCGCGCCCCGGATCGAACGGAACGTCATCTGTCCTCCACGGATGGTGGTCCGACCACACGGAACCCCCCAACGCAACGGGCTGGGTCGGGGAAAGTCAAGCGATGAGGACCCCGCGTCGGGGCAGACGTTCCCTCGGTTTGAGCCCCGATTGATGGTGCGGATCACCGTGGCTGCATGACACCCAGGATCCTGGAGCTCCCGGCCAGCGAGCGACCCCGCGAGCGACTGTTCCGGCTCCGGCCCGACGCGCTGTCCTCCGTCGAGCTGCTCGGCGTGATCCTCGGCTCCGGCTCGGCCGGTCGGTCCGCGGTGCACGTCGCGGCCGATCTCCTCGGGGCGCACGGCGGGTCCCTGCGCGCGTTGGCCGCGGCCGAGGTCCGGTCGCTCGAGCGGACTGCCGGGATCGGGCCCGCCCGCGCCGCTGCCGTGAGCGCGGCGCTCGCGCTGGGCCGACGCCTCGCGGCCGAGCCGGCGCGCGAGGTCCGCCGCATCCGCGGCCCCCGCGACGTGTACGGACGGCTGGGGCCGCTCCTCCGGGACCGCAAGCAGGAGGAGTTCTGGGTCCTGTACCTCGATACGCAGAACCAGATGCTGATCGAGCGCTGTCTCACCGTGGGGCTCCTGAACTCGTCGCTCGTGCACCCTCGCGAGGTGTTCGCGCCCGCCATCGCCGGCGGCGCGGCGAGCCTCATCCTGGCTCACAACCACCCGAGCGGAGATCCGGAGCCATCCCCCGAGGACATCGCGGTCACGTGTCAGCTCGTCGAGAGCGGGCGGCTGCTCGGGATCCCCGTCCGCGACCACGTGGTCCTCGGAGACCGGGGCTACGTGAGCCTCAAGGAGCGGGGCCTGTGCGCCTGAGACGCCGTCGCGGAGTCACGGCCGCCAGGCGTAGCCCAGCTTGATGAAGAAAGCGCGCTCGGTCTGCGTCAGCGGCACGGCCGCCCCGTTCACCGGGGCTTCCCCCCGGCGGTCGTCCGAGTAGCCGACGAACAGCACGGTGAGCGGGTTGAGCTTGTAGGAGAACAGGACCTGGGTCGAGACCCCCCGGTCCTCGAGCGTCTCGAGTCCCGGGTTCGTGGCGGCGTTCCGGTCCGTGTCGCGGTACTGGAGGAGGACGCGCAGGAAGGTGCGCGGGTCGAGGTTGTACACGGCCCGGAGCTGGGAGACGAGCGCCGTGAACACGTCCTCGCCCTCGCGCGTCATCCGCTGCAGGGAGCCGCTCAGCCGGAGGTCGAGGTGACGGCCCGCCCGCAGGGCCACCTCCGGGTGGAGTCGGATCTGTCGCCCCGCTCTGGCGTTGCGGAAGTCGATCGCGTCGCCGAACACGCCGCTCAGCGCGAGGCGGACGGTTCCAGAAGGGCGGAACGAGCCGCCGGCCCAGAGCTCGAAGATGTCGTGGATCTCCCCGTCGAAGGACTGCCGGATCCAGTTCGGGTTGACCCAGAGGTTCGACTGCCACGGCCCATCGATCGCCCCCTGGATCCACACGCCCTGGTCGGTGAGGCGGCCGTCCCAGTCCTCGAAGTGCCAGCCGCCCGCGTTCAACGCGACGCGCGTGAAGAACCCCTCCGCCTCGGGGTAGAAGGTCCGGCCGCCCCAGATCTGGCCTCCGCGGTTGTCCACCTGCGGGACGAAGCCGGCGTCGGCGCGGAACCCGGGCGAGAGCATCCTGGCATCGAGCCTCACCTGCCATTCGCGGTTCGCGAGCGAGGCGTTCAGGGAGGCGGCATCTCCACCGAAGCGCCCTTCCGGCTGTCCATTCGTGGTCGCGACCGGCTCCGGATAGCGCGTTTCCGAATGGAGGTACTGGGCGCGGATGCTGAGCGGAGCGATGGGGCGGAAGAACGCGTCCGCGCCGGCGACGTGATTCGAATAGCCGTCCGCCCGGCGACCGGTGTACAGCGCCCCGACCGTGTTCGAGGCGCCGACGTCGCGCCGGAAGCGGCCCACCGTGCCGACGACGTCCTCTTCGAGGGACAGCGCGCTCGAGCCCTGGCTGCCGGGGAACAGCAGGTTGTTCAGCCGATCGAGGGTGACCATCCCCCCGACCGCGCTCCCGCCGATCTTCCCCGTGGCCTTCGCGCCGCCGACGGGATCGGCGACGGTGCGGGTGAACACGGCCTGGAGCGGGGTGGAGAAGAAGTCCGCGCCTTCGAGAAAGAAGGGCCGCTTCTCGGGGAAGAAGAGCGCGAACCGATTGTTGACTTCGAGTTGCGGGGCGTCCGCCTCCACCTGCGAGAAGTCCGGGTTCGCGGTCAGGTTGAGCGCCAGATCGCTGGTCGGGCTCCAGCGCAGGTCGAGGCCGGGCTCCGGGTCGATCGTGCCGTTTCGGAACTCGGCGTCGTCGAGGGCGCGCTCGTCGGCGCGCCGGGCGGTGAGCGTCGGGGTCACCTCGAGGTTGAGGCCCGGCGACACGTCGCGAATGCCGATGAGCCGGTTGGCCTGGCAGAGAGTGCACGCCTCGCCGCGATCCCAGCGCATGGATCGGATCTCGACACGGCTCGAGCGCGGCCACCAGCGACGGGCGTGAAATCCCCACGTCTGGATGCCGTCACCGGCCGGGAAGCGCAACGACCGGAACGGGATCGCGAGCTCGATCACGTAGCCGTCTTCCGTTACGCGTCCCGCGGACTCCCAGATCGCGTCCCAGGAATCGTCCGCCATCCCGGTCTGCTCGTCGTACGTGGCGTCGCCCTGGACGCCGAGAGCCGTGACGGTGAACTCGAAGGCGCGACGCGCGTCATCGAACGGGTCTAGCGAGAGGACGATGCGGTCGTGGTCCTCGACGTCGTCCCGGTCCGTGATGAACGCGCGGATCGCGTCCGGGTCGGGGTCGAGCGCGCGGCACGCGAAGTACAGGCGCTCGGGGTCGAAGAGGACGTAGCACCGGGTGTCGACAGGGGCGGGCGTGTTGTTCCCCGGGTTCGTTTCCCAAGGGAGCGGGATCGGCTCCGCGCCGCTCCATGCGGGATCGTCCAGGCGTCCGTCCACCCGGATCCCGTCCGCGGCGGGGCGGGCTTCGAACCCGGTACGACCGGCCGAGTGCGCGGCTCCCGGGTCTCCGTTCGCGGAGGAATCGGCGTCCTGCGCGGTGACGCCGGACGCGGCCCCGCCGAGGCACGCGACGGCGAGGGACAGGGCCACCGCGAGGGCGGGCCGGAGCGGGTGGACGAAGGGAGCCGCCACGGGGGCGGGACGGAGGAGGGCGCATATATGAAATGATCGTTTCATTTTCGGACCGATGCACGAAGAGGGCGGGGCATGGACAATTCAGACGGGCGTCAGGTTCGGGGGTGCGGGAGCGCGGCTGGCGCCGCGGTGTCGGGTGCGGGGCATACCCAGCCCGGCGACGCGACCGCCACGGGTGCCGCCAGGAGCGCGATCACGACCCCGGTCAGGAGGAGGCGCGTCATCGTGGCGGGGCGCCGGTCGGCGCCGGGCTCCAGTACCGAGGCGACCCGATCCCGCAGCGAGCCCGTACGGATCATGGGGAGCGCGGCGACGGAAGACGTCGCCCCGACCACATGGCGGCCCACGGCGAGGAGATGACGGGCGTACTCCACGGGCGGGATCCCGCCCCGCACGGCGGCATCATCGCACGCCTTCTCCTGCGCGCTCCGTCCGGCGCGTCTCAGGAGCCACGCGAACGGGTCGGGCCAGTGGAGGACGCGGACGAGCTCCAGCCACAGGAGCCCGACCCAGTCGCCGCGCGCGACGTGCGCGAGCTCGTGATGGAGCACCGCCCGCTGAAGCTCGCGGGGCCACGCCGCCGCCGCGGCGGGCAGGAGGACGACGGGCCGCCGGATCCCCCAGGTACACGGCACGCGCACGGCTTCGGACAGGATGACGCGCACGCGGCGCGCGAGACCCATGTCCCGGCCGATCGCCCGTGCCATGCCGCCGAGCGGTTCCCCGGCCACGTCGTCCCCACGGTCGGTGATCGCGACGATCCGACCGAGGTGGAGGACAAGCCGGCCGAGGAGCACGGTGACGCCCGCCGCCCAAACCGCGACGAGGATCGTAGCCGCGGCCGGCGCGCCGGCCGCGACTCCCTCCGCCAGTGGCCGCGCCAGGAGACCGTCGGGCAGGGTCCAGGGTCCGAGGCTCCACCCGGGGAGGAGGCTGGTGAGGACGGGCACCGAGAGCACGGCGAGCGAGCCCGTCGTACACCAGGCCGCTCGTACCGCGGACGAGACGCGCGACAGGCACCGGTAGACGACGAGGAGCAGGGCCGTGAGAACCCCACCCTTGAGGAGCGCCTGGACGAGGAAATCGATGACCGCTCGCTCGGTCGGGTTGCTGAACAGCTCCACGGTGCCCTCCGGAGCCTCCGTCGCGCGGAGGCTAACGCTCGGGTTTGTTGCCCGCCTGCTCCTCGATCCAGGCCCCGATCTCGTCCAGCTCGTCCGGGGAGAGGTCGTGTCGTGACATGTCGAGGAACGCGAGCACCGCCCGTGACGTCGATCCGGCGAAGAAGGTGCGGAGCAGATGGCTCATCGCGGGCTTCCGCGCCGCCTCGCGCGACACGGCGGGAGCGTAGACGTAGCTCCGCCCTTCGCGCGTCCGGGAGAGCGTGCCCTTCCGGGCCAGCTTCGCGAGGATGATCCGTATGGAGTCGTATCCCTCGGGGTCGCCGAGATACTCCACGACCTCGTTCGCCGTGGCCGATCCGAGCGCGTAGACCGCATCCACGATCTCGCGCTCGCGCCCCCCGAGCTTGTACCGCTCTCCGTTCATCCGCCTCTGCTTCCCGCGGGTGGTGTGCCCGCACCGCCCGCGCGCTCGTCTCGCCTTGCCACAGGTCGATGAAGTGAAATCCTAATTTCAAATGATGGCCGGCCGGGACCCGGGAGTCAAGCCGCGGGTCGGACCCGCTCGCATCCCGGTCTCGGAAGGACGATCTTGTTCCTTCCTCCTCCAGTCCCGACCCGGAGGAGGTGCGAACCTTGCACCCCGTGCGGGCGTACGAGCAGGCGTGAGGGAGACCCCCGGAGCGAGCGACATGGCGATCAGGACGGCGACGGAGGAGTCGAGGTCCGGCCACGGGCCGCGCTCGCTCCTGCCCGCCGACTTCCTGAACGCGGTCGCGGGTCACGAAGCGCGTCTCGACCTCGAACTCCTCGCCCTCGCGTTCCAGTACAGCCTCGAGAAGCACGAGGGACAGAAACGGGCCTCGGGCGAAGACTACATCACGCACTGCGTCGAGGTCGCGAAGATCCTGAGCGAGATCCACCTGGACACGGTGAGCATCGCCGCCTCGCTGCTCCACGACGTCGTCGAGGACACGCGCACACCGGTGGAGGAGATCGGGCGCGAGTTCGGCCAGGAGATCGCCACCATCGTCGACGGCCTGACGAAGATCTCGCGCTTCGAGTTCGGCTCGATGGCCGAACGGCAGGTCGAGACCTACCGGAAGCTCCTGCTGTCGATGGCCCGCGACGCGCGGGTGATCCTCGTGAAGCTGGCCGACCGTCTGCACAACATGCGTACCCTCGAGCACATGTCGCCCGCGAAGCGCGAGCGCATCGCCCTCGAGACCCGCGAGATCTACGCCCCGCTCGCGCACCGCCTGGGGGTCGCGCGCGTGAAGTGGGAGCTCGAGGATCTCGCGTTCAAGCACCTCGAGCCCGAGGCGTATCGGAAGCTCGTCAAGAAGATCCAGCAGACGCGGAGGGAGCGCGAGGAGCTCATCCGGCGCCTCGAGGAGCCGGTCACCGCCGAGCTCGAGGCCGCCGGAATCCGGTGCGCCGTCACCGGGCGCCCGAAGCACCTGTGGTCGATCTACGGAAAGATGCTCAAGCGCGACAAGCCCTTCGAGGAGATCTACGACATCCTCGCGGTGCGCATCCTCGTGGACACGGTCCGGGACTGCTACCACGCGCTCGGGGTCGTGCACAACAAGTGGACACCGCTCACCGAGCGCTTCCACGACTTCATCGCGACCCCGAAGTCGAACATGTACCGCAGCCTGCACACGACGATCTTCGGGCCCGGCGGCCGGCTGTACGAGATCCAGATCCGCACGCACGACATGCACCGGACGGCCGAGTACGGGATCGCGGCCCACTGGCGCTACAAGGAGGGGGTGCGGGAAGGGGATGAGGACGAGGTCGACGACAAGCTCTCGTGGTTCCGTCAGGTGCTCGAGTGGCAGCACGAGACGCGGGAGCCCGAGGAGTTCATGGAATTCCTCAAGATCGACCTGTTCCAGGACGAGATCTTCGTGTTCACCCCGGCCGGGGACGTGAAGCAGCTCCCGAAAGGGGCCACTCCGATCGACTTCGCCTTCGCCGTCCACACCGAGATCGGCATGCGCTGCTCGGGCGCCAAGGTGAACGGACGGATCGCCCCGCTCAGCCGGCCCCTCCGGAACGGCGTCACGGTCGAGATCCTCACCTCGGACTCGCAGACGCCGAGTCGCGACTGGCTCGGCTTCGTGCAGACCTCGAAGGCGCGGCACAAGATCCGGCAGTGGATCCGGAAGGAGGAGCACGAGTCGGCCGTGCGGCTGGGCCGGGACATCCTGGCCCGCGAGTGGCGCAAGCACCGGCGCGGGAAACCGGACGAGGACATCCTCTCCGAGGCGGGCGACCGGCTCGGGTACGACCACGTCGAGGGGCTGTTCGCCGCGACCGCCCGCGGCGACGTGAGCCTCACCCGCATCATGCACGCGGTGTTCCCCGAGTCGCAGCCGGATGTCCCCGAGCGCGCGCCGAGCCCGCTGCACAAGCTCGTGGACAAGGTCTGGTCGGGGAGCGGGAAGGGCATCCGGATCCAGGGCCTCGACAATCTGATGATCCGCTATTCCCAGTGCTGCCAACCAGTTCCGGGTGATGATGTGATCGGATACATCACACGTGGTCGAGGCATCTCGATCCACCGGCAGGACTGCCCGAACGTCCTCCACCTGTCCGACGATCCGGAGCGCCGCGTGGACATCGAGTGGGACGACGACGGTGCCCGCCGCTTCCTCGTCCGCATCGTGATGGAGGGGACCGACCGGCACGGGCTGTTCGCCGACATCGCCCGCGCCGTGAGCGACACGGGCACGAACATCCAGTCCGCGGACATCAAGGCCGTCGAGGGCGGGATGCGGGGTCAGTTCGTGGTCGAGGTGGAGAACCTGAGCCACCTGAAGAAGGTGATGCGCCAGGTCCAGCGCGTGAAGGGCGTGCTCTCCGTGGAGCGCAAGGAGTCGTTCGGCGAGAGCGAGCTGACGCTCGAGTAGCGCCCGCGGCCGCGCCGGCCGAGGGCGCCGGCGCCGCCGGCCGGCGTCGGGCCCGGGTCCCGAATACTTCCCGAAACCGTCCGTCCCCTCTACTGTATCACCCCGTGCAGATGCACGGGGCGCGCATGACGAGATCACGCCGAGGAGTTCCGTTGGCCCGGATGGTACAGCTCAGACCGGGGGTCTTCGACCTCTCGCTCCCGTTCGAACCCACCGGAGACCAGCCGGAGGCCATCCGGCAGCTCGCCGAGGGGGTCCGGCGTGGCGACGCGTGGCAGACGCTGCTCGGGGTGACGGGGAGCGGGAAGACGGTCACGATGGCGGCGCTCATCGCCGAGACGGGGCTCCCGACGCTCGTGATGAGCCACAACAAGACGCTCGCGGCCCAGCTCTACGGGGAGCTCCGGCAGTTCTTTCCCCGCAACGCCGTCGAGTACTTCATCTCCTACTACGACTACTACCAGCCCGAGGCCTACGTCCCCGCCACTGACACCTTCATCGAGAAGGACGCCTCGATCAACGAGGACATCGACCGGCTCCGTCTGCGGACGACGTCCTCGCTCATGGAGCGCGAGGACGTGGTCGTGGTGGCGTCCGTGTCGGCGATCTACGGGCTCGGCGACCCGGTGGGCTACCGCGAGCTCATGCTGACCCTCGAGGAGGGCGAGGAGGTCTCGCGGCGGGATATCCTCGCCGGGCTCGTGCGAATCCAGTACGCGCGCAACGACCTCGACTTCACGCGCGGCACGTTCCGCGTGCGCGGCGACGTCATCGAGGTCATGCCGGCGTACGAGGAGCAGGGTGTGCGGATCGAGCTCTGGGGCGACACGATCGAGCGCATCTCGAAGATCGATCCGCTCACCGGGGCCACGATCACCCGGCTTCCGCAGACGGCGATCTTCCCGGCCACCCACTACGCGACCCTGGGTCACCGGCTCGAGGCCGCGGTGGAGGGCATCTACGTCGAGCTCGAGGAGCGCCTCCTCGAGCTGCGCGAGGACGGAAAGCTCCTCGAGGCGCAGCGGCTCGAGCAGCGGACGCGCTTCGATCTCGAGATGCTGACCGAGATGGGGTTCTGCCCCGGGATCGAGAACTACAGCCGCCACCTCGACGGCCGGATACCCGGCGAGCGGCCGTTCTGTCTTCTGGACTACTTCCCGGACGATTACCTCGTGATCGTGGACGAGTCGCACGTGACGATCCCCCAGATCGGGGGGATGTACGAGGGCGACCAGAGCCGGAAGCGCACCCTGGTCGAGTTCGGGTTCCGGCTTCCCTCGGCGCTCGACAACCGTCCGCTCTCGTTCGAGGAGTGGGAGGAGGTCGTGCCGCGGGCGATCTACGTGTCGGCGACCCCCGGGGACTACGAGCTCCGGAAGAGCGACGGGGTCGTCGTGGAGCAGCTCATCCGTCCGACGGGGCTTCTCGATCCGCAGGTCGAGGTGCGGCCCGTCCGCGGCCAGGTGGACGACCTCCTCGACGAGATCCGCACCCGCACGGCCCGGGGAGAGCGCGTGCTCGTCACCACGCTCACGAAGCGGATGGCCGAGGACCTTTCGGAGTTCCTCGCGATCCGCGGGGTGAAGGTGCGCTACCTGCACTCCGACATCGCGACCATCGACCGCGTGAAGATCCTCCGCGACCTCCGGCTCGGGGTGTTCGACGTGCTCGTGGGGATCAACCTGCTGCGCGAGGGGCTCGACCTCCCCGAGGTGTCGCTCGTCGCGATCCTCGACGCCGACAAGGAGGGCTTCCTGCGTTCCGACCGCTCGCTGATCCAGACGATCGGACGCGCCGCCCGGAACCTCGAGGGGAAGGCGATCCTGTACGCCGATCGGGTGACGGACTCGATGCGGCGTGCCATCGACGAGACCGCGCGCCGGCGCGAGGTGCAGGCGGCTCACAACCTGGAGCACGGGATCGAGCCGCGCTCGATCATCAAGTCCGTGGAAGAGATCCGCTTCTCCACCGCCGTGGCCGACGCGAAGGAGCGTCAGCCCTCGGTGCACGAGCGCGGCGGCGCGTACGAGGGTCTGTCGCCCGAGGAGCTCGTCGAGCGGCTCGAGACCGAGATGCGGGAGGCCGCGGCGGCGCTGGACTTCGAGAACGCGGCGCGGCTCCGGGACGAGCTGTTCGAGATCAAGGCGAAGCTCGAGCCCGGCGGCGATCGCCGGACGCCGCGCTCCCGCGTGTCGGCGCTCCGGCCGGCGAGCCGATCGAGGTCGTGAGCCCGCCGCTCGACGAGGCCGGTCTCCGGCGCTGGGGTCGGGCGCTGGGCCGCGCGGCCCGGCGCGCGCCGGTGTTCGTCGCGCTCGACGGCCCGCTCGGGGCGGGGAAGACCACGCTGGTCCAGGCCGCCTGCGCGGAGCTCGGCGTGACCCAGCCGGTCACCAGCCCCACGTTCACGCTCGTGAACCGCTATGAGGGCTCGCGGGGGGCCGTGCTGCACGCCGACCTGTACCGCATCGAGAGGCCCGAGGAGCTCGTGGAGCTCGGGTGGGATGACCTCCTCGCGGGGGACCTGCCGGTGTTCGTCGAGTGGGCGGCCCGGGCCGGCGGGGCGCTCCCGGCGGACCGCTGGGACATCTCGCTCTCGTTCGGCGATGGCGGGGCCACCCGCGTGGTCGAGGCCCGGGCCCGTGGAGGGGCGCCCCCGATCCCGCCGCCGGTGACGGACCCGCGACCGGCGGGCGTGTCGGAGGACGGGGCGTGCTGACGCTCGCGCTCGAGACGTCGACGCCGCTCGGCTCGGTCGCGCTGGGCGACGGAGACACGCTCCTGGCCGAGTGTGCGCTCTCGGTGCGCGCGACCCATTCGGAGACGGTCCTCGGCGAGGTCGAACGGCTGTTCGCCCGGACAGGCCGGCGTCCGGAGGATCTCGAGGCCGTCGTTGTGGGAGCCGGGCCGGGCTCGTTCACCGGCGTCCGGATCGCCGCCGCGCTGGCCAAGGGGCTGTGCTACGCGCGCGACCTGCCGCTGTACGCGTTCTCGAGCCTGCGGGCGCTCGCCGCCTCGGTCGGCCATGCCCCGGTGTGCGCGGTCTTCGATGCCCGGCGCGAAGAGGTGTACGCCGCCGCCTTCGCGGATGGCGCCCGCCGCCCCGCGGCGCTCGGGCCGGCGGTCCTCCCCCTCGAGCGCCTTCTCGAGGAGTTGGAGCCGGTCGACGGGTGGACGTTCGCCGGTGAGGGCGCGTTGAGACACGCCGGTATCATCGAGGCGACGGGGGGAACCGTCCTCCCGGCGCATCTCGGGGTGCCGCGCGCGGCGGCGCTACTGTGGCTCGCGAGCGTGGAGCCCGATGGACTCGTCGAAGACCGGACGCGGTGGGAGCCCGCCTACGTGCGGGCCTCGGGAGCCGAGCGCGGGATCGGTCGCCGTGGCTGAGCGGGACCTGCCCCCCCCGGGGACGCCGCCCGAACGGCGC
>Ga0214468_1000594_pt1 | contig 11374 bp, 10 predicted proteins | sample RVTome_9_FD_187334 | JGI IMG/M metagenome (GOLD analysis project Ga0214468, IMG submission 187334) | Soil microbial communities from uranium-contaminated site in the Upper Colorado River Basin, Wyoming, United States - RVT155D38 HiSeq ...
GCGTGGCGGCGTCGTTCGGTCGTGCTGGTGCCCTCGACGCACCGGCAGCGATGGGTGGTGGCGGGTTCGGTGGGATCGGCACCCCGCCGGAGCTGATCGGACATGGGCTGGACGAGCCGGGTGCCCACGAGGTGCTAGATCGCTGTGTCGACCTGGGGGTGGTCATTGTCGACACCGCCCACAGCTACGCCCGTGGGGCATCACACCGGATGATCGGGAGCTGGCTCGCGGCAGATGCGAGCCGCCGTGAACGGATCGCGATCGTGGACAAAGTGGGCATCGTGACACGGGACGGTCACGTGGGCATCGACCTGTCCGCGGGGACTGTGGTTGCTCAGGCTGACGAGGGTCGCCGGCGGCTGGGCGTGGCTGCAGTCGACGTGATCATGACGCACGCCCCGGACCCCGTCACGCCACCGGTCGACACCGCCGCCGCCCTGGCAACGCTGCTCGATCGGGGCTCGGCCGGCCACTGGGGCATGAGCAACGTCACCCGCGGCGACCTGGTCGCATGGCTCGACACCGCAGATCGCGTCGGGCTTCCGGACCCGCTGTTCGTCGAGAACCGGTACAACTTGCTGAACCGTGACGACGATGCCGAGGTGCTTCCGCTGTGCCGCGAACGCGGCATCACCTATCTCGCCTTCAGCCCGCTGGCGGGCGGGGTGCTGACCGGGAAGTACCGTCGCGAGGAGGCCCCGCCACCCGGCTCACGCATGGCGCTGCGGCCGGAATTCGGTGCCGGCCTGGACCGCCGCCTCCATGCAGCCCTGGAAGCCTTGACGGCCATGGCCGGCGACCGCGGTGTGTCCTGTGCAACCCTGGCGCTGGCCTGGGTGTTGGCCCAACCCGGTGTGCGGCCGGTGGTCGGCGTCAGCAAGCCGCATCACCTCGACGCACTGGCGGTGGCGCTGGACATGGAACTCGAACCCGCCGAGGTAGAGGCCGTCGCGCGCCGCATGGTGTGATCCGGCCGCCGAGCCGCGAGCGCCCTCGCCTCGCCACCTCCGTGCCCATCTAGTGACCGGGACGGGTCACGGTGTCGGTGAGGGACTCCTCCGGGTGCCGACGTAGGCCGCGAGGTGCTCGCCGGTGAGGGTCGCACGACTGGCGACGAGGTCGACGGGCGTGCCCTCGAAGACGACCCGGCCGCCGTCGTGCCCGGCGCCTGGACCGAGGTCGATGATCCAGTCAGCGTGCGCCATGACCGCCTGGTGGTGCTCGATGACGATGACCGACTTGCCGGAGTCGACGAGCCGGTCGAGCAGACCGAGCAGGTTCTCGACATCGGCGAGGTGCAGACCGGTGGTCGGCTCGTCGAGGACGTAGACGTCGCCCTTGTCGGCCATCTGGGTGGCCAGCTTGAGCCGCTGCCGCTCGCCACCGGACAGCGTGGTGAGCGGTTGGCCGAGGCTGACATAACCGAGCCCTACGTCGGCAAGCCGGTCGAGGACCTTGTGCGCTGCAGGCGTTCTCGCCTCGCCGTCGGCGAAGAACGCCTCGGCCTCGGTGACCGGCATCGCGAGGACCTCGGCGATGTTCCGGCCGCCCAGCGTGTACTCCAGCACCGACGCCTGGAACCGCTTTCCCTCGCACTCCTCGCAGGTGGACTCGACGGTGGCCATGACGCCGAGATCCGTGTAGATGACTCCCGCGCCCTTGCAGGTCGGGCAGGCGCCCTCGGAGTTGGAGCTGAAGAGCGCCGGCTTCACGCCGTTTGCCTTGGCGAACGCCTTACGGATCGGGTCGAGCAGTCCGGTGTACGTCGCCGGGTTGCTGCGTCGCGAGCCGCGGATCGCACCCTGGTCGATCACCACCACGCCGTCGCGGCCCTCGACCGAACCATGGATCAGCGAGCTCTTGCCGGAACCTGCGACGCCCGTGAGCACGCAGAGCACCCCGAGCGGGATGTCGACGTCCACGTCCTGGAGGTTGTGCATCGACGCGCCGCGGACCTCGAGCGCACCGGAGGACGAGCGCACCGTCTCCTTGAGGGTCGCCCGGTCGTCGAGGTGGTGGCCGGTGACCGTGTCGCTCCTCCGCAACCCTTCCACGCTGCCCTCGAACACCACCTCGCCGCCATCGGTGCCGGCCCCGGGGCCGAGGTCGACGACGTGGTCGGCGATCGCGATGGTCTCGGGCTTGTGCTCGACGACCAGCACGGTGTTGCCCTTGTCGCGCAGCTGGAGCAGCAGGGCGTTCATCCGCTCGATGTCATGGGGGTGCAGGCCGATCGTTGGCTCGTCGAAGACGTAGGTGACGTCGGTGAGCGACGAGCCGAGGTGGCGGATCATCTTGGTGCGCTGCGCCTCTCCCCCGGACAACGTGCCGGCTCGCCGGTCGAGGGAGAGGTAGCCCAGGCCGATCTCGGCGAACGAGTCGAGCAGGTGCTGGAGGCCTGCGACCAATGGGGCGACCCCCGGCTCGTCGAGGTCGCGCATCCAGTCCGCCAGGTCGCTGATCTGCAGGTGGCACAGGTCGGCGATGCTCTTGCCCTTGACCTTCGACGACAGCGCTTCCTGGTTGAGCCGGGTGCCGTCGCAGTCCGGGCAGGTAGTGAACGTGATTGCTCGCTCCACGAACCGCCGGACGTGCGGCTGCATCGCGTCCACGTCCTTGGAGAGCATCGACTTCTGGATCTTCGGGATCAGGCCCTCGTAGGTGAGGTTGATCCCCTCCACCTTGATCTTGGTGGGCTCGGCGTACAGGAGTTGCTGGAGCTCCCTCTTGTTGTACTTGGCGATGGGCTTGTCCATGGGGAGTCCAGCGCCGCTGAAGATGCGGCCGTACCAACCGTCCATGCTGTAGCCCGGGACGGTCAGCGCCCCCTCTGCGAGGCTCTTGGAGTCGTCGTAGAGCGCAGTCAGGTCGAAGTCACTGACGCTGCCCATGCCCTCGCAGCGAGTGCACATACCGCCTTGGTAGACCGCGTCGCGCACCACGCTCTTCAGCTCCACGCCGGCCTTCTCGGTCTTCATCACCCCGCTCGCGGTCCGGGTCGGGACGTTGAACGAGAACGCGGTGGGCGGTCCGATGTGCGGCTTCCCGACCCGGCTGAAGAGGATGCGCAGCATCGCGTTGGCGTCGGTGGCGGTGCCCACGGTGGAACGAGGGTTGGAGCCCATCCGCTCCTGGTCGACGATGATCGCCGTCGTAAGACCCTCCAGCAGGTCGACATCCGGCCGGGCCAGTGTCGGCATGAAGCCCTGCACGAAGGCGCTGTAGGTCTCGTTGATCATCCGCTGCGACTCCGCAGCGATCGTGCTGAACACCAGGGAGCTCTTGCCCGAGCCGGAGACGCCGGTGAAGACCGTCAGCCGGCGCTTCGGCAGCGCGACGTGGATGTCCTTGAGGTTGTTCTCGCGTGCGCCCTGCACGCGGATCATGTCGTGGCTGTCGGCAACGTGCAGCGCACGCGAGTGACTGTCGGTCCTCGTGACCTTGCTCATCTGTCTCCATCCGTCAGGCGGCCGGCCTTCGCCGTCCCCGTCGGCTCAAGGACGCAGCAGCACCTTGATCGCGCGACGCTCGTCCATCGCACGGTAGCCCTCCGCGACGTCGTCGAGGGGCAGAGTGAGGTCGAAGACCCTGCCCGGGTCGATCGAGCCCGACAGGGTTCGCTCGAGCAGCTCCGGCAGGTACGCGCGCACCGGTGCCATGCCTCCCGCGAGTCCCACGTTGTGCGCGAACATCCGACGTACCGGCAGCTTCACGCCGTGCGGGACGCCGACGAACCCGACGGTGGACCCGGGCCGGGCGATGGTGAACGCCGTCCTCATCGACTGGTCCGTGCCGACGCACTCGAGCACGGCATCGGCCCCGACGCCCTTGGTCAGCTCCAGGATCCGCTGCTCCCCCGCCTCGCCGCGTTCCTCGACGATGTCGGTGGCGCCGAAGTCGCGCGCGAGTCGCTGGCGCGGCTCGTGACGGGACATCGCCACGACCCGTTCGGCGCCCAGCTGCGTGGCGGCGAGCACCCCGCACAGGCCGACCGCGCCGTCACCGACCACGACGGCTGTGGACCCGGGCCGCACGCCGGCGGCGACCGCGGCGTGCCAGCCGGTCGCCATCACGTCTGACAGGGTCAGCAGCGAGGGGATCAGGGACTCGTCGGGCATCCCGTCGGTCTTCACCAGGGAACCCTCGGCCTGGTGGACCTTGGCGTACTCCGCCTGACCGCCCTGGGTGAAGCCGATGTTCTGGCAGCCGGAGGTCATCCCCACCTGGCAGTGCGGACAGGTGTTGTCGCTGTGGCAGAACGGGACGATGACGAAGTCTCCCGGACCGAAGGACCGGACGTCGGAACCCGCCTCCTCGACCACGCCGACGATCTCGTGGCCGATCGGGTCACCGGGCGTGATCTCGTTCTCCCCGCGGTAGGGCCACAGGTCGGAGCCGCACACGCAGGCGGCGACCACCTTGACGATTGCCTCGGTGGGCGCCTCGATCGTGGGGACCGGCCGGTCCTCGAGGCGGATGTCCTTGGTGCCGTGGAGGGTGGTGACGCGCATGCCCGGCATCCTGCCACCCTAGGCAAGCACGGGATCCCCCGAGGCTGCGAAGTGCAGGTGCCGCAAGGATGGGTGGGGTGGACGGTCAGGGAGTCGGCGCGGCCTGGTCTGCGGTGAGCCCGAGCTGAGCCATCAGTGAGCCCGAGTCGCCGTAGGTGTGCTGCGTCTGGATCTGTCCGTCCTTGATGTCGTAGATGTCGCAGAAGTGCAGCGTCACCGACCGGCCGGTCGCCGGGATCGTTCCGGCACGCGTGACCAACGGCTCGGTGTGCGTGCCGTTGCCGGTGTACTCCGCCACGACGGTGTCCCCCGAGGCGATGACGCGGTCCACGGTGATTCTCCCGTCGGGGAAGGCATTCGCCCACATCGTGTTGTAGCTGTGGATCCCGTCCCGGCCACGGAAGGTCTCCCCGCTACCGGCGTCGGTGAGGACTGCGTCGGGGGCCGTGGCCTCCAGAATGACGTCGAAGTCCCGGTCGTTCCAGGCCTCCAAGAGGCCGCGTACAAATTCAGCGTTGTCTGCCATGAGAGCCTCCGCTCTGGCACCTGCGCCTCGCAGGGAACTCACGCTAGTCCGGGGGCAGGGCCACGGCAATGGACCGTTTGGGCCGTCTGACCGACGGGAACTCTGTACCTATCCCCCACGACACGGCGAGGAGGGCGTCCGATGTTCCTGTCGAGGTACCTGCCCTGTCCGGACTGCGGCGAGTCCGTGGTCCGGGACTCCGCGGAGGCGCACTCCTGCGACCCCGGACGCCGAGCCGACTACCTGATGTTCGGTCTGCGCGAGGAGGTCTCCGCGTTCGAGGCGAGGTTCGAGGAGTACGTGCGCTCCCCGGTGGGCAGGTTCGAGGCCTGGATGGCTGCCCGTGACGTACGACGCACCGTGTGAGGCCGCACACCCGGCGGGTCGAACCCTGGACCTATCTCACATATGAGATACAGTGGCGCGCATGAGTGAGGACTACCTGAGCCGCATCGGCAACCTGATCCGTGACGCCCGCAAGCACCGGGGGTGGACCCAGGCCCAGCTGGCGGAGGTGCTCTCGACCAGCCAGAGCGCGGTCAACCGCATCGAGCGCGGTCACCAGAACCTCAGCCTCGAGATGCTGGCCCGCATCGGTGAGGCGCTCGACTCCGAGATCGTCTCACTCGGCGGGGGTCCCACACACCTGCGGGTGACCGGGCCGACGACGCTCTCCGGCCGCATCGAGGTCAAGTCGTCGAAGAACGCCGGCGTCGCCCTGCTGTGCGCCTCGCTGCTCAACCGCGGCCGTACGACGCTGCGCCGGGTGGCACGCATCGAGGAGGTCAACCGGTTGCTCGAGGTCCTCAACAGCCTCGGCGTGAAGACCACCTGGCTCAATGCCGAGAACGACCTGGAGATCATCCCGCCGGCCGAGCTGGACCTCTCGCACATCGACGAGGAAGCCGCCCGCCGCACCCGCTCGATCATCATGTTCCTCGGCCCGCTGATGCACCGCGAGGACGTCTTCGAGCTGCCCTACGCCGGCGGTTGTGACCTCGGGACCCGCACCGTCGAGCCCCACATGGCGGCCCTACGACCCTTCGGCCTCGACGTGAAGGCGACCGAGGGCACCTACCACGCCACGGTCAACCGGGCGGTCTCGCCGGAGCGACCGATCGTGCTCACCGAGCGCGGTGACACCGTCACCGAGAACGCCCTGCTTGCCGCCGCGCGCCACCCGGGGGTGACGGTGATCCGCAACGCCAGCCCCAACTACATGGTCCAGGACCTTTGCTTCTTCCTGGTCAAGCTGGGCGTGCAGATCGACGGGGTCGGCACCACCACGCTGACCGTCCACGGCGTGCCGGACATCGACGTCGACGTCGACTACGCACCGTCGGAGGACCCCATCGAGGCGATGTCGCTGCTCACGGCCGCGATCGTGACCGAGTCTGAGATGACCATCGAGCGCGTGCCGATCGAGTTCCTCGAGATCGAGCTCGCGCTGCTCGAGGAGATGGGCTTCAACTACCACCGTAGTGAGGAGTACGTCGCCGCGAACGGCCACACGCGCCTGGTCGACATCACCACGAAGGTCTCCCAGCTGCACTCCCCCATCGACAAGATCCACCCGATGCCGTTCCCTGGCCTCAACATCGACAACCTCCCGTTCTTCGCCGCGATCGCGGCCGTGGCCGAGGGGCAGACGCTGCTGCACGACTGGGTCTACGAGAACCGCGCGATCTACCTCACCGAGCTCACCAAGCTCGGTGCCCAGGTCAAGCTGCTCGACCCGCACCGCGTGATGATCGAGGGTCCCACCCGGTGGTCCGGGACCGAGATCGTGTGCCCGCCCGCGCTCCGACCGGCCGTGGTCATCCTGCTGGCCATGCTGGCGTCCAAGGGGACCTCGGTGCTGCGCTCGGTGTACGTGATCAACCGTGGCTACGAGGACCTGGCGACCCGGCTCAACCAGCTGGGTGCGCGGATCGAGACCTTCCGCGACATCTGAGGGACCCCGGTCCCCCGCGCCCGGCCGGGCACCACCGGCCCGGGCGTGCCGTCACTCGAAAAGCGTCTCGATGAACGAGCGCGCCCGCGGCCGGGTCGGCGGCGGCGCGGTCATGTCCGTCGTGATCCGCGGCAACGGCTCGGTGTGGTGCGCGCCCGCGTTGCGGTGCCAGTCGTTCTCGGCCTCCACGAGGCTTCCGACGTCAGCGCGCTCGAGGAACACTCCGTCGCACGACGAGCACCGTGCGACGCTCGCGTTTCCGAGCATCCGCGTCGTCATCGTCGATCCACACCGGGGGCAGCTCATCTCGTCCACATCTCGACGGTACTCCCTGATGTCGAGGCTGTGCGGGAGCAACCCACCTGAGTACGACGACGGATGTCGTGGACCCGCCACCGCGCCCACGATGGAGCCATGCCGGGAGAAATGACAGCCGGGACGGGCCGCGACCGAGATACTGCTCTGGTGACGCGGCCCCGGACCGGATACAGCTACCTCGACGCGGTGCACGAGCAGCCGGGGTCGGTCCTCGCGTTCGCGCACCGTGGGGGCGCCTACCACCCTGAGGTCGAGGGTCTCGAGAACACGATGACCGCCTTCCGTCACGCCGTGGATCTCGGCTACACCTACCTCGAGACCGATGTGCACGCCACCCGGGACGGAGGGTTGTTCGCGTTCCACGACTCCGCGCTCGACCGCGTCACCGAGCACCGCGGAGCGTTGGCGGAGATGACCTCGGCCGAGGTGGGCCGCGCCCTCATCTCCGGACGGGAGTCGATCCCGACCATGGCCGCGCTCCTGGAGGAGTTTCCCCGGGCACGCTTCAACATCGACATCAAGTCCGAGTCGGCGGTGGGACCGCTGGCCGACCTGGTCCGTGCCACGGCAGCTCACGACCGGATCTGCGTGGGGTCGTTCTCGCAGAGGCGGATCAACCGATTCCGGCTGCTCGCCGGCGGACGCGTCGCCGTCGCCGCCGGCCCCAGGGAGGTGGCTCTCCTCCGGCTGAGCCCCCACGCGTCGCTCGCCCGCCTCCTGCTACGCGGGCACGCCCCGGTGCTGCAGATCCCGGTCCGGCGCAAGGGCGTGCGGGTACTCACGCCGGGACTCCTCCGCCGGGCGCACGCCCTGGGGATGCACGTGCACGTGTGGACCATCGACGACCCCCAGGAGATGCATGCGCTCCTCGACCTCGGTGTCGACGGGATGATGACCGACCGGACCGACCTGCTGCGGGACGTCCTCGTCGCCCGCGGCCAGTGGATGGGAGTACGGCCATGAGCAACCCCCCAGCAGGCATCGCCGACCTCGCGTCGATCGCACGCCGCAAGGAGCAGCGGGCCTGGTACTTCTACGACTGGGCCAACTCGGCCTACGTCACCACAGTCACCACGGTGCTGTTCGGCCCGTTCCTGATCCCGATCGCCGAGCAGGCAGCGGTCGACAACCGGGTGTCCGTCCTCGGGTTCCTCCCCGTCGCTCCCGGGGCCCTTCCGGCGTACATCATCACCTTCTCCACGATCCTCTCCGCCCTGCTGCTCCCTCCCCTCGGGGCGCTCGTGGACCGGACCCGGTACAAGAAGCAGCTCCTGGGCGTGTTCGCCTGGATCGGTGCGGCGTTCGCCTCGCTGCTGTTCTTCACCACCGGCGACAACTGGCAGCTCGGTGCGGTGGCCGTGATCGGGGCGAACCTCGCCTTCGGCGCCTCGGTGGTGGTCAACGACTCGATCCTGTGCCTGATCTCCACCGAGGAGGAGCGCGACCGGGTCTCCTCACGCGGATGGGCCTTCGGCTACCTCGGTGGCGGGCTGCTGCTGGTGGTCAACCTCGCCACGGTGGTCCTGCACGACCAGCTCGGCATCACCGAGGAGCTCGCGGCGAGGATCAGCATGCTGTCGGCGGCACTCTGGTGGGCGGGCTTCACACTCATCCCGTTCCTCAAGCTCAGGAACTACGAGCCGACGCACGTGGTTCCCGAGGAGGGGTCCGTCGTCCGGCAGAGCTTCGGACAGCTGTGGACGACGCTGAAGGAGATGCGCAACTACCCGGTCACCCTCACCTTCTTGCTGGCGTACCTGTTCTTCAACGACGGCATCCAGACCGTGATCTCCCAGTCGTCGGTCTACGGTGCGGAGGAGCTCGGCTTCGGCACCACGGTCCTGATCGCCACGATCCTGCTCGTCCAGTTCGTCGGTGTCGCCGGCGCGCTGGTCTTCGGCAAGGCAGCCGAGCGGTACGGCGGGCGGCCCGTGATCCTGGTCGGGATCGGGGTCTGGATGCTGATCGTCACGGCCGCGTTGTTCCTCCCAGCCGGCAGGATCGCGCCGTTCCTGATCCTGGCGGTGGCCATCGGTCTGGTCCTGGGCGGCACGCAGGCGCTCGCACGGTCCTACTTCAGCCTGCTCATCCCCCGCGGCCGGGAGGCGGAGTACTTCAGCTTCTACCACGCGATGGAGCGGGGCACGAGCTGGTTCGGCACGCTCACCTTCGGCCTCGTCTACCAGCTCACCGACTCCTACCGCCCGGCGATCTTCGCGCTCATCGTGTTCTTCGTGATCGGCGGCGCCTTGCTGCTCAAGGTCGACACGGCGCGCGGCATCCGGGAGGCGGGGAACACCCCGCCGTCCGTGGTCTGACCGGCCGGACTTGTCACGCCTGGGACGTGTGTGACACGCCCCACCCGGGCGCCGCGAGAGCGTGTACCAGGACCCCTGACGGGGTACACGTCCACTGAACCGCACGATGCTTCTCGCGCGTCGGGAATCCCCCCAGGCTCCGCTGCGTTGGAACTTGGGAGGCCGTGGCCCGACGTCGTATGGTGGAGGACTGTCCGACTCACGGACTACACACGGGGAACACAGACATCAGGAGGTGGCTCAATGGGAGAGCGCACATTACGTGGCGCGCGCCTCGGGGGCCAGAGCTTTGAGGACGAGCGCGGCATCGAGTTCGCCGCGCGTCAGCAGGTCGGCTACGCGTGCCCGCAGGGACACGAGTTCGAGATCACCATGTCGGTCGAGGCCGAGGTGCCCGCGAACTGGGAGTGCCCACGCTGCGGCGCCCCCGGGCTGAGCACCAGCGGCCTCGTTCCCGAGGTCAAGAACGAGAAGCCTGCCCGCACGCACTGGGACATGCTGCTCGAGCGTCGTTCGATCAAGGAGCTCGAGGACATCCTCAGCGAGCGGCTCGAGCTGCTGCGTGGCGGGGAGATCGGGCCGGCCCACCTGCACCGCACGCGCAAGTCGAAGGCGAAGACCAAGAAGACCGCCTGAGCGCTCAGTCGACGACCTCGCCCTGGACCACCGAATCGGGTCCGGGGCGTTGTCGTGTCCTGGCCCGGTGCGCGGTCGCCGCGGGACCCGGAGGACCTCCGAGGAAGCGCCGGGTGATGAACCCGGTCAGGGCCCTGCGCGCCAGCGGCCGGGTGAAGGGCAGGATGAAGAAGAAACCCGCCGCGTCCGTCACGAAGCCCGGCGTCAGCAGCAGCGTGCCACCCACCAGCACCAGCGCGCCGTCGGCGAGCTCACGGGCGGGCATCCGGTACGACGAGAGCGACTCCCGCAGCGCACGCCACGCGTGGGCACCCTCCCGCTTGAGCAGCCACGCACCCAGCAGGCTGTCGACGACGAGGATCAGCACGGTCCAGCCGAGCCCGATGGTCTGGCCGGCGCGCACGACGAGGTAGATCTCGAGGAGCGGCACCGCCACGAACAGCACCGCGAGCAGCCCCCAGGGAACCCTGCCTCTCACTTCTGCACCTTCCTCTCGCGCCGGGTCGTCACCTTCGAGAGTACGACGCCCGCCTGACGGCGCCGGTGCCGCAGCCCCCACCGGGTGATCCGCCGCAGGGACTCGACGGCCACGTCCGGGCTCATCTTCGACTCCCCGCGCACCCGCTCCACGAACTCGATCGGCACCTCGCGCACCCGGAGCCCCGCCTCCACGGTCCGCCACGCCAGGTCGGCCTGGAAGCAGTAGCCGGCTGACTGCACGGAGTCGAGGTCGACCGCCTGCAGGGTCGTGCGGCGGAAGAGCCGGAAGCCTCCCGTGACGTCGCGGACCGGCATGCCGAGCAGGACCCGTGTGTAGAGGTTCCCCCCACGGGACAGCGCCTTCCGGGGCCAGGGCCAGTTCACCACCGAGCCGCCGGGGACCCACCGGGACCCGAGCACGAGGTCGGCGTCGGCGAGCGCCTCCAGCATCCGCGGGAGCTGCTCGGGCTGGTGGGACCCGTCGGCATCCATCTCGCCGATCACTTCGTACCCGTCGCGTAGTGCCTGGCGGAAGCCGGCCACGTAGGCGGCGCCGAGCCCCTCCTTGGCCGTCCGGTGCAGGACCTGCACCTGCGGGTCCGCGGCGGCGAGGTCGTCGGCGACCTGGCCC
>Ga0214468_1000595_pt1 | contig 11371 bp, 8 predicted proteins | sample RVTome_9_FD_187334 | JGI IMG/M metagenome (GOLD analysis project Ga0214468, IMG submission 187334) | Soil microbial communities from uranium-contaminated site in the Upper Colorado River Basin, Wyoming, United States - RVT155D38 HiSeq ...
CCCGCCACGGCATCGAGTTGCTCCTCGAGACCGCTCACCTTCTCCAAGAGCTGTTCCACCCGCTGCGGGACCTGGTCCGGAGAGGTGCGCAGAAGCTCCCCGGTCTTTCCCAATGCGCTCCGCATCGACGCGAGATGGTCGTAGGCGGCCATACCGGTGAGGGCCTCCACTCGGCGCAGGTTCGAGCCGATCGAGGACTCGGAGACGATCGTCAATGGGCCCACCTGACCCGCGGTGTGAGTGTGGGTGCCACCGCAAAACTCGGTGGAGAAGTCGCCGATCTCGACCACACGCACGACTTCGCCGTACTTGTCCCCGAAGAAGGCAATCGCTCCCATCGCCTCAGCTTCTTCCCGACTGGTGACCTGCGTGCTCACACGGCCGTTGTCCACCAGGCGCTGGTTGATCTCACCCTCGATCTCACCCAACTCTCGAGGTGCCACCTGGGAGAAGTGGGAGAAGTCGAAGCGAAGCCGCTCGTTCTCGACCAGCGAGCCCGCCTGGCTGGCGTGGTCGCCCAGGACATCCCTTATCGCCCAATGGAGGACATGTGTGCCCGTATGGCTCTTGCGGATCCCCTCCCGCCGCGGGCTGTCGATCGCAGAGCTCACTGGTTGGCCCGCTATCAGCTCGCCCTTGGCGACTTTGGCCCGGTGACCGTGCAGGCCCTGGATCACGTGCTGGGTGTCGCTGACGACGGCCTCGCCGGTCTCGGTCTGGATGACCCCCGTGTCACCGACCTGACCGCCGGACTCCGCGTAGAACGGCGTCTTGTCGAGGAAGATCTCGACGGTCTGACCCTTGCCTGCCTTGGTCACGGTCTCCCCGTCTCGCACCATCGAGAGGATCACGCCGTCGGAGGCCTCGTAGTCATAGCCCACGAAGTCGGTCAGCCCGTGAGTGTCGATCATTCCCCGATAGACCTCCGCGGCCTCCGCAGAGTCGGCGCCTCGCCATGCGGCCCTGGCCCGGCTCCGCTGTGCCTCCATCTCCACCTCGAACCCCTCCAGGTCGATATCGACTCCTCGCTCGGCCACGATCTCCTTGGTCAAGTCGATCGGGAACCCGTACGTGTCATGCAGCTTGAAGGCTGCCGTGCCGCTGAGACGCTCACTCTCGCCGAGCTCGGTGTCCAACAATTGGTGCCCGGACTCGAGGGTCCGGCGGAACTTCTCCTCTTCGCGGGTCACCACGTCGAGGATGAAGTCCTTCTTCGCGACGAGGTCGGGATATGCGTCACCCATGACCTCAATGGTCGTCTCGGCGAGCTTCGGCGTTATCAGGCCCTCACCACCGTATTGCCAGCCGTGTCGCACGGCGCGACGGAGGACACGTCTCAGTACGTATCCGCGCCCGTCGTTGGAGGGGACGACGCCGTCGCCGATGAGGAACGTGATGGTCCGGGCGTGGTCGGTGAGGATCCGCAAGGAGACGTCGGCTCGCTCGGATGCCCCGTATTCCAGGCGTGTGTAGCGCTCGGCGGTGCGCAGGACGTCTCGGGTGGTGTCGATGTCGAACACCGAAGGGACCTCTTGGAGCACGGCGGCGATCCGGTCCAAGCCCATGCCGGTGTCGATGTTCTTCGCAGGGAGATCACCCACCACGTGGTAGGGCTCGTCCTGGATGTTCTGCATGAAGACCAGGTTCCAGATCTCGACGAATCGGTCCTCCCCGCCACCGATAGGACCGCCCGGCTCGCCGAATTGCTCACCCTTGTCGTAGAAGAGCTCCGAGCTCGGCCCGCATGGGCCGGGGATGCCCATCTGCCAGAAGTTGTCCTTGCCCCCTCGTTGGACCCTCTCCGCAGGAACCCCGACTCCCTCTATCCAGATCTCTTCGGCTTCGTCGTCCGTCTCGTGGACGGTGAACCAGAGACGCTCCGGGTCGAGCCCGAGGGAATCGGTGACGAACTCGTACGACCATGGGATCGCACGCTCCTTGAAGTAGTCACCAAAACTGAAGTTGCCCATCATCTCGAAGAAGGAGAGATGGCGCTGGGTGGTCCCGATGATGTCTATGTCGACGGTGCGAACGCACTTCTGCACGGAGACCGCGCGGCGCCATGGGGGCTCCTCCTCGCCGAGGAAATAGGGCTTGAAGGGCACCATCCCCGCATTGGTCATGAGCAGGGTGGGGTCGACGGGGATCAGTGATGCCGACGGCCGGTACTCGTGATCGCGTGCCCGGAAGAACTCGATGAACGCCTGCCGGATCTCCTGGCTTCTCACTCCCGCTCGGCCTCCTCGTCTCTTCGGGCGCGCGCCGCTGTCGACAATTCGATTCCGAGCTCGGCGAGCTGGGCCTCCTCCACCCAGGTGGGTGCTCCCGTCATTGGATCGACACCGGTCTGAGTCTTGGGGAAGGGGATCACCTCGCGGATGGACGACTCGCCCTGGAGGACCATGACGAGGCGATCGATGCCGAAGGCGAAGCCGCCGTGGGGCGGGGTCCCGTATTGCAGGGCCTCGAGGAACCACCCGAAGCGACGCTCTGCTATGTCACGACCGATGCCGAGGATGTCGAAGACTTGACGCTGCACCTCGGGATCGTGGATCCTGATCGATCCCGAGCCGAGCTCGATCCCATTGACCACGGCGTCGTAGGCCTTCGAGATGGCCGTCTCCGGACTCTCCCGCATGTCGTCGATCGAGACGGGCGAGGTGAAAGGGTGGTGAGAGAATGTCACGCCGCCGTCCTCATCCTCTTCGAATAGAGGAAAGTCGACCACCCAGAGAAACGCCAGCTCGTCGTGACCCGATGGTCTGCCCAGCTCGTTCCTCAGGCCTCCAAGCACCTCGACCGCCGTCCGCCACTTGTCAGCCGCGATGAGGACCACGTCACCGGGCGATGCCTCAGAGACCTTCTTGATCGCCTCGATCTCGGATTCGCCGAGGAACTTGGTGATCGGTGAGCGAAGACTCCCATCCTCCTCCACGACCATCCAAACCAGGCCCTTGGCGCCGAGCTCCTTCGCCCGCTCGGTGAGCGCATCTGCCCGCGCCCGTGACCATTCCTGGGGCCCGGCGTTGATCGCGCGGACCGCACCCCCACCGGCGATGGCATCCTTGAAGACACCGAATCCGGTGTCACCCAGATGGTCGGTGAGGTCGACTATCTCCATCCCAAAACGAAGGTCCGGCTTGTCAACGCCGAATCGGTCCATGGCATCACGCCAGGTGAGCCTTGGGAAAGGCAAGACGATGTCGACACCCCTGATCTCCTTCACCGTTGCCGCGAGCACTCTCTCGGTCGTCTCGAGCACGTCGTCCCGGTCCCAGAAGGCGCCCTCGAGGTCGAGCTGAGTGAATTCGATCTGGCGGTCGGCGCGGGTGTCCTCGTCGCGATAGCAACGTGCGATCTGGAAATACCGCTCCACGCCGGAGATCATCAGCAGCTGCTTGAACAGTTGCGGCGATTGGGGCAAGGCGTAGAACTCTCCCTGACGGTGCCGGGAGGGCACGAGCATGTCACGTGCGCCTTCGGGCGTCGAGTTGATGAGGGTGGGAGTCTCTATCTCGAGAAAACCCAAGTCGTCGAGCGTGCGGCGGATCGCCGCCGTGGCGCGGGATCGCGCCCTGATATTGGCCGCCATCCTGGGGCGGCGCAGATCGAGATAGCGATGTTCGAGTCGAGTTCGCTCGTCGACATCGGTACGGTCGTCGATCATGAACGGCAGTGTCTTGGAAGGAGCCAAGACGACGATCTCCTCGGCATCGACCTCGACGAGGCCTGTGTCGAGATCCTCGTTCTCTGTCCCCTCCGGGCGCTTGCGCACCATGCCCTTTACCTGAACGCAATACTCCATCTTGAGCTCGTCCACGGTCGGGTGATCCTCTGGATCGGCCACCACCTGGACCACTCCTGTGGCGTCGCGGACGTCGAAGAATGAGATCCCACCATGATCGCGGCGTCTCTGCACCCATCCGGCCACGATGATCTGGGTGTCGACGTCACTGACCGAGATCTCACCGGCACCGTGCGATCTCATCGTTTGCTCAACCAACTCGAAACCTCCTCGAGAGGCACCTCGGTCCGCTGGCCGGATGTCCGCGCCTCCACGGGTCTCCCCTCACCTCTCCAGACGAGGACCACGGGGACCTCGAGCTTCCCGGCAGTGCGGAACTGTGCCTTCACGGATCGACCCTCGATGTCGAAATCGACACGGATCCCCTCACCACGCAGCAGCGAAGCCACCCGCAGCGCTTCGTCGGGGCTGGTCTCGGTCACCAGGTAGGCATCGAGATGTGGTCTCTGCGGGTCTCCCAGGGCAAGCATGATGCGGTCGATCCCCAATGCAAAGCCCACGCCGGGGGTGGGCGGCCCACCTATGGCCTCCGAGAGCCCGTCATAGCGGCCCCCTCCTCCGACCGCGTTCTGCGCCGCGTCGAGGCCGACGGCGATGTACTCGAAGGCGGTTCGGCTGTAGTAGTCGAGCCCTCGCACCAGACTCGGTTCCACCTGGTACGTGATGTCGAGACTCTCCAGCCCGGCCTTGACGGCATCGAAGTGGCGGGCACATGCCGCACACAGGTGGTCGACTGTTCGCGGGGCGTCGGCAAGACGGTTGGCGTCGACTTTCGAGTCCAGGACGCGGAGAGGGTTGCGATCGATGAGCCGCACGGACTCGGCGCTCAGCTCCGATTCTCTGTCCCGCAGATAGGCGCGCAATTTCTCCACGTAGCCAGGCCGACACTCGGCGTCTCCGATCGAGTTGAGCAACAAAGCCACGTCCCCGAGACCCGTGGCGGCGATGAATCGGTAGCCGAGCTCGATGACTTCCACGTCGGCAAGGGGGTCGCCGGTGTCCAGATACTCGACGCCCACCTGCCAGAACTGGCGCCGTCTGCCCGCCTGTGGCCGCTCATACCTGAAGAAGGGGCCCGAGTACGAGCCTTTCCACACGCCTCGATGACCGGAGTTCAGGTAGGCGCGGACGACGCCGGCCGTTCCCTCCGGTCGGAGGGTCACCGACCTGCCTCCCTGGTCCGTGAAGCTGTACATCTGCTTGGTCACCACCTCGCTGGTCTCTCCCACGCCCCGCTCGAAGAGCTCGGTGGACTCGAAGATGGGGAGATTTATCAACTGGTATCCGTATCGCTCCGCCCATTCCTCCCAGAGACGCAGGGTCTCCCGCCACGCCTGGGATTCGGGCGCGATTATGTCGTCGGTGCCTTTGGGGGGCTGAAAACTCATGGATTGCGCGGCAGGTTACCGGTGGCCGGTCAGGAGCACACTTCGATTGCCGGTCAGGACCATTCCCCGCGGAAGGGGTTGGTGGACCGCTCCCGTCCAATCGTGGTCCCGGGACCGTGCCCCGGAAGCACCTCGATGTCGTCGTCCAGGGTCATCACCTGCTCTCGCATCGAGCGAAACAGGCTGGGGCCGTCTCCGCCGGGAAGGTCGTATCTGCCGATCGACCCGGCGAACAGTTGGTCACCGCTGAAGAGGATGCCTTCGGCTTCCCAGAAGAGACAGCAGTGACCGGGCGTGTGACCGGGTGTGTGCCGGACCTCCAGAGCCACACCCGCCAGATCGAGAGTCTGCCCGTGGACGAGACTCTCGATGGTGTCGGGCACTTCATATGACCCCGGCGGGGCCATCCCGTAGATCATCCTGAGCTGCTCGGACGGGTGCAGCGTGAGGAAATCGTCGTCGGGATGGGCGTAGGTGACTGCACCGCTGGCCGCCGCAAGGTTGCCCGCCCCACCCGTGTGATCGACATGGCCATGGGTGAGGAGAATCCCGACGACGGCGACATCGAGCCGGGCGATGTGCTTGCCAACCTCATCCGGGTCGGGCGGGGCGTCCACGAGGACGCCTTGGCCACCCTCTCCTACCACCAGGTATGCGTTGGTTCCCGCGATCCAGGCAGGGATCTGCTCGATCAGCCGGGTCATGTCAGTACGTGGACGGGTCGTTGGCGAGCCGGAACGCCGTGAACACTCCGTCCACTCCGCGGATGTCAGTGAGGAGCCGGGGAAGCTGGCTGGGATCTGACAGCTCCACCTCGTATCTGAGGATGGCGACGCGATCTTCGTTCGTGTTCGTCGACGACGCCGTGATGTTGCCACCGGTGTCGGAGACCACCGAGGTCACGTCGCGCAGCAGTCGGGCCCGATCCAGGGCCTCGACCTGGATCCAAACCACGAAAGCTCCGATGATGTCGGTGGGCCAGCTCACTTCGACGGTCCGCTCGCGGCGTGCCGTGAGGGAGGCGACATTGGTGCAGTCTGAGCGATGCACCGATACCCCACGACCCACGGTCACGTACCCGACGATCGAATCGCCCGGAACGGGAGCGCAGCATTGGGCGAGTTGCACCAGCATGTCGTCCTGGCCTTCGACGTCTACATGGGCCGACTCGGAGGGGCGTCTGCGCCGCGTCGGCTGGAACAGGTCGTCACCGGTCTCCGGCTCCAACCGGCGGCGCAGGCGGACTGTTATCGAGTCCATCGACACGTTGCCCTCACCGACTCCCACCTGGAGCGCGGCGCCATCCCGCTGGCCGAGCTCTTCGGCGATCGCATCGAGGTGGGCAGCCTGTTCGGACGCCGACAGCTCGGGGGCCTCCTTCTTGAACAGCGTCTGGATCTGGTCCTTGCCATCGGCGATCGCCTGGTCACGCCGCTCTCTCTGGAACCAGTGCTTGATCTTGGTCTTGGCCTTGCCGGTTCGGGCGAACTTCTGCCAGTCGCGGGAAGGGCCTGCGTCTGGTGAGTTCGACGTGATGATCTCGACGATGTCTCCGGAGTCGAGCCTGGTCGAGAGTGGCACCAGCCGTCCATTCACCTTGGCGCCGACACAGCGATGCCCGACCTCGGTGTGCACCGCATAGGCGAAGTCGACCGGCGTGGCGCCCTTGGGCAGCTCCTTGACGTCTCCACCCGGTGTCAGCACGAAGACCTCGTCGAGATAGAGGTCCATCTTCAGGTTGGCGAGAAACTCCTCTGGGTCCTCGTCGAAGGGATCGAACTCCACCACAGGTGACGACTCGACGTCGCCCTCCTTGTATCGCCAGTGGGCTGCGATGCCCGACTCCGCCCTGCGGTGCATCTCCTCGGTGCGGATCTGGACCTCCAGGGGCTTGCCGTCCGGTCCTATCACCGTGGTGTGCAGTGATTGATAGAGATTGATCTTGGGCATCGCCACGTAGTCCTTGAACCTCCCGGTCACCGGGACCCAGTGGGAGTGGACCAGCCCGAGCGCCGCATAGCAATCCCGGGTGCTAGCCGTGATGATCCTGATGCCGATGAGGTCGTGTATGTCCTCGAACGGCCGGTTCTGCTCCATCATCTTGCGATAGATCGAGAACTGATGCTTGGGTCGCCCGGTCACGACAGCGTCGATGCCGGCATCGGCGAGCATCCCTCCGATCTCCGCCGTCATCTTCTCGATGAAAGCCTCACGCTCAGGGGCGGCCTCGGCCAGCTTGGCCTGGATCTCGGCGTTCGGCCCCGGGTACAGGATGGCGAAGCATCGATCCTCGAATTCGTGCTTGATCTCCTGGACACCGAGACGGTGGGCCAGCGGGGCGTAGACGTCCAGCGTCTCTCGCGCCACGCGCACCTGCTTGGCCTCGCGCAGGGCCTGGACGGTCCTCATGTTGTGGAGTCGGTCGAAGAGCTTGATGATCAGGACCCGGACGTCCTTGGCCATGGCGACCACCATCTTGCGGATGCTGGCTGCCTGCTGCTGTTCCCGATTGGAATAGCGGACACGATCGAGTTTGGTGACCCCATCGATGAGCTGGGCGATGTCATTGCCGAACTCCTGTTCGACTTGGGCGAGAGTCAGCGGCGTGTCCTCGACCGTGTCATGGAGGAAGGCAGCGGCGATCGTGTCGGCGTCGAGACCGTATTGGGCGAGCATGTGAGCAACGGCCACCGGATGGCTGATGTATGGGTCGCCGGTCTTGCGCACCTGGCCCTCGTGAGCCCGTGCTGCCGTGTCGTGGGCGCGCTTGAGGAGGTCGACGTCGCCCTGCGGGTAGTGAGCGGTGAACGCGTCGATCACGCCGGCCAGAGTGGCCGAGCTGACCAGCTCAGTCGTAGCGGAGAAGGGCATGGAGGGGGACATTGTCGATCTTTGAGGCTCCGCCCAAGAAAACCAGCTCGATGAAGACCGAGAAGCCGACCACGTCGGCGCCCACGTTGCGCAGGAGCTGGATGGCGGCCTTGGCGGTCCCGCCCGTGGCGATCACGTCATCGACGAGGAGGACCTTCTCACCGGGCGACACGGCATCAGTGTGCACCTCGAGGGCGTCGACCCCGTATTCGAGCTGATACTCCTCCTTGACGGTGTCGAAGGGCAGTTTGCCGGGTTTGCGAAGCGGGACGAATCCAGCGCCGATACGGTCGGCTATAGGGGTGGCGAGAGTGAATCCCCGGGCTTCGATCCCAGCCACCTTCCCTATTCCCTCGTCCTGAAACGGCGCCGACATGGCATCGATGAGCGCCCTGAACATCTCCGCGTCCCCGAGAACGGGCGTGATGTCTTTGAAGACGACGCCCTCTTCGGGAAAATCGGGGATGTCTCGGATGAGTGCTTCGAGATTGCTCACCTGGGAAAGTCTACGACTCGCTCAGCGTCTTCCCGACTTTGATCGTCGCTCGACCCATTCGGCGCGTTCCATCCACTCCGGCTCCTTCTCCTTCCAGAGCGCCAGAGTCGGCGCGGCGAGGAAGATCGAGGAGTACGTCCCGACGGCGATCCCGACAAAGAGTGCGAGCGCGAAATCCCTCAATGTGGGCGCTCCGAGGACGAAGGCGCCGACGAAGAGGATGCTGCCCACGGGAAGCAACGAAGTGGCCGAGGTGGCCAGGGAGCGAGCCAAGACCGAGTTCATCGCCTGATTCACGATCCCGGAGTACGTCTTCTCCTCCTCCAATGAAGTCAGCTCCTCGATCTTGTCGAACACCACAACGGTGTCGTAGAGCGAGTATCCCAGCACCACGAGCACGGCCACCACCGTTGCCGGAGTCACCGGGAAGCCAGTCGCGGCGTAGACACCTACCGTGATGACGAGATCGTGGAACAGGGCGACCAATCCGGAGGCAGCCATCTTGAACTCGAGGCGCCAGCTGATGAACAAGACCACCGCTCCCAAGAACACGCCCAGGGCCAGCAGAGCGCGGCGGGCGATGAGAGCTCCGAACGTCGGCCCGACGGCCTCGATCGATATCTCGGCGCGATCAGAGCCCGTCACGTCGGCAATCGCATCGATCGCCGAGTTCTCCGTGTCAGGATCGAGCTCTCTGGTGGTGATGCGCACCATCTCGTCGCCTTCGAGGAATTGGATGGTCGCGTCGGCGATTCCGACACCACCGAGAGCAGTGCGAACCGAGGCGATGTCTGCTCCGTCGGGATTGGGTGCCTGGATGCCCAGCCCGCCGACGAACTCGATTCCGAGGTTGAGCTGGAAGACACCGAGCGAGGCGAGAGCCAGGGCCAGTCCGACGGCCGAGATGGTGTACCAACGTCTGCGGTGACCGACGAAGTCGATCGTCGTCTCCCCGCGGTTGAGTCTTCCGAGCCAGCTCACTTCGAGGCTCCCTCCATGCTGAACCAGCCGCCGGAACCGAGTCTGCCCGGCGCCATGAGCTGCACCGCCCTCCTGGTGAAGGTGCGGGCGACGAAGATGTCGAGGATGGTGGCCAGGCCCAGGGCGATGGCGAAGCCCTTCACCGCGCCGACCGCGAGGGCCCAGAGCAGGATCGCCGCCAACAGGGAAACGGTGTCGGCGGTCAAGATCGTGCGGAAGGCCAATTGGAATCCTTCGTCTGCCGCCTCCTCAGGACTGAGTCCCGCCCTGATCTTCTCCTTGATGCGCTCGTAGTAGACGATGTAGCTGTCGGCGGTTATGCCCACCGAGACGATGATCCCGGTGACACCGGCCAAGGTGAGGGTCAGCCCTTGGAACTCACCGAGGAGTCCGAAGAGGGCCACCAGGATGGAACCAAACACCGTCAACCCGGCGACAGCGATCAGGCCCATCGACCGGTAGAAGACCATCAGCACGATGGTCACCAAGGCCAGGCCCAATGCGCCTGCGACGATCCCGGCCTGTAACGAGTCTGTTCCCAGGCTCGCCGACACTCTCTGCACGGCCGACACCTCGAAAGCCACGGGGAGGGATCCATAGCGAAGGGTCAAGGCGAGGTCTTGAGCCTGTTGCTGGGACTCAGAGTCGGACCCGACCGTGATCAGAGCGCTCCCGCCGGTTATCCCGATATCCGGGTTGATGTCCGGGTTGACCGCCGGCGCAGAGACGACTTCGCCGTCCAACACGATCGCAATCTGGCGACGAGGGTCTCCTATCGGATTGGCCGCGGCGTTCCCGGTCAGGTCGGCGAACTTCTCCCCGCCTTCGGCCGTGAGGTCGAGCGACACCGCCCAAAGCCCCGAATTGGTGTCGAAGATGGGCAGCGCCTCGGCCACATCACTGCCCTCCAGAGCAGCCGGGGCCACGTGGAGCACCTGGTCGGCGAATCCCTCCTGGGTGTAAGGGAGGTAGGCCTCCATTTCGATGTCGTCCTCAGCGGTTTGCTCAGGAGCATCCTCCGCTGAGAAGCCTTCGAGGACAGGGCGAAAAGAGAGCAGCCCGGTCTGTCCGACTGCGTCGATGGCCCGCTGCTCGTCGTCGACGCCCGGCAACTGTACGACCACGGTGTCGTCGCCCGAGATGGCGATGTCCGGCTCCTGGACGGCACCGAAGTCCTCGATGCGCCTCGTCATGATCTCGGTGGCGACTTCGAGCAATTCGGAGTCCGTTCCCTCCGGGGCCGTCAAGACGACTGATGTGCCTCCTTGGAGGTCGAGGCCCAGCCGTGGTGTGTATCCGGCTGCGATGACGGCGGCGAGCCCTCCCCATGAGATGGCGAGGACTACGAGAAGGCCAACCAGCCGTCTCGACACTTACGTCGCATCTCCGGGCGCGTCGTCGCCAACCCGGCTTCCAATTGCTCGCTTGGAGAATCTGATCTGGCCGTCTTCGACCTTGAGCACGACGGAGTCCTCCGTCATCGACACCACCGATCCGTGAACGCCGCCGATGGTGCGCACCTCGTCACCGAGTTGGAGGGACGTCGCCAGGTCCTTCTGGGCCTGGCTGCGCTTGCGCTGGGGGCGAATGATCAAGAAATAGAAGACGCCGACCATGAGGGCCAGAAAGAGAAGGGAGGGCAGTGCGCTTCCCCCCGTCTCCTGAGCGAACACAACAGAACTCACGGTTCCTCCGGGGAGTGGGTAATTCGCCTGCGAGATTAGGCCGCCGGGGATGCCTAGGTCGAACCATCGGCGCGGCGACGCGTCACCGAGGTCACATAGTCGGCGTAGGTCCCCGACTGGATGGCGACCCGAGCCTCTGCGACGA